>WNEZ01008076.1_pt1 | contig 11721 bp, 5 predicted proteins | sample 5400521 | NCBI WGS metagenome assembly WNEZ01 (sample SAMN13153339, study PRJNA577476) | soil metagenome | isolation source: 120 cm saprolite under Douglas fir tree site 2 hole 1 replicate 1 | place: USA:California | collected 2015-04-18
ACTCAATGATGAACCTGTCTGTTTTGCAGATCGGGTATTACTCCAATCTTCTGGCAACCCGCCGCGTCATGCTGGAAAATGACGGCTATACCGTTACCTCAGCACTCGGAAACGATCAAGGGATAGCAATCGCATCGGCTGGGCGCTTTGACGTGATAGTCGTAGGTTTCTCCGCCACCCAGTGACTTCGCACCTATATGGTGCGGTGGCTCAAGCAGCACATCCCCAACGTTCCCGTTGTTGTGCTGTTAGCGCATGATTCCGAGCGCTTCCCGGATGCCGATGTTGCAACCTTCTCGGAAAGTCCGCCCACTTGGTTACCTATGGTTCGTCAAGCCTGCTCGAAAAATCCAAACTGACCACCACCAACCAGCGGTGTTTTGACCAGAGAGGAATGATTCCGGCATATAATGTTTGTTACCGATGGAATCTTGGTATAGAGTGGCGCTCCCTTTTACGGAGGCTGGAGTCAAGGGTAAAGTTAAGTCTCTTCAAGACGCCTTCCAGTTCTTGTTTACGGCCAATGTCGCGTCAAAGAATGCAGCGATGTTCGGAAACAGAGACGAAGATCTCAAGAACTATTTCTGCTATTTCTCACCCGATGCCGTTCAAATTGCCAGAATTGTAATCCAGACGTATGGCGGCGTAAAGTGCTCAGCGCCAATGAAAGACTCTGTGCATTTGCTTGTTGGTCATGCTGATGCTGGTGATATCCTTCTGTCTGTCAACGAATAGTTCAAAGAGCCTCGCAACTGATTCGGGCGATTGAAAGCAGCCTCGGTTTAGAAGAACTTTGGATAGCGCCTCAGATTCAATCACTAGTCCAGCCGAAAGCTGACAGAGTTCTAACATCGTCTCTCCGGGGGTTCAAAATTGCAAAAGTTCTACCTTCGTCTCCTAGGGCACCCAGACTGTCCGCCGATGCTGACTATTAGAGTTTGTCAATCCCCATTCATACGAAATCTGTTTTCCTGGATTGAACAATAAACGTAAGCGTGAGAAGCATGACGGGCGGACGCTTACGATGGAAGTGAGAAGGTCAGAGGATTTTTCCCTGGCGCTCCCCTGTAACCCGTCTAATTGCTTCGATTATGGGTTGTTGGGAGCCCGTATGCGGTGCGTCGACCACTTCTTCTGCCAAACCCAGAAAGCAGTCGCGCTCGCCATCCTCGCAGATAACGATCAAGGTAACTAACGGTTTCTCTAAGTAACTCACAACCGTCTCTAATAGTGAACTGGATTCCCGTACGAATTCATCTACGGCGTGCAGGCCATCGGCTTGGGCGGGAAGAAAAAGAACAATGGGCACGTCGGGCCTAGACGACTTCATTGCAGTGCACCATTCCTCCGTGATTGCTCACTGCCGTCGTGAGGATCACCAGAGCAACATCTCGGTGAGCAAAGCCTGCTCAAAAAATCCAAACTGACCACTATCCATTCCGGTAGTGGTAAAGTTTAAATTCTCGACCCCTCGCCATGGCATGGCCAGATGTGCGATGCTATAACCATGCCAAAGAAAAAGCTCACACGTGCACAGGCACTTCGTAAGAAATCAGAGCAACTTCGGGAAAAAGCTGAGCGGTTGCGAAAGGCTACCCAACCGCAATTCGCCCCGAAAGCGAAGCGCGAAGACGTGAACCAAGCTGCTGCGCAAACCCGCAAAGAAAAGCTTCCATTTTCATCCCAGTAATGTGCACTTGATCAGGGATTGCCGCCGACTCAGTTCACATTCAGATTCCCAGCGAACGTTTGCGTCGAGAAAATCCGGCCAGATGAACTTTTTGGTACGGACCGGGAACCTCAGTGTACAATCTTTGCAGTTTTCGAAGTCAAAAAGGGAATTCCGGCTTAAATGAATCCCAACGCAGGGCGGCAAGAGAATGCCAAGGGAGGCAGGACTTCAGTGATGCGCGTACACCTGGTCAATCCCAGTGATTCTTCGTTCGGAATCGGCGTAATCACGCCGCGATGGTTGTATGTGCTTGCCGCTGCGACCCCGTCCGAGCACGGGGACCCCTTGGTCACCGACGAGACCCTTGAACAGATTCAGCCCGATCGCATCCAGCCTGGCGATATAGTGGGCATCGGCATCCATACCGGCAATGCTCTGCGAGGCATGCAGATCGGGCGCATCGCGCGTGAACGCGGAGCCTGGGTCGTATATGGAGGCATCCACGCAACCTTGTATCCTGAAGAGGCCTTTGAACTTGGTGGCGCGCACGCGGTCGTCAAAGGCGATGGGGACATGGTTTGGGCGAAGGTGATCGCCGATCTGGTGCGAGGGACGGCCCAGCGTACTTATGAAGGCGGACGGGTTTCGGGAGATCAGTTCCTACCCGCGCGTTGGAACCTCGCCCCACGCGATCGTTACATGTGGGCCTCGGTGCAAACGGTGCGCGGTTGCCCGAAGCACTGTTCGTTTTGTTCGGTGTGGCGCACCGACGGTCAGAAGCCGCGGCAGCGCCCGTCGGACATCGTGATCGAAGAAATCGTTCAGTTGCGGCGTCTCGGGTTCCGCTTCATCGCCTTGCGGACGATAACTTCTATCCCGTGACTCTTACCGACATTGAACTGGCGGAGAAGCAGGGCAACGCGGCCCGCGTCACGGAACTAAGGGCGATGCGCTCTGAGCGGTTCGAATTGATGGAGAAGCTCGCGAAACTTCCTGCTGATATGGTCTTTTTCACTCAGATCACGATGGAAGCCGGCGAAGATACGCAGTTTCTCGACGCGATGCGGCAGGCCCACATCAAGGGTGCGCTGGTGGGAGTAGAATCGGTCACCGAAGAAGGGCTGAAGTCCGTCTTCAAAAACTTCAACTCGGCCGGCGATAGCCTGGCCAAGCGGCTCAGTACCTTCAAAGAGCACGGCGTGCACGTGCTCGGATCATTCATCTTCGGGCTTTCCACGGACCGCCAAGACACCTTCGCGGCGACGGCGGCCTTGGCAAAACAGGCAGGGCTGACCTTCGCCCAGTTCGTGATGATGACACCTTTTCCCGGCACCGTGGACTTTGACCGATGGGAGAAGAGCATGAACGGGAGTGTTCCTCACGTTGCCGGAGTTCCCATCACCCGCTACTGGCTGATTCCCGCCAGTGTGCGGCCGAAGATGTTCAGTCCGCACGAGACGATGACCACGGACGAGATCCGCGAGCGGACCCAGGGGGTCTGGGACACCTTCTACAGCATGCGCGAGGTTTGGGGACGGTCAAAGTGCGTACCCACGCTGCGCGGGCGGCTGGCGTTCCTGTTCATCTCCAAGTTGTATCGCCAGATGTATGCCAATACGGGAATTTCCACGGACAGTGCCCGGAGGCAGAAGGCGACACGGGTAGCACGCTGGCTGGCAGTGCCGTGCCGGAAACTCTTCGCGGCCAAGCCGATGCCGGAGCTCGAAGTGCCGGGGCTGCGGAGGGCTTCAGTGTTGACGTCGATTGCGCAGTGAGACATTCGTGAGAGTTTGCAGTTTAAGCGTGCATCACGGCCACTCCGAACATATCCACCAGACAGATTCGCAATTTCCGGATTGGCGACCAATCCCTCAGCATCGCCGACACGCTATTGCATCGTTGGCGAGCGAGTGGGTGCGTGGAGCGCATTTGCAGACCAGTAGGCGCCCCCTGAAAATCGTCTCAATAACCTCGAAGCAGGCAAGATGGGAATACAATCTTTGCCGATTTCGAAGTCAAGAAGGACAAGCGGGTTTCATACTTTACTGCGCCGGGACGGGAATGGCGCTTGATACGAATACGTTCTGTCTCCCTCAAAATATCGGTTGCTTTCACACATGCCTGGGGCTAATCTTAAAGAAGTCGATCGCATCTCTCTGTCGTATCTCTGGATTCATCACTCCACTCTGACGATGGGCCCCTGCGCAACCGATTGAAAGTGAGGGTTCATCGTGAACTCACCGCGCACTTTTCCGCATACGTGTTCCTCCGCTGGAGTGGCCGGGCTATGGGGCTCGAACACAAATAGGAAGGCCCCTATATATGATTGCACTTAACATCTGTTTCGGACTGCTTGTGGCGCTGATCTCGATCTTCGCACTACTGCGGCTCTACAGAATACGAATGGGACAGAAATATATCGCAAGTTACAGATCACAAACAATGTGCCGATCTTGCGGCTCAATCACACCTCGGTGTGAGGCATGTTGCTTACAATGCGGAAAGCCGCTACCCGTCGTGTGAGCTACGGCAGTGTGCTTCTCTGTTTTTCTGGGTTTTAGTCAGCAGGTTCTTCATGCGTTTGATCACGAGGATTTTTTCATTGCCGGCTGGAGTGGTCCTGATGCTTTTGGGCGGTGCCGCATGGCTGTGTTCGCGGGCCACGCCGAAGTGCACCCACGGCGAGAACAGTTATTCTTTTCCAAGGACTGTTGACGGCAAAACGACCCGCACTTGTTACAAATGCGGGCATACGCGCGAGTATGATTTGACCACTATGCGCTTCGTGACAGGCCATTTTGTCAGCACCTCGTGAAAGGCGCTGTGCGCACTCTCTCAACCTGATACGGATCTTTCGGTGCCGCTCAAAGGTGAGACAAGTGTTTCTGCAGGTGCAAAGGTCAGCACGACGAAGTGCTCCTGAAGATCGTTAATGAGCGGAACGGTCTTACCCTCCTGGGAGATACCGTCTATCGCCACATTTATCTCGCCGTCGCCATCGGGCGATTGCAGGACCGTAATGTGATACACCGTTTCCCGGAAGCGGTAGTGCACCTTAAATTCAGTCCAATCCGCCGGGAAGACCGGTGCAAAGTGGAGCTTGTCGACCTCAAGCCGCAGGCCTAACAAGGATTCAACGATCAACCTATACATCCAGCCGGCGGAACCTGTGTACCACGTCCATCCACCGCGGCCGGTGTGCGGCGCGACCGCATAGGTATCAGCCGCCATCACGTATGGCTCCACCTTGTAGGTTGCGATTGCCTCGGCGGAGCGCGAATGATTTACCGGATTAATCATGTCGAACAATTCCCACGCGCGTGCACTGTCTCCCATGGCGGCGAATGCCATGGCTGCCCAGATGGCTGCGTGAGTGTATTGCCCGCCGTTTTCTCTTACACCTGGGACGTAGCCTCTTATATAGCCGGGATCCAGGTTGGATTTGTCGAAGGGAGGAGCCAGTAACTTGACCAAGCCATGATTTCGATCCACAAGCTGGTTGTCTAACGAATCCATGGCCTTGCGCGAACGTTCTGCATCGCCTATGCCCGACAAAACGGACCAACTTTGCGCGATTGAATCGATCTGACATTCGGGATTGGTAGCAGACCCGAGTGGTGAGCCATCGTCGAAGTAGGCGCGACGGTACCATTCCCCGTCCCAAGCATTTTCTTCCAGGCTCTTGCGCAGTTGTGCCGCCTCAGATTCGCAGCGTTCGGAAAAGATTGAGTCACCGTGACTGCGGGCCAGCTCAGCGAAGCGCGTCAATACCTCGTGCAAGAAAAATCCCAGCCAAACGCTTTCTCCCTTGCCGTGTTCCCCTACCAGGTTCATGCCGTCATTCCAATCGCCGGAGCCGATCAAGGGAAGGCCGTGTTCACCTCGATCGAGCCCCTTCAGGATCGCCTGCATGCAATGGTCGTACAAAGTGCTGGTTGCTTCCGACTGGCCGGGCAAATCGTAATAGGAGTCTTCCTCCAACTTTACCGGACGCGCTTCAAGAAATGCGACCGCTTCGTCCAGCACTCCAGTATCGCCAGTGCTAGAAACATAGCGGCAGACCGCCAACGGTAACCACAAATAATCATCGGAACAATGGCTGCGTACTCCCCGGCCGGAAGGCGGATGCCACCAGTGCTGGACATCTCCTTCACGGAATTGGCGAGAGGCGCAAAGGAGAATCTGTTTACGAATCAATCCAGGTTCGGCGTGCACGAGAGCCATTACATCCTGTAGCTGGTCACGGAAACCGAAGGCGCCACCTGACTGGTAATAGCCGCTCCGGGCCCAGAGACGGCACGCCAACGTCTGGTACAGGAGCCAGCCATTTACCATCACGTTGATTGACTCGTCAGGTGTGTCTACATTCACGGCCCCGAGCGTATGTGCCCAGTAGTGCCATACGGATTCGAGTGCGGCGTGGGCCGCCTCCGTTCCCCGGTAACGCTGTACGAGATTGCGCGCATCCACGTCATCCCTTCCCACACCGAGGATGAAGACAATCTCCCGCTCCTGGCCGTCAAACAGTTCAAACTGAAGACGGATCGTGGAGCATGGATCCAAACCGGCGCCTAGCTTTCCCGAGAAGCGTGGCCTATGCATGCCGGCTGGATTCGAAAGTACCCCGTTGCGGCCGAGAAACTCCCTTCGGTCTCCGGTGATCGTTCTTGTAGTCTGGTTTGCGTCAAAGAAAGCGACCCTGCCGGGAAACTCTGAGTTGTAAGCATTGCGTGCGAACAGCGCCCCTGTCGCGGGATCAGCCTCAGTCATCACGTGCGGGGTTGATTTTGGACGCGTGTCTCCCAGCACCCATTCCACGTAGCCGGTAGCAGAGAGACGGCGCGTGTGACCAGAATCATTGCGCACCTTGAGCACAGAGAACTTGACGGCAGCATCCTTCGCCACATACACCTGCAACTCTGATCTGACGCCGTCTTCAGTGTGCTCGAAGACGCTATAGCCGAATCCATGCCGGGTAACATAAGGTCCCGTGCCGCGAGCAGGCAAAGGTGACGGCGACCAAAAATTGCCACTCTCTTCATCGCGAAGGAAAAATGCCTCCCCGCTGGCATCCGTCACGGGATCGTTGTGCCACGGAGTAAGACGGAACTCGTGAGCATTCTCACTCCATGTATACGATGAGCCGCTCTCGGAGATGACAGTGCCGAACTCCGGATTTGCTATCACATTCACCCAGGGTGCGGGGGTCACATGGTCATCGGCAAGCGTGATCACGTATTCCCGTCCATCGCGGGTGAATCCGCCCAGCCCGTTGAAGTGAATCAAGTCGCGGGGTGGCAACTCGTGCTGCTGAGTATGCTCGTCGCGGTTCGCCCTTCTCATCGGTACACGAGGGACTTCCGTTTCAACGGCCTGGCGTGTGTTGATCTGAGCATTCAGCGGACCGCGAGCATCGGTGATAATGGCCCGTGCAATGGCTTGAAACAGGAGGCGGTCTTCATTAGATATCTGCTCCGCTACTCTGACAAAGATTTCGCCAGCCCGGTCCGCCGGGTTGGCTTGAACCCCTGCCGCAACCAAATCCATGATCTGTTCCTGTAAGAGTTGCCGGTACCCGGCATGATCCTCATTCCAGATCACTAAATCGACGGCGAGTCCTTTCAGTCGCCAGTAGGCGTGAGCTTGCACAAGCTGATGCACCAGATCAATGTTGGCTGTGTCCCCAATCTGCAGTAGCACAATCGGCAGATCGCCGGAAATCGCATAGCCCCACAGGCCAGACTGTCCCCGGCGGTTGTTGCTCAACACAGAAGCCTCGGCCCGCAGCGACGGGTTGGCGTAGAGGATGGCACTGGCAAGCCGCCCAAAACTCTGTGCGTCAGCCTCCGTGGCATTGAGCTGCCGCAAGACTACCTGGCTGTGGGTCCATGCAAGATCAAAGACGCGGTCTGCCAGATGGCGATCCTGATACTTGTCGACCAACTGCAGGCAGCGGTCACGAGTTTCGCCGACGCCAGAAACCAGGTTGGCGGTGGCGGATTGTCCCGGGTCGAGATTGACCTGGTAGCGGATTGCGACAATGGGATCAAGAATAGGCCCCTGACTGCCTGACAATGGCGCGGAGCCGTTCATCGCAACCGGATTCGCGACCGTTCTTCCCCGACCAATGAATCGCATGCGGTCAGTTTCGTAGGATACCCGCCCAACATCGGCTCCATGCACGACCATCAGGTGAAACATCCAGGGTGCCTGTTCATCGAGAGACCGGGCTCGGCGGGTGCAAAGAATCGCCCGGTGCGGTTCCAGTATTTCCGTTTGTACGAAAAGATTGCTGAACGCCGGATGGAGGACGTCCGCGGCAGGCGAGGCGAGAACAACTTCGGCGTAGCTGGTGATCTCGATAACCCTGCGTTTGCGGGAACGGTTGGTGAGCGTGACTCGCCGTAGCTCAATGTCATCCTCCGGCGAAACCGCAATCTCCGTGTGCGCCTCCAGTTCTCCTTCGCGGCAGCGGAACTCTACTTTGGCTTCGGAAAAGATGGCCTCGTAGTGCTCCAACCGTTTGACGGTCGGCTGATAAGCTGACGACCAGAACCTTCCTGTAGCGACGTCACGGATGTAGCAGAAGGCCCCCCACTGATCACAGGTGGTATCTTCTCGCCATCTGGTGACTGCGATATCTTTCCATCGGCTGTAGCCTCCGCCCGCGTTGCTGACCATCACGTGGTATTTACTGTTCGAGAGTAACTGCACCTCCGGAACGGACGTGTTAGCGGTATGAAAGACACGCACTGGAGTCTCCAGCCCCTCCGCAATGCTACGGGACTCGGGAAGCTCGTCGGGCGCTGAATAGAGTCTTGTTGCTTTGGGAACCTTCTCTTGCAGTAGCAAGGTGGTCGCCTGGAATATCGGGACTGATTCAAACCGGCGTTGCATCGGCCGGTCCAGCAGAACATGGGCCAGGGCCAGCAAACTCATGCCCTGATGATGGGCCATGTGTGAGCGCACAATAACGTTCGATTGGCCACGCGGCACTCGCGATGGAGTGTAGTCAATAGCTTCATAGAAGCCGTATTTACCTTCAGCGCCGGTAGCCGCGAGCCTCTGCAGGTTCACACATGCCTGCTCGGGAACGACCATTAGCGCCAAGCTCGATGCATAAGGTGCGATGACCAGGTCCTCGGCTAACCCACGCCTCAGGCCAAGACCAGGCGTTCCAAAGGCCCGGTACTGGTAATTCATGTGCACATCGACCGTGTTATAGCCGGATTCGGATATCCCCCAGGGCACGTTTCGCATCTTGCCATATTCGATCTGCCTCGCCACCGCTGCCTGGCAACTTTCATCGAGCAGCGTATTTTGGTAGGTCGGCATGACAAGCAGCGGCATGAGGTACTCGAACATTGAACCATCCCACGAGAGGAGAGCCGGTCCCGCCTCCGAGTTTGTAAGCTGGCGGCCCAGAGAAAACCAGTTCTCTTGTGGAACCTTGCCCTGCGCAATCGCCACAAAACTGCACAGTCTCGCTTCTGACGCCAGCAGGTCGTAGTAGCTCGAATCTAGGCGGTGTTCGCTGACGTTGTATCCAATCGTCATCAGATGACGCCCCTCGTCGTAAAGGAAGTCATACTCGATATGAGCAAAATCCTTACACTCCATGGCGAGTCGCTCAATCTCCGCAATCCGCTCCTTGGCGCGATGACTTGCTTCGCTGATGAACGGTTTCCACTCATTCAACCACTGGTCCGGCACTGCTTCCCCCTGGCGTGGGTCTTGGATGCCGGACAGCGACTCTAAATCCCATGCTGCTAATTCACGCAGAGTCGGGACCTTGTCGAATTGAAATGCGTTTAGCTCGTCCGGAAGGCGCACTGTCCAAGGAACGAGGAAGGTCAAGTCTTCAAATGTAGCCTGGCACTGGCGGGTGAGAGCATCTCCCCACCACTTCGCTTGGCTTTCCGGTCTGTCCTCGACGCTTTCAGCGATCCGGGTAGTCTTTGTGACCAGCTGCTCAAGACACAACCGTGCGGCCGACAAAGTAGCTGGCGGAGACACGCACAAACTCTCCAACTCCCTCCGTAGATCATCTGCGTCAAGCGACGTGAACTTTGCTAGTTGACTATTTCGGGAGGTGCCTTCATGCGCAGCATCCAGGAAAATTCTCAGAGTATCGAGAAGGCCATGAAACAAGCGGGGAGCAAGGATCTTTTGATCCACGAGCGCGCTAAGGCCAGGTTCTAAAGTCAGCACGTGGGCAGCCAGGTTGCCGCTATCCACGGTGGACACATAAAGAGGCGAGAGCGGTTTCAATGTCAGCGTCTCATACCAGTTGTAAAAATGTCCACGATGCCGCTCGAGCGACCGCATGGCCTGAAATGCATGGCCCGTGCGCTGGAGCAACTGTGCCGCAGAGAGATAGCCAAAGTCGTAAGCGGAAAGATTGGCGAGCAACGCCAGTCCCATGTTGGTTGGCGACGTGCGGTGAGCAGTAGTGGGAACCACGCTCTCCTGATAATTATCTGGCGGAAGCCAGTGGTCTTCTGAAGTAACGAACTTCTCAAAGAATGACCAGGTTTTGCGCGAAAGTTTCTGGAGAAAGATGGTTTGCTTGGGAGAGAGTGTCACCGTGTCACGCGTAAGCGGCAGGCTGATCCACCAGGCGACCGCCGGCGAGACAAACCAAATCAGCAGTATCGGAGCGGCTATGCCCAAGGCAGCCGGCCTCATCATGGCTAGACCGACTAGGCCTACTGTGGCGAAAGCAGGGGCGGGCCACATGGAACGGAAAGATCCGCCAAGGCCAGATCGCCCCTTGTGCCTCTGCCCGCTTGACGCATTCCACTCCAAAAGCCGTCGATGCGAAAAAACCATCCGCCAGATTGCCCGAAAAATTGCGTCAAGGTTGAAGAAGGCTTCGTATGGCATGCAGGCAAACGTAAACAGCCCCTGGGCAAAGTGCCGGCCGAAAGCGCGCACCACTTCGGGCAGGTGCTGCCTCGGCGCAACATCTTCTGGTTTCTGGAAAAGGTCGAGGAGAGCGCTGAAGAAGATGGGAACAAACACCGTACCAAGGCTTGCCAGAGTCCACGCCCAAGCCGGTGATAATCGCAGCCAGCTAAACAGTAACAGGAGAACCAGTGCCGCCGGCACAAGACTGCGACGAAGATTATCAACGATTTTCCATCGAGAGAGCGCAGACAGCGGATTTTTCAGTGTCCTATGTTCCGGACCGGGCGCTCGCGGCAGTATCCACCGGGCGATCTGCCAGTCACCCCGAATCCAGCGGTGACGCCGGGCCACGTCTGCGTCATACCGCGCCGGATAATCCTCGTAGAGCTGTACGTCACTCAGCAGGCCGGATCGCGCATAACATCCTTCTATGAGATCGTGGCTAAGAATGCGATTCTCAGGAAAACGCCCGTCAAGGGCCTGCTCGAAGACATCTACGTCATAGATTCCCTTGCCGATGAAAGAACCCTCGCCAAAAACATCCTGGTAAATATCAGATACCGCGCGTGTATACGGATCAATGCCCGGTTCGCCGCCCCAGAGCCGCGCATAGCGGGAATGATTTGTGCCGGGAAGACTGACGGCAACCCGAGGCTGCATAATGCCGTAGCCCTCGGTTATGCGCTGCTTCGTGTGATCGTAAACGGGCCGGTTGAGTGGATGCGCCATCGCTCCAACGAACTGCCAAACCGAGTCGCGAGGTAACTGCGTGTCAGTGTCAAGCGTAATGACGTATCGAACGCTTTGCAGGACTGCCGTTTTTCCGACAATACATGAAAAGTAATTGCCGGGCTGGCCGCGCAGGAATGAGTTCAACTCCACAAGTTTTCCCCGTTTGCGCTCGTAGCCCATCCACATTTGCTCGCCTGGGTTCCAGCGGCGTGGCCGATGAAAAAGGAAAAAAGTATCGGTTTCACGGCGGTTGTATTTCCTATTCAAGGTTGCAATCCCGGTTTGGGCAAGCGCCACGAGCGGCCCGTCTTCCAGCATGTTCTCCTGGTCCGCATCACGGCAATCCGACAAGAGACAAAAATGCACATTGTCATGGCGGTTGGCAAGAAACCGAACCTCCAGGGCTT
>WNEZ01017083.1_pt1 | contig 11721 bp, 10 predicted proteins | sample 5400521 | NCBI WGS metagenome assembly WNEZ01 (sample SAMN13153339, study PRJNA577476) | soil metagenome | isolation source: 120 cm saprolite under Douglas fir tree site 2 hole 1 replicate 1 | place: USA:California | collected 2015-04-18
GGCTCGCGGGCGAAGGGTGGAGGCCGCAGTACCAAGCCCGACCAAAACATATTCGCTGCCATACCGCAGGACGGTGCGATCGCCAAACGATAGCGATCCGCCTTGATCGATGCGCACGCCACGAAACGCCGGCCCAGTGGGTCCCAGTTTCGCTTGGCGCAGAACCAAAGCCGTATGCGGACCGGCGCCGAGCGTTCCTGTAGGCAGCCACACTGTGGCGACGCCACCCGCGGGTGCATCCTGGTCATAACTCACTTGCCCAGCCAAGATCACCCGGCTCGTACCGCCCAGTTTTTGGTCGTAAGCTACGGCCGTGGCTGGCGAGGAAGCAATAGTCGAAGCCGATCCAGGACGCCGCGCTCCATCCGTGAACTCCATACGAACTCGCGGCGCGGGGGGCGTTCCGGATTCTGCGCTCATCGTGGTGGCGTTCCGTCCTCTGCTATCCATCCACTCCAGCACGGGTCGCATGGAAGGCGCGGACCGTAGCACCCACTTCCATTCCTCCGCGTCCGCGGTTCCATGGGAAGGCGACCGCCGTAATTGCTCCAGCGAGGCGAATAGGGATTCGAGTTCGATGCGAACGATAGTCGTAAGATTCGGACTGATGCGGATATGCTTTTCGAGGGTGGGAAGAAAACCGGCGAGTGTCACTCGGACTGTGTAGAGGCCCGGGGCCAGTTTCTCGCCGCGAAAAATACCTTGTGTGTTGGTCAGGAATCCCCGCGATGCCGCCAATCCCGCAACTTCGGAGATCAACTCCACACTCGCGCCCATCTGCGGAGTTCCGGCAGTGTCGCGCACTACACCCGCAAGCTTGCCGGGAGCGGGCTTCGCTTGCGCGGCCGCCGGCTTCGCTGCAAAGAGCGAAACCATGGCGGTCAGGACCAGGGCCCCCAGGATTCGGAGCCGTTCCTGTTTCACGTAGTATTACCTCCCCGGTGCAGTATTCGCCGCTGTTTTTGTTCCCGGCGGCACTTTCACCGTGAACTCTGCCGAACGAGAAATCGTCTGATTTGCAAGAGTATCCGTGGCGCTAATCTCGAGCGTGTACTTTCCCGGCAAAAGCGTCGCGAGCGGCAGCAGGCGCTCGATGGTCACCTGGTCGCCGGTCTGCTTCATTTCGGCCGACGTTTCCTTGAACTGCATGATCTGCTCGTTGCCCTTCTTGACGGTGTACTGAAACGTGGCACTGGATTTATGGGTCTTGTCGTCCGGTTTGAGGTTATAAACCTGCATGTAAATGCCGAGGCGGTCGGCCGTGGTGAAATCGGCTTCGAGACGCGGCCGGACTTTTGAAGATCCAATTACGAACTGTCCCGAGCCAATCTGCTTCGCCGGAACATGCTCGATCTGATCGGCGAGTATCAGGGAACTCGCTTCGAGCTTGTCATCTTCATAGCGCGGCACGGCCAGGCGGCTATTCACAACGCCCACATTTCCGCTCTGCACGTCCTTGATCACCAGGTCCAACCGGTACAGGCCCGGACGGAGGGGAACCGCTTTCTGATAGATGGATTGAAGTTTCAAGGACTGCTGAAAAAGGGAATCGGGAAAGTCTTTGGACACGGGTTCTTCGAAAGTCTGAACCACCCGTCCGGTCAGTGTGCTTACTCGACCGAAGATGTTGAGGGTTGCCGAGTGAATCCCATCTTTGGCCTGGAAGGAAAGCTGGCTGTTAGGAATCTGGATGGTTACCGGCACCAGCACAGTGTCATTCGTCACTTTAAGAAAATCCGGGCGCCACGTGAAGTGCACCTGATCTCGAACGATGCGGGAAGTTACAATTGCCTCGAGGTCTTTAAACTTGACTTCCGGGGCCCGAAAGGCCTTGGCGTAATTCTCCAGGCGCGTGAATTCGTTCATGCTGGCGCTCTCACCGCCCAAAGCCTTTGGCAGGTTTGTGCCATCCGAGCGGGTGAAGCGGTCGGTCTTCGACGCCATACCCATTGATTCCAGTTGGCTCAAACCGGCGCCGGGGACGTGCAACAGCGCGTCTTTTTCTGAGGGATCCATGGTCAAGTGGTATTCGCCGGAGCCACTCGGGTCCACAAACTCCATAATCACGTTCTCGCCGATATCAGGCAGGTATCGCCACCGCCAGGTCTCCCAGGGATAGGTGGACGTCGAACCACCACCCTCTTGCATCGGCCGGTCGTACGTGCCGCCAGTTGGGTGAGATTCAATTTCATCGGGAGGGCCCCAAACGATGTACATGTGGCCGCGATCGGTTTTCCATCCCGGAATGCCGGAAGCATAGTGTTCGTTGGCGTAGGCGATGCGGCGGTAATGCTCTTCTTTGAATTCATTGTCCGGCAAATCGGGGTTGCTGCTGCGCCGCAACCAGAACTGCTCGATGAACTGCTCGCGCTCTTCGTTGGTCGCAAGTTGAAGAAAAGCATTGCGCTCGTCCGGAGAGATAATGTAAGTGACGTCCTCGGTCAGCCACTGTTTGTAGGCGCTGTCCAACTCCTTCAGTGTCCTCTTCATCTTCCTCTTTGTTTCTTTATCCGCTTTTTGGGGTGCCGGGGCAGACCCCGCATCTTGCGCTGGCTGCGCAGAGACCAGCGGAGTGAAAAGGGCGAGTGAAAAGAGAGAAGCAAACAGGGTTCTTGCTACCCGTGACATCAAGACACCTCAACCTCTAGGACGTTGGAATTCTAACCCCCGGACAAGCCCCCCGTCAATCAGAGGAATCCCCTGCATTTTCTGACACTTGTCCCCTGGATTGGCTTAGATCACGCGGGGCTTGGTTTGGTTGTCTGACAGTTTTTGACCTGAACCATCGTACAGGGAGATCACCGGGGAAAAGACCCAAACCGGCTCCCAGTCAAATTGGGAATTCTCTTGCCAAACCGCTCGGAAAGATTACTGAACGCGCTGCGGCAAACCGTCCGAACCCACCAGAGCATCGAAGATGGCCAGCACATGTCGGCGGTAATCCACCATGCGCTCAAAAATATCCCGGAGTTCCGGATCACGCTCCGCTTCGCGATGCCATTTGGTAAGCACGGCAGCAGGAACTTCGATGTCACGACGCAACTGATCCGCCGAGTGGCCCCGCAGGAAGAGGCCATAGAAAAACGCGGCTTCACGCTGCGGGAAGTCCAACTCGCTGAGGACTTCTGCGGGAACGAATTGTGGCATCGTGGCCATGGAGAAAAATGCAGTTTACCCAAAACTTCTTCCACGTCAAGTAGGACTGCCGTTTTAGTGCCGCGTTTCTGGTAACTCCCCCCTCCCGGGACTCGGGAGCCTGATACCACGAGGATAACCCATGCAACTTGGCCGTTGTAGGCCAGTTCTAACCGCCGTAGGATGCTGGAAGGCATGGCAAAGTTACCCAACTTGGCCGGAGGATCGGTTGCTGGACGTCTTTTGCGCCGTTTTTTGCGGTTCGGCATGCTCCGAGGAGTGCGCTCGGTGGAAATCGACCCGGAGCATTTCCGGCGCCAGCTGGCAGAGAGGCACGGGATCACGGTCTCGGATTTCGCGCGCATGACGGATGTTCCGATGGAGCGCCTGGATGCCATCGCGAGTTCGCTGATTCGTGACGCCGGGCGCCTGGCGCTGGCGGAAGGCGCGGGATTTGGCTTGGGCGGCATGCTCACCTTTTTGCCGGATGCCGGCTTCCTGAGGGTGATCACGCTACGGCTGATTCAGCGGCTCTCACTGCTGTACGGCTTCGAAGCCTGCGGGCCCGATCAGCGGATTGAAATGTGGAAGGCGGCCGCGGCCGCCGCAGGAATCGATTACGGCAAGGACCTTGCAGAAAAACAGTTTCTCGAAAGAATTGCTCCACGCATCGCGGAGCGGTTTGCCGCCAAAGTCGGCGCAGAAGCAGCGGAGAAGTGGGCGGGGCGGTTGATCCCGCTTGCCGGTTCGGCCATCGGCGGAGCGCTTAATTTTTCTTTTGTGCACAGCTGGGGACGCCGTGTCCAGCGCCGCCTCCGCGCAAGGCATCTCGAAGTAAAAGCCTCCGCGGCGATTCCGTCCGCGGCGTATACTGCTGCCGAGGCTGCGGTCCGTGTACGGCTTTAGTTTTACGAGAACAGGTCATCCCCCGTGTCCGAAGAATTCCTGCTCGGTGTGAACTATCCCTGGGTGAATTACGGCCAGGATTTTGGCCGGAGCCCCGGGGGCGCGCGAGGTGTCAGCACTCCGGATACACGCAAGATTGTCGCCGGAGATTTCGCGCGGATGAGCGCGGCGGGAATCCGGTTCGTGCGCTGGTTTCTTTTCTGCGATGGACGAAGCGGATTCTCCGTCAGCAAGGGAATCCCTACGGGACCGGATGATCTGCTTTTTATGGATGTGGCCGCGGCGTTGGAACTGGGGCAGCAATCCGGTTTGCGGTTGTGTTTCTCGCTGATCGATTATCCGTGGATGCAGAATCGGGGCGATCCTGTAGCCACGTTTCCGAATCAGAACGTCCTGAAATTCCCGGCCGGGCGTGAAGCCTTGCTGGAACGTGTTCTGTTTCCCCTCTTCGAAGAATTCCGCGCCCATTCGGCGCTTATGGCGTGGGAAATTGTCAATGAGCCGGAATGGGCGATCCGCGAGTTCGTACGCTCGCCGGAAGCTGCCATGCACTTTGCGGATTTCACTGCATTTGTCCGCGAGCTCGCGGATGCCGTGCACGAATCCTCACAAGCGAAAGTAACCCTGGGCTCGGCACGGATCCTCTGGGTTCGCGCCTGGAGCGATCTGGCTCTCGATTTCTACCAGGCGCACTATTTCCCGCATACCGAGCGCGACCAGATCGCGGACCTCGCAGCACTTTTGCGTGCTTTAAGGCCGCAGGAAAACCTGGACCGCCCGCTCTGGCTCGGCGCGCTGCCACCGCGCGACCCGGGCATGCCCGGATACTCTTTTGAGGCCGCACTGGACACTTGCAAGGCGGCCGGCCTGGCCGGTGCTGCGCTCTGGCGGTGGCGCAAGCCCGAGCCCGGCAGCGCCGACGAGAATTACGGCACCTTCGATCCACAGGCGCTGCGAGGTTGGCTCCAGCGAAATGGCATTTCCATCGCCTGATTCCTGGCGATGCCTTGCCTGCGCGCTTCCGGGCACGGCTAGGCTGGGCGTCGTTTCGCCTTCATCTCCCCTGCAACAAAGTGGAAATTCGCGTTTCGCAACGGTAAAGTAGGAATACAGCCTGGGTCATTCGGCTGGTGGAGAAACCGGAGACGCGTATGCGTGGAATCCGGAAGATTTTGAGCGGCACAGTTCTTTTCGGATGAATCAAGCCGGCGCGGATGAGGCTGTGCCCGCCTATCATGCGCAAGCTCCCAAAGGAGACCTCCCCGCAACGATGCGCCCCGAACTCTTCAGCAACCCACTCGTGCAAAATGCGTACGCGGTCGCCGCAAAGATCAAGAAAACGCTCTATCAGCAGCCTTGCTATTGCCACTGCGACCGCAGCCAGGGCCACACCAGCCTGCTGGATTGCTTTGCCAGTGCTCACGGCTCCGAGTGCGGCACCTGCATCTACGAGGACTTCTACACCTACGAACGAGCCCGCAGGGGCAAGACGGCAGGCCAGATTCGGGAAGGAATCGTCAAGGGCGAATGGAAATCCGTGGACGCCACAAAATACCAGCAGCCGCTGCCCGCAAAGTGACGCAAGCCCCGCACGAATTGTTTTGCGTGAAGATTTTTGACAACCTTCTTGTCACGACACGCTGCAATTCGTAAACTAGGTTTACGCCCCAGCCATACGACTAGGAGGAAGAATGCTTTCTCGCGTGAAGATGTGCGTGTCGATGCTGGCGATCGCCGTTTTGCTTTGCCCGGCGGGAATCCCAGCGAGGGCCCAGGACAATCACCATGTCGTCGCTCTGAGCGAATTGAATAAAGATGCCGCGCGGCCCGCCCAGACGCGCCAGGCAAACGAAGAAGCTGTTCGAACGTTGCTTTCTTCCGACCAGGCCCAAAAAGCGTTGAAATCCGCCAACCTCGACTACCAGAAGGTGGATAAGGCTGTAGGACAACTCAGTGACGAAGATCTTGCCAAACTGGCGGAGCGGTCCCGTAAGGCCCAGAGCGATTTCGCTGCTGGACGCATCTCGGACCGTGATCTGCTTTGGATCATCCTGATCGCCATCGGCATCATCGTGCTAGCGGTCGCGCTCCGTTAATTCTCTCGGTTCGGAGTTACACGTTACGCGGATAAACCGGATTGCGTGCGGTTTGCTCCTGTTTGTTTTCCTGGGGCGTGCGATTCAGCCGGCGCCCCAGGAAAAGGCGGGAGTGTGGCTCGATGTGCCCTTCGTAAAACAAACGGAGGACGGCTGCGGATCCGCGGCGATCTCCATGGTTCTGCAATACTGGAATGCCCATGGCGCACCCATGGACTCGCAGCGCGCCGACACAGGGGCTATTCAAAAGCGGCTCTATTCACGAAAAGCTCACGGAATCTACGCTTCGGACATTGAAAGCTATCTGAAAGACTCCGGCTTTCGCGTTTTTCATCTCGACGGGGAATGGAAGGACCTCCAAGAGCAACTTAAGCAGGGCCGGCCTCTGATCGTGAGTCTCCAGCCGGGAAAGAGCAGCGCCCCGCTGCATTACGTCGTGGTGACAGGGATCGATTGGGAAAGAGGGGCAGTCTTTATCAACGACCCTGCGCGTGGCAAGCTTATCCGCGTCGAACGCGCGAATTTCGAAAAGGAATGGCGGCCGAACCACAATTGGGTGCTGCTGGCAGTCCCCGAAAAGGCCGTGTGATTTTTCTTTTGATTGCCGTTTTGCTGCCGGGTTCTCCAGCATGCGCTCAGGACCTTCCATGCGATCAAATCCGTCTGACTGCGGCGCAAAATGCTTTTGATGCAGGGCATTGGGAGGAGGCTGCCAGCCTCGCTGGGGGTCCGGCGGATCAATCACCGGAACTCGACTTCCTGGCGGGACTTGCCTTCGCCCGTCTGGCGAAATGGTCCGAGGCGAAACTGGCCTTTGAATCGGGTTTACGAAAATCGCCAAACGATCCGCGGTTCTTGGTCGAACTGGCAGGCATCGCCTACAAGCAGAAGGATTTTCGAACGGCGAAGGATCACTTGCATGCAGCGCTCCGTTTGAATCCACAAAACGCATACGCGCGCGAATTTCTCGCTACGGTTTTTTTCCTCGAAGGCAACCTCGAGGCAGCCCTGAAGTATTGGAATCCTGAAGAAAAGCCGCGATTGCGAAATGTAGCGCTCGCGCCGCCAGTGCAATTGAGGGAACCGCTTCGAAACCGCGCCTTGGCCTTCAATGCTCCGCAAATCCTGACGGGCGAGGCGCTGCTCACGACGCAAGCGCGTCTGGATAATCTGGGTGTCTTTTCGAGCCGGCGGATCGAGCTCACTCCGGCGGACAGCGGAAATTACGACGTGACGCTGCATCTGGCGGAGAGAAATGGCTGGGGCAGCTCCACGGTCGAAGGCATCGTTTCACTCTTGAGCGGCCTGCCCTACGCCACGGTTTACCCGGAGTTTTACAATCTCGGTAACCGTGCGGTGAATTTCACTTCGCTGGTCCGGTGGGATTCCGAAAAGCGCCGCGTATCTCTGGCGTTTTCCATGCCGCTCTACGGCGAACCTGGCCTGCGATTGCGCTTCTACGCCGATGCGCGAAACGAAAATTGGAACCTCGCGCAAACTTTTTTTGGCCCGGGCGCGCCACTGATGGATTTGAACCTGCGGCTCGCAGCGGCGGGCGCGCAGCTTCATACTGTCGTGAACGGCCGCTGGAGTTGGAGTGCAGGCGGGGAGATCGCCAATCGGAATTTTCGGAACCTGAGCGGTCATACTTCGCCTGCGGAGCGCCCCTTCTTCACCGCCAGCACATCTCTTGCGGGATCGCTTGGCGTCGCACGCTCTCTTGTGCGTGTGCCGGAACGCCGCTTCACCCTGGATTCTGAAGCGGAGGTGAGGGTAGGCCGGGAGTTCGCGGACGGCCTCGGACCCTTCGCCGCGCTTCGCGGCTCGCTTCGCGGACATTGGTTTCCGCGCGCGAAGGGCGACGATTACGAGATGCAGGTGCAACTTCGCGCTGGCGGAGTTGCAGGCAAGTCCACGCTCGACGAACTTTTCCAATTGGGCGTCGAACGCGACAACCCTCTCTGGCTTCGCGGTCATGCCGGAACGTTTGACGGACGAAAAGGTTCTGCCCCCCTGGGGCGCCGATTCTTCCTTGCGAATTGGGAAATGGACAAGAACATCTACGGAAACGGTTTTTTCACCATGAAACTCGGGCCGTTTCTGGACAACGGCGCCGTTGCGGATTCCACAGGCCTCTTCGGCTCGCGGCGCTGGTTGTGGGACACGGGATGGCAATGCAAAATGCGTGTCCTTGGAGATGTCACCGTGGTCGTTTCCTACGGCCGAGACTTGCGCGGGGCGCGCGACGTTTTCTACGCAACAGTTCTGAGATGATTTCGGGATTGCGCGGTGGCCCGGCCGGTGATTGCATTTTTTCTGAAACGGCGATTCAGCATCATTCGTCACACACACAGGCCGCAGGGCAGCTGGCAGTATCGGCGAGCGGTCACTGCTGCGGTTCCACACTTCGTCTCAACAGGGGCATGCCATGTCAAAACGCATTTGTTGTGCTGGTTCTTTCTTTGTCGTGACCTGCCTCTTTGCTTTCTATCTGGCGGCAGCTCTGCCGGCGTCGTCCGGCGCGGCGGATAAGCCGGATTCGTGGGGATTTGATCCTGCGAATCTCGACAAGACCTGCAAGCCCTGCGACGATTTTTACAAGTTCGCGATGGGCGGATGGATGAAAGCGAATCCGATCCCGCCGGAATACTCGAGCTGGGGCACGTTCACCCAGCTCGCGGACAAGAACCAGCAGAACTTGCGGCAGATTCTTGAAGAGGCGGCAAATGCCAAGGCCCTGCCCGGTTCGAAGGAACAGAAGATCGGCGATTTCTACGCAAGTTGCATGGACGCGACAGCGATTGACGCGGCGGCAACAAAACCCATCGATCCGGAACTCGCCAGGATTGTGGAAATCAAGAGCCTGCCGGACATGCAAGCGGAGGTCGAACGGCTGCAGAGCAGAGGTGTGGCCGTGCTCTTCCGCTTCGGTTCGAATCAGGACGCCAAGGACAGCACGCAGGTGATCGGCGGCGCATCCCAGGGTGGGCTCGGGCTCCCGGAGCGCGAATACTACTTGAAGCAGGACGATAAATCGAAGCTGCTTCGCGACTCCTACGGGAAGCACGTCGCGAAGATGTTCGAACTCCTCGGCGATCCCGCGGAAAAATCAGTGGCGGAAGCGGATACCGTTTTGAAGATCGAGACGGCCCTGGCGAACGCCTCAATGAAAAATACCGATCTTCGCGACCCCATCAAGACCTACCACAAGATGACGATTGCGGAATTGAAGACGCTCGCCGCGAATTTTTCCTGGGAAGCCTATTTCAAGGCGACGGGCCACCCGGAACTGAAAGAGATCAACGTCGGCCAGCCGGAGTTCTTCAAGGCGCTCGACGCGCAATTGACCGGCACTTCCCTCGAGGAATGGAAAACCTATCTGCGCTGGCATCTGGTCAACTCGGCTGCGCCCTCGCTCGCGGAGAAATTTGTCGCCGAGGATTTTGATTTTCGCGGCAAGACGCTGACGGGCGCAAAGGAAATTCAACCGCGCTGGAAGCGCTGCGCGCAAGCCACGGACCGCGCGCTCGGCGAGGCGCTTGGGCAGGTGTACGTGCAGAAGTATTTCCCTCCGGAAGCCAGGACCCGGGCGCAGGAAATGGTGCGCAACCTGATGGCGGCGCTGCGCGACGATCTGCAGACGCTGCCCTGGATGGGGCCGGTCACGCGCGCTCAGGCCACCGCGAAACTCGAAGCTGTCGCCGTGAAAATCGGCTACACGGATAACTGGCGGGATTATTCCGCGTTGAAAATCGACCGCAGGTCTTACGCGGAAAACCAATTCCGCGCGGCCGCGTTCGAATTCGACCGCCGGCTGAACAAAATCGGCAAGCCCGTAGACCGCAGCGAGTGGGGCATGACACCGCCAACCGTGAATGCCTACAACAACAGTAGTATGAATGAAATTGTGTTTCCCGCGGGCATCCTGCAACCGCCTTTCTACGATCCGAAGGCGGACGACGCGGTGAACTACGGCGGAATGGGCGCGGTGATCGGCCATGAGATCACGCACGGCTTCGACGACCACGGGAGCCAGTTTGATGGCAAGGGAAACCTGAAGAACTGGTGGTCCGACGAAGATCTGAAGAATTTCAAAACGCGCGCCGCCTGCGTATCGGAGCAATTCGACGGCTACGTCGTCGACGGCGACCTGCACGAAAATGGCAAGCTCGTTCTCGGGGAGAGCATCGCCGACCTCGGCGGCCTGGCAATTGCATATGCCGCATATGAAAAATCCCTCGAAGGTAAGCCCCGGCCCCCGGAGCGGGATGGGTTCAGTCCGGAACAGCGCTTCTTCCTCGGCTGGGCGCAGGTGTGGGGTTCAAGCGAGCGGATGGAATATGCCCGCTTGCTGGCCAACACCAACCCGCACCCGCTGCCCAGGTTTCGCACCAATGGCCCGCTCTCCAACATGGCCATCTTCGCCAAAGCCTTCGGCTGCAAGAAAGGCGACGCGATGGTGCGCGAGCAGGCTTGCAAAATCTGGTGAAATTCTGGAGCGGGGTGTCAGGTAGAGGCCGGCCAGCCTGCTCGGGGCAATTGCGAGGGGAGTTTGCTTCGCGTGTAAAGCGGCACGCCCGGAAGAAAGGAGCAGAATTCACGGAAGCCGGTGATCGGGCGAAGCGCGCTGCTCTAGAAGTGGAAGACGATTCCACCCGCGAGCTGAAAGTTGTTCTGCGACTGATTGAAGAAACCGGTGTGCACGTAGTCACCCTCCAGCCGGAACGACACGCGCGGGTTCCAGCGGTAATCTGCGCCGCCTCCGGCTTGCAGGGAAAATGAATTGCGGCTGCCTCCAGCGACCTGCGGCTGTTCATGAGCACCGCCCGCAAGGACATGCAACCAGGGCTCCCATTGTTTCTGCCGCCACGCAATCTTTGGACCTGCGCCGTAGATGGCGATCTTCACGTGCTCCCGGTCAAAAATCTGGGGGGCGAAAGCGGCGGTAACATTTCCTTCAACGCCGAACCATTCGTTCGTGAAATAGGAAACGGAGGTCTTGAAGCCAACCGCGCTGGCATTAAAAATCGAAGAACGAAAGCGCACCCAGGTTACGGCCAGGCCGAGTTGCCAGCGGTAATCGTCGCGGCTGCCATAAACAAACTTCGGTTTGGGTGAGGGGGCAGCGGGCTCCGCTGCGGCAAGCGGCACAGCCGGTTCCGTGGCGGCAACCGGCGCTTCGAGCGCGTACGCCGGTTTGGCGTGCGGAGAAAATGATGTGCCGGGAGCAGCGAAGAGATTCACGAGCGCCGGTCTCGCGACAGGGGCCGCCGCGAAGTTAAGAACGGCGTTTTTCTCGTCACTGCTTACGGCTGGCGCGGTCTCCTGCGCCTGCAATGTACCTAAGCTCCCAAGCACCAAAATTGCAGACAGAAATAGCTTCTCCATGATGCTCCCCTCAGAGGGCTTGCCCCACGCCTTGCATCAACCACTTCCGTTACGGTAAACAACGCAAAGACCCCTGTCCACGCTCTTTCTGGCGGTTGGCGCAAAAGAGGAAACGGCAGGCTGGCCGTTCCACCTGAATAGAACTTCGACTAAGAGGCAGCACAGGAATCCTCGCCCATTGCAAGAGAGGTCCCTC
>WNEZ01004882.1_pt1 | contig 11720 bp, 10 predicted proteins | sample 5400521 | NCBI WGS metagenome assembly WNEZ01 (sample SAMN13153339, study PRJNA577476) | soil metagenome | isolation source: 120 cm saprolite under Douglas fir tree site 2 hole 1 replicate 1 | place: USA:California | collected 2015-04-18
TTCTCGAAGTCCAGGAACGGGTCAAACCGCAACACCGGCCGCTGCGCATCTTGCCGCGCAATCTTGTGCAGCGCGAAGTCGATGCCCAGTTCCGAATCGCTGAACGCCGGCACAAACACCGGCACGTTGTGTTCGAAAGCCGACTTCAGAATCCCTCGCCCCGGAAAATTCTTGTGCAAAAATTCTCCGATCTTTCGGTGCAGCTTCCAGCTGCAAACCACGTCGTCCGCATCCCAGGCATTGAGAATCTGGTCCATCACGTCTTCGACGTGGTCCAGATTCGTCTCCGGCTCCAGCGAATCGTACACGCGGTTGTATCCCGCCTCAAACAATTCTTTGTCATCCATCTTCGGGTTGTAGCGAAAATGCGAAAGCCCCGTTGCTTCCACCAAGCCGTGTGCCATCAGCGCGCCCGTGGAAACCACCGCATTCACCACGCCCGACTCAATCAAGTCGCAAAAAACCAGCCCCATCTTCGCGACCGTCAATGCCCCCGAAAGCGTCATCACTACAAAGCATTCCTTGTCCCGCGCCATCGTCTCCAGAACGTCCGCGGCATCGCCAATCTGCCGTCCCGTAAACGCCGTGTTCCCCATCGCCCGCACCAGTTCGTCGACCGTGCGGCACCTCGACAACTCCAGCGGAAACATCGGCCGCAGCTTGTCCTTCGCCGGATCGTGCAACACACGTCCTGTGACGGTCTTTTTTTGCTGCTTGGTCATTTGCTCTCCCGAAGAAAATTGCAACTGCTTTTTATCACGAATTGGTGTGATTCACGCGCACTTTTTCTCCGTCGTCGCGCCAGCGCCGGTAGTTTGCGATCGGAATAGCTCACTCGCCGCCGCTTGCGCTCGATGTTAAACTAAAAATATGGCCAACAAATTTACGGTCGGTCTACTGCAAATGCGCTGCACCCGCAGCGCCGACGAGAATCTTTCCCGCGCCATCGAAAAAATCCGCGAGGCTTCTGCGCGCGGCGCGCAAATCATCTCACTCCACGAACTTTTCCGGAGCGAGTATTTCTGCCGCAAAGAAGACCCCGACCTCTTCAATCTCGCCGAGCCCGTGCCCGGCCCGGCCACCGAAGCCCTCGCACAAATCGCGAAGGAAAAAAAGGTCGTTCTCGTCGTTTCCATCTTCGAGCGCCGCGCCGCCGGCATCTACCACAACACCTGCGCGGTCCTCGATGCCGACGGCGCCTTCCTCGGCAAATACCGCAAGATGCATATTCCCGACGACCCGCTCTACTATGAAAAGTTTTATTTCACTCCCGGCGATCTCGGCTTCCCCAATTTTCAAACGCGCTACGGTAAAATCGGCGTGCAGATTTGCTGGGACCAGTGGTATCCCGAAGGCTCCCGCGTCACCGCGCTCAGCGGAGCGCAAGTGATTTTTTATCCCACCAGCATCGGCTGGCATCCCCACGAAAAATCTCAAGTCGGCGCCGCCCAACTCGACGCCTGGAAAACCATTCAGCGCGCCCACGCCATCGCCAATGGCGTCTACGTCGCTGTCGTGAATCGCGTCGGCTTCGAAGGCAAACCCGCCGCCGACGATCCCGGCCTCGAATTCTGGGGCAACTCCTTCGTCGCCGACCCTTTCGGCCAAGTCGTCGCCGAAGCGTCCCACGATAAAGAAGAAATCCTCGTCGTCGAGTGCGACCCCGCCAAAAGCGAAGATACGCGTCGCAATTGGCCATTCCTTCGCGATCGCCGCATCGATGCCTATGGACCCATCTTGAATCGCTGGCTCGGCGAATAATCCCCATGCCCACAGCCCCGCCGAACTCCACTCCCTTCGAACGTGGTCTCTGGATGCCCGCCGAATGGGAGCATCACGAAGCCACTTGGCTCGGCTGGCCTCACGAACAAACCGACTGGCCCGGAAAATTTCCCGCCATTCCCTGGGCTTACGCAGAAATCGTCCGCCATCTCGCGCGCGTCGAACGTGTCTATCTGCTTGTCCAAAATCGCGCTGCCGAATCACGCGTGCGCGACATCCTGAAAAAATCCGGCGCCAATCTCGACGCCATCGATTTCTTCCGCGTTCCCACGGATCGCGGCTGGATGCGCGACTCCGGCCCCATCTGCGTGAAAAATAATTCCGGCGAAGTCGCCTTCACCCACTGGCAGTTCAACGGCTGGGCCAAGTACCGCAACCACAAAAAAGATGCGCTCGCGGTAACCAACGTCAACAAAAAACTCAAGCGCCTCGTCTGGCAGCCCGTTCACAACAGCCGCCGCGTCGTTCTCGAGGGTGGTAGCATCGACGTCAACGGCCGCGGCTCCCTCCTCACCACCGAAGAATGCCTGCTCAGCAAACGCCAGCAGCGCAATCGCGGCTTCACCCGTGAAGACTACGCCCACGTCTTCCGCAGCTATCTCGGCGTCACCCAAGTTCTCTGGCTCAAGAACGGCATCGCCGGAGACGACACCCACGGCCACGTTGACGACCTCGCGCGCTTCGTCAGCCCCACCACCATCGTTACCGTCGTCGAGCAAGACCCGCACGACGCCAACTACATCCCACTCCAGGAAAATCTCAATCTCCTCAAATCCATGCGCGATCCCACCGGCCGCCCGTTCCGCATCGAAACGCTCCCCATGCCCGCCCCTGTCTATTTCGCCGGGCAGCGCCTTCCCGCGAGCTACGCCAATTTTTACATCGCCAACAAACTCGTCATCGTCCCCACCTTCAACGACGCCAGCGATCGCGTCGCCCTCAACACCCTCGCGGGCCTCTTCCCCGGCCGCGAAGTTGTCGGCATCGCCTGCCGCGACCTGGTCCTCGGCCTCGGCACGCTGCATTGCATGACCCAGCAGCAGCCCGCTCCACTGTAGCAGCAGTCCTCATTCGCGCTCTCCGTGCATTGCCTTGCACACAGGTTCAGATACAATCTCTGTTTCTGCAAGGAGGCTTCATGTTCGCCGCGCATTTCCTGTTTCAAAGAGTTTTCAGCGCCTGGCTCGAGACGCACGGAATTGTTTCGTGGATATTTCTTGGCCTCGTCGCCGGCTGGCTCGCGGGAAAAATCGCGCGGGGCCGTGGCTTCGGCTGCATCACCGACATCATCCTCGGAATCGTTGGCTCCTTCATCGGCGGCTGGGTGTTCACCAAGCTCGGCATTTGGGGCGGCGGCTTCTGGTATTCGCTAGCGGCCGCCACGCTCGGCGCTGTCATCCTCGTGTCCATCGCCCACCTCTTCAGCTCCAGCCGTTAACAACAATTTTGGGGATGCGGAAGTCTAGCTCCCGCTTTTGCGCGGTAAGCCACAGCAACCAATTACCTAGTTACCTGGGTCCCGCCGACGCTCCGCCAAGTGTCATCCCGAGCCCGCCTGGGCAGGCAGGCGAACCGAGAGACCCACTCTTTCCCTCAGCTCTTCCCGGTGCGTTACATTTCCTTCTCCTGCGAACTCCCGACTGTCGACTCCCCGCTGTGATACGATTCCCTATTACACTGTGGAGACACCTCCTTCTTGAGCAAACCCACGCAATCCCTAACCGCCATCCCGCTCGGCGGTCTCGGCGAATTTGGCATGAACATGATGGCCCTGCGGCTCGGCGACGACATTATCGTCATCGACGCCGGCATGATGTTCCCCGAATCCGAACTCCTTGGCGTCGACCTCGTCATTCCGGACATCACCTACCTCAAACAAAACCGCGCCCATGTTCGCGCCATCGTCCTCACCCACGGCCACGAAGATCACATTGGCGCGCTCCCTTACATTCTCCGTGAACTCAACGTCCCGGTGTACGGCACGCGCTTCACTCTCGCGCTCGTCAAAAAGCGCCTCGACGAAGCCGGCCTCCTCCAATCCACCACGCTGCGTGAAGTCATTCCCGGCGGCCGCCTCGTCGAAATCGGCCCCTTCGAAATCGAATTCATTCCCGTAACCCACAGCACCATCGATTGCGTCGCGCTCGCCGTGCGCACCCCCCTCGGCGTCATCATTCACACCGGCGATTTCAAGATCGACCAAACGCCCGTCGGTGGCGCGCCCTTCGACCTCCACGCCTTCGCCCGCTACGGCCACGAAGGTGTCCTCGCCCTTTTCTCCGACTCCACCAACGTCGAGCGCCCCGGCTTCACCGGCTCCGAGCGCAACGTCGTCCCGCGCATCGAAGAGCTTTGCCGCTCCGCCCCGCGCCGCGTCATCCTTTCTTGCTTTGCCTCTTCGATCCACCGCATCCAGCAGGTCATCGACATCGCTGCCCGTGTCGGCCGCAAAGTCGCCTTCGTCGGCCGCAGCATGGTCGACAACGTCGAGATCGCACACTCCCTCGAATATCTCCGCATCCCCGACGGCATGGTCGTTCGCCCGCAAGATATCCGCGGCTTCGACCCCAAGCGCCTGGTCATCCTTGCCAGCGGCAGTCAGGCCGAACCCATGTCCTCGCTCTCCCGCATCGCCGTCGACAACCATCGCTTCGTCTCCGTCGACGAAAACGACACCGTCATCCTCTCCGCCCGCATCATCCCCGGAAACGAAAAAGCCATCTTCCGCATGCTCGACCACATGTTCCGCCGCCGCGCTCTCGTCTACTACGACAATTCCGCCGGCACCATTCACGTCTCCGGCCACGCCAGCCAGGAAGAACAGAAACTTATCTTGCAGCTCGTCAAGCCCAAATATTTCATTCCCGTTCACGGCGAATACCGTCATCTCTTCCGCCACGCCGCGCTCGCTTACCAACTCGGCTGCGTCTCCGGCGAAATCCTGGTTCTCGAAGACGGCCATGCCCTGGAATTCACCGAGGATGGCGCCTACCGCCGCGATCCCGTCACCGCCGGACGCGTCTGCGTCGATTCCGGCTCTCTCGAGGAAATCGAGGAAGTCGTCATCCGCGACCGCAAGCATCTCTCCGAAGACGGCGTCGTCGTTCCCATCATCGCCATCGACAAACACACCGGCCGCATGGAGTCGCAACCCGAAATCGTCACCCGCGGCCTGTTCAGCGACAACGGCACCGAATTCATCGCCGGCGCCCGCGACGTAGTCCTGAAAACCGTCGAGCAATCCAACGCCGAAGAAAAATCCGACTGGTCCGTGATCAAAGAAAAAATCCGCGTAGACCTGAAGCGCTACATCAACAAACAAACCTCCAAGCGCCCCCTAATCCTCCCCGTAATCCTCGAAGTCTAGCGTTGGGTAATTTTGTAATCGAACGGAGCGAGCCCTCCGTTGTAGGGGCACAGCATGCTGCGCCCCAGCTTGCCACGCTGTCAGCCCCCACCGACCCTCGAACCGCGAGTCTTCGAGCGCGAATCTTTTCCTGCCCCTCCCCGGCACCGATTCTTCTGTCGCGTCCTCTCCCATTCCCCGCTACAATCTCCCATTCCCTTGGAGCTGACTTTGTCCTCCGCCGCGCCGCCAACTCCGCGACCCCAACGCAGCCACGCGGCCTTCATCTTCATCCTCGTCACGGTTCTCTTCGATTTCCTGGCTTTTGGCATCATCGCCCCCGTTCTCCCCAACCTCATCATTCAATTCGAGGGCGGCAACATCGCTCGTGCCGCCGCCATCACCGGCTATTTCGGATTCGCTTGGGCCACCATGCAATTTTTCTTCTCCCCCATTCTCGGCGCATGGTCCGACCGCTTCGGCCGCCGTCCGGTCATCCTCATCTCCTGTTTCGGCCTAGGTCTCGACTACATCTTCATGGCCCTCGCGCCTTCCCTCAAATGGCTCCTCGTCGGCCGCATCATCTCCGGCATCACCGCCTCCAACATTTCCAGCGCCTTCGCTTACGTCACCGACGTCACTCCCCCCGAAAAGCGCGCCAAGCAATTCGGTTATCTCGCGGCCTCCTTCGGCATGGGCTTCATCATCGGGCCGGCTGTCGGTGGATTCCTCGGCAACATCAATCTCCGTTTTCCCTTCTGGGCCGCCGCCGCGCTCAGCCTCACCAACGCCGCCTACGGTTTCTTCGTTCTTCCCGAATCGCTTCCGAAGGAGCGCCGCGCCAAATCCGCCTGGCACATGGCCAATCCGCTCGGCTCCCTCACGCTCCTCCGCTCGCACCCCCAACTCTTCGGTCTCGCCACTGTGATGACACTCTTCTACCTCGCCCAGCAATCGCTCCCCGCCGTCTTCGTCCTCTACACACAATATCGCTACGCTTGGATCGAACGCGATGTCGGCCTCGCCCTCGCTGTCGTTGGCGTCAGCACCAGCATCGTCTCCGGCATCCTCGTCGGCCCCTTCGTCCGCCGTTTCGGCGAACGCCGCAGCGTCCTTTCCGGCCTGACCTTCGGCACCCTCGGTTTCTTGAGCTTCGCGTTCGCGCCGCACGGCTGGATGTTTCTCTGCGCCATCCCTTTCCTCGGCCTCTGGGGTATCGCTGGCCCCTCCGTGCAGTCGCTAATGTCTCGGAGGGTCGACCCGACTTCTCAGGGCAAGCTCCAAGGAGCCATCAACAGTATCCGCGCCATCAGTGGCATGATCGGCCCTCTCCTCTTCACCCAAGTCCTCGCCATCGCCATCTCGCCGAGCATCTCCGTCCACTTCCCCGGCGCCCCCTACTTCCTCGCCGGCCTGCTGCTCCTCTCCAGTCTCACCCTCGCCGCCTACGTCACCCGCGCCGACGCCTCGTCCCCGCAACCGACGACAAAGCCTGCCATCTCCCCCGGCCCCGCCGACTAGCCATATGGAGTGCGGCGGTCTTGCCGCCGCTTTCGAGGTGTAAGCCGCATCTCACGCGTCTGCCAGACCGCCAACGGCCGGTTATGCGGTGAACGGAGCCGATCAGACGCGTCGAGCGCTTCGCTCGAAGCAGCAGAACCGGAAGAACAATCGCTCAGTCTGGTTGCAAGGACTGTTCGGCGGAACCGGAAAAGCAGAAGCCGCGAAGCCTGCCCGCAGCAGGCGGGCTGCCGGGCGCAGGAATTAGCCGGAAGCAGTGCCCAGGGAAAATGGGCGGCAGAAAAAGAGCAGCATACCGACGCTCAGTGTGAATCGGTACGAGGGGCAGATCGACAGAATCGTCGGCGAAAAGTGGATGAGCCACGAGAACATGTGCTGATTTAACTTTAAGGAAAATTTGTTGTTGACAGTAAATATTTGGCGAATGTATGTTTTCGCCATTAAGCCGAATCATGTTCGGGCACTCATTAACCACTACTCGAGTGAAATTTGGTTGGGCCTCCGATTCAACGATCTTTATGCGCGAGGTGCCGCATGCAAAACTACAAACCGCGAGTCGCATTCGCGCTTGCGTTGTTCATCCCAGTTGTTCTTGGGAGCGCTGCGAAGGCGCAGACGAAATTCGACTTGAAGTGCCATCCTTTTCAAAATCTGGAACCGTACGAAGCAGTGAAAGCGGCAGGTTACCTCCCAGGCCTGTATGTTGGGGGTGGTGCATTGCTCAGCGGCGAGCAGCTCTACAGCCTACCTTTCGAACACTATTGGCGATCGCAGAGCAGAGTGCCGGACATTCCCAATCGTGGCTACCAATTAATTCAGCTATTTCCGTCCATCAAAATCAACGCGTCGATGTCGATATCGTTCAAGTTGACAACGACGGCGGGCAGCCGCAATGGCTTCGGGTCAACCCGGGGTCATAGGTCAGGACGGTAAATCGGATTGAAACGCGGGCCAGAAAGAATCGGCGATGGACAAGGAGAGTTCTCTTTGCAGCCGCTTTAAGCGCAATCACAAACTGAGATCAGGAGGGCGTATGTTCTCTCGGCGGAATTTCTTGCGGCGTACAGCTTTGGGTCTGGGAGCTGCCCTGGGGTCGCCGGTTATACAAAACCCTCCTGCCCCCAAACCAGCCAATCCCCCACCTCCTCCTGTTCCCTCTGGCCCGCAATTGCATGTCGTCACTCCAGTGGTAGGAATCGTGTTAGCCGGTGGCGGAGCAAAGGGCTCTTTTGAAGTAGGAGCTCTTCGCTATCTCTATGATCATGGAGTGCGACCGAATATCATTTGTGGCACCTCCGTAGGCGCGATCAATGCAATAAAACTTGCAGAAGGAGAGGGCGCGCCCATGCAGGGGTTATCCGGTCTGGAAAGCCTCTGGTTAGGGCTTAATAAGAATGAAGACATGTACACGGAAGGTCCGTGGCTGCAATGGCTAAGAACTAACAAGCGTTCCGTTTACAGTGCACTGCAACAATACGCTCCGTTTTTGATCGCCTCCGAAGCAGAAGGAAGTGCACACATAATTGCAACGGAGCAATTTGAGATTTTGGCGTTTCTACCGCTTCTGCCTCTAGCATTGACTCTGCCAGGTCTCTTGTTGGGAGTCGCTTCCGCCATTGGTGGGCCACTCGTACAAGCAGTCGTAAATGGTTTGATATCCTGTGACGATCTGAAAGCTACGATGGATTCGCTAAACCAGCAAGCCCCAAAGTATCTCTACGATTTGTCTCCGATTGGCAGTCTGTTGCAGGCGCATCTTGACTTCACGTTGGTGCAAAAGTGGGCCGCATCTGGCGGCAAATTACGATTGGCGACGGTTGGATTAGAAAGTGGACATGTGAGATATGTGACCGAGACCGGGCAATTACTTGATCGGGACACTTCAGCGGTCGCATATCAATTCCCACCTCTACCCAACAATCCTCGTATTCCTGATCTGCGCCCCGGGGTCATGGCATCTGCTGCATTACCCGCCTTCTTCCCGCCGGTCAACCTAGGAGGCGAGATTTACGTCGATGGTGGGATTCGAGATGTCATGCCAGTTCCGATGGCTGTTGGATTAGGAGCGAACGTCGTTTATGCCATCAATGACTCACCACCGCTTCCGATCGATAGGAGTTTTGCTACAGATTTTTCAGGAAAGACCTTCATGGACATCGCGCAACGGTCGGTTCTTGGCATTGCCCTGGACGAGGTCGTGCACGAGTCTTCGACTTGTTTTCCAAACACGAATCAAGTTCAAGTAACGATTATCCAATGCACTTACGCGAAGGATTTAGATACGATACAGATTCATCCGGCCTTGATTCGCATGAATATGAGTTATGGTTACATGCGGGCGGCTGACACAGTTAATCCTGTGGCCGTACTTCCTTCTCGTTGTCACGAACTCAGCGACTACATTACTCAGTTCAGGAGGCTGCTGTTCGAATTCGAGTGGAGAGTTATTCCCGTACTAAGCGCCGCCACTGCTGCCGATCAACAGGTAGCAGTCCCCATGCTCCGTTGGGGCAAGGGAATGCTATCCCTTCTTATCAAGGAACGAGAAAATCTTGGGGGAGCCATTCCGAAGGATGTTTATGACACAGAGTTTAGTTGGGAACAACACATCGTACCACCGCCCGCGCCAACCCCGTTCCACGCCATCGGCCCTGTTCCCGCTGATATAAAGGTAGCGGATTTTATCCCTGCGGACAAAACCTTGCTAAGCGAGGAAAATGCGCCCGTCATTGATAGGTTCAGCATCCCAGCCTGGGTCGAGACATACATCATACTGGGAGGAGCAAAATTCTTGGTCGCGAGCCGAAACGTAGCAATAGCGCTAGGCTTCCCTTATTTCCCACCGGTTCAAACTGTACCAACAAAGTCTACGGCACTTCTGGCATATATTCCGTGGGAAGGAACTCTCATTAATGAAGTGAGTTCGCCTCAAATTTACTTGATCCAAAATGGTGAGAGACACCGGGTCAGCCAAACGGTTTTCAATAATCATCACTTCAACCCCGCGTCCGTGCTAACGGCGCCGGACGGCGGTCTTGCTCTGATTCCGTTGGGAGCTGACCTGACCTGACATCGTAGAATCGATGCTGTTCGCAACCACATCAGCCCAATCAACCACCAATAGAGATACGGGGCCGCGCGGAGCGCGGCCTGGCATGCCACATCTGCTATGTGCTACTTCGTTTCTCTTTTGATTGCTGACTTAACGGCTTGCCGTCCAGCGTTTCCAGATCTCTTTGTTGATAGCTCCGCCCGGACAGCAGCGGCGATCTTTGCTGAATCGACCTTGTGCCGTACCGCCGTGCGAGCAAGGTTCGAGTTTTTCTCTAGTGGGCTGCCTCGGGTTGTAACCGGGGCAATACAGGTCGGACACAAGAGCGCAGACAACAAAGAAACGGTTGAGGTCGGCGGCTTTCATGGCTTGCAGGGCAGCCGTCGCAATCTTCTCGTAGTCCACGATCTGCGCTCCCCATGAGGTTTTGTCTTCTTCTCTTCCCATGCCTAGAGCTTGGAGAGACGGCGATGATTGTCGTGTCCCAAGCGCCGGAAGTAGTCGAGGGCGACCATCTCCAAGTCGGGCCGGGAGAGGGCGTCTGGCAACTTCTTGCGGATGGCTTCGAGAACACGCACACGCGACTGCTTCTCGACGCGCTCGGCAAGGGCTTCCTTCTTGCGTTGGGATTGCTCCTGCGGTGTCGGCTGATAGCGAGTCACGCGATTGTGAACGTCGCATTTCTCGGTTAGGCAGAGATAGAAGATGCTGCCAGCACTCTTACCGTCAATGAGAACAGCGGCCTTCGTGTTAGGGCACTCCCCTTTTGCTTTGGCCTTCCGGTACTGCCCTTCAAAAAGCACGTCTTTGGCGTGGCCGTTTGCCTGCCATGCGGGAGCCTGTGAAACGCGCAGTGGCTTCTCGCCTTTCTCCTCAAGCGGCTTCACCTGAATTTGCACGAGTGCTTCGACCTTGGCCCGGTAACACTCGCGGTCAGTGCAAATGCCGCCCCTGCAAGCTCTATTGCCCCTTTTCTTTCTCGGGTATACGATGTCCTCTCAACATCAGTTCGCGCCCAGCGGAATCGAAGGGTAGCGCTCCGCACCCACCTTCAGCGCGAACCGAAATTAGGAGGCTTACTTCATGGCAACGGCAACGACCGCGATCGAACCCAATGTCAAAATCAGCGCGACCAAACTGCTCATCAACGGCCAATGGGTGAACAGTACGTCCGGCAAAACTTTCCCCACCATCAATCCCTCAACCGGCGAAGTCATCACGCGAGTAGCGGAAGCCGATGCTCCCGACGTGGACAAGGCCGTCAGCGCTGCCCGCGCCGCCTTCGAGACCGGGGCTTGGCGCAAGAAGCTCTCCGCCTCGCAACGCGGCAATCTGATGTACAAGTTGGCGGACCTCATTGAGAAAAATGCCGACGAACTTGCGCAACTCGAGGCGCTCGACAACGGCAAGCCCTATCATGTCGCCCGCACCGCGGACCTGCCGCTCACCATCGCCTGCTATCGTTATTACGCCGGCTGGGCCGATAAGAATCAGGGCAAGACCATTCCCGTCAACGGTCCCTATTTCACCTACACCAAGCACGAGCCAGTCGGCGTTGCGGGCCAAATCATCCCGTGGAATTTCCCGCTCCTAATGCAAGCTTGGAAACTTGGTCCCGCTCTCGCAGCGGGCTGCACCGTCGTACTCAAACCCGCGGAGCAGACGCCCTTGACCGCCTTGCGCGTCGGCGAACTCATCAATGAAGCTGGATTCCCGCCAGGCGTCGTCAACATTCTCCCCGGCTACGGTCCGACGGCTGGCGCCGCCATCGCCCGCCACATGGACGTCGACAAAGTCGCCTTCACCGGCTCCACCGAAGTCGGCCACCTCATCATGCGCGCCGCTGCGGATTCGAATCTCAAGCGCGTCACCCTTGAGCTCGGTGGCAAGAGCCCCAACATCGTTTTCGCCGATGCCGACATGGACAAAGCCATTGAAGGCGCGCACTTCGCGCTCTTCTTCAATCAAGGCCAGTGCTGCTGCGCCGGCTCGCGCCTCTACGTAGAGGAAAAAGCGTAC
>WNEZ01004883.1_pt1 | contig 11720 bp, 11 predicted proteins | sample 5400521 | NCBI WGS metagenome assembly WNEZ01 (sample SAMN13153339, study PRJNA577476) | soil metagenome | isolation source: 120 cm saprolite under Douglas fir tree site 2 hole 1 replicate 1 | place: USA:California | collected 2015-04-18
ATCGACGGAGGGCGCCTGCTCCCCGAGCATCAGCTCCACCGGGTCCCCCGGCACGAGGTTGAGAAACAGCGAGACCAGGACCAGCGAGCCCGCAATCGCCAGCGGCGCGCTGGCGAATTTTCTCACGGCACTGCCTCCCGCGCCTTCGCCAGGGGCCGGAGAAACCCCTGCGGGGATGGTTCGAAATCCGCCAGGTGCGAGGAGACGATCGCCAGTGAGCTCTCGTGCCAGAGCGGGATGTAGGGAAGGTCGGCGTCGATCAGCGCCAGAGCCTCGGCGTAGAGCTCCTTGCGCGCCTCGGGCTCAACCATGGTGGCGCGATCGAGCAGTGCGTCCAGGCGGACGTTGCGGTACCCGGTGCGGTTCTGACCGCCGAAGGAGTTTTCCGGGGAAGGGATGTTCGCGGATGCGAAGGCCCATCGGAGCAAGTCGGGCTCGATCACCGAAGACCAGAGGAGCGACGCCAGCTCGAAATTTCCCTTGCGCACGTCGTTGAAGAAAGTCCCGAACTCGAACGCGCGGATCTCGAGCTGAATTCCGACCTGCGCGAGCTGTTCCTGGAAAATCAGGGCGACCGATTTCCGGAAGCGGTCGGTGGAGACCTTGAGGGTGAGGTGAAGCCGGGGCTTGCGCCCGCCGGCGATTGAGGCGGGGGTGTCGCGACCCGACTCCTCGGGATTGGTGGGGGTGGAGGAGTATCCGGCTTCCTCGATAAGCCGGGTCGCCCGCGCGAGGTCCTTTCGACAGCCGGGCGTTTTCGCGTAGGCCCAGTGCGAGCGGGGCAGCATCCCTGTGGCGGGCTCGGCGAAGCGGTGGAATTTCGCCTCGATGATCGGCTGAATGTCGATCGCGTGGCAAATCGCGCGGCGGATGCGGACGTCCGCCAGCGGGCCGCTTCGGGAGTTCAAGGCGAGGTAAGCGTAGGCCGTGCCCGGGCGCGACAGGATTTGAAGATGGGGACTCTTCTCCAAGGAGGGAAAGACGGAAGGAGAAACCACTCCGACGGCGAGGTCGGCGCGACCTTTGAGCAGCTCGAGCACGCGCGTCGTCTGATCGCGCACGGTGCGAATGAGCAGGCGGCGAATCCGCGGCTTTCCTCCGTAATAGCCGTCGAAGGGCAGCAATATCAGGTGCTCTTCGTCGGGCTGCTCGGCGAACCGGAATGGGCCCGCTCCGATCGGGGCGCGATCCTGCTCCAGGGCGGCGGGGGGCACGGCGCGAGCGCGCGGCAGAATGCCCAACGACAGCTCGGCGAGGATCGGCGCGTAGGGTCGCTTCAGATGGATGCGCAGGGTCAGTGGGCCGAGAACTTCGATGCGCTCCACGGCCTCCAGCTTGTCGGACCTCGGAGAGGGCATCGCGCGACTGATCAACCCGTCGAAGGTGGCCTTGACGTCCTCGGACGTCAGCGGCGTTCCGTCGTGGAAGGTCAGCCCCTGCCTCAAATTAAACTCGAGCGTCTGCGCATCCAGCAGGCGATAGTCGCGCGCCAGGTCGGGCGTCGGTTGGCCCGCCCCGTCGACCGTCACCAGGCCGGGGGAAATCAATTGCGCGATCCGCTGGCCGGAAGTCGACAGGGTCAGCCGGTCATCGAGGCTGTCCGGCGGAGACTCGATGAGAACGACAATCCCGGTGCGACTGGGCTCGGAGCTGCAACCGAGGCAGGGGGCGCAGAGCGCTAGAAGAACGATTCCCCGGCGCGCTGCGAAGGAGAGATTCAGCGCCTTCCGCGTCGCGCACTCCTCTTCGCGCTTTTTCCTTTGCGCGCCGATTTCTTCGAAGCCTTGCGGGCGCTCGCTTTCTTGGCCTTCTTCGCCGACTTCTTTTTCGGGGAAGCCTTCTTTCCGGCGCGCTTCGCCGCGGCCTTTTTGGTTGACTTCGCCGCGGCCTTCTTCGCCGGGCGTTTGGCCGCCGCTTTCTTGGCCGGAGCCTTCGGTGCCGCCTTGGCCGGCGCGGCCTTCTGGGCAGGAGGTTTCGGCGGCGCCTTCGGCTTGGCCGCGATGGCGATCTCGACTTCCTCTTCGACCTCGACCCCCGCGGCGACGTCGTCGTCGTCTACGTCCTCAATCTCGTCATCGTCGGTGTCCTCGACATCCTCGTCGTCGTCGTCCTCGATGTCGTCCTCATCCTCGTCGGTCGCCGCGGCAAAGTACCGATCCATCGGGTCGAGATAGTGCTCCCTCCAACCCTGCTCGTATTTGGTCCGCTGACCTTCCGGGATCTCGCTGTGCAGGAAGATGATCCGCGTTCCTTCCTCCAGCGGCTCAAGCCGGATCTCGACGAGCGAATCGGCGGCACCCGGCGGAAACTCGCTCGTCCGCCAACGCTGCAGGATTCGCCGACCGGGCTCCAGCTCGAGCGTCGCTCCCTCGATGTACCCATCCCACGCGGTGAACCGTCCGCCGACGTTGGCATCAATCGTCGCCCGGCCACCGGTCATTGCCGAGTGCTCGGCGCTGTCCAGCCACGCCTCATAAATACGGTCCGGTGGAGCTCGAACGACTCCGGAAACCTGGATCGACTCTGTCGCCATGGCGGTTGTCCTCCTTGAGAAGTATTCGTTGCGCTCGGGGTGGCGCTAAGCGCATGAACCTACAATCCCCGGCGCGCTTGTCCAGCCGAATCCAGGGTTTTTGATGCGTGGGTCGCATAAACCCCCGCCCCTCATTGCGGCCCTCTCGCCGGGCCAGCATAATGCGCCCCCGCCCCAAGGCCGCTTGCTGGACTCGAAACAATCGGATGCACGCTTCATCTGTACTCGCCTTTTTCGCTTTCGTCTCCAGTGCCGCACCGGCCCCCTCGAAGGCGGATCGCGAGGCGCTGAAGCGGGCCCTGGCCGAGGTCATCGAGCGTACCCCCCTGAAGACCGCCCGTACCTCCATCTCCATACAGAGCCTGGACGACGGCACCGTCATCTTCGCGCGAAATCCGGATGACCTGCTCAACCCGGCGTCCAACGTCAAGCTCGTCACGGCGGCGGCGTGCTTGCTCAAGCTCGGGTCGGAGTATCGGTTCGAAACCGAGTTTCTCACCGAGGGGGAGCTGACCGGGGGCAGGGTCCGCACCCTCTACGTCCGCGGGAGGGGCGATCCCTCCATCAATACCGAGCGGTTGTTCAACATCACCGGCGAGCTCTACCATGCCGGTCTTCGTGAGGTTTTGGGCGACATCGTGATCGACGAGAGCTGGTTCGATGGGGACCGGCTGGCGCCAGGATTCGATCAGGAAAAGGGCGACCGCGCCTACCTCGCTCCCTCCGGGGCAGTGTCCTTCAATTGGAATGCGGTGGGGGTCTACCTGCGCCCCGGGGACCGGCCCGGAGCCAAGGCCTCGGTGGAGATCGAGCCTCCCAGCGACTATTTCGCCGTCGAGGGCAGCCTGATGACGGGCAGCCGTTTCCACCGGCGTTTCTCGGTCGCCCTCCTGCCGGGCAACGAAAGGCAGAAGGTCGTTGTTCGGGGCACCATTCCCAGTGAGCGCGGCACGCTTTCGATGTGGAAGAAGATCGACCAGCCCGGCCTCTACTTTGGCTACACCCTGAAGCGACTGCTCGCCGATCGGGGAATCAAGGTCCGCGGCAAGGTCCGCATCGCGATAGCGCCTCGCCCCGCAAGGATGCTCTATGTCGCCGAGTCGGAGACGTTCGACCTCGTTCTCAAGCGGCTGAACAAGGTCTCCTCCAACTTCGTTGCCGAGCAGCTGATCAAGGCCCTGGGCGCCGAAGTGAAGGGGCCGCCCGGGTCTTTTGCCAAGGGGATCGAGGTTGTCGAGGAGTTCCTCCAGCGGGAGGTGGGCATCCCCCGAGGCTCCTACGTGATGCAAAATGGCTCGGGTCTCAACGACGCCAATCGATTCTCCGCGGCGCAGATCAACCGGTTGCTCCGCTTCATGTACGAGCGTTTCCCTCTCGCGCCGGAGTACCTCTCCTCGATGGGAATCGCCGGTAAGGACGGCACGCTCAAGTACCGGTTCGAGGGATCGGAAGCGGTGGGTCGCCTCCGCGCGAAGACCGGTACGCTGGAGAACGTCAGCGCGCTGTCGGGATACGTGCAATCGGTAGGCGGCGAGAAATTCATCTTCTCGATACTGGTGAACGACTACCCGGGCAGGTCTGCTCCCACCGTTCAGGGATTGGACGCGCTGGGGGCGGCGATTGCCGCCAGCGGCACCACGCTCGGCCCGGGCCGCGCGGTGGCGGCGATGATGACCCAGGAGACCGTGATCGGACCGCTCGACGAAGTGACTTCGCGAATCCGCACCTATCTGACCGTCGGCAAGCAAGGCGATCGCAAGAACGCGTCGTTTTTGCGTACCGCGTGGCGAAGCGAAAAAGATCCGGCGGTCCGGACGGTGATTGCGGAGGCGCTCTACCAATCCAACCCCGAGGACTACATCGGCGCCCGAATGTTCCTGGACAGCTTCTCCGGGACGGAAGTCGTCTACGGAAGGCTGCGCAAGGTGGCCAAGGCGCTCGGCGTGGAGGTTCCCGGCTTCTCCGCGCTGGTCGAGCTGTCGGCGCAGGGAAATCCCGAAGCGCTGGTCCGTCTGACCGAGCTGGCGTCCGCGGCGAAGGGCGATGAGGCCTCGGAGAAGGAGATCGCTGCTGCGCTGGCGGAAGTGGCCCGCACCGCACCGGCCGAGCTGTTGGGCGCGCTTCAGACTGCCTCCAGCGAGGACCGCGAGGCGACCACGACTCTGCTCGCGCGGGGGGTGGCGAAGGCGGGCGACGCCGACCACCCCTTCTGGCCGGCCCTGCGAAGGATGATCGGAATGCTGGACGTGAGGAGCTCGGATTTCGCCAAGCAGCTGGAGACGACGATGTCCCTGAAAATGGCGCGCGAGAAGGCGCCGGTCGTCCAGCCGGTCAGCGCGACCGCGCCCGCTTCATCCATCCTCCCGGTCAGCACGAAACCCCAGGCTCGCCCCGGGGGATAGCTCCGTTCGGCGCGCTCGGAGTTGTCAGCTCGCGCTGGTATAGCTTTGCGCCATCAGCTAGACAGCTCGTCCAGCTGAAAACACGCGGCCGGTCCGCAACGGATTGGTCATCGAAGAGAGGCAGGAACATATGGCTGGAGGCGTAAACAAGGCGATCCTGGTTGGCAATCTCGGAGCGGACCCGGAAGTGCGATTCACACCGGGTGGCCAGGCGGTGGCCAATTTTCGCATTGCCACGAGTGAGTCCTGGACGGACAAAGGGGGCCAAAAGCAGGAACGGACGGAATGGCACCGGATAGTCGTCTGGGGAAAGCTCGCGGAGCTCTGTGGCGAGTACCTGGCCAAAGGGCGCCAGTGCTTCGTCGAGGGTCGATTGCAGACCCGCGAGTGGACGGACAAAGAGAATCGGAAGAACTACACCACTGAAGTCGTCGCCAACAATGTCGTGTTTCTCGGGGCGCGCGACCCGGCTGCTGCTGGTGGATTCCGTAAGCCGCGCAACGGTTCCGAGGAATATGCCCCGCAGGCGATGGGCGGTCCCGAAGAGGGTGCCAGTCCGCCGGCGGCCGAAGACGATATTCCGTTCTAACCCCGGTTGTCCCCGGGCCGTGGGGCTTTGGTGACGCGGGTTCGGTTTCGTCGTATCTGGTGGGTCCGGAGGCGACGAGGATGAGTCGTGGCGCGCTGGCTCTTGGAGCCCTGCTCGGTTTGCTGGCCACCGCGCCTTCGTGCTTCTCGGACAACTGCAATTCGACCAACTGCCGCGGCTGTTGTCAGAGGGGCCTTTGTCTGACGGGGAGGGTGGATGGCTGCGGCTCGGGGGGTAACGCCTGCGTGTCGTGCGCGCCTTTAGAGTCGTGTCAGAGCGGTCGCTGCGTGTTGGTTTCCGGCGACGTCGGTGCCCGCTGTGCAACGGCTCAGGACTGCTTGCGCGTCGGCGATTCTGCGCAGTGCAAGTTGGTCACCAACCCTCGTGGCACGCCCTATACGGGCGGGTACTGCACCCGTCCGTGTGCCTCTCAGTCGGATTGCCCGGACGGATCGTTTTGCCTCGACACCTGGGCGCCATTCGGTGAGTCGGACGTGGCCTGCTGGAAGTCCTGCCTGCGCACCGCCGATTGCGGCGATGGATACGAGTGCTGGGCGGTGTTTGGCCAACTCAATCCAGGCGCCTGTTGGATCAACCCGTTGCCCGGTCGGGATGCAGGCTAAAGCCGCCCGTCGGCATGGTTAGGCTCGCGCCGCGTCCGGAGCTGAAATAAAAGGGCCATCGCGTCTTCGGGCGAGACAGCTCGCGGCGCTCACCGGTGTCAGACAAAGAGGTCGTCGACGATGGCTGAAACGAACCATCCCTGGGTGGCAGTTTTGATGGGCAGCAAGACCGACTGGGAGACTCTCCTCCCGGCGCGGGAGATGCTCGAGGAGCTGAGGATTCCGTGCGAAGTGCGGATCATCTCCGCGCACCGCACCCCGGACGCCCTCTTCGAGTACGTGGAATCGGTGGAGTCGCGAGGCATCCAGATCATCATCGCCGGAGCCGGTGGTGCGGCGCACCTCCCCGGGATGATCGCGGCGAAGACGCTGGTCCCGGTGATCGGCGTGCCCGTCGACTCCACTTCTCTCAATGGTCTGGACGCCCTGCTTGCGATCGTGCAGATGCCCAAGGGCACGCCGGTGGCGACGATGGCGATCGGCGAATCCGGCGCGGCAAACGCGGCGCTCTTCGCCGCCCAGATCCTCGCGCGCAGCCATCCAGAGGTTCTCGAGAGATTGCGCGCCTGGAAGGCCGCCCGCCGCGCCGAGGCGCTCGCGAAAAGCGCACCCTGAGGCCTGGCAACAGCAGCCAGCGACTCGACTTTTCCGCGGGATGGGCTTAAATGGGGCCCGTGACCAAAGGTCCGCAGGGCCAGGCCTCGAACGTGAGGGTTCTCGTCTAGAGCGCCCTCGCTACTTTGGCGGGTAGAAGGCCCAGTCTTTGGAAAGGCTGGGCTTTTTCGTTTTCCAGGTCTTGATTGGAGGTTGCCATGGCGCACCCAGGATCGTCTAAGAGACAGAAGGAACTGGCGCGACAGGAGAAGCGGCGATTGAAGGAAGAGAAGCGCGTGCAACGGCGCAAGGAAAAGGGCGATCAAGCCGACGTTTCCAATTCGGTCACCGATGATCCCGATATCGCTGGAATCATCCCCGGCCCGCAGCCGCCGCTGGAAATCTAGAATTGCAGCGGGAGGTAACCGCGAAGCCGCACGGTAAATTGTCGAAAAGCTGAGTGGTTAGGTCGCGGGAGGCCGTGATCGGCATGTAACCACCGCGCCTCTGGCGCATACTGATCGACATGAAGCTGCCCAAAGAACCGCCGAGCTCTGGAGTCACTCCGGAATGGCTCTATCTGCGGAGGCGGGAATTCATCAAGAATGCGGCGCTCTTCGCCGGAACGACGACGGCGTTGGGAGGAGCCTTGCTCTACCTGGCCGGTGGTGGCCGGGCCGATTCGCCGGAGACTCCGAGCCAAAACCGGGCGATCGGCGGGGCGGGTCCGCCCGACGCCGGAAACGCAGGAAGCGCCGAGCTGGCACACACGCGTGGCCCGTTCAGCACCGACGAGCCGATGACCCCGTTCAAGGACGTCACCACCTACAACAATTTCTACGAGTTCGGAGTGGACAAATCGGATCCGTCGGAGAACGCGCACGTGCTGAGGCCTCGGCCGTGGACAATCACCTTCTCGGGAGAGATCGCCAAGCCCCAGACGGTGGACATCGACACCTTGATCAAATGGTTTCCCCTCGAGGAACGCGTCTATCGGATGCGGTGCGTGGAGGCGTGGTCGATGGTCATCCCCTGGCTCGGATTTCCGCTCGGGGAGCTGATTAAACGCCTCGAGCCGACCTCGCGGGCGAAGTACGTGGCCTTTACGACGCTGCTTGACGCCGCGCAGATGCCCGGCCAACACAGACGGATCCTGGATTGGCCGTACGTTGAAGGCCTGCGGATCGACGAGGCGGCAAACCCCCTCACCCTGCTCGCGGTGGGGCTCTATGGCAAGGTGCTGCCCAACCAGAACGGTGCCCCGATTCGCCTGGTGACGCCCTGGAAGTACGGGTTCAAGGGAATCAAGTCGATCGTCCGGGTGCAATTCACCGAGAAACAGCCGCCCACCACCTGGAGCCTGGCCGGCCCAAGCGAGTACGGCTTCTATGCGAACGTGAATCCGGAAGTCGATCACCCTCGCTGGAGTCAGGCCACCGAGCGGAGGATCGGCGAGGTTCGCCGCCGGAAGACGCTTCCCTTCAACGGATACGCCGAGCAGGTGGCCAGCCTCTACTCGGGGATGGATCTGAGGAAGAACTTCTGAGCTCGAAGGCGCCCATCTGGAAAGGGCCGCTCCTCTGGCTGAGGGCGGCCGTCTTCGTCGCCTCGGCGCTTCCGGCGATCCGGCTGGGGGTGATGGCTTCTCAGGGAGAGCTGGGAGCGAATCCGATCGCGACGGCGATGAATCAGCTCGGATTGATGGCTCTCACTCTCTTGATTGGCTCTTTGGCGTGCACTCCCCTGAAGGACGTTTTCGGCTGGACGTGGCCGATCCGGATCCGCCGCATGCTCGGGCTGTATGCATTTTTTTACGCCGCGCTGCATTTTCTGACCTACCTCGGTCTCGATCAGCTCTTCGATTTCAAAGCGGTGTTCGCGGACATCACCAAGCGGCAGTTCATTTACGTCGGCTTTGCCGCCTTCGTCCTGTTGGTGCCGCTGGCGATCACTTCCACCGATCGGATGGTGCGCAGGCTGGGATACGCGCGCTGGAAGTGGTTGCACCGACTTGCGTACCCAGCCGCGATCCTCGGCGTCGTTCACTTCATTTTGCGCGTGAAAAAGGACTTGAGCCAGCCGTTGACGTACGCCGCGGTGCTCGCGGCGTTGCTCTCAGCGCGGCTCGTGACGTTTGTCTACAGGAAGCTGAAACAGCGCGGATCCCAGAGAATTCCCGCACCCATCCGACCGGCGTGAAACCAGCTGCCTGGCCGGTACGTAGACAGGGTGAAAGTGGATTTTCGCATTGCCTCTTCCGAGCAAATGTGAAACCAACCACTTTGTCAGGACCCCATGGTGGGGCGCCTAATTACCACTGCGAAGGAGCAGAAAAATGATGAAGACGACGAAGGGTGTATTGATTGCCTCCGCGGTAGCCTCGTTGTTCGTGATGAATGCCGCCAGTGCACAAGACAAGGGAGGCAAAGAGACGTCGAAGTCCGTCAAGTGCGCGGGCGTCAACGAGTGCAAGGGCAAAGCCGCATGCGCGGGCGCGAAGAATTCTTGCGCCGGCGAGAATGGCTGCAAAGGTCAGGGCTGGATCAAGGTGGATTCCGAGAAAGCGTGCAAGGACAAGGGCGGAACCATCGTCACCGCGAAAAAGTAAGTTGCCAGGAAAGGGAGGACCGGCCGAATCGGGTTGAGTCCTCCTTTCTTTTTCCTATGGCGTTTCAACGCACCTACCTCGGTCACGGCATCGGTCTTCGACCCAAGCACTACGGCCTGTTTCTCGAATCGCGGCCGCAGGTCGACTGGGTTGAAGCGATCAGCGAGAACTTCATGCGGGTCGGCGGACGACCGCTGGCGGTACTGGAGAAGGTTCGCCGGGACTTCCCCGTTGCTCTGCACGGCGTCTCGCTCTCCATTGGCTCCAGCGACCCGTTGAATCGCGAGTACCTCTTGCAGTTGGCGGAGCTAGCGAAACGGATCGAGCCGGCGGTGGTCTCCGATCACCTCTGTTGGGGTTCTCACGGCGGTCGATACGTCCACGATCTCTTGCCGCTACCCTTCACCGCCGAAGCCCTGGAGCACGTCGTTCGCCGGGTGCAGAGTGTCCAGGAAACGTTGGGGCGTCAGATCCTCCTCGAAAACGTTTCCAGCTACCTCACCTACCAGGAGTCCACCTTCACCGAATGGGATTTCCTCGCGGAGGTCGCGCGTCGCGCGGACTGCGGGATCCTGCTCGACATCAACAACATCTACGTCAGCGCGAAGAACCACGGCTTCGATCCGAGCGACTATCTGACTGCAATGCCGGTGGACCGGGTCGGCCAGTACCATCTCGCCGGTCACAGCGACCACGGCGATTACCTGCTCGATACCCACGACCATCCAGTGTGCGGTGACGTCTGGACGCTCTACCGCGAAGCGGTGCAGCGGTTTGGCCTGGTTTCCACTTTGATCGAGTGGGACGAAAACGTTCCCGAGCTCGATGTCCTCATCGCCGAGAGCCGGCGAGCAAAGGCGGTAGAGATGAGCTCGCTGCACTGGCCAAACCAGGGTGCGGCGAATCAGAACTTGGAAGCGCGATGAGACTAGTCGAGACACAGGCCGCGCTGTGGCCCGCGATCACCGACAGGAAGAGCGACGCTCTGGACGAGAATGCACTGGACCGGGACGCCCTGGACGAGGACGGTCTGCACCGGGATGCTCTGGCCGGCATCGTCCGCGCCGATCGCCGACTGAGTCCTCGGCGCCGGGTGGAGATCTACGCCCAGATGTATTTCTGGCGGCAGGTTGAGGCGCTGAAGGAGGACTTCCCCAAGCTGGCCGCCTTGCTCGGCGACGACGGCTTCGCGCATCTGGTCGATGCTTACGTGCGCACTTATCCATCGGACCACCCATCGCTGGCTAGGCTCGGGCGCAAGCTCGCCCAGTTTCTCGCCGAGCATCGCGTGGACAACGGCCGCCCGGACCTCGCGGATCTCGCGGCGCTCGAATGGGCCAGGGCCGAGGTCTTCGTCGAGCTGGATGCTCCACTTGCGCCCGCCTCCATTTTCGCCGAGCTGCCGCCGGACCAGTTCGCCAAAGCGAGGTTCTGCCTGGTGCCGGCGGTCCGCGTCCTGTCCTTCGAGCATGACGCGATGGCACTCTGGCGCGCGGTCGAGCAGGGAGACTCGGTTCCCGAGCCGATTCCCCATCCTCAGCGCGTTCTGGTGTGGCGAAAGGGCTGGGCGGTATTTCACGCGCCGATCGACGCCGAAGAAGCCCAGGCACTGGAATGGGCCGGGCAGGGCCAAACCCTGGGTCAGGTCTGCGAAGCGTTCGCCGAGCGCGATGAGCCGGTCGCCGCGGCGTTCGCGGCGCTGCAGAGCTGGCTTGCCGAATCCCTGGTGTCCAGGGTGGAGCTGACTTAAGCCGGCTGCCTTTGCGCTCGGGGTTCTGAAGTCCGCTTTAGCCGAACAAGTGCAGCGGTGCGGCCGCCGGATTGAAGCCTGGAAAAACAGGCGCGATCTTCGGGATGCCGAGGTGCGAAGCGAGCACTTCCGAGAGCACCGCGCGAAAGTCGGTCTCCATCGCCAGATCCCGGCCCTCGTAGAGGTTGGAGTCGTCGAGCCCCCGCCAGCGACCGAGCACCCGCCGCCCGCGCACGTTGCCGCCGAGCACCATCATCGCCGAGGCCGTTCCGTGGTCGGTGCCGCGGTTGCCGTTCTCGCGAACGGTCCGGCCGAACTCGGTCATCGTCACCACGCACACGTCCGCCATCCGGTCGCCGAGGTCGGTGGCAAAAGCGGCGATCGAGTCGCCCAATTCCTTGAGCCGGGCGGCGAGCTGGCCTTGCGCATTTCCCTGCCCGACGTGGGTATCCCATCCACCGATATCGGTGGCGACCACCTCGAGGCCGATGTCCGCGCGGATCAGCCTGGCGACGTCCTTGAGCCTTTTGCCGAGGGAGGAGTTGGGGTAGTCGGCCCCGTTCTGGGCAGGCATCTCCTCCAGCTTTGCGTCCTCGATCAAGTGCAGCGCCTCGAACGTTT
>WNEZ01018722.1_pt1 | contig 11719 bp, 11 predicted proteins | sample 5400521 | NCBI WGS metagenome assembly WNEZ01 (sample SAMN13153339, study PRJNA577476) | soil metagenome | isolation source: 120 cm saprolite under Douglas fir tree site 2 hole 1 replicate 1 | place: USA:California | collected 2015-04-18
GATTCACGTCATGGCGCCGCAATGCAATCATTGCGGCTGCCGCATCATCGGTCACGGCGTAGAGAGCGGGGGCAAAATGTTTTGCTGCGCCAATTGCGCGCGTGAAAGCGGCGAGAAAACCCTGCGTGATCGTGGTTAGCGAAGGGCGGCGCCGGGAACGACTCGCTTTCCCGGAGAATCAACACGGCGTTATTTGAAAAAGCAGTTGCTCGCCGAGATGGAAGAAAGCGACTGATAAATTCAGTTCGACATCGCGACCTTCGCGCTGCCGAAAAATGTCACATTCTCATCAACCACAAGTCGTGGCGCTTCGATGTCGCCATGCAATGCAATCGCGGGCCGCATTCTAAAAATCGACCAGGAGGGCAAAATTGTTGGCGTGTTATCTGGACCCGAACCGGGCAAGGGCCGACATTTCGACCCGCACCAAATTGCGGTGGATAAAGACGGTTCCATTTTTACGGCGGAAGTAATGCCCTGGCGCGCTCAAAAGTTTAAGGCGAAATGAGCGGAAAGGATTCGCGAGATAAAATTGCAAGAGCATCCGCCAGTTTAAGCCGCAGGACGCCACCACGAATCCGAGCCTGGCAGTACTCGAAGGTCAGCAACACAATGCGATGGACGATGCTCGCGATCTGTTGGCCGGGGCGATCATGAACTTTTTGCTCAATACTACGGACTCTCCTAAAAGTGAGGCGATATCATGAGCATTGCACGCTACCAGGGCGTTGATCGCTACGTCGGCAACACACCGCTGATCCGATTGCGTCGTCTATCCGAACTGACAGGCTGTGAAATTCTCGGGAAGGCGGAATTCATGAACCCCGGCGGCTCGGTAAAGGATCGCGCGGCCTACGGAATCATCACCGATGCCGAGCAACAAGGTTTGCTCACGCCCGGTGCGACTATCGTCGAGGGCACTGCCGGTAACACAGGCATCGGTCTTGCCGTGATTGGCCACGCCAGAGGCTACCAGGTAGTCATCGTCATTCCTGAAACTCAGTCGCCCGAAAAATTGAGTCTGCTCCGCACGCTCGGAGCGGAGGTCATGGCCGTGCCCGAGAAGCCTTATAGGGATCCAGAAAATTACAATCACATCGCGCGACGGCTCGCTGAAGAGCGTGGCTGGTTTTGGGCGAACCAGTTCGACAATACTGCTAATCGGGAAGCCCATTACCGTAGCACTGGCCCGGAAATCTGGAAGCAGACCAGCGGTGAGGTAAGCGCTTTTGTTGCCTCTGTCGGCACCGGTGGCACACTCGCTGGCGCTTCAGTTTACTTGAAGGAACAAAATCCCAATATTGCGGCGGTGTGCGCCGATCCGTATGGCGCGGCGATGTGGTCCTGGTTCACAAACGGCAACACCGATACCAACGATGGAGACTCGATTGCAGAAGGCATCGGGCAAGGACGTGTGACGAAAAACATTGAAGGCATCAGGGTTGATAAGGCTTACCGCGTCGATGACCAGTCTGCTTTGACCATCGTCTACCAGCTTCTGCGCGAAGAAGGTCTGTTCCTCGGACTTTCCAGCGGGATCAACGTCGGTGGTGCTGTCCGCTTCGCGAAGGAGCATGGCCGAGGCCAGACACTCGTCACGCTTCTCTGCGACTCAGGGCACAAGTACCAGTCGACGCTTTATAACAGCGAATGGCTAGCCTCAAAGCACCTCGATCCTAGCGTTTCGCTAGAATCCGTTCTCGGCTAAACCCGAAAATTTTTGGCGACGATATCGTCGGTTTGTGCCGATTAGAACGAACACATATTGCGCTGGTGTGACAGGTCAGTTGCCTGCACTACGCAATTTTGGAAAGATGAAGAGCCTATGCTCCGAGACGCGGTCGAGACGCAATTAGGTCGCGGACGGACAGGCATGTAAGTGCGTGACCTATTTGTCCGATTTTTGGAAGTCTGGAGCCTACAATTCGGACAATTAGGTCGCGAAGCTACAACACACCTGAACGATTAGGTGCTCGGGGCGGGACTTGAACCCGCATGCCTTTCGGCATACGCCCCTCAAACGTACGTGTCTGCCATTCCACCACCCGAGCGCGTCCGGCAAATTTAATCAGGAACGCAGGAAAGCAAGAAACTGAGGCAAAGGAAAGCAGCCTGAATTTTCCTGGATTTCTGGTTTCCAGATTTAATCCGCGCAAATCTGCGTAATCTGTGGATGAATGCCTGACGAAGACTGGATCAAACTCGATCTGCACATCCACACCCTCGACGATCCAAAGGACGTAATCGATTATTCGGCGCCTCAACTTCTCAAGCGCGCGAAAGAGCTCGGCTTCGGAGTGCTCGCGATTACGTTGCATGACGCGGTGTTCGATCGCGCGGAAGTTTTCGCTGACGCTGCGGCATTGGGAATTTTGCTAATCCCGGCGGCGGAAGTGCGTTTGCAAGGCGCGGATGCGATTTTGCTGAACGTGACCGCAGCCGAGGTTGCGGGATTAAAAAATTTTGACGACCTCCGTCAGCTTCGCGCCCGCCGCGGATTGTCGATTTTCACCATCGCGCCGCATCCGTTTTACGTGCTTGGTGGTTCGATCGGCGAACGTCTTCTCGACGAGATCGATTGTTTTGACGCGATCGAGCTCTGTCATTTTCACAAAGGATTGCTCAACCCAAATCGGCGCGCGGCGAAAGTGGCCGCTCAATTTGGCAAACCGCTGATCGCCACTTCCGACGCGCATCAATTGCATGCTTTTGGGCGTCATTACACGAGCATTCCGCGTCCGAGTGGATTGACAGTCGAGAATGTGTTTGCCGCTTTGCGAGAGGGCCCACTGCGCCTAACGAGTCCATCGGCGTCGATTGTTGATCTTGCCAGCGCGATTTACTGGATCTTCCTCGCGCACCCGTTCAAGCTCCGACAAACGCAACGCCGTGGCGGAACGCCTGCGACACATTCTCATACGTCCAGCCTTGAATCCAAATCACAAACGTGACAGACGTTACGCTGATGAGAATTCTGCTGGTCGTTTCGCTAGCATTCGCGTTCGTCGTTGGGGGCTGCCAAACGCCTGAGAAAAAAAAGGAAAAACTCAAGCAGGCCGAACTCAAGAAAAAAGCCAAAGCAGATCTCCGCGAGGAAAGCAGCGATGTCGATTTTCAGGCGTTCCTTGGCCGCCTTCGCAAAGCCGTGGCGAAACGTGATGTGGAGACGCTCAAATCGATGATGACGGATGATTTCGGTTACAAACTCGAGCCGCCCATGTCCGGTCCCGGTGTTTTTCAATATTGGGAACAGGAAAACCTCTGGCCCGAGTTGGACGGCATTTTGTCGGAGCGATTTGTCAAGAAAGGCGCTTTCATGGTCTCGCCGCCGCAATTTGCCGATCCGTCGCTCAATTACGACGGCTACCGGATCGGGATCGCACGGGTCAGGGGAAGTTGGAAGTTTGCCTACTTCGTTAACGGCTGACGCGAAACCTAGCTTTCTTGGTTTTGCCGCATCGACCGGCGTTTATGTTCGTGCGAAATTTATTGCGGCAAACAGGTCGCGGCGGGTCAACTGGTGTTGAACACGCTCCGACAGCGCGTTGAACAAATATCACTGAGTAGTCGCGGGTGCTGGCGGTCGCGATTGTTCCAAGTCGTAGATCGCTCCCCAAGTTCCGGAAGCGGCGAGTGTTGCGGTTTTCTCCCACGGGCGCGTGCTCGATGCGTAATTCGTTTTCTCTTCGCGTCCCCAAAAAATGTAGCGCACGTGAAGAGTTCGGGAGAGGTCGCGCCAGTTCGGGGCGCCTTGCATCAGTTTGGTGAGCAGTTCGTTCGTTTTTCCATATTCGTCGAATCCCTGCGTCCAAAGATGACCTGGATATCCCATCACTACTTTTCGACCGTCGAGGAGCAGTGGGTGATTATAGGTCGGCCAGGCCGCGAAACGCGCTTCGAGCGGCATTTTGCGAACGGCGAAGCCGACCGCATCCACTTCGCCGCGATTGGCGAAACCGAAACCGTCTTTACCGGCGGCCAGACCGCCAAACAAACTCACGAACCCGGAAGCAAAAAGCGCAAAGCAAACCGCCGCGCGAATCGGCAGCTCCCATTGCGAAAATAAAAATCGCGGTGGCTGCGAAAATAAACGCGACTTCTTCCGGCAATTTTTCTTTCCAACCAAATCCGCCTTTTACAATACGGGCTGCACACCACGCGAGCAGGATCAACGCGAGGAAAATTACAACCGCCCACCTCCAGCTGAATGCATATCTCCCGATGCGCCAGCAGCCCAACACAAATGCGCCTAACCCGATTGCAAGCGCTGCCGACAATTCGAATCGTCTCGCTTCGCGCGATTGATATACCTGCCACGCGATAAGCCCGATCAGAGTGAGAGCCAACGGAACGAGGATCCCAAAATTGAAGAACCAGAATCCAAAGAACGGCATTTTGAACTCGCCCTCGTTCTGGGCCCATCCGGGATGAAATTCGAGAACGGAACCCGCCTGGAAATGATCGCTGATGAGCCAGACAAAAAACGTGGCTGGAATTAAAGCTCTAAGAACAAGTGTGAGGACATGTCCACGGATTTGGGGATCGCCCGCGACGAAGAGACAAACTAGCACAATGCTGAGCGCCATGAAGGTGTGGAGATGAAAGAGCGGCATCGATGCATAAAGCGAAAGCTCAACCCAAAACGGAAGCGGGCCCGATTGTCCGCCACGGCGGATCCGTCCTTCGGCGGATCGATCTTGCCCGTTGCGAAAATATTTTTCGCGCCAATGCCAGAGCAAAATTAAGCCAGCCGGAATCGCGTAGAGCAACCCACGCTGGGTCACGAACATGGTCAGCGGAATACTTTTCCACGCGATGTTGTTGACGTCCTGATAATCGACGAATTTTAAATTGCGCAGAAACTGAAAACCGGCGAGGCCACCATTGAAAAGAAAACCCGCGATCGCAAAACCGCCGCCCCAGCGATAGAACGCGTAGAACGTAGCTACGGACGCGAGCAGACCGACCCAGACCAGGCCCCGAATCAGATCGACATTTGCCTTCAGCAGCAGCGCGTTGAAGAAATCGATCCCAGCCGGGTAACGAAGATGATTGCTGACCACGTAGATCGGATTGGATGGCCAAAGCCGAACGCCGTTGGCGAAGAATTTTATGTGAGTGAGGTGAAGGCCGAGATCACCCAGGTTCACCGGAGATTGAATCTTGAGTTCAGTTCCATCGATAAAAAGCAGCCAGCAAAATGAACGGACGGCGAAAATGGCGAAGAAGCCGGCCAAAATCCAGATCGGGAGATTGCGATATTTTGATGCTTTCGATGTGTCGCGATCTAAAGCATCGGCCTCCGACTTTGGATCGCTTGTTCTAAGATATGCGAAGAGAGCGAACGCTGCGGCTAAGATAAGAGCGGCAAATGCGACCGGCGTGCTCAACCCGCCGGTAAGCATCCCGATTAACAGTCCACTAATCGTGGCGAAGTTTACGAAAGTTAAGCCGCCGGAGAGCCATTTCATTTCGCTGGACTTGGACTCGGCGTCGGGGCTGGAACCGCTCCAGTGAAATCCGGCGATTGTCCCGGAAAGAAACTCTTGAATATCCGCGCGCTAAAATACGCCTTGGACGGATCCTGATAGGGCCGAATCGTTACCGGGAAGGTGTAGTAAGAATCGTGAAGTTTTGCTTCGACCGCGGCGATCTTGTCCTGCTGCACCAGGAGAAAATCGCCGCGCGGATCAGAGTGGGCCATTTGCAGCACCGGGTCGGTGAATTTGTAAATGTCGTTATAAGTCTGGACATAGACGTATGGCTCGGTGTCGGTGGTGCAGCGGAAATAATTCAGCCAGATGCAGTGTCCAAACGAAAAGAGGATCAGAATGCTCGCGAGAAGTTTTATCATCTCCGGACTTCTCAACGTCACCAACAACAACGCAGCTCCCAAAATCAATGCGTAAGGCCAGACGTTTTCGAATTTTTTGATTTGCTCATAGTAAACCGCGTAGGCAAGCAAGCCGAAAAGTAGGAGCGCGAACCATCGATAGGTAACGGCCGCAAGTCGCAGAGGCGCAGTTGTAACGAGCGCGCCAAACGTAAAGAGGAACGGCCAGATGAAACTGATGATGCACCACGGCGTTTTGTATTTGACGATGCTGTAAGCGATCAGCGTTCCGACGCCATAAATGGCGAGATAGCGCAGACTCATGGCCTTGAACCGCAAGGCGAAAATGCACAGAAGTAGACCGGCTAAAACGGGCAGCTCATAATGACTGATGAGCGAAAGCCAGTAATACCACGGCTTTTCGTGTCCATGGCCTTCGCTGCCGGTTTTGAACCACGGCAAATACGCCTGGTAAAGACCTTTGATTCCGTTCCAGTGAAAAAACGTCCCCGAATAAAAAAAGACGATCAGCGCGACGCCGGTCCCAACCACGACTGCAAAATCGACATAATTCCACGATGGTTTTACCGGGCGCGCATCGTCGAGCCGGTTGAAATAATTTGATATGTAGCAAACTCCGGCCGCGATCGCGGCGCAGGCGACATGGAGTATGTAGGTTTCCTTCGACAGAATCATTCCGGTCACGCCCATGCCGGCGCACCAGAGATAATTTGCGGTCCCGGATTTCCACATTCCGAACAGGCCATAGAAAAACAACAGCGTAAAAAGCAGTAGCCATACTTCGTGAATGGAGTAGCGCCCGTAAAAGACAAAACCGGGCGAGACCGCCATCGCCAATGCAGCGAGTCGGCTGATGGTTCGCCCGACGAACGGTTCGAATTTTAAAGTTAGCCAGACGCAACTGATGCTTACGAGCACGACCGGCAATCGCAGCGCCCAAAGATTGCGACCAAACAATGTCTGCGAAAGCAAGAGCACGTAAAAATGAAGCGGGCCGTGATAATTGGTCGGATCGTATTTATAGAAGCTGGTCTTGACCATTTGATCGACAAACCAGCCGTTGATGCCCTCGTCGAAATGCGGCGGCTTCATTCCGAGCAAAAAGAATCGAAGAAACGCGGCGAGACCGATGATGAGCCACGGCATCCATTCGCTTGCGGCGAGGGCGTTTTTCCAGCGTTCCAGGTAGTCGCCGAGAAGCGGAAAATCCGCTAGCGCACCAGCTTCGGCGCTGCTAGCTCTTGCTGTGCGAATTCTCGTGACCGGCGGCTGCGGCTTCATCGGGAGCAATTTTATTCGCTATATTTTGCAACATTACAAGCCGACCTCGGTCACAAATGTGGACGCGCTCACTTATGCCGGCAACCTCGCCAATCTCGAAGGCGTGGTCGAGGAACATGGCGAGCGCTACGAGTTTTTCAAAGCCGACATCGCCAATGCCGATGCGATGGACGCGCTCACCCTCGAGCATCAGTTTTTTGCCATCGTCAATTTCGCGGCCGAATCGCACGTTGATCGCAGCATCAACTCACCTGAGAATTTCATTCACACCAACGTCATCGGCACGAGCGTCCTCCTCAATTCCGCGCGCAAACACGGCATCCAGCGTTTCGTCCAAATTTCAACCGATGAGGTTTACGGTTCGTTAGGCAAGACCGGGAACTTCAGCGAAAAATCTCCGCTCGATCCGAGCTCGCCGTATTCTTCCAGCAAAGCCGGCGCTGATCTTCTCGCGCTCGCGCATCATAAAACTTACGGCCAGGAAGTCATTATAACGCGCTGCTCGAACAATTACGGGCCGTATCAATTCCCGGAAAAATTAATTCCGCTCATGATCATCAAAGCGTTGCGCGATGAGCCGCTGCCGGTTTACGGCGACGGTATGAACGTCCGCGACTGGATCCACGTTCAGGACCATTGCGCCGGCGTTGTGGCCGCGCTGTTCGAGGGAAAACCAGGCGCCGTTTACAATTTCGGCGGCAGCAACGAAATGGCGAACCTCGATTTGGTGAAAATGATTTTGAAACAGTTAGGCAAACCGGAAAGTTTGATTTCGTTCGTCAAAGATCGCCTCGGACATGATCGGCGTTACGCCATCGATTCGACTTTCGCAAAGCGCGAATTGAAATGGAAACCGCGAAAAGATTTTAAAGAAGGGCTCGAGACTACGACTCAATGGTACATCGACAATCAATCGTGGTGGCAACCGTTGCTCGAGCGCGCCGGACGTTACTGAGCGATGCGAATTATAATCCTGGGCGCGGGCGGCCGTCTCGGCGCTGCGCTCACGCGCGAGTATCGAGAAAAATTCGACGTTATTGCTTTCAATCACGCACACCTCGATCTCGCAAATCCGAACCAGGTTCGGGGAAAACTATCGCCGCTCGATTTTGATATCCTCATCAACGCGGCCGCATTTACGAATGTCGATCTTTGCGAATCGCAGCCCGAGCAAGCTTTTGCGATCAATGCGGAAGCGCCAAGGCTTTTCGGCGAAATTTGCAGTGAGAAAAAAGCGAAGCTGATTCATTTCAGCACCGATTACGTTTTCGGCGGTGAGAAGCGAGAACCGTACGTCGAAACCGATGCTGCCAAGCCGATCAGCGTTTACGGCGAATCGAAACGGGCAGGGGAAGAAAATGTTTTGGCGATGCAGGATCGACATCTCGTGGTCCGCGTTTCGTGGGTTTTTGGTCCTGACCGACCGAGCTTCGTTGACGCGATAATCAAACGTGCGCGCGAAGAAGAACAGGTCGACGCGGTCGCGGACAAATTTTCGACGCCGACTTACACGCGTGACATCTCCGAGATGATTCCTCGCTTCTTCGATGTCGATGTTGCCGGAGGCATTCTTCATTTCGCTAACGCCGGCGAATGCAACTGGCAGGAATATGCCCAGCACACGCTCGATTGCTGCCGCGCATCAGGCATGTCGCTCAAAGCAAAAACGGTTGGATCAAAGAAGATCTCCGACATGAAAAACTGGATCGCCCGACGGCCGGTTTACTCGGTTCTCTCCACGGCGGAATATGCCAAGCTCACCGGCGTTACACCTCGCTCTTGGCGAGACGCCGTGGCTGATTATATTGAGCGCTCCTACTCGAAAAAATGAAAACTCGCATCTTGACTTTCACATTGTCGATCTTTCTGTGCGCGGCCGCGCGCGCTGAATTAAAATGGGAACAGAATACGATCGACTTGCACCCCGCGATTGGCGACAAGACAGCAGTCGCGCATTTCAAATATCAAAACACCGGCACGATTCCGGTGCATTTTAAATCGGTGAAGGCGTCGTGCGGTTGCACGACAACACAGAGCCAAAAGGAAGTCGTGAACCCCGGCGAGAAAGGGGAGATCATCGCCACCTTCAACATTGGGGACCGCACTGGCCAACAGATGAAGACGGTCACGGTGCAGACGGACGATCCGAATCCAACGCAAGCGACGACCATTCTCACACTCAAGGCGACAATTCCGCAGGCGCTCGAGATCAAACCGGCCTTTGTTTACTGGCAAAGCGGCGAGGAGCCGAAGCCGAAGAAAATCTCGATCAAGGCATCGAAAGATTTTCCGGCCAAGAACATCACAGCGAAATCGAATGGTCAGATGTTCGAATCGAAGGTCGAGCAGGGAAGCGCGCCGGGCGAATGGGTAATTGAAATCACGCCAAAAGACACGAGTCATCCCACGGGAGCCTCATTGTTGATTCAGACGGATTATCCGAAAGAGGCGCCGAAATCGTTTTCCGTGAACGTGCAGGTGACGAATCCGCCCGGAGCTCAGCCCGCCCTGAGACCAAGCGTTCCCAACGCACCGCCAGTAAGAGCCGCCACGCCGGCGGCCATTCCGTCAGCGTCGCCGGCCAGCGGCGTGGAACGCTGAGAAGTGAAATTACGCGCAGTTCGAGAAGGGCTACTCCTTATCGCGCTCGCCTGTCTGCCGGCGATAGGCGAGGCGATTTATTTTCGCGACAAAATTTCGTGGCAATCGCCGATTCCTGCGTCTGAATTGGTGACGGTCGATCAAGCGCGCGCCTGGGGTGACAGCGCGACTTGGATCGACGCGCGGCCGGACGAAGAATTTGCGCGTGACCATGTTCCAGGCGCGTTTCCGTTGAACGAAGATCGCTGGAACGAATTGCTGCCGCAATTTCTTTCACACTGGTCGCCGGAGAAGAAGGTCGTCGTCTATTGCAGCGCCGAAAGTTGCAACGCCGCCCGCGATGTCGCGAAACGATTGCGCGATGAAGCGCAGCTCAAAGACGTTTTCGTCTTGCAAGGCGGTTGGGAAGAATGGGTGAAGAAGAATAGATGAAGAAAACCTTCCCGCCCGACCCTCACCTCAATCCTCTCCCTGGCAGGGAGAGGAAGACGCGAAGCGGCAGGTGAGGGTTGTATGAGAATCTTTTGGCCAGTACTCGCCGCGATCTTGGTGGCGACTGCTGTAATCGCGCTCATCGTGAGCGAGAAGTTTCGTGCCAGATATTTGTGGCGGATTCTCGATCTTATCGTCGGCGGAATTTTTATTTACGCCGGGGTAATCAAAGCGCTCGAACCCGTCCAGTTCGCGAACGACATCGATAATTACAAAACGCTGCCGTGGTTTATCAGTGTGCGACTGGCATTTTATTTGCCGTGGCTGGAAATCGTTTGCGGCCTCGCGCTCATCTTTGGTTTTCTTTACCGCGGTGGATTGTCGATCTTAACGGCGCTGATCCTGATCTTTGTCGGCGCGACGATCGCCGCGAAAGCTCGGGGCCTGGATATCACCTGCGGCTGTTTCGGCCACGCGAGCAAAAACTGGAACTTCACCAGCCATCTCCTTCTCGATCTGTTGATTCTAGCCGCGGCGCTCGTGTTATTTTCGCGTGTCGGGCGCACCAAAAAGTCGTAGCGTCGCCGGCTTCATGCGAAGAGCGATTTCTTGTCAGGTGTTGCTAGTCGGGCTTCTGTTCGCCGCTGTCGGGCAGCCAGCATCAGCTGTCGATCGTAAAGAGTGGGTCAAGCTGACCGATTGCCATTGCCATTATGTGGAAGGCAAGGACAACGATGGCGACAGTTTCCGCGTCCATGCCGCCGACAAAGAATTTACCGCGCGCCTTTACTACGTCGACGCGCCCGAGACCAATCTCCGGCAAGGTGAACGCACGCACGATCAAAGTCTGCACTTTGGCATTACGCTGGATGAGACCATGAAAGCCGGGGAGAAGGCGAAACAACGTACGAAAGAACTTTTGCAAAAGCCTTTTCTGATCTGGACGCGTTGGGCGACGGCAGGAGGACGCGGCCGTGAGAGCCGATATTATGTCATCGTTGAAGTCGACGGGAAAAGTCTGGGCGAGATTTTGGTCAGTGAAGGATTGGCGCGGACGAAAGGGGTCGCGCCTAATTTGCCTAACGAAGAAAAAGGCAAGGCCTATATGAAACGATTGGACGATTTGGAAAACGCGGCGCATGAAAAACGACTCGGTGCGTGGAAAACATCCACGAGCCAAAAGCCAGAGGTTAGCCCGACCGCACAGCAATCTTCGTAATCTGTAGACGACAGCTGCCTTGAGCGCCGTTGAGATTTCACGCGCGCATTTTAGTCGCGCTGCGAACATTTATCGGGGAACACAGTTCGTTCCGTACCGTGAAATGGTTGCTGAACATTCTGAAAGGGAAATGGTTGGGTCATCCGTTGCACCCGATTCTGGTGCATGTGCCGATGGCGATGTGGCACGCTAAGCTAATCTTCGATTTGCTTTCGAAATGGCAAATCGGCGGCAACGCCATGGTGCGCCTTTCCTTTTACGCGATCGCGTTCGGCCTGATCGCGTCGTTGCTGGCGGTGCCGGCCGGTTTAGTTGATTGGACCGGAATCAAA
>WNEZ01004887.1_pt1 | contig 11718 bp, 14 predicted proteins | sample 5400521 | NCBI WGS metagenome assembly WNEZ01 (sample SAMN13153339, study PRJNA577476) | soil metagenome | isolation source: 120 cm saprolite under Douglas fir tree site 2 hole 1 replicate 1 | place: USA:California | collected 2015-04-18
GGCGTCGCCCCGCCAGCCGAGACGCGTCGGACGCCGAGACCAGGCTATCACGGACGGCATCCCAATCGCATTACCTCGCGATGAGAAGCGCCCCGTCCGTGCCGCAGCTCCACTTCTGCCGTAGGCTTAGTTCAATCCCAAATCGCCAGAAAACCGCCCTCAAACCCGCCATTTCCTGCAAAATCGATTACTTCACCCGCCGCATTCGCTCCCAAAATGTCAACCGGTTAGCCATTCTTCACGGACGACTAACCAGACCGTCCTTTGGTGCGACGCATCGAAAAAGCGCCGCCGATAGTCGCCGGACAGTCAGGCTATGTCGGTGACAACCGGCAAAATCGAATCACGCGTCGTCACGGGTAGATCCAAAACCTATACCTTAGGTTAGACATTCTTCTCCTGGTTTTTATTCGAACACTTTCACGAGTTTTTCACGGGGTATTGCCGCAGGTATTCAGCAAAATTTGCTGAATTAGCGGCCACCGCTATTGATGGTACAAAAATGAAGCGCGAAAGGATACCTGCCCCGCAGCCGCAAAATGAACGCGAGAGGGTCCAACTGTGCACCGTCTACGTCGACGGCCACCGCACCACCGTTCGCCTTGAGGCGGTAATTTGGGAAGCCCTCCAGAGGATAGCGAGCGAGCAAAAGATCAGCTTACATGATTTGGTCTCTGACATTGACCGCCAGCGGACCACCAGAAACCTAAGCTCGGCAATCCGCGCGTATGTCGTCACCTCCCTTTTGGCCAAAGGTGACTGACCCGCTAATTGGTCCCATTTGCCCCAATACCGCGCTTCCCGCTTTTGCTTACTCGACCGAGCACCGAGAAATTCGATCGGTCGGCGACAAGCCCTGCCGGGATGCCTAAACTGGGTCCGCACGCATCGACGGAGGGTGGCGCATGCCCGGCAAAGTGGGGTTCATCGGCCTCGGCAATATGGGCGGGCCGATGGCCCTCAATCTGGTCAGCCACGGATTTTCGCTGGTCGTCCACGATCTCGACCGGGCGAAGCTCGATCCGCTAGTCACCGCGGGCGCGGCGGTCGAGCATTCGCCGGCCGCGGTTGCCGCTGCGGTCGACCGCACGATCTGCATGGTCGAGACGACCGATCAGGCCGAGGAGGTCATCACCGGCGACCAGGGCATCATCGCGCGCGCCCAGGCCGGGCACATCGTCCTGTGCATGAGCACGATCGACCCGTTCGCGGCGCGCCGCTTCGAGCGGCGCCTCGCCGAGCGCGGCGTGGCGATGCTTGACGCGCCAGTCAGCGGCGGCACAGTCGGGGCGAAAGCCGGCACGTTGTCGATCATCGTCGGCGGTGCGCCGGAAACCTATGCCGCCTGCGAGGATCTGTTCCGCGCGATGGGCAAGAATTTGTTCCATGTCGGGGCGCTCGGCCATGGGCTGGCGATGAAGCTACTCAACAACATGCTCGGCCAGATCCAGACCGTGGCGATCGCCGAGGCGCTCGTCTTCGGGGTCAAGGCGGGGCTCGACCCGCACAAGATCTATGAGGTAATCCGGGTCAGCACCGGGGCGAGCGTGCAGTTCGAAAACCGGGTGCCACGCATGCTGCGGCGCGACTTCGCCCCGGGCGGCACGATCGACATCTCGTACAAGGACCAAGAGCTGGAAACCGCGTTCGCCAAGCGGCTCGGCGTGCCGCTCCTGCTCGCCAATTTGTCGCAGCAGGTCTACCAGATGGGCCGCGCCGCCGGGCTCAACAAAGAAGACGGCTCGGCGATCATCAAGGTGTTCGAAGAGCTCGCCGGTGTGAAGATCGGCGGCGGCGATTAGCGAGCGACGCGACGCGGCGGACCCGAGGCTCAAGGCACCTGATCGAGCACCCGGCCCTTGGTGGTCAGCAGCTCCTCGGGCTCGTCAGGCCGATCGATGATGCGGCTCGTCCCGAGATAGACGAACCGACGGTTGTCGGCTACGGAGACCGCCTTCACCGACGAATCGCTGGTGACCCGAACCAGCGTCCGCACGCATTCCTGGAGCGGAGGGATCACCGCGTCGGTGATCGTTTCCAGGCGAAGCTGCCATCGCTCGCCATTGAAATCGGCCAGCGGATCGTCTGCCCGGCCGTTGTCGCGGTAGAGGGAACCGGCGGGAATGGTGAGGCTCGCGCCCAAGGGACCGGCCAGGTCGATTGTGCGGCAAACCAGCAGGGTCGCGGCTGCAGCCGCATCGGGCAGCAGAAGCATCGAGACGAGAACCGCCGCCTTGCCCAGCGCGGCAAGATGCAGCGCCGGCGCCCTCCCGCGGGACGGGGTGCCACCCGGCACCCGGCTTGCGGGATAGAAACCACAACACTCGACCATCCTGCGACTGCTCACATTCCCGCTTCCCGGCGTGTCGTAATCTAAAAGCAGGATTGCCCCGATCGGGGCAATCCTCTTAGAACGACACAACGGACCAGGGCAACCGGAGGGTGCCCCGGCCGGGCAGCCGGTCGTCGGCCGCCCGGCTGGCAATCCCGATGTTATTGGAAGAACTTCGCGGTATAGCCGTTCGCTCCCGCGGTCACGACGGCGTTGAGCGTGGCGCTGGGGCTGTTCTGGTAGACGTAAACCCCCGGGTTAGGAGATCCTGAAAATCCGTGCGAAACGAGACTGCCGCTGATCGTGCCCATGGTGAAGGTCCCACCGGCGACGTTCACATTGGCCGTCGCGTTGTCGGCCAAGGTGGTTTGATTCACCACGACTTTTGCGGCAGTGCCCCCGGCCCCGATCACGTTGCTGAGGCCAACGACGGCTGCCGTATTATTGGCCGCCGAGGCTTGGGTGAAGTCGACCTTGGTCCCCGAGTCGGTGGTTAGCGTTGACGACTGCGTCCCCGTTCCGGTCAGTCCGACGGTGACGGAGTTGTTGCTGCCGACGATCGTCTGGCCGATCGTCTTGGCGCCGCCACCGCTCGCGGTGTTCGCGATGGTGTTGCCGCTGCCGGTCAGAGCGAGGGTATTGGTGAACGAGGCGACGCCGGAAACGGTGTTTCCGACCGTATTGGTGCTTCCAGTGATCGTCTGGTTCAGGGCGATGGCGCCGGAAGCCGCCACCGAATTGGTCAGGCTGTTGCTCGTACCCAGGATGGTCAGCCCGTAGGTCAGAGCGGTTCCGTTCAGCGTATCGGTAATCGTGTTGGTGCCGGCCCCGTTGTTGGTGACGTTGATCGTCAAACTCGGGTTCGTCGGCGCAGTCGCCGCACCGACGTTAAGGGTATGGGTATTTTTGCCGCCGGAATAGTTGGCCGTCAGGCTCGCGGTCGTCGAGGCTGCGTTCGCCTTGAGCGAGGTGCCCTTGAAGGCGTTGTTGCCGCCTTGCTGGTCGATGCTGACGTTGTCCCAGGGTCCGACGATTGCCAGTGAGCCGGTTCCGACCCCGTTGCCGACGATGTTGTTGAGGTTCGCATCATCCTGGATGATTGCGAGCGTGTTCGTCGAGCCTGCGCCGCTATCGATCCCAATTGTATTCACGCCTGCGGCCCCGGCAGCGCCGGTCAGCGCAATCACCGCGGAGGCGGCAAGCAATGTCGATTTCAAGATTCTCGTGGTCATGTGGTCCAATCACTCCGTTGAGCAGATTCTCTTGCGGTCGCGCCGGACCAACTCTGCCTGGGTTGTCGATGACCGGACCATATGTCCCAAAATAAAAAAATTGGTTAACTGCATACGACGGTATGAAAAAATGCGGACGATCAGCAGGATTCTTAATTAACAGATTTTAAAGAAACAGGTTTCCAGTTTCTTAAAGGTATCATTTATCATTTTCTTGAAGAAATACTCTCGCTGAAGCGGGGACGACGCCGCTGGAAGCGGTTTCCCTATATCCGCTGCCTATGTCCAGCGGTGCGATGTTACCGCGAGCATTCTTAGCGGCTTTCCGACCCCCCTACTGTAGATTCCCTGACGGGCAAAACCGAATAGCGCGGATTGCGATCAGGACGTATCGTCCGGGCACCGACAGCTTGGGCAGCTTCTGTCCGGCGCGACCGAAGACGCGATTCGCAAGAGAGTCTGCCTCAACGCGGATAATTGGAGCATGACTACAAGAACCTTGAAATCGACATTACGGACCGCAGCGGCGGTGATTGCGTTGACTGGCGCTGCCGCAGCCGCAAATCTGAACAGCATAGGGATCGATGTCAGCGGCACCGGCTCGACGAGCACGCTGGCGATTACCCAGGATGACGCACGCCTCGCCAACTACGCGAGCAATGTGGCCAGGAACGGATCGCTTCCGGTCCGTGGGCCCTGGAGCACGCTGAACGCAAGCGCTCTGACCAATGGGCTCACCATCCTTGGCGCGGGCAACACCTTGACCAATTCCGTGGCTGCTTCCGGCGCTGTTGCCCTGAATCAGACCATCACAGGAAGCAACAACACGATCGGAAACACCGTTTCTAGCGTCGCCTCATTCACCCATAACCTCGCTCTAACGGGTAGCGGCAACACCATCGCGAACACCGCCAATGGCGGGGGCGCCAAGACGATCGGCCAGACGATCACGGGCAGCAACAACGCGGTGAGCGTCGGACTGACCGGGACAGGGACGCAGTCGTCCTCGCTAACCACCGGATCGGGGACCTTGGTCGACTTTACCCAGGCTTCGGCGGCTGATAATTCGGCAGCCACCGTCGGCCTGAGCAATGTGATCGGGGCCGCGGGCGCAGCGGCAAAGGTCATGCTGACGCAAACCGCTTTAGCCGACAACGCGACGGCCAATCTGACCGTCTCCGGTGGGGTCTCCACCATGGGCTTGCTGATGGGCTCGCTGCGAGGAATAGCACTCCCTGCCAACAACCCGGGCGTCTACGTCTACCAGAACAGCCCCGGCGCCACCGTCAACGCCGTCGTGACCGCCGGAGCGAACGGCTTTACCGCGAAATTCATCCAGTAACCGGACAATCGACCTGCCCGACCCCCTGCCGAATTTTGCAAAAACGCAGTCGCCCCGGACAGCAGCCGCCTAAGCTTTCAGCCCCCGCCACCAGCCATCTTCGATGCCCTTATTGATCAGTTGGCCGAGGGCGGTCCGTATCGCGGCGCGCAGCGCAAGCCCCACCGGCTCGTTGCCGGCACCGCCGAATTCGGCGTCCAAGATCGTCGTCGACAGAATCTTTGTTCTATGCACATCCGCCTTTAGCGAGGTGACCGACTTGGTTACCGAGGTCTGGCCCAAGACCTCGCCGGTCTGCACCGCCACCGCCCGCAGGCTGAAGGTGACGAGATCAGTCACGAGGGTGCCGTCGCCACCGGTGCCGGCGAGTGCAAGGCCGCCGGTGATCTCGCGGGTTGCCCGGTCGTAGGCGGTAACCTGTCCCAGCAGCAGGATCTCGGCGACCCGGACCGTGCTGAGCCGGTTTGGCGACGCCGCGGGCGGGGTGGCCGCGGGCTGACCGGCCGGACCGCCCGCAGCCTTGCCGGCAGCAATGGAAGTTGCGCGACGAGCCGCAGGCGCTGTTGTCGTGGCGGCTGGGCCGGAGGCCGGCTGACCAGCCGCGGCGGCTGCTACCCTGGCGGCTTCGTTCAGCGCCAGCGTTGCCAGTTGCCGCTCGCGCAGCAGTTCGTCGAGATGCTGCCGCTCGACCAGAAACACCCAGCCCGGCCGCAAGGACCGGGTAGCTTCGATCAGGTACGGGGTGCAGTCCATCGGAACCGCCGTGCTCAGTTCCTGCGGCTGCAGGGTTGGCCGCCTCTGTCCCGTCGTATCGATGCAATTGTAGATGCCGACCGTCAGCGGCCGTGGTGGCGGCGGCGGCAGCGAGATCTCTTCCTCGGCGACAACGTTGGGGGTTGGCGACGGTAGCGGATCCTGGATGCACCCCGTCATCGCCAATGGGCAGGAAAGGAGCACCCGCAACGCGGTTCTCCACCGGCGGTAATGCCGGCGCGAAGGCCCCGGCATCAGTCAGCCGTCGGAAGGGAGAGGTTAGTGACACCGGTCGGCGTCGTGATCACGATGTTGAGCTGGCCGTCTGCATTGATAAAGGTGATCGACACGCTGCCCGATTGAATGGTTCCGGCGTCGCCGGGTTTGGAATCGGCGATCTTCAATGCGATATCGCGGGCAACCAGCGAGTTGAGCTGCGAGACGATCGCGTCCGCAAATACCTGGTTCTCATCCTTTGTCGTCGTAGTCGATGCTGTCGCTGCCGCTTTTGCGGCGGCGGCACGGTCGGCCCGCAGGGTCTTGACCGCTTGTTCGTACTGGTAAGGTGTGACATTGGTGCCGCCGAAACTCGGCGACCGCAGCGTGACGAACATGTCGGTTGCCGATGCGGTCCCGGCCGTTGACGCCAATAGCGTGCCCGAGGCCACGAATATCGCGATGATTTTTCCGAGCGCGCCAAACGCCTCCTTGGCGTCCGTGCTCCAGTTACGCAACCCGCCCCGCATCTGCTTTACACTCATATCGCCACGCCCGCGTGATCGTACCGGACGTTAAAATATCAAAAAATGTCGTCACGCGAGAAATAATCCTCTTTTCGATCATCTTGGGCCGATTACTGTAATAGCCGTCGATTTTGCCCCGTCGCTCGCTGCGTCTCTACGCCACGGAGGTGCTGCCGGTGCTCAAGAGCTGGGGCGCGCCGGCCTCCGCGGCGCAGTGGTCGCCGCGCCGCGTTGTGTCATCCGCTCCGGCGCTTACCAGCAGAACGGAAAGATGCAGGCGTAGGCGTAATATGGCCGGTAGTAGGGCCGGTAGTACGGATAAGGGTAATAGCCGTAATACCGGTACGGGTACCCGACGTAGTGGTGATACCGGTGATGCGTGCAATGCCAGCGGTAGCCGTTCCACCAGCAGCGCGCCTCGGCGGGCGGCGCGAACAGCATAAGCGCCAGAATGGCGGCGGCGAGAGCACCAAACAGCTTCTTCACGGCGATCCTCCGCGATTGACCCACCCGGCTAACGCTCCACTCCCCGGTTCGCTCCGCGGATTCCAATCGCTCGATTGACCGCCGCGCCCGACCGGCTTAACAGCACCCGTTCCCGCACTCGCTTGGAGGTGAATGACATGGCTAAGATCGACGCCTATGCGGCAAAAAGCGTCTACGACCCGCCGGCCTACGCGCAGGCGGTCAAGGTCGCCGGCGCGCAGACGATCCTTTATATCGCCGGGCAGGTCGCCTATGGGCCGGACGGCGGCGCGGTTCATGCCGGCGATTTCAAGGGCCAAGCCCGCGCCGCTCTGCAGTGCCTGAAGGCGCAGGTCGAGGCCGGTGGCGGCACCATGGCGGATATCGTCAAGGTCAACACCTACCTGACCGACATCCGCCACCGCGCCGATTACGGGCCGGTCCGCGAGGAGTTCTTCGGCAAGAAGATGCCGGCGCATACCCTGGTCGCGGTCGCCGCGCTAGCCCAGCCGGAGTTCCTGATTGAAATCGAGGCGGTCGCGGTGCTCTAAGCGTATCGCACCACTCGTCACCCTCGCGAAAGCGGGGGTCCAGGGGAGCGGCACAGTGGTCGCCCCTGGATTCCCGCTTGCGCGGGAATGACAAGCCTTGAAGCGGTTCAGGCGAGTTCGGGACCCGGTGTGTCGCCGCCGTTGATTTGCCCGCTTGCGATCCCTTGCACGATCGTGTACTTTGTAATTAAAAGTAAGCGGCAAAACGGAGGAAGCCGTGATCGACGATCAGGTGCGCCAGGACATCGCCTTCATCCGCCGCGCCGTCGAGGAGGGCGGCGCATACGCGACCGCCTACGGCACGGACATGATTGTGTGGGGGGTTGCGGTCGCGCTCGGCTATCTCGCGACCTACGGCTTCCTCCGCGGCTGGTCGCCAATCGCGCCCAACGGCATCTGGGCGGTGTGCCTTGGGTTCGGGTGGCTCTATTCGCTGCGCCCGCTCTTACGCCGGATTGTCGTCGGCCGGCAGGAGTTCCCCACCCGCGGTCCGATGGCGCGAGCGCTGGCGATGCTCTGGCTCGGCTGCGGCACATTCATGACGATTCTGGCGATCGCCGTGCTGACGAGCGGCGATAGGAGCTTAGGCTGGTGCGATGCGGTCATCGCCGGGGTGCTCGGGATTGGGTTCTTCGGCAGCGCATCGCTCACTAACCTGCCCTGGCTGCGCTGGGTCGCGGTCGCGTGGTGGATCGGTGAGATCGCCATCTTCGCACTGCGCCATGATGCTGCCGTGCGGCTTCCGTTGTCGGCAGCGCTGATGCTGGTGCTCCTTGCCGGACCTGGGCTCCTGCTGCTGAGGCGCCGCCATGCCCGAGCGGTGTGATGACCGATTACGACCATGCCTCGATCGACGAGATCCTGCACAGCCGGGTGCGGCTCGCCATCGTCGCCTTCCTCGCCGGCGCTGACACGGCTGAATTCTCAGCCGTGCGCAATGCGATCAGGACGACCGACGGCAATGCCAGCGTTCATCTGCGCAAACTCGAAGACGCCGGCTACATCGCCGTGCGAAAGCATTTCGTCGCGCGCCGGCCGCAGACGCTCTACGCGCTGACCCGGCGCGGCCGCAAGGCGCTGCTCGATTACGTCGCCCATCTCGAAACCCTGTTGTCGCCCGGCAGCGGCACCGGCCGCTCCGCGGCAGAGGACGAACCGCGATGAAACAGGCCCTCTCCCATCTCCTCAACGATCTGCTTTCGGCGATCCTGTTTTTCGTTGTCTATTTTGTCTCCGGCAACATCATCGCCGCCGCGGCGATCGCGATCGCGGTCGGCGTGGTGCAGTTCGGGGCGATGAAGCTCGCCGGACGCCGGATCGAGCCGATGCAGTGGATGATCCTCGGGCTTGTCGTGGTGCTCGGGGCGGCGACGATGCTGACGCAAAGCCCTCGGTTTATGATGGTCAAACCGAGCATCGGTCACTTCGCCGTCGCCCTGATCATGCTGCGGCGCGGTTGGATGATCCGCTATCTGCCGGAGATCGTAACGCGGAACCTGCCCGCGCAAATTATCGTCGCCGCCGGTTACGCCTGGGCGGGGTTGCTTGCCGGCATCGGCATCGTCAATCTCGGCTTTGCCTCCTACGGCGACATCGTGATCTGGGCCTGGTTTATCTCGGTCGGTTCGATCGGCGCGAAAATCGCCGCCTTCGCGCTGCAATATGGGGTGTTCCGAACGCTGGTCCGCCGCCGGCTGACACACGCCCCGGCCTGATGACGGCGCCTTGCTTTCGCCGGGCGCCCTCGCTATAACCCGCCGCTTCAACAGGCGGCGGGCCGCGCGACAGCGCCATAGGGCATGCCTTGCCGTCGGAACGGTTAGCCAAGGACAGCGAAATGCCCAAACTCAAGACCAAGAGCGGTGCGAAGAAGCGCTTCGGCCGCACTGCCACCGGCAAGGTGAAGCGCAACTGGGGCAACAAGCGCCATCGGCTGATCAGCAAGTCGAAACAGCAGAAGCGCCTGCACCGCGGCACGACGACGCTCGGCAAGGGCGACGCCAAGCTGGTGCTGACCTATATGCCCTATCTGCGGGGCTGAAGCCATGGCCAGGGTCAAACGCGGGGTCACGACGCATGCCCGGCACAAGAAGGTGCTGGAGCTCGCCAAGGGGTATCGCGGGCGGGCCAGCACGGCCTATCGGATCGCGATCGAGAAGGTCGAGAAGGGGCTGCGCTATGCCTATCGCGACCGCCGCAACAAAAAGCGCGATTTCCGCGGATTATGGATCCAGCGCATCAATGCCGGCGCGCGCGAGCACGGGCTGACCTATTCGCAATTCATGCACGGCGTTAAACTCGCCGGGATCGATATCGACCGCAAGGTGCTGTCGGATCTGGCAATCCGCGAGCCCGAGGCCTTCGCCGCGGTGGTCGCGAGCGCGAAGTCGGCGCTCGATCAGGCGCAGCCGGCGGCGGCGTAACGCGATGCTAGAGCCGCTCACCGTTCTTCGATTTACCCGGAGTCGTGCTGGCTGAAGGCCCCGGACAGAGGCATTGTGACCGAAGGGGCCGATCCTACGGCCCCTTTTTGCTTGTTGGTGGATGAGATGGACGATCCGGCATCAAAATCTGATGAGTTCCTACGGGAGATTGCCGCGGCGCAATCGCCGGAGGAGCTGGAGCAAATCCGCATCAAGCTGCTCGGCCGCAACGGGGCGATCACCGCGCTGATGCGGGGACTTGGCCAGCTTCCCGCAGAACAGCGCCGCGAGGCTGGCGCGACGCTGAACAGCCTGAGGGACGCCGTCACCGCGGCGCTCGAGGAAGCCGGCGACCGGCTGCGGCGTGCCGCCCTCGCCAATCGTCTCGCCGGCGAACGCACCGATGTGACGCTGCCGGTGCTGACCGGCGGCATCGGAGCGATCCACCCGATCAGCCAGACCATCGACGAGATCATCGCGATCTTTGGCGAGATGGGTTTCGTCGTCGCCGAGGGCCCGCATATCGAAGACGATTTCCATAATTTCACCGCGCTCAACATCCCGCCGGATCACCCCGCGCGCCAGGAGCACGACACGTTTTACCTGCCGCCACGCCCTGACGGCTCTCGGATGGTGCTGCGCACCCATACTTCGCCCGTGCAGATCCGCACGATGCAGGCGCAAAAGCCGCCGCTGCGCATCATCGTGCCGGGGCGCACCTTCCGCTGCGACCACGATGCGACCCACTCGCCGATGTTCCACCAGGTCGAGGGGCTGGTCATCGACCGCACGACCCATATGGGCCATCTGAAGGGCTGCCTCGTCGAGTTCTGCCGCGCGTTCTTCGCGGTCGATGATCTGCCGGTGCGCTTCCGGCCGAGCTACTTCCCGTTCACCGAGCCTTCGGCCGAGGTCGATATCGGCTGCTCGCGGGCCGGCGGCGAATTGAAGATCGGGGCCGGCGGCGACTGGCTCGAAATCCTCGGCAGCGGCATGGTCCACCCGCAAGTCTTGAAGAATTGCGGCATCGATCCCGCCGAGTACCAGGGGTTCGCCTTCGGCATGGGGATCGAGCGCGTCGCTATGCTGAAATACGGCATTCCCGACCTGCGAACCATGTACGATTCCGATCTGCGCTGGCTCAGGCATTACGGGTTTCTGCCGCTCGACATCCCCGCGCCGGTGCGCGGGCCTTTGGCGCGAGGCGCAGCGGCATGAAGATGACGCTGTCCTGGCTCAAGAGCCATCTCGATACTGAGGCGCCGATCGCCGCCATCGCCGAGCGGCTGGTTATGCTCGGCCACGATGTCGACGGCATCGCGGACCGCGGCGGCGCCCTCGCGGGCTTTGTCGTCGCCCGAGTAGTCTCGGCCGAGCCGCACCCCAATGCCGATCGGCTCAGGGTCTGCGTCGTCGACAACGGCACGAGCGAGACCCAGGTGGTGTGCGGCGCACCCAATGCCCGCACCGGGATGAAGGGGGTGTTCGGCCCGGCCGGGGTGCGCATCCCGAAAACCGGCATGGTGCTCGCCGAAAGCGCGATCCGCGGCGTCGCCTCGAAGGGCATGCTGATGTCCGCGGCCGAGCTGGCGCTGGGCGAGGATCATTCCGGTATCATCGAATTGCCGTCGGATGCGCCGGTCGGCACAAGCTATGCCGCCCTCTTGGGGCTCGACGACCCGGTCATCGACCTCAAGGTGACGCCGAACCGCGCCGACTGCCTCGGCGTCCGCGGCATCGCCCTCGACCTCGCCGCTTCCGGGATCGGGCGGCTCAAGCCGCTCGACACGACCCCGGTCGAGGGCCGCTTCCGCTCGCCGATCGCCATCCATATCGAGGACCGCAAGGCCTGCCCGTTGTTTCTCGGCCGCCATATC
>WNEZ01004888.1_pt1 | contig 11718 bp, 10 predicted proteins | sample 5400521 | NCBI WGS metagenome assembly WNEZ01 (sample SAMN13153339, study PRJNA577476) | soil metagenome | isolation source: 120 cm saprolite under Douglas fir tree site 2 hole 1 replicate 1 | place: USA:California | collected 2015-04-18
GAGTGACTTTTTCAGCCTCAGACTCGAGCAGGAGCGACTGCGGCGGGATCGGGGAGCGATCGAGCGGACACTGGCGGGTGTGCAGGACTCTGGGAGATCGGTCGACGGTCTGGCACTCATTGGCGCGGTGCAGCGCTCGGCGGATCTGAATCAGGCGTTACACGAGCTGACGACAAAACGGGCCGAGCTGCGGGCGCTCCGCTACGGTTACACGGAGGACCATCCGTCGGTCCGCCGTGCGGCGCAGCAGATCCAGGAGCTCGAACAGACGACGATTCCCGCGCTGGCTCGCGCGTTCATCTCGGACCTCGCCGCACGAGAGCGCGTGCTGGAGCCGCAGATCGTGGGCGGCAGCCGGGATCTCCGAAGCATCCCGCAGCGGGTGATCGAGGAAGCGCGGCTCCGGCGTGACATGGACCTGGCCTCGACGTTGTACGTGGCCGTACAGCAACGCTACAACGAGGCTCGCCTCGCGGAGGCGAGCACGGTGACGGATGTCCGGGTGCTCGATGCGGCGGTCGCCCCGCAGGAGGCGCTGAAGGACAAAGCGTCACGGCACATCATTCTGGGATTTGCCGCCGGACTGGGGCTGGGACTCCTTGGCGCGGTGCTGGCCGACCGGTACGACCCGCGTATGCGGTATCCGGATCAGGTGACCCGGCAGATGGGTCTGACGATCCTGGGTGCGCTGCCGCACGTCACCAACCGCGCTGCGGCGGGTGATGACGAATTGGTTCAGGTGATCGAGACGATGCGCGGCGTCCGGCTCAGCCTGATGAACGCGCATGGCACAGCTGGGCCGATGGTCGTCACGGTGACCAGCCCGGGCGTCGGCGATGGAAAATCCTTCGTCTCGTCCAATCTCGCGCTGGCGTGCGCGCAATCCGGTCAGCGGACGTTGCTGATCGATGGCGACACGCGTCGTGGGGCGCTGCATCATGTCTTGGGAACATCGCGCCAACCGGGGCTCACCGATTTGCTCGCCGGCCGAGCGCCGCTCGAAGCGGTCATTCAGCATGCGAGCTATCCGGGTCTCGATTTCATCGGTGGGGGGCGCCGCACCCGCGAGTCGCCGGAACTCCTGGGGTCGGCGGCGATGGTGGCTCTGTTGGTGCGCCTGCGCGCCGCGTACGAGGTGATTCTGATCGACACGCCGCCGCTGGGAGCGGGAGTGGACTCCTACGCGCTCGGCACGCTGACCGGCAACATGATGCTGGTGCTCCGTACCGGTGCCACGAATCTCGAGCTCGCCCGCACCAAGCTCGCCATGCTCGCGCAGTTTCCCATTCGCGTCGTCGGCGTGGTGCTCAACGATGTCCGGCCCGGTGAGGGGTACGCGTACTTCTATAGCTACCTGCCGGGATACGGCGCGACCGACGAAGGCGGCGCCGCCGTTACGCGGCGGCGGATGGAGAGCGCGTCCCGAGCGAACGCTCGGTCCTAGCTCGCCCCCTCCCCCTTCCCCTCGGACCCGTTCGTCCCGTCCCCACCTCCGTCGTCGAATCCCTGCAACCAGGCGTCCGGCAGATCTGATCGGGCTCGCTGCAACGCGGCAGTGGCGCGGAGCATCAGCTCCGCCGAGTCGATCGAGGCCGTGCGAAAATTGGCGACGCCGTGAAATCCGGCTCGCAGTCGAAAGGCGGGCGGTTGGGACTCGGCGCGACCATCCTTCGCGAGAATCGCCGCGGCGAGCCGCTCGGCGAGATGCCGCACTTGCGTGGCGTCGGTGTCCAACGCCACGATGGCGAACGACGCCGGCTCCAGGCGACCGATGGCATCGGAGTTTCGCGTGGCCGATCGCAATGTCTGGGCAATGCGCCGCACCAGGGCCAACGGGGGCTCGCCAGACTCGGTGTCCGGGGCGAGGAGAATGCAGGCGAGTCCGCTGCGGCGGCGGGCGGCATCTGCGCCAAGCTCCTGCGCCCGGCGCGTGAGCCCGCGGGCGTTGTACACGCCGGTCATCTCGTCCACGAGGCCGGTCCGGCGCGCGTGGTCGGCGTCCAGCTTCGCCGGGACGAACACACCGAGCGCCGCCACCAACTCCTCGGCGTCGAGCGGCTGGCCGAGACAGGCCCACGCGCCGGCGCGCATCGCGGCGAGCCGGTCACGCCGGGTTGGGGAGCGCGATAGCGCGAGGAAGACGGGCGTGCTCGGGGAGATCAGGTCCTGCTCGTAGAGGTCGCGACACAGCTCGTGACCGTCCCCATCCGGCAGCTGCTCGTCGATGATGATCGCGTCCGGGGGATCGCGGCGAATGTGGGCGACGGCCTGCGCGCGCGTGAAGGCCTTCTGCACCCAGTAGCCTTGGGGCGCGAGAATGCTCGCGAGCGAACGGCTGGTCCACTCCTGCTCGCTAGCAATGAGCACACCGACGGGGCGAGCCGACGGCGGTGTCTTACGCATGCACGGTTCCTCTACGGGGGGCGGGCGCCCGGCCGCGACTGCGGGTGTGATGCAACGGTCCGGTGATCGAAGGTGTGTTGAATGCAGGAGTCGTGCGCGACGCGCCGTCGTGCAATGTGGCTCCTCTCAAGAAGTTAACGATATGGGCGCGGCGTCACGCCGCGTGAACTGATGCATAAGGACCACAGCCCGCCCGTCGCCGCCGGTGCGAACGCGGCACGATTGTGAGCACGGGTCGCGCCCGCGCGCCCCGTAACTTCGGGGTTCGTGCTGATTTGGCGCGAGACCGGCCCCCTGTCAAGCAGCGGCCCGAAACTTGAGATGCCGGCAGGCATGCACTGCCGCAGCTGTGAGACGCGCTCCCGTGACGGATCCACGCCGCGTGGGCCCGCCAACCCGGTGCCGATCTGGGGCGCCGAGCGGATCAGCGGTCTGCGGTGTGCGGGCTGCGGCATTCTGCTGGGCGCTGAAGATGTCGTCCGGTTGCTCCTCGCCAAGCAATCCCAGCTCGAGCAGTTCGGCATGCTGAAGCCTCCGACGCCGGAGCCCGCGGCGCCCACGCGAGCGTTGCGCGTGCTCCGAGTGGGGAAGGACTAACATGTGCGGGATCATCGGCTACACCGGCGGGGGGCAGCGGGAGGCGACACCGATTCTGCTGCGCGGGCTCGGCCGACTCGAGTATCGCGGTTACGACTCCGCGGGACTCGCCATTCAGACGGACCGCGGCGTCGTCACGCGTAAGCTCGCGGGCCGCGTTGGGGGACTCCAGGCCTTGGTCGAGCGGCTGCCCGTCCACGGCGCGAGCGGCATCGCGCACACGCGATGGGCGACGCACGGTGCGCCGACGGCCCGCAACGCCCACCCGCAGGTGGACTGTCACGAGCGCATCGCACTGGTGCACAACGGCATCATCGAGAACGCGGACGCGCTGCGCGCAGCGCTGGAGCGCGCGGGTCACAGCTTCTGGACGGATACCGACAGCGAGACCCTCGTTCATCTGATCGAAGACGCTCCCGGCGACACACTCGAGGCGCGCGTGATTGCGGCGCTGGAGCACGTCGTCGGCACCTACGGCATCGCGGTGGTGTGGGCGGAGGAGCCGGGAAAGATCGTGGTCGCCCGGCAGGGATCGCCCGTGCTGCTCGGCCTCGGAGACGGCGAGTACTTCGTCGCGTCCGACGCAGCGGCGATCCTCGACTACACGCGCTCCATCGTGCACCTCGACGACGGTGACATCGCCGTCCTGACGCCCGAGAGCTATCACGTGGTCGACCGCGAGTCGCACGTGCAGCTGCGGGCGGTGGACGACGTGACGTGGGACCTCGAGGAGATCGAGCTGAACGGCTACGCGCATTTCATGCAGAAAGAGATCGCGGAGCAATCGGAGACCGTGCGCAGCACCCTGCGCGGCCGCCTGGTGTTCGACGACGGAACGGCCCGGCTCGACGGCCTGAACCTGACGCCGGCCGACTGCGCCGCGATCCGCCACATCAACATCGTCGGGTGCGGGACATCGTGGCATGCCGGGCTCGTCGGCCGCCACATCCTCGAGACGCTGACGCAGATCCCCGTGACGGTCGAGTACGCGTCAGAATATCGCTACCGGCGATTGGTCATGAGTCCTGACACCTTGACGATCGCGATCTCCCAGTCCGGCGAGACGGCGGACACGCTCGAGGCGCTGCGCGCCGCCCGCGCCGCGCGCTCTCGCGTCATCGGGCTCGTCAACGTGGTGGGGAGCACGATCGCGCGCGAGTCCGACGGCGGTATCTACCTGCATGCGGGCCCGGAGATCGGTGTCGCGTCGACCAAAGCATTTACGTCGCAGATCGTGGCACTCGCGCTCCTGGGCCTCTACCTGGGCCGCGAGCACGGCCTGGCGCTCGCAATGCGGCAGGATCTGGCCTGCCGGCTGGCCCAGCTGCCCGGCCTCGTGACGCGCGCACTCGCGCTCGAGCCGGAGGTGAGGATGCTGGCAGAGGAGTTTGTCCAATCGCGCAACGCCCTCTACCTGGGGCGGGGCGTGAACTTCCCGGTCGCGTTGGAGGGCGCCCTCAAGCTGAAAGAGATCAGCTATATCCACGCGGAGGGGTACCCGGCCGCGGAGATGAAGCACGGCCCGATCGCGCTCATTGACAATGAAATGCCCGTGGTATTTGTTGCTCCGCACGACGAGGTCTATCCTAAGGTGCTGTCGAACATGCAGGAAGTGAAAGCGCGCGGCGGACGCATCATCGCGGTCACGACGGAGGGCAGAGGCGATGTCGGGACGTTGGCGGAGCATCAGCTCCGCATTCCCGAGACCGCGCCGCTGCTGTCACCCATCCTCACGGTGATTCCCTTGCAACTGCTCGCGTACCATATCGCGGTGCTGCGCGGTTGCGACGTTGACCGTCCCCGCAATCTCGCCAAAAGCGTAACGGTGGAATGATGATGGTTTCTCGCCCACTCTCGACATTCGCGTCGCTGCTTGCCGTCCTGGCATGCTGCTTCCTCTCACCACTCGGCGCCCAGGTGCATGACGCCGGTCCCGCGCTCGCCACGCGCGAGTCGCTCACCGCGGAGCTCGCACGCCTCGAGCAGGACGGCAGTGGTAGCGCGCGCGCTCGCGCGACGATGATCCGTTCGCGGCTCGAGAACGGTGATTTCCAGATGGGCGACCGCATTCTGATTCGCGTCCAGGGCGAGTCCCAGCTCTCGGATACGTTCACCGTCGGCGACGGACCGGCGATCGACCTGCCGCAAGTCGGCTCGGTGGCATTGGGCGGCGTGCTGCGTTCGGAGCTGGCGGGTCGTCTGGAGACGCACCTCGCGCACTACCTGCGCGACCCCGTCGTGCAAGTGCGCCCGCTCGTGCGCGTGCTCGTCGAGGGTGAGGTCGCGCGCCCCGGTTATTACGCGGCAGTGCCGCAGCAACCATTGACCGACCTCCTCACACAGGCGGGAGGCCTCAGCTCGCGGGCGAAGGTGAGTGAGATGCGCATCGAGCGCGGCGACCAACGAATCTGGAGCGGGCAGCCGCTGCAGGACGCGCTGGGCCGCGGGTATTCACTCGATCAACTCAACCTCCGCGCGGGTGACCGGCTCCTCGTGCCGTCACGCGGTGAGTCGGGCAAGACCTGGCGGATCCTCGGCGTCCTGGCCAGCCTGCCCCTCGCGATCTACACGCTGACGCGCATCCGCTGACGCCATCGTCGGCATGCTCGATCAGCAATAGCCCAAAGGAATAGCGCGACTCAAGGGTTTTCCCCAGTCTCCCGACCCCGGGCTCGATTTTGCACCGCCACGACTGGGTTTTCTCGATCCTAGCGGCCGACCAAAAGTCCTGTGATATTAGGCGTCGCCCTAGTCCCCAAAAAAGCGGATGCCCGTCCAACACTCCATTCCTGTAGGGGTTTCCTCTCTCAAAGTACAGCGCGGCGAGCGCAGTGCTCGCGTCGGGAATTGGACCCCAATTCTCGAGGCCGCCGCTGAGCGAGTCGTCGCACGCTATCGGCAGAATGTTGCGGACCCGCCGCACGTGACGGCGATCATCGGCTTGCTGGTGGCCCTCGCGACCCGACTTCTTGAGACGCAGATCACTCCCGAGACGGTCGTCGACAATCGGCTCCGATCCGACCTCGGGTGCGAGCTGCTGGACGAGCTGCGGGCGGAAATCGTCCTCGGGTGGCCGGGCAGCGGTGCCCCGAACGCCGAATTCCCGGCACTCATGCGCGCCGTCGAGGAAATCCGCGCGACCATTCGCAAGCCCGCGGAGCAATCGTTCGCGGCGCATCTGCGCGGCACCGATGGGATGGAGCTCCTCGTGAACGTGGCGCACGATCTGCGCTCCCCGCTCACGTCGATTCTGTTCCTCGCCGAGGCGCTGCAACGCGGCCAGAGCGGCGCGGTCAACGAGGTGCAGCGGCGCCAGCTGGGACTGATCTACACGGCGGCGCTCGGACTGAATTCGGTCGCGAGCGACATCATCGATGTGTCGCGCAGCGACCATTTCGTCGAGCCGGCCCCGGTGCCGTTTTCGGTGACGGCCGCGTTCGAAGCGGTGCTGGACATCGTGCGACCGATGGCGGAAGAGAAGCAGCTCTCGCTGCGCATTCAACCGCCCACCGGGGACCAGCGCCTCGGGCACCCCGTGGCGCTGAGTCGCGTGCTGCTCAACCTCACGACGAACGCGCTGAAGTTCACCGATCAAGGGTACGTCGAAGTCATGGCGCAGGATCACGACACGCAGCGCATCGAGTTCAGCGTGCGCGATACCGGGCGCGGCATCGATCCCGCGACGGTGTCAACGCTGTTCGATCCGGTGCGGACATTGAACGGCCGGGCGGGACGCCTCTTCTCGCAGACGGGATTGGGATTGTCGATTTGCCGCAAGCTGGTCGCAGCGATGGGCTCCGAGCTGCGCGTCGAAACGCGCCTCGGCTGGGGCACGCGCTTCTGGTTCGTGCTGGACCTGTCGCCATGCCCGCCGCGGCGCAGCACTCCCACCAACGCCCCCGCGCTACCGGCAGGGGTCTAGGGGCGTCCGGCAAAGCCGTCGTTGCGGAAGTGCCCCCCAAGTAGAAGTATTAGGGATGCCTCTCCGACTCGTGCTCGCCGATGATCACCTGGTGCTCCGCCAGGCCCTCCGTGCCCTGCTCGAGCGCCGGGGCCTGGAAGTCGTCGCCGATGAGCCCGACGGCCGGGCCGCTGTGGCTGCGGTGCAGCGACTGACGCCGGACGTCGCAATTCTGGACGTCGCGATGCCCGTCCTCAATGGTGTCGACGCCGCTCGCGAGATCCAGCGCGTCGCGCCCGACTGCACCGTCATCCTCCTCTCCGGCATCGATGATGCGCGGTTCGTACGCGAGGCCCTGAAGGCCGGGGTGAGGGGGTTCGTGCAGAAGAGCCAGGGTGCCGATGACCTGCTCCACGCCATCGAGGAAGTGCGCGACGGCCGGCTGTACGTCAGCCCCGGCGCCTCCCAGGCGATCGTTGACGTGTGCGCCACGACAGAGAAAGAGGAAGGGTCCCACCTCACCCCGCGCGAGCGGCAGGTGCTCCAGCTCGTAGGCGAAGGAAAATCGACGAAACAGATTGCGGAGGTTTTGGACATCAGCGTCAAGACGGCGGAGTTTCACCGGGGCCGGCTGATGAAGAAGCTCAACGTGCACGACACCGCCAACCTGGTGCGCTATGCCATCCGCGAGGGATGGATCACCCCGTAGGGTGACCCCGTAATGAAACCGGGTTCACTCCCGAGTGTAACAGGTCGGTGACTCCGCGACGCCCTACTCCCGCTCCGTCCTTATTCCAGCCCCGTCACTCGATTCCACCCCATCCATACGGCGCGGATGTGCGTTGCGTCCCCTGCAAAGTTCTCCGGAACGCCATTCGTGCCATGCTCTCGCGGTGGGGCAAGCGCCCGCGCTCAACCGGTCAGGATGAGGTTGGCGACCTGGCAGGTTTGGTCGCCTCTGCGATTCACCAGGCCTGGTTCTCCGCGCGGCAGGACACTCCGGTGCGACTCAAGGTCGATCCGCGTATTCATTCATCCCTGGGCCGCCGCCTGCTCGAGCTGCTGCGCAACGAAACCGTGGAGGAATGGCGCGAAGTCGGCCTGCCGGATACTGAGCTGCTGCCGCTCTTCAGCGCGATGGAGCGCGTGCGGGTCACGATCCAGCCCAATTGGGCCCAGACCTTTGCCCAGCAGCTATCGGGGAGCGACGGCGTTGCGCTGCTGATGCACGTTGCGCACGATCTCCGCTCGCCGCTTACCTCCATCCTCGTGCTCGCCGAGACGCTGCAGCGGGGCCAGACCGGCGCGGTCAACGACGCGCAGCACCGCCAACTGGGTCTGATCTATACGGCCGCGCTCGGGCTCTCGTCCGTTGCCAGCGACCTCATCGAGTTCACGCAGGGCGGCGATCAGCTCGTCGAGCAGGATCCCGCGCCGTTCTCCGTCAGAGCGATGCTCGAATCGGTGCACGCAATCGTGCGGCCCATCGCCGAGGAAAAGCAGCTCAGCGTGCACCTGGTCGTTCCCCCGCACGACCAGCGCGTGGGCCATGCGGTCGCGCTCAGTCGCGTCCTTCTCAATCTCGCGTCCAACGCGCTCAAGTTCAGCGACGAGGGCTCCGTGGAGCTCGGCGCGGAGGAGGTCGGGGACGGCTCCGAGCGGATCAGGTTTGCGGTGCGCGATAGCGGCCGCGGCATTCCGCCCGAGAAGCTCACGACGCTGTTTCAGCCGCTGCGCAAAGAGGTGGGCCGGGGGCGCGGCCAGCTGTTTTCGCAGTCGGGCCTTGGGCTGGCGATCTGTCGCCAGTTGGCGTCGGCGATGAAGTCGGAGCTGCAGGTGGAATCGCGAATCGGGTGGGGGACGCGGTTTTTCTTCGACCTCGACCTGCCGATCGTGGCCGCGCGGCGCTCAGGGCCGGCCGCCGCGCCGCGCGCGAGCGGCGTGCACCCCGTGCGCAACAGCGGCTCGCATGAGCCGCGCGCCAGCGACCCGAAGGGCCAGCGGCGCACGTCCTAACGCAACGCGTTGCGGGCGCGATCGAGCAAATCCGTTGGCGAGGGTGGTGGAGTTTGGGGGAGGTTGGTGGAGGTTCGCGCGCCCGACGGACGCTTTGCTGCGGGCGCCGCGCTGATACCCGCGCGCAACTTTACCGCTGCCGCGCGCGCAACCGCGTCCGTGATGCGCTGCACCAATCCCTCGGCGCCGGTCTCATCCGTCGCGGGCGCGAAGACCGCGAACTCCGCGGGACCCGTGCGGCCCACCGCGTCGGAGATGCGGCCGGCGTGCCGGAACGCCTGCGCCAGACGATCCGCCGCGCCGGCGGTGAGGACCCCATTCTCGGGTTGAAACACGACGCAAGCGAGCGGCAGGCCCTGGCGGGCCGTGAACGCGGCCATTTCCGCCGAGCGGCGGATCATCCCCGAATCGTTGTAGAGCCCACTCGCGCGATCGATCAGTCCTTCGGTGCCGAGGCGATCGGCCTCGAGCTTCCCCTGGACGTAGACGCCGAGGCGCAGGATCAGCTCTTCCATGTCGAGCGGATCGCCGCGCAGCTCCCACGCGCCGGCGCGCAGCGCGTCGAGTTGCTGCGCGCGCAGTGCCGGTCCCGTCGTCGTGAGAATGATCGGGGTCGCGCGCGAAATGCTCGGATCGGCGCGAATCGCGCGGCACAGCGCCAGATTGTCGCTGGCGCGCTGGTCGAGCCCCATGTCGAGGAGAATGCCGTCGGGCAGGTAGCGCCGCGCCAGCTCCAGCACCTGCGGGCGTTTGGTGGTTGCCATGACCCGATACCCGCCCTGCGTCAGCACGCTCTCGAGCGACTCGGTCAGCCACGTGTCGGAATTCGCCAACAGGACTAGCGGCTCGTCAGGCATGGGTGCGTTATGTTAGCGGTTATGGAACACCGCGCTAGGAGTGCGGGCGTACTGAGCGCAGCCGTTCTGAGCGTCGCGTTAGCGGGATGCGCGACGCTTCGCAACGCGCTGACATTCGAGGAGCCCCAGATCGCGCTGCAGGAAATCAACGTGACTGGGCTCGGCATCACTGGCGGCACGCTCGACCTCGTGTTCGATGTGTACAACCCCAATCAGTATCGGCTGCGTAGTACACGGCTCGAAGTTGGTCTGGCGCTGGCAAGCACGGATTTCGGGGAATCCCTTATAGACAAACCCTTGGATCTATCCCCGCAAAACCATAGCCGCGTGGTCATGCCCGTGCGGTTTACGTGGGCGGGGGTGGGCGCGGCCGCCCGCTCACTGCTGCAATCGCAAGAATTGCCCTATGGAATAACCGGTGCTGTGATACTGGACACTCCCCTAGGGGAGCGCAGAGTACAGTTGAAGAGCAACGGCAAGGTTCCCCTGAGGAAATTGATTCCCTGACTGAGGGAGGGGCCGTATTCGGAAGCTGATTGAGATCCAGTCTCCGATAGAGCGCGCGTTTCTCGTCGGTGCCCCACGCAAGGGGTCCGATGATGCGTTGCACGTGGACGAGCACCTCGAGGAGTTGGAGCGGCTTGCCGATACGGCCGGAGCGCAGGTCATCGGCAAGACCATCCAGCGTATCGATGCCCCAACCCCAAACTTCTATCTGGGGCAGGGCAAGGTCGAATCGCTCAGAGAAGATTTGAAAGATGCAAATGCAACCTTGCTGCTCTTCGATGAAAGTCTCACGCCAGTACAAGGCGTGAAACTGGAGAAAAGCCTCGGCGTGCGCGTCATGGACCGCACCGAGGTCATTCTCGACATCTTCGCGACGCGCGCGCGCAGCCACGAAGCGAAGCTGCAGGTCGAGCTGGCGCAGCTCGAGTATCTGCTGCCGCGCCTGACGCGCATGTGGAGCCACTTGTCGCGCATCCGCGGCGGTATCGGCCTCAGGGGACCGGGCGAAACCCAGCTCGAAACCGACCGCCGCGCGATCCGCCGCAAGATCTCCGCGCTCAAGAAGCGGCTCAAGGACGTCGCCGAGCATCGCGCCAATCAACGGCAGGGCCGCCGCGATCTCCCGACGGCCGCGCTGGTGGGCTACACGAACGCGGGGAAGTCGAGCCTGCTCAAAGCGCTCTCGGGTCACGACGTGTTCATCGAGGATCGGCTGTTTGCCACGGTGGATACGCTGGCAAGAGAGGTCGATGTCGGCGAAGGGTATCGCTATCGGCTGACGGATACGGTGGGGTTCATTCGGAAACTGCCACACCATCTGGTGGCATCATTTCGAGCGACGTTGGAAGAAGCAGAAGATGCCGATCTCTTATTGCATGTCATCGATGCAAGCCATCCCGGCTGGGAAGATCAGCTCGACGTCGTAGAGAACGAATTGCGGATTGTGGATTTCGGATTGCGGATTGGCGAGGGAAAACCAGAGCGCAAACGGGTCATCTTCGTGTTCAATAAAGCCGACTTGCTGCCTGATCCCGCGGCATTCCTCTCGATGGTGCGAGAGCGGTACCCGCACGCGATCCTTACCTCCGCTAATCCGCAATCCGCAATCCGCAATCCGCAATTAGGTGTCGAGGACCTCCGTCGTGCTCTCCGCACCTCAGCCCAGGCATTGCGACCCATCGCCGAGATTCGAGTCCCGGTGAGCGACGGGAAGTTGTTAGCGCGATTGCATCGCGACGCTGAGATTCTGGAGCAGCACCAGACGAATGGTGTGGTCACGCTGCGGGCGCGCATTGAAGCGCGGCTCCTCGGCCGGCTCCGACAGGATGGCGTGGAGGTTGTGCTCGGATGACATGGCGACATGCTTGGCACCGTCTACCGCATCGTTGCTCTCCCGTAGTCATGAGAGTGCTACTCCTCCTCGTCTGGGTCCTTGCC
>WNEZ01005199.1_pt1 | contig 11714 bp, 12 predicted proteins | sample 5400521 | NCBI WGS metagenome assembly WNEZ01 (sample SAMN13153339, study PRJNA577476) | soil metagenome | isolation source: 120 cm saprolite under Douglas fir tree site 2 hole 1 replicate 1 | place: USA:California | collected 2015-04-18
CCAGGTTCGTTAGGTTGGGGGAGCCACCATCTCAAGGCCTTCGCGAACGCTATCGAAGGCCTTTGTTGTCTTCCTGACCCACTATTCACTTCGCTGTATCTGGCGATTCATACTGCGGAGCCATGGAATTTTTCTGTATGATGATCTATATGTCATCAGACCGGCGAGAGTTTACACCAGCGACCTTGCTTCGCAGTCCACATTTCATGACAGTGTTCCCAGGCTATTGGCCTCTCCGAGCGCTCCTTGCCGGAATACCGACCGATTCGCGGCTCTTCACCACCGAGCCTCACACCCAGTTACTCGGCTTCTGCCACTGGCAGCCAAACCGCACAGCATGCCGAACCGTGGTACTCGTGCACGGCCTTGAAGGCTGCAGCGAGTCTCACTATATGCGCGGCATTGCAGCGAAAGCCTATCGCGCGGGATTCAATGTCATCCGGATGAATCAACGGACCTGTGGCGGGACCGAGCACCTGACGCCGACGCTCTACAACAGCGGCTTGAGTCAGGACTATCGAGCCATCGTCCATGAATTGGCGCACGTGGATGGACTAGATCGCATCTGGCTTGTCGGCTATTCGATGGGAGGGAATCTCGTCCTGAAAGCAAGGCACGACTGCGCCGAAAGGCCGATCTCTTCCCCGGCAAGTGGGATCTAAAGGAACTCGATGGCACCGCCTGGATCAGCGAATTCGACGACCGCTATACAGCCCCGGACGGAGGATACGCCAGCGGAGCCGACTACTACGATCGCGCAGGCGCACGCCATGTGCTCGATTCCATCGCCGTCCCCACACTCATCATCACGGCACAAGATGATCCCTTCATTCCCTACTCAATGTTTACTGTGCCGCTGATTCAGCGCCAACCTAAGATTCGGGTGATCGCGCCTCGCCACGGAGGACACTGCGGGTTCTTTCACTGGGCACACAACGGAGAAGATCCCTACTGGGCAGAGAATCGGATCGTGGACTTCTTGCAAGAACGAACGTGAGGAGAACCGGCTGCGTCGGGCTCGACGCAGCCGGTGAACCTGGAGGCTAGGCCGCTTTGCGCAGCTTGCGAGAGTCCATGGCAGCCACAAGTGGCGCGCACTTCTGCACCCAACTCAGAATGAGCCAGACGCTGCTGGCGACAATCGCCGCGATGAAAATCCAGTTATAGATCCCTTTCCCTGACTTGCTCAGGAACGGATCGCAGACATAGAGCAACACGCCATAGGAAATCGCCACGATTGCGAGTGTCGTCACCGGCAGAATCAATGCCCGATAGGGCATTAACCACTTCCAGTCGTCCGACGGTTCTGCCGCCAATTTACGAGCCCCAAACCACGCAATCACAAGTACGCCCCCATAGCCGATAAACTGCACCAGATCGGAGGCATGAATTTTCCCGATTGTCGTTTCACGAAAAAGCGGGATGTGTCCCAGAATCAGGGCAAACAGAAACGTAAGGACCATTACCACCCCATATTCCATCATCCACTTGCGTGCGTTCATCACAATCCTCCTCTCAATGTCTCCCGCATCATCTTAGTCGGAAAAGCCATAGAAAAGCATAGCATCTCCGAAACTCGTCTGTTTAATCAATTGGTTACGTACGGGCATGAAGAGGGTGCGCGCAAGCAAACCCGATCAGGTTGTTTGAAGATGGGTACGCACTTCCTGCACGTAGGTTTTGAACGGATCCGGCATGGGAAAGGGCGCGTGGCCACGCAGTTGGAAGATCGACCAGTTGATCACATACGAGGGAGAAAACCGTTCTTCCGGCTTGGGATCATCTGGTTCATCCGGAGGTCCACAGGCCAGCAAATGTCGAACAAGCTCGCCCCGCCCAAACGCCCTGGTGTTGCGCGGTGGATGGTCCATGGACAAGGCAATCGCCTTGTCCGTGGTGAGTCGTGGGACCCGCCCTTCTTCCATGAGACCATAATAGAGCCCCTTGCCTTGATGGAGATTGTGATACTCCAGATCTAGACTCTTCAAAGCCGGGTCTGCCCACGTCGTCTGTTCCGCCTCGCGAAAGGTTTCGAGCAGCCACAACTTGGAGGCCCAATCGACCCGGCCCACCAGCGTCGTGTAATCCCCGCGGAGATCCTGCAAGACCGCTTCCCATTGATCGAGCACCCAGTCGGTTTCGTCGTCTTGCCCCCGATAGTGCGCTTGCGCCGCCGCGAGAAACGCTTCCTGAATGTCGATCGCAGAGATCGTCTTCCCCGATTGCAGCCGAACGATCCATTGTCGGTCCTGATCCTGTGACAGTTCCTGCATGGTCTCAACCGGTTCATGTATCTCAAGATCGAGCGGCGCGTGGCCCTCTTCGATCAGTTGAAGGACCAACCCTGTCGTACCCAACTTCAAGGCCGTCGCCACCTCTGCCATGTTTGAATCGCCCAGCAGGAGGTGAATACGGCGGTATTGATTCGGATCGGCCAGTGGTTCATCTCTGGTATTCACGATGGCGCGATTCTGCTGCACCCATTCGAAAAAGTCATTCACGATGTAATCTGCGCGCTGAGAGAGCTGAAACGGGAGGACAGGCTGCTGCGCGTGGCGATGGGTCGCTCCTCGCGGGACGATGAGTCGGTCCATCTGAATCCAGGCGTCCTGGGGACCCGCCGTGCCGACACGTCCGGCCCCCGTAAAGATCTGTCTGGTGACCAGAAAGGTTACAAAGGGCCCGAGGCCGCGCCGCGTAAAGGGGAAGCGTCGCGAGACGAGATAGTTCTCGTGCGATCCAAAGGTCGCATCGGTTTCATGATCCACATTGTTCTTGATCAATGAAACCGTGTCGGCCAGACCGAGGTCTTGAATCGCATCCTGCAGCAACTGATCGCCGGCGCGGTCGGCGGCCACCACATCACTGAGCGATTCACACTCCGGCGAGGCCCACTCCAGATGTCCCATGTCGAGGTACATGCGCCCAGCGTTGGTGAGAAATCCTCCGTTGCCAGGCGGTTCATCGTGTCCTCGGTGGTGCAGATCGAGAACGCCTCGCCGCTGGACGTGAAAGAGATGGTCTCGAATCTTGTGGGCAAACCAGGTAGGGGAATGATCAGGCCGGTCTTGATTCACCAAGAGTCCGTATTCGGTTTCAAGTCCGAAAATACGGTTCAACATCTCAGTTCGCCACGACGGATTGAAACGCCTTCGGCAGGAGGCTTGAAAGATCTGCCGGCTTGAGCAACCGATACTTGGAGGTGCCGGGAGCCTGACGATCGAGGACTGCGCATTCGATCGTCCGTTCACCGGCAATGCCCCGTACATGTGCGATCAAGGTGTCACTGCTTGGGATTGCGGCGGCCGATGAGCCCGCTCCACTTGTCGGTGGCTTGGCCTCAGCCTGTTGGTCTGCCTCTTCCTGTTGATGCGCTAACGAGCCGATTGCCCAGGTTCGCAACGCCAGATCCAACGCCTGCTCCAATGACAGCGTGGCGGGCATCTGCTCCTTGAGATAGGACATCATCTTCGTCTGAACAGCCGGGGTGGCAGCCAGGACCGCACGACCCGTCGTTTCTTCAAACGTGCCATCGTAGTTGATCGTCAGGAGCGCGTCCTTCTCCGGCTTCAGGCCCAACTCGGCCACCAGAATGCGCACGATGAACGGCGCCTTATACACTTCCTCGAAGGCCTGCTTAATCACCGGAGCAATGCCGTACTTCACCAGTCTCGATCCCGTCACATCCGACGGCGAGCGGTTGAAGCCTTCGACATGCGCCATTTCGAGCAGACTAAAGCGAAGCTTTTCCAAATCCGTGGGATGCCCCATCCCACCCAATGCCAGCCGGTCGTAAATCTCGTAAAGCTTCGGTGTCCCCTTGCTCACCGTCGTCAGGAGAATGCCTCCATCATAGGTCAGCGCGACAACCGGGCTCCCCTGCTTGAACTGTTCGTCGAGATACTGTCGCCGATTGCCGACTGCTTCCACCCAGCGATAGGGCTCTTCATACATAGCGCACCACCTGTGATTCATAGAGGGGTTTCAATGTCGCATCCGGCACCGTCTGCACACCGGCCCCGGTAATCAACTTGACCACGGGGTACAAACTCGCCTCCCGGTTGACACCGCCGGTCGCCGAATCGAACTCCGCCGCGCTCGTGAGCAATCGTAAAGCCTGAACCATAGCCTGTTCTTCTGGTAGCGCACTGAGGGGCTGTTCGCCCCACGTATTCAGATAGTGCAAGATCCCGCGGATCGTGGGGGAACCGGACCCGGACACGGCATACTCAACGCCTTCAAACTCCGCCCCGAGGATATCGTAGAAATAGATCTTGGCCGAGCCCTGCTCCACGTCGTAGCCGGCAAACACCGGGACCACAGCGCCCGTCCCGGCCAGCGCCGCGGGCACATTGTCTTTCAAGAGCTTGGAAACCGCGCGAAGTTTGCCGTCGAAACTCAATTCTTGCAGCTGCGTTCTCCGGTAGTATTTGAAGGAATGTTCCAGGACGCGCACCATTTCATAGGCAGTCGCCGGGACCCCGGCAATCGCCATCACACTGTGCCGATCGATCTCCAACACTTTGTCCGTGCGATCGTACATCACTATGTTACCGGCGGTCGCGCGACGATCTCCGGCCACCAGCACGCCATCGCGATACTTGAAGGCCAGAATCGTGGTGGCATTCGTGAGTGCATGGCCAGTCCCCACCGCCGCCGGTACTCCGAGTGTGTAGCCCTGTTCCTTCAACAGCTGAAGAAAATCCCCTTGCATCCCCATCTTGAAAACCCCTCTTGAAGCGTGAAACGTCAGGCGATCGGACCTCAGAACCTACCCCCTCACGCCTAACCCCTTACCCCTAACGTCTTTACTCTCCTGTCCGTTGCCGATACCGCTCAGCCTGTTTCGGATCGACCTTGCGCATGCGCTTGAGCAAATTATCTTTATCGGGCGACCCGGTCTCTGGCCGTTTCGGCCCACCGCCCTCATCAGACGGACTCGGTGCCTTCGGCATCGGATTGCCGGGTCCTTCACGGCGTTCCGGCATAGTGCAGTATGTCATGATCGTGATTCCTTTCTGCTGTTCCATGCGTTCAGCGCATCCATCGGGGATGCCGCGTGCTCGAATATCTGTGCGCAGGCTTGCACCGCCTGTGGCTCGAAGAGGTCGCCCATTTCTAATGTTCGCGGAAGCAGCCCACCGCTGAACTGAATACGTTCCCACTGCATCGACTTGATCTGATCCGGAAACCGTCTGATGCAGAGGCCGCGAATACCTGCTCTGGTATCAGCCGGACCAACCACCAATGCCGATTCGACGATATGCTCCGACGTCATCCGCCAGGCCTTCCCCTCGGCCTCGAGTCCCAGGAAGAGCCCGCGATCCGGATTCACATTATGGTACTCCAAATCCAAACTCGCCAGCCAGGGATCATCCCATCCAATCCGCTCTTCCTGCATAAAGGTTTCCAACAGCCAGAGCTTGGTGACCCAATCAAGCCGCCCGACTAGTTGTCGTCGATCGCCGGTGAGTAACCGTAGCGTGGAGGCCCATTCGTGCAGGATCCAATCGGTCTCCTGGTCAGTACCGGCCAAATACTTCTCGGCCGCAAGGTAATACTGCTCTTGAATGTCGAGGCCCGTGATGGTGCTGCCGTTCTTCTGACGAACCGTCGCCTTCAGGTTCTGATCGCGCGATAGCTGCTTCACCGCAATGACGGGGTGTTCCAATTCAAGAGCTGGGGCAGCGTCGCGCGCGATCAACTCCAGCGCCAACTGCGTCGTCCCGACTTTCAACGCCGTGCTGTACTCACACATATTGGCATCGCCGATAATGAGATGGAGCCGTCGATATTTTTCCCGAACCGCGTGCGGTTCGTCCCTCGTATTCAGAATCGGCCGGTTGTGCATCGTGTCGACGCTCAGATCCGTCTCCATAAAGTCGGCTCGTTGGGACAGCTGATAGTGGCCCGGCACGAATCCGCTCTCTTGACCTTCCACGCCGACCTTGCCGGCTCCAGCAATGACCTGCCGGCTGACAAGGAACGGCAGCAGCCCCGCAGTCAGCGAAGGGAAGGGAATCGACCGCGAGAGAAGATAGTTATCGTGACAGCCGTAACTGTGTCCGTGAAAGTCCGTGTTGTTCTTGTAGAGCTGCACATGGGGCCCGCCGAGCGCATGGTTACGGCGCTCCGCCGCCCGCTGGACAATGCGCTCACCGGCACGGTCATGAGCAAGAATATCTAACAGGGTTCGGCATTCAGGCGTGGAATATTCAGGGTGCGTATGATCGTTATAGAAGCGTGCGCCGTTCGGGAGAACCAGATCGCTCTTCATCTCATGAAACGAAAACGGCCGATGGGCATCGACCTTGGCGAACTCGTCCTCTTCTTTATCTTGCTGCAGACCGGACACTCGGAACCCGCGGGCATCCTCGTGCGGATCCTCACCGCCATAGTCCCAGCGCCGCTCGAACGAGGCCGTCAGGTGGGCCCGTACCAGTTCCATCGACTCCACAACCGGATCGACCGCGTCCTGGTCTTCCCTGGCAATCCCATACTCTGTTTCGATGCCGAATAACCGTATCATGCCGTTAGGCGTGAACCGTGAAGTGTAAAAGGAAAAGGCCTGACTGAACAGAGCCTTTTCATTTTCTCCTACCCCTCACGCCTTACCCCTCACCCCTTACGTCTTCAGATAATTTGGTTGATCAATCTCTCTTCGGACTGCCGCCCCCTCCGGAACGAGGAGACTCCAACGACCTGCTCCGGATGGTGATCGAGGAGCTTGAGCCATTCATCCGCCGCATCATCGGGCGGCAACATCTCGCCCTCCAGGAATTCTGCGTGAACGGAGTTCACCAGATCGTCCAAGGTCATGCCGCCTTGCTCAGCCCCGCTGGCCGCAATCATGCGATCGATCGCCTGTTCCTTCGCCCGTTGAACGATCGAAGCCAAGATCGCACCGCTGATCAGATCGCCTCGATAGAGGACCTTATTCTGTCCGCTTCGGAGCCGAATCGACAGGAGTCGATTCTCATTGATGCGAGAAAAGATCGCAGAGAGCGCATGCTCGATGAGGTCGGCACAGGCCTTCTTCCGATCTCCGCCGTGCTGGTCAATCCATTGTCGGTCCAGAGGCAGGTCATCTGTCAGATACACGTTGAGAATCGCTGCCGACGAGTCACGATTCGGACGGCTCACTTTGATCTTGCGATCGATACGCCCTGGCCGCAGCACGGCCGGGTCGATCAGATCCGGCCGGTTCGAAGCCAGAATGATCACCACATCGCGCAACGACTCGATCCCGTCCATCTCGGAACAGAACATCGGTACCAAGGTGCTGGAGATGTTGAATGAACGAGACGCCCGTCTCGTGCCGAGAATCGATTCTGCTTCGTCAATGAATATAAAGGGCAACGCCCCCTCGCTCCGACGAGCGCGGGCCTGGGCGAAGAGATCCCGGACCATCCGCTCCGATTCCCCCAACCACATATTCAGAATCTCGGGCCCCTTGACGTGGAGAAAGGCCCCGCGAGTCACCGGCAGCTTGTCCCCCTTCGTACCCGTACCGGGCGCGCCCTGGCCTGACTCCCCCACCAGCTTTGAGAGACTGGCGGCTGCCGCTTGTCCGATCAAGGTCTTTCCGCAGCCGGGAGGGCCATAGAGCAGGAAGCCCTTCGGTTGAGTGAACTTGAAGCGCTGAAACGTGTCCGTATGGAGCAAGGGATACTCGATCGCTTTCTGAATGGCCGCGATCGCCTCCGTTTGCCCCCCGATCTGCTCCCATGTGACAGTGGGAACCTCGTCGAGCAAGTGGGACTTGGCTTTCCGGTCTTCCAATTTTTCGATCGCTACATGGAGGCTAGGCTCGATACGCACCTCATCGCCTGCCTTCAGGTCCACGCCGACAAGATCGCTCGATCGTTGGAGAATCAAAACCTGCCGCCCCATCTCTTGCTCGAAACGAAGCCGCCCATCGGCCAGCGCTTCCGCCACTTTCAACACGGGCCCATTACGGTCATAGCCCAATATCTTGATCACCGCGTAGGCTTCGTTGACCAGAATCTGGGCACCGATCTTTAACTCGACGGCCTGCACCCGTGGATCGACCGCGGCATAATACTCGGCCCCCCCCACCAGGATCCGTGCGAGGCCTTCACCCGGCACCTCAAGCAGGGTACCGACTCGATTGGCCGGCGCCGTGAGCTTCGCGATAACATCGGCGACTTTCTTGAATTCGACCTCGCGCTGCTGATGCGCCGCTTGCCTGAGGATCACGGCATGGCGCAGCTTGTAGAGAATCTTCTGCCGGGGATCACTGTCTGGAAATGAGGCGAGACATTGCTCAATGAGCTCAAGCGGATCGGATCCCATGCGCATCGACGGATTTGCGGCATCCTCCGTCTTCCCGTTGGGTTCTTGGTCCTGTGGTTCAATGGGTCGGCGATCACTCATCTGTGGTCCTCCATGCGGAACAGATGGGTGATCCTACCATAGCGGCCTCATGGATTGCCGCTAGCCCACATTATTCATGACGGTTCGTCGCGAAATCGCGCAGTCGCCACGCGAGACAGGCGCGCGGAGCCGCGAGGGAAGGAGGCATACTTGAAACAGTATGTTGACCGACCGAGCGGCGAGCCCGCCTGCCCGGACGCCGTGCCAACTGCGTCCAGGTGCGTCGCCACCGCGCTTGCGAGGTCGAGCGCCCTTTGCATGATCGTGGCGCGAAGAGAGAATACCGCATTAGATTCTGACTTCCGTCTCCGTGATTGCAGCAGGAACGTTCATGAATGATGCGGGCTAGTCACAACCCCTCAATTGACGGCTTGGAGGGTCACAGATACACGTTCCTGGTGGGTCCCCCGTAATATTTCGACCATGACCTGGTCGTTGACTTTGTGGTGTTCCATCACATCCATCAGTTCGTCCAGGGTTTCGACCGGCTTGCCGTCGACCGCCGTGATGATGTCGCCCAACTCCACCCGCCCGACGACAGTCTCGCGCGCGGCCTTCAACCCGGCCTTCTCCGCCCCGCTGCCACGCGACACCTTACCGATAATCAGCCCCCTGATCCCCCACCGCTTGGCCATCGCATCGGGAACGAGCGAGACCCCGAGCCCTGGGCGGATGAGTTTGCCGTACTTGATCAACTCTGGAACGATGCGATTGACGGTGTCGACCGGCACGGCAAAGCCGATTCCCGCGAAGGCCCCGCTCGGGCTCACAATCTGGGTATTCACGCCGATCAAACGACCGGCGCTATCGAGCAATGGTCCACCGGAGTTTCCCGGATTGATGGCGGCATCGGTCTGAATGACCCCTTCAATCGTCCGGTTCGATAAGGACTTGATCGTCCGCCCCAACGCACTCACCACGCCGGTCGTCAGCGTGTGATCGAGGCCGAACGGATTCCCGATCGCCAATACTTTCTGCCCGACGTGCAGATCATGCGACGACCCGACGGTGAGAGGCGAGAGCGACTCTTCTGGCGCACGAATCTGCAGCACCGCCACATCGTGATCGGGGTCGGCGCCGATGAGCGTGGCCTTATGCTCCGTCCGATCTGCCAGCGTGACGGTGACCGAATTTGCCCCGTAGACGACATGAAAATTGGTGACGATGTGCCCCTGCTTGTTCCAGACAAACCCCGATCCGGACCCTTGCGGGACCTCAAAGAGATTGAACGACCAGGGGTCTCGCTGAATCGCCGTATTCGCGATATAGACTACGGACTTCGTCGCCCGCTCGAACACGGCCATCGTGGCCCGCTCATCTGCGCCCAACTCGGCGGGCGAGGGTATCACGACGCGCGGCTTCCCCTCAGGCCCGTCGTAAGTCCCGCCCAGCGGCTTCCCCCACTCTGCCATCGACAAGCCAGGCCAGAGGCTGAGGAGCAAGAGTCCCACAGAAACGACAGGAAAGACTAGTACGACTCGCCCTTTCATCCTGGTCATTCCCCCATGATTTGGAAAATGAGTTCCCTTGTCCGGGATCTGGTATCGAAATCGACGACGACAATCTGTTGCCAGGTCCCCAGTAACATCGCCCCGTCTAGGAAGGGAATAGTGACTGATGGTCCTTGCAGCTGACCTCGCAAGTGGCTGTGGCCGTTGTCTTCACCGGCATTTCTCGTGTTGTGCTGCCAGGCAGGATCGGCCGGCACGGCCCGATCCCAAAATGTTACGGTATCGGTCCTGATGCCCGGTTCATCTTCGATGATCATCACCGACGCGGTGGTGTGCTTGACGAACACCGTCACGATCCCAGCCGACAGCCCGGTGCCCGCCAGGGCATCGACCACAGACTTCGTAATATTTTCGATCTGCGTATTCCCCTGCATGGTGAGACGCAACGACACCGTCTTGACCGCCATCTTATGACTCCATCGCCCGGAGAGCTCGGCGTTCCCCCCGCGTAAAGGCACAGCCACGAGCCTCCTCCAGAATTGCATCAAACTCTCCTTGCGCCGTCAACCGGCGCAACGCTCCCATCACCTCGCCACTCAAAATGCCATCCTGCTGCAATGTCTCCAAATAGGCAAAGGCATCGACCAACGTTTCTTTCTTCCGCACATAGTAGTCCCGTCCACGACGTTGATTGCTGTAGGCTTCAAACTGTTCGCAGGCGACAAGAATCTCCGCCAACTGCCTGACCCAGGGCTTGGCAGACGCCAGCTTCTCCGGATAGTAATAATAGAGCATCACCTGTTGCATCCAAGGTGCCCAGGTCACCCCCATCTTCCTGATGGCGGGTCGAACCGTACGCAGCCGACGGGCAAGCCGGCGCGAATATCCCAGCCGCATCTCGACCTGTTCCTTCGCCCAGGCAGTCATCGCAATGCCATCGACCTCAAGATCTTTTCGATAGCATCGCAGAAACGCCTCCGTTTCGCGTCCGTAGGGAGTGTCTTGGTGTAGGGCTCTCCATTCAAGCGGTCTCGTCGGAATCCCGCGTTCCTTGGCCCAGGACCAAATCTTCCCGAAGAGTTGTCGATCAAGCCCGGCACGGCCCAAGTCATGCAACAGACACGCAATTTGATACTGGCGGACCCGCTCAGCTCCATGGCCCAGCGCCGTGGCCACCGCCGCGCACATGCGCGCAGTCCGCGCTGCATGTGGCCGATCGTACCCGCGAATGATCCTACCAGGGTGAGCAGGATGCGGGTAATCGTAGAGGCGCATCAACCGGGACAGGAGTGCACGGGGAACCAGAAGTGGGGCACGTATGTGGGCATATCGCATCATGAGTTGAAATGCACGCAGACGCATGGGTAACGGATGCAGCCGCGAGGAGAATATCGTTCGATGAAACGAGGTGTCAAGGCGAGCCTGTGCGCAACGCTCGATGAAAGTTTTGATCTCTGCTATGCTCGGATCAAGGGCACAAGAGAAACCTGTCCGGGTAGGGTGAGGCGAAACAATGACAAAAATGCATCTGAGCGCGACGATAGTCAGTGGCGGAGTCCTCTTCGCCTGCACCCTGGTGACCTCAATAACAGGCTTTGCAGCCTCCTCGCTGGACCAACTCACCGAGCTGACCGGCAAGGCCTCAGTCGTCGTCACGCTCAAAGGCCGCGACAACTTTACGAGCGAATACCGCTACGACGTCAGTGTCAGGAACCACACGTCTGATATGCTGATCGCCGACTCACTGGTGATCGTCCTCGATAAGATTATCAACCTTGCCGGTGAAGACCGAGAAGCGTTGACAGGCGAATCCTTCCTCAAACGGTTTGACGTACTGGGGCAGGACGGCGAAACCGACGATGGCAA
>WNEZ01007981.1_pt1 | contig 11713 bp, 7 predicted proteins | sample 5400521 | NCBI WGS metagenome assembly WNEZ01 (sample SAMN13153339, study PRJNA577476) | soil metagenome | isolation source: 120 cm saprolite under Douglas fir tree site 2 hole 1 replicate 1 | place: USA:California | collected 2015-04-18
GATCACGTGATCTGCGTACATTGAATCTGCCAGGGCGAAGCCGAGCGATCCGCAGGCCGACTTGCCGTGCGATCCATCTGCATTCCCGAACGCATCAGCCGTTGGCGCCGCGATTACCGCGATGTCAATGTGCACTTCGCCATCCTGCACCGCCTGCCAGCGTCCGCCATGTGACCGCAGAACACCCATGCCGCGCATCCTGCCCTGCGTGCAGTAATCACCTAGCGGCCCGTTCATTGAGCCTTCGATGTGATGGATTACGCCTCGTTCCATCAGGTCAATAGCGCTCTTCTGTGACGGAAACGACGCGCTGGGAAACCACATCAGATCTTTGACTCCAACTTTCGCCGCCGCTTCAAGTGCCATCAAGGCAACGCTATCGCCGTCGCGCAAATGGTGATGATTCGAAATCACCATACCGTCGTGCAACCCGCATTTACGCAGCGCAGTTTCGAGGTCAGGCACCCGTTTATCGCCGTCATCCGGATAGTCTCGGCTAGATCGAACCGGAGGGGCAGCCTTGCGTCCAATTGGTTGGTATTTGCCGATTCCCAAGTAAGGCGTCTTTGATTTGCCATTCACCACAGCAGGCACCATGCGCCCTGCCGCATTCTGCTCCAGTTCAATTTGCTCCTTCGTCGTAGGCATCAGCGGTGAAAATACGGAGAATATTTCTCCTTCTCCAGCAACTCACAGAACTCTTCAGCTCTTCGTCGTAAACGCCAGCGTCAGCAAAGTCTTCTGCTCGACTTCATGCGCTTTTGCCGATCCGGTTGATGGACTGGCGCTGGCCGAGCGCTTGACCGAGAGGACCGATCGTTCTCCCGCAATGTGGCGCAGGCGCGGAAGCATATAAAATAACGCGCCCATATTCGCGGGCTCTTCCTGAACCCAAACGATGTCTCGCGCGGAAGCGTGCTGTTGGATCGCATCTGCTAACTCTTGCTCCGGAAACGGATAGAGCTGTTCTAGGAACAGGATGGCGGTCGAATTATCTTTTCTTCTCTGCCGTTCCATCCGCAGCTCGTGCCCAATTTTTCCGGTGCAGATCAGAATGCGCCGGGCATCGCTTACTTCTGTATCCGGCAACACCGGCAAAAAACGTCGATGCGTAAAATCCTCGATTGGCGAGTTCGCATCCGGATGCCGCAACATGCTTTTTGGGGTAAAAAGCACCAACGGCTTGCGCCAGTGACGCAGAGCCTGTCGTCGAAGCAAATGGAAATACTGGGCAGCATTTGATGGCTGGCAAATCTGGAAATTATCGCGCGCCGCCAGTTGCAGGAAGCGCTCGATGCGCGCGCTCGAATGCTCCGGTCCCTGCCCTTCGTAGCCGTGGGGCAGCAGAAGAACTAGCCCTGAGAGCAGGTTCCATTTATCTTCACCAGCGCTAATGAACTGATCAATCACCGCCTGGGCCACGTTGGCGAAATCTCCGAACTGTGCTTCCCACAAGACGAGCGCCTCAGGGTAGTCGCGGCTGTAGCCATATTCAAACCCGAGCGCGCCAGCCTCGGATAGCGGCGAATTGTAGATCTCGCAGCGGGCTTGATCCTGGGAAACACGTTCTAGCGGCACAGACTCATGCTCATCTTCGATATCGACCAGCACCGAATGACGCTGATTAAATGTTCCGCGACGGGTATCCTGCCCGCTCAAACGAACTGGAACGCCGGCCTTCACCAGACTGGCAAAGGCCAGGGCCTCAGCCATTCCGTAATCGACGGCACGCTTCCCGGTTCCCATCTCTCCACGCTGTTCCAGCAGCTTCTTCACTTTGGGATGGATATGGAATCCTTCCGGATACGCAATCAGACGTTCTGTTAGCGCTCGCAAGTCTTCAGCCGATAATCCGGTATCCACTTCATACTGCGGTTTATAGCGGCCGCCTTTGAATTCATCCCAATATTTCGGCAGCTCGCGAAGGACCGGCTTCTTCGTTAGCGATGCAGCTTTTTGCTGTGCGGCCTCATACTCCGCGCGCACCTGCGCGACTCGCTCCTCAACCTTCTCCGCTCCGATGTCCTCGGCATAGACCTCCCATAGCGGCGGATGCTCTTTAATCGCCTTGTATAACAGCGGCTGGGTAACCGTGGGATCATCCACCTCGCTGTGCCCATGCCGCCTGTAGCCGATCAGATCAACCACCACATCGCTGCCAAACGTATAGCGATATTCCAGGGCCATACGGCCAACACGGATTACCGCATCCATATCCTCAGCATTGACGTGAAAGATTGGAATGGACTGCCGGCGAGCAAGCTGTGCGGAAAAGCGTGACGAGTGCTCTTCGTTGTAGAGCGTAGTAAAGCCGAGCAGATTGTTAGCAATGATGTGTACCGTCCCTCCGACGCTATAGCCCTTCAAATCCGCTAAATTCAGCGTCTCGGCGGTAATGCCTTGTCCAGCAAAAGCAGCATCGCCGTGCACCAACAGCGGCAAATATTTCTTTCGGCCATCCTCCCCCGCGCGGTCCTGCTTGGCGCGAGTGCGGCCTACCGTGACCGGATCAACGGCTTCGAGGTGACTGGGATTTGAAACCAGATGGATGTGAACCTTGGCTCTGCGATTCCTTCCAATGAATACCTCTTGCTGCCGAGATACCGCTTCTGCAAGACCTGCTCAAATAATTCCGCGCGGATCAACTGATCGAGCACATGCTCCTGATCGACTTCTGGCTGCGGCCCTTCCATGCGTTCCTTTATCCAGCGGCGCCGCCCCAGGTCGGCAATGTGCGCAAACTCAACGCCAACGGTTCCGGCATAGGTTCGCCGGGCTTCACGCGCAGATTCGCCGTCAACCTGCAACTCTGGATGCGGCTCAGGCTGCAAGAATCCGAGCGGATCGAGATCGGCTTCCAGGTATCCCCAGCGCCGGAACGCATCGAAGACACGTTCGCGCTCTTGATCGACAGCCGCTTCTGTCACTTCAATCGAAGTTGCTTCTGCGCGGGTATCAGCTCGAGTGGCCATAATTGCACTACTAGCATAAAGGATGAGACGAACTGGGTGCTGGATTCTAACCGGCTATGCCGCGCCGGTTTGCGCCGCTGGTTTGGGCGCCGCTTTTGTTAATAGTCCATTCACGACGATAGTAATGACTGAGGCAGCCAGCGTCGCATTGTAGACGTCATCACCGACAAGGCGGGAATCCCGCGCAACTCGAACCAGCACGTAGGAAAACTCCCCAATCTGGGTTAGTCCCAAACCCACCAGAATCGCCGTTTTAGTCGGATAACGAAACAGCCACACCACTGCACTCCAGATGACGAACTTCCCTGCCAATATCAGAATCAGTATCACAACCAGCAACGATGGCCTGGAAAAAAGGAAACGTGGATCCACAAGCGCGCCGACGGTCACAAAAAACAGAGCGACAAAAGCGTCCCTCAAAGGCAGCAGCTTGTCGAGCATCTTGCGGGTGGTCGCAGCCTCACTGACCACCAGTCCTGCGAGAAATGCTCCCAAGGCCAGAGACAATCCGAGTCCTTGCGTGATCGCTGCCGTGGCGAAACCCAGGGCCAGTACCACCAGCAAATAGATCTCGTCGTTTTCGGCCTTTGCGACTTGCCTCATCAGCGGCGGAACCAGCTTCGCGGAGATAAACACCACGGGCGTCAGGATCAGGAGCGCCTTCCCCGCGCCGAGGCCCAACGAAAGCAGGTGGCCGCTGGTGAGATTGCGCAACGAGGGCAGCAGAACAGTCAGCGCCACGACCGCCAGGTCCTCTACCAGAGTGATTCCGATCATTACGCGGCCATGTGGTGAGCGCAATTCCCCGCGATCCGCCAGAAATCTGGAGAGAACCATGGTGCTGGCAACCGATATGATGGCGCCGATTGCGGCGCTCTGGCCGCTATCCCAGCCGAGAAGCCACCCCACCCCGATCGCTAGAACCACCGAGAAAAGAATGCCCAGCGGTCCACCCAGAATTGCGACCCACTTCACCTGCAGAAGGTCGGCAAACGAGAATTCAAGACCGATAGAGTACATCAGCAAAATGATTCCGATTTCCGCCAGAACTTCGAACTGATGAATCTGGGAAACGGTTGGACCAGGAGTGAACGGCCCGATCAGCACGCCGCCGAGCACGTAGCCCAGAATCAGCGGCTGGCGAAGTGCCTTGGCCACAGCGCCCCCTAGCACTGCCGCTCCAAACACGTATGCGAGATCACGATAAAATGCGGCTTCGATTGCCATGACTTGCCAGCCTTAAGTATTCCAGGCTAAGCGGCATTCCTGGAGCAAGTTCTCCAGTAAAACCTGCAACCGCTGAGAGTGGCTGGAACGATTGTAGTGAGCCGGCGTGGATTCGGCTCCAACTTCGCACGCCCCGCTTCCCGATTTGCATGATTCCCCATTTGATACCAACGCCTCTGACCGTTGCACCAACTTAGCTTTCACCCGCCGATGCTCTGTCGCTGCATCTCCGATGTAGCACTTAGGCCAGAGAGCAGACATGAATCGTGCCCAGGACCCAGACCTCAGCGCTGCCCAGATGCAGCTACTGTGGGTGGGAAACAACGAGAAAGAATTCGCTTACCTTCGCGATGTATTAACCCGCTCAGGCGAGGGAAGGCTGGGGCTGGACCGCGTTCGCTCTCCGGAGGAAGCTCTCCAGCGCCTCAACCAAACTACCTACGACCTCCTTCTCTGTGATTACAAACCCGGCGACGGTATGGCCTTGCGCCTCCTCCATGAAATTCGTAAGGACGGCCCCGGCGCACCCGTTATTTTCCTCAGCGATCATGTCGATCAGATTGCGGTAGATGCAGCTATCAAAGCCGGCGCATCGGACTGCCTGCAAACTTCTAATCTGAATGAATCCTCCATTGCTCGCGCCATCCGCTATGCCATTGACGTCTACTGCAAGGAACGCCAACGGCAAAAAGCAGAAGATACGGTGCGCAAGCTCTGGCGCGCGGTCGAGCAATCCGCCGATCTGGTGATAATCACTGATCGCGGTGGCGTGATTGAATATGTAAATCCCGCGTTTGAAGCGCTGACCGGATATTCGCGCGACGAATCCGTCGGAAGAACACCACGTATTCTCAAGTCCGATCAACAGACGGCCAACCTCTATCAAGAATTATGGGAAACCATTCTCGCCGGCAATGTGTTTCGAGGCGTGCTCGTCAACCGCAAGAAGAACGGGCAAATATTCTATGCAGAGAAGACCATCACGCCTTTGCGCGACACAGACGGTGCGATCACCCATTTCATTTCCAACGACCGCGACATAACCGAGCGCCGCCGCCTGGAATCACAGCTCCAGCAAGCACAAAAAATGGACGCCATAGGCCGGCTTGCTGGAGGCGTGGCTCACGATTTCAACAATCTCCTGATGGTCATTAGCGCGTACGCCGAGCTGATGCTGGATTCGTTGGGCAGCGAACATCCTCTTCGCCGTAATGTTCAGGAAATCATGACAGCTTCGCACGGGCTGCGGACCTCACCCGGCAATTGCTCGCCTTTGGCCGCAAGCAGATGCAATCTCTGCAGCTCCTGGATTTAAATCGGGTGATTCAGGAAATAAATGAAATGCTGCCCCGGCTAATCGGCGAGGACATTCAGCTCATCTTCGCGCCCGGAAAGAACGTCGGGAAAGTTAAGGCCGATCCGGTGCAGATCGAGCAAATCGTCATGAACCTGGCGGCCAATGCGCGCGACGCAATGCCGAACGGAGGGAAGCTCACAATTGAGACCGCAGACGCCCACTTGGATGAATCCTATATTCAGCGTCATTCCATCGTCCCTCCGGGCGAGTATGTGCTGCTGGCGGTGACCGACACCGGCGAAGGCATCGCCCCCGAACACGTCGCTCACATTTTTGAACCGTTTTATACGACCAAGGCGGAGGGGAAGGGCACTGGGCTGGGATTGGCCACCGTGTATGGAATCGTGAAGCAAAACGGGGGCTTCATTTGGGTCTATAGTGAGCCCGGCCTGGGCACTACTTTCAAGATCTACCTGCCGTGCGCGCAATACGAACCCGAGCAAAAGCGCCCTCTCAAGCTGGTTGAGGAGATGCTGCCCGGGACCGAAACTCTGCTCCTGGTGGAAGATGAACCGGCGGTCCGGCAGTCCGAGCGTGAATTCCTGGCTCTAAACGGCTATAACGTGCTCGACGCGAGAGATGGAAGAGATGCAATCTCAATCGCGCGGGAATACGACGGCACCATCGATATGATGATCACCGACGTCATTATGCCCCACATGAGCGGCGCGAAGCTCGCGGAACAGCTACTGCTGGAGCGGCCGGGCATGAAAGTTCTATTTGTCTCCGGATACGCGGAGACGACGGTCTTGCGGCATGGCGCAATCGACGTGACTACACGTTTCCTGCAAAAGCCGTTCTCATTGAAAACGCTGGCGAAGAAAATCCGCGAAGTGCTGGATGCTCCCCTCCCGGCCGCTCTGGCTTCCTTGTCCACGCCGTAGTTCCTCAGCTATCTCGTATAATCGTTCTCCGGAACCCGCATGAGCCTGTCCGTCGCCTCACAGCGTCTTCATTCCAATTTCGACTCACAGGCTTCAGCCTCACCCCCCGTAACTTTTCGGGCTACTTCTTTGATCATTATCTTTTTCCTTTGGGCGGCGGTTTATGTAGCAGGCATGTTCACTCCGGCGCTGCTCGACGATGCCGATACCGTTCACGCAGAAGCTGCACGCGAAATGGTGCAGCGGCATGACTGGGTGACGCTCTATGTGAATGGGATTCGTTACCTTGAAAAAGCTCCGCTCATGTATTGGGGAGTTGCGACCAGTTACGTCTTGTTCGGCGTGCATGACTGGAGCACGCGTCTTCCGCTGATGCTCGGGATTCTTGCCTGGCTGCTGGCGGCTTACGCGCTCGGACGCTATGCCTACGGCGAACGCGGCGGATTTTATTCCGCCATCGTGCTGGCTACTGCCCTTGGACCTTATCTCTTCACCCGGTTTCTCATTCCCGACACACTTGTCGGTTTGTGGTTGATTCTGGGCTTTTATTTTTTTCTCCGCTCGCTCGAAGTAGACACGCCCTCGCGGCTCACCTGCTGGGGTCTGGCGGCAACGTGTGGGCTGAATGTGCTCACCAAAGGATTAATTGGTTTCGTCTTCCCCGCCGCGGTAATTGGGCTTTACTTGATTCTCACCGGCAATCTTCGCCACTTGCTGCGGCTCCGTCTTGTTTCGAGCTCATTGATTTTCCTGGCGATCGCGGCGCCCTGGCACGTGTTGGCGGCGTTGCGCAATCCTGATCAAGGACCGATCCGCGGGTTTCTTTGGTTTTATTTCATCAATGAGCACGTCCTCCGCTATTTGAACAAGCGCGTGCCCCGCGACTATGACACTGTGCCGTTGCTTCTGTTCTGGGCGTTGCTTCTGGTTTGGCTTGTTCCCTGGATCGCATTTTTACCGCAGGCGCTACGGCAAGTTCCCACGCGCTGGAGACAGATACGGTCGCAACTCGACCGTGAAGGCCGTGCCAACCTACTTTTCATGCTCTGGGCGCTCGTGATTGTCGTGTTCTTCAGCTTTTCTACGCGGCAGGAGTATTACACCGTTCCTGCCATTCCTGCTATTGCTCTGCTGGTCGGAGGATGGCTCAAGCGCGAGATCCAGTCGCCCGCCAATAGCTACGATCGCCGCGCCGGAGTAATTTCTTCCACTGTTCTTTTCGCATTGGGCATACTCGTACTCTCAGTCGGAATGTTTTTCGTCGCGTACTCAAGACCACCCGCCCCTGGCATGGATATTTCTGAACTGCTCACCAAAAATCCTGCGGAGTACAAACTCTCCTTCGGCCATTTACTCGATCTTACGCCGCAGTCTCTCGGCGCCTTTCGCTGGCCGCTATTCGGATTTTCGTTCGCCTTTTTCATTGGAACCGGGCTGAATTGGCTTCTACGCCGCCGCGGCCGCCTCGCCCACGCAAACATTGTCTTGGCTCTGATGATGGTTGCCGTGCTCGCCTGTGTGCACTCCGGATACGTAACTTTCTCGCCTACCCTTACGTCAAAACCTCTTGCACTCGCTATTAAGCAGCATTACCGTCCGGGAGACATCGTCGTCGTAGGTGGGGACTACGCAGCCGCTTCCAGCCTGAACTTTTATGCAAATGTCCACTTGCTCGTGCTGCACCAGCCGCAAGCGATTCTGTGGTACGGTTCTCAATTTCCAGACGCTCCGAAAGTATGGGAGACGCAATCTTCGTTCGATTCGCTGTGGTCTGGGCCGCAGCGAGTGTTCCTTTGGACGGACCACAAGGACCCACCCGAACTGCGCGGCGCGCAACGCTACCTGCTCGCCAGCAGCGGCGGCAAATCCATCCTCACGAATCAGCCCGTAGGAAACTGACCCACCAAACTCCCCATTTATAATCCTCCGAGATCATGTGGTACGCCCTCTTAGCCCTGGCGCTGTTTGGCACAGCCAGTTCGACAGTTTTTCTGATCCTCGCGCTCGTTGCCGCACGTCGCTATCGCCGCTACGCTGAAAATGCCAGCCGCAGCGCCAACGCTGTTCCGGAATCCACTCTGCCTCCCGTAACCTTGCTGAAACCGGTTCACGGAATGGAGCCTCGCCTGCACGAGAATCTGGAGAGCTTCTTCCGCCAGAACTATCCCGACTTCGAAATCATTTTCGGCGCCCGTTCCGCTGATAATGCCGCGCTCGGTGTGGTTGACGAACTACGCGCCCTCTATCCGAATGTGAAATGCAGGATAGTTCTTTCCGGCCCGCCCACCTGGCCAAATGCCAAAGTCTTTTCCCTGGACAAAATGATTGCGCTCTCAAGAAACGATTATTTTGTCATTAGCGATAGCGATGTCGAGGTTGGCCCCGACTTCCTGCGCAACGTGGTCCCTCCGTTGCTGAATCCCAGAAACGGTCTCCTAACATGTGTTTACCGGGGTGTTCCTGCCCGTAGCTTCTGGTCATCGCTTGAAGCGCTGGGCATGTCGGTTGAGATGACGTCCGGAGTCCTACTCGCTGACATGCTGGAGGGAATGCGCTTCGCGCTCGGCGCGGTTATCGCCACCAACCGCCAAGCCCTGGAGAAAATCGGCGGTATCGCCGCCACAGCCGACTATTACTCGGATGATTTTGTGCTTGGAAATCTGGTTTGGGCGGCCGGCTACAATATCGTGCTCTCGCATTACATTGTAGACCACGTGCTGATCCCCAGCTCTTTCCTTCGCACCTTTGGCCATCAGGTCCGTTGGATGAAAAGCACTCGCTATTCGCGCCCCCGCGGACATCTGGGAAGCGGCCTTACGTTCGCAGTGCCATTCGGACTGCTAGGCCTGATCTCTGCCACTGCGCTTGGGCATCCAGTGGTCGGCATTGCTCTGCTCGGCTCCTCAATTCTCAACCGCATCATCCAGTCGCTCGCAATCGGGTGGTCAGTCGCTCGAGACCCCCGCGCTCTTCGCCTTTGCTGGCTCTATCCTCTCCGCGATTTACTGGGGTTCATTACCTGGGCGGCCAGCTACACTAGCCGGAGTTTCTTCTGGCGGGGCGAGACCTACCACTTCACAGCTGGCGGGAAAATCGTTCCCCAGCAGCGCGCCGTCGAAGGTGCGCTTGTGAATCAACCATGATGGGTAGCTTCAACGCCCATCTCTCGTCAGTTTGCCCTTCTTAAGCTCAAACCGATCGCCGCGCCAGACCACGGTATGCCCGGCGAAGCTCACCAACCAAACCAACAGTGCAACTATGTCTCTTACCGGCAATAGCGGAATCATCGTTATCGCCTGCCGATCGCGCAGCACTCTCCACCCCACCGCGAACGTGACCCCGAGCCGCATTGCGAGGACTGCAATCAGTAGCGCCCAAGTCCAACTGGCGCCAAGAGCCGCCCCCACGGCCAATAAAGCCCATGGCAACCCAAACGTGAGTCCAAGCCCTGCGTACCCCCATGGCCGCGCATCGCGCACCGTGCGCGCCCAACGCAGCTGGTGTTGCAAGAATTCACGCATGGTATAGCGTGGCAGGAAAGTCTCCACAACTACACCGGAGATCTTCACCTCCTTGCCGAGCGCAGCAATTCGCTTTCCGAGTTCGTAATCATCAGCAAGATAGTCTGCGAAAGATTCGAAGCCGCCAATTGTCTGCAAATCTTGCCGCCGGAACGCAAGCGTCGATCCCAATCCAAAACGAATGCCGCCCTCAATGGCACGCGCTGCTAAGACTCCGGGGATGAAATCCGTGCTGATCCCCAAGGACTCCAGCCGCGACCCAAGCGTCCCGCTCGCCACACCGCGATACAAACAAGTGACTAGACCAACATTCGAGTCGCTCAAAGGTGCAACGACTTGCCGCAAATAATCAGGTGGAACACGAATATCGCTGTCGCTAACAACGAGAATGTCATATTTCGCCTCGCGTGCCATTTGCGCGAGGTTGCTGACCTTGATGTTCGCTCCCAATTTTTTCTCACAGACCAGAATTCGGATCGCGTGCTTGGGAAATTCCTGCTTCAGCCTTTTCACGAACTCCAGCGCCGGGTCGTCAGCCTCACTGACTCCAAAAAGTATTTCGTATCCCGGATAATCCTGAACACAATGGCTCCGCAAGCTTTCGTACATCTCGGGATCGGTACCCTTGAGAGGTCTGAGAATAGAAACGCCGGGCAGAGTAGGTGTTGGGTAGACTCTATTGCCTGCCGTCTTCTGTTCTCTCAAAAACGCGGCCGCGCTCCACATGGACAGGACGTAATAGAAAATGCTGGCGGCAGTAGCCAGCGCGAAGATAATTTTCAGGAATTCGAATATGTGATGAATCATGAGACGGTCCGCAGCAAGCCGTCCAGATTTCCTTCGTGTACCTTTGTGCCCTTAGTGGTGCAAAGGAACGTCAAGAACCACAAAGGACACTAAGGTACACGAAGAGAAGATTATTCGTAGCGGAGCGATTCAATCGGATCCAGATTTGCCGCTTTCCACGCCGGGTAAATCCCAAATACCAATCCTTCGAGGGCCGCCGCACAGAACCCGAAGCTCGTCCAGAACACTGACATGCGTGCTGGTAGCGAACTCCAGATCACGGGAATGATCCAGGTGATAATTGCGCCAAAAAGCACGCCCAGCACCCCTCCCGCGGCTGTAAGGGTAATCGCCTCGAGAGTGAATTGCAGCAGGATGTCGCGCTTGCGCGCGCCAATCGCCTTTCGCACACCGATTTCACGTGTCCGCTCGGTCACTGCCACAAGCATAATATTCATCACACCAACGCCGCCGACGATCAAGCCGACGCTAGATACCGCAAACATGAAGATAAATACGGCCCCGGTCACCTGGTTCCACACATCGGAAAGAGAATCCTGTGTGAACACGGCGAAATTATCAGGCTTGTCCGGCGGCACCTTACGCCGACGGCGCAGCAATTCGCGCATCTCGTCGATGGTTTTGGGCATTTCGTCATGCGAGGTGGCCTTCACTATAATCCAAAATTGTTTTAGTTCCGGATGTAACTTGCGAAACGTGCCCATGGGGAAATAGACGGTATTGTCGCTCGGGTTCTTGCCTCCCGCAAAGACGCTCTTCAGCTTTTCCAATACGCCAATAACCGTGAATGCCTCGCCTTCGATATTGATCTCTTTGCCTTCCGGCAATTGATTTGGAAAAAGCTCCTCCGCAGTATCGGAACCAAGCACGATCACGGGTGCGCGGCGCTGCTCGTCGAGTTCGCTGAACCAGCGCCCTGAGGTGGTTGCAAGATCATAGACGCTC
>WNEZ01009766.1_pt1 | contig 11712 bp, 13 predicted proteins | sample 5400521 | NCBI WGS metagenome assembly WNEZ01 (sample SAMN13153339, study PRJNA577476) | soil metagenome | isolation source: 120 cm saprolite under Douglas fir tree site 2 hole 1 replicate 1 | place: USA:California | collected 2015-04-18
TGGCATTGCTCAACGGTTTTGCCGTAACAGCCGGCTGCGGTGAGCATTGTATCGAGCAGGCTGGCACTTGATACGTAGGTGCTCGTAGGCGTGGCGGGGATTTGACGGGTTAACTGCTGCAAGAGTGAGTTCAGCGGTGTGACACCGCCTACATAGACGCCGTTCACCAGCACAATCGGATTGGAGCCCTTGTGAGAGGTGGATTGAAGCACGCAGTTAGACCATAACTCGTCTGGTGCCTGTGGCGCCCAGTTCTGCCAGGCAGCGACCACATCGGCGGCACTACTCCAAGGCCAATAGAGGGTGAAGAGTGACAGCGAAGAGACTGCATGTGCCTGGAAGGTGAACGAGGTGACGACACCGAAGTTGCCTCCACCCCCGCCGCGCAGTGCCCAGAAGAGGTCCGAGTAGTGGCTCGCATCGCAGGTGAGGACGTGACCATTGGCCAGGATGATCTGAGCCGAGAGCAGGTTGTCGCAGGTCAGGCCGAACTTGCGACCGAGGACGCCGACTCCGCCTCCAAGCGTCAGACCGGCAATGCCTACTGTTGGGCAAGAGCCAGCGGCGAGCGAGAAGCCCTGCTGCGCGAGCGCCGCGTAGACATCGATGAGCCGCGCACCCGCCCCTATCGTGGCGACCCCGGTGCCTGCATTCACTTTCACTGCGTTCATCGAGGTGATATCTACCACCAGGCCGGTAGTCGTCGAGTAGCCGGCATAGGAGTGGCCACCGGAGCGAGGCGTGAACGGCAGGCCGAAGCGCTGTACGAAGGAGAGGCAGGTCTGAACATCCGCGAGCGAGACACAGGAGGCAATCGCAGCGGGTAGGATGCCGTCGAAACGTGGGTTGAAGAGCTGGTGTGCGACTGGGTACTGTGAGTTGTCAGGTCGGATCAGTGTTCCTTGAAGACTTCTGGCGAGCGCGGACCAATCGGCTTCTGTGGGCGTGGGCCCTACGGTGGGTGATGGTCGCGTGGTGGGGCTCGGCGTGACGTTGCCGGATACGGATGCCCCGCCCCCGCAGGCGGCTAGTAGGCCGGGCACAACCCCGAGGAAGCAGAGCTTGAGAAATGTACGGCGGTTCATAGCTTGTGATGAAGCTGTGTCTGGATGTTTGTCAGCACGGTCCATCAGCATCAGCAAGTCCTTTCATATTACCCCGTTTTGACAATATTTGAGCTAAGCAACTTCCAACTGCCGTTCTCCTGCCCGACGGTGTAATAGCCCTGGTATGTGCTTGTCGTAGTTCCCCCAGATGAGTTGTTATCAACAGCCTGAAGGGTAATCCATACCTGGACGGTGCCATCCGAGAGGGGCGTGATGGTGCCAAACGAGATGGTGTCATGCACGGTGTTAGCAAAGCCATTGGCGAAGCTACTGTAGGAGTGAGAGCTCTGGTAGCTAGACCCCCACAGGTTATAGGCACTCTGATAGTCGGCATTGTTAATGTCGTTGTAATACTGTTGCACTACGGCCTTAGCTTGCTGAGCAGGTGAAGGCGTCGGTGTCGGGGGTACTGGTGTCGGTGTCGGGGGCACCGACGTCGGCGCCACAGTTACTCCGGAGGTTGGATTGGGTAGAGATGTTGCTGCTGGCGGAATCGGCGCTGGTGTTCTTCCAAGGTGGAAACCAATAAAAACGCCGCCAAGGGTGAGGACGATCAGTAGTAATACTATAGCCACCAGAAGCCATAGCCGGAACCCTTGCGTACGCATTGACCCAGGATAGGGTGTTACCGGAGATATATTACCTCCCGGTGTGACTGGTGTGCTGAGAGGAGATGCACCGCGTGACCGATCCGAAGTTGATGCGGGGGGGAAGTTTACCGACTGTCCAATTCCGATTGGTGGCGGTGTTCCCTGGTCGGGCGGTGATGGAGGCGGCACGATTGGCTGTGATGAGAGCAGGGTGGGTGCATTTCGTGCCCTTGTCTCGGAAGGGTAGTCAGGTGAGCCGATGGCCAGACGCAGTGCCTGTGCCAGTTCTCCGGCCGATCTATAGCGATCTTCGCGTCTTTTAGCCGTTGCCTTTTGCACAGCTTTATCTACTGTCGATGGTATTGCGGGGTTCAGCAGAGACAATGGCGGTAAAAGTTCTTCGAGTTGCTTGACAACCACGGCTAGAGGCGTATTTCCCTTGAAAGGGACATGCCCACTGAGCATTTGGAAGAGGACGATGCCCAGTTCGTAGATATCGGCGCGAGCATCTATAGTCTCCCCACGTGCCATCTCTGGAGCCATGTATTCGGGCGTACCTAGCAGCATGCCCGTGCTGGTGAGCGTTGCACCAATGGTGCTGCTCTCATCGTTCATCATGCGTGCAATACCAAAGTCGGCCAGTATCAATCGCCCATCCGGATGGAGGAGGAAATTACTCGGCTTGATGTCTCGATGGATCACGCCGTGGGCATGGGCATAATCCAGCGCAGAAGCTGCCTGTCCGATATAGCTCAATGTTACGTGCAGGGAAAGGGCACCATGTTTCGCCAGTACGTCACGCAGGTTGCCTCCGGGTAAATAGGGCATCACCAGGTAAGTGATGCCATCCTGTTCTCCATATTCATAGATGGGCATAATGTTCATATGTTCGAGCCTGGCAATGAGGTCGGCTTCGCGCTGGAAACGGGCAAGGAATGCCTGATAGACTGCGGAACTCATGCGAATCCTGGGCAGTAATACCTTGACCGCAACATAGCGTGAAGGACGTGACTGTCGTGCGAGGTAGACTGCGCCCATGCCACCTTGCCCAACAAGTCTTTCGAGTGTACAAGTCCCCAGGATTTTTCCCGTGAAATCACCACTGTTATTCATCATAGTTGCCATTTCCTTAATCTGTTCAGGTTGGCTCGCTTCCTGTTCACGAGAGACGAGTGTCAAGGCTTGCTCGTCTGCCTAAACCGCCTTCAAGTAGTCGTCTAAGGCCACTTCTAACATCTGCTTAGCCACCAATGGACACAAATAGAAATCCTGCTGGGCCTCCAGATACGCCCGGGTATCCAGCGCAGCCATCTTGCAATCCCCGACGTAGAGCAACCAGCGGGCGTTCAGGCTCTGGCTCACCGGCTCAATAGCTGGCAGATAAAGCCGATCGGCGGCTCATTTCTGCACCTCACCTCGCTTTCACAAGCTACTCAGATTAGATTCTTCTGAACTAGAAGAGTTTTCAAATGGCAGGATTACATGAAGTGGTGGAGACTCGGTAAATTTAGCTTAATTTGAAAGTTTAGTTTCAGCATTACTATTATTTAGACGATGAGAGTTGATATTTTTTGAGCAAGGCATCTCTGGCAAAATTCGGCACCATCGGTGTCAGCGACCAGGATCCAGCTGCTAATACGACAGTGTTGGCCTTGAACGTTATGGGCGGTGTGGTAACCTGGTAGGAGCCATCATCGAGGTGCGCGATGCCAGTCACCTGGTGGTGGGTGAGCATGGTGGCACCATGTCGTTGCGTGAGGAGATCTGGCTGAGAGCACGGTCTGAACTGGCACACCGTGAGTTTGCTTCGCGTTCCTCCGCGCTGCTGGCCACCTTTCACACTGGCCAGCCTGTCGCGTTCGCACAACTGAGCGTGAGCCAATGGGGAATCGCTGTCCCGAGGGGAAAAAACTACCCTGCGAGAGTGCTCCCGTTACAGGACATCAGCCAGGTCAGATATGATCAGTATCGTAATCGGAAGGGTAATCGCAGGGCCCTGCTCTCTTTTACCCTACACTCCACTGCCAAAATCCCTTCCGTAGATGTTGTATCGGCAGTGGACGCTGCGCTGCTCCTGCTCTTTTTGCATACATTGAGCCGGGGCAGATCCGCTGTGTGTTCGCTGGCCGAATCTTTTGACATCCCCTGGTTGCAACCAGTCAGAGGGTAATCTGCAGCATAATTTTCAGGAACCCTGAGACCATCGTTCCGTCTGGCGCTCTCCTCCCCCGCTCGTAGCTGGGCACGGAGGGATGCCAGCATGGTCTTTGACGACTGCCCCGCCGAGCCATTATCGGCCCTCTGCACGAGGCCGACCAGCAAACCCAGGCGTATCTCGCTCACCTCGCGCAAAACTGTACCTGCCGGCGGTGGGCTTGCAGCCTTCGTGGGAACAATTGCCACACCTACGTTACTTTGCACTGCGTGTTGGAGCACCATCAGGCTGCCGATTTCAATACCCGCATAGGGATTGGTGCCATGCTCAGACATGGTCTGTTCAATCACCTGTGTTGGCTACTTGGAATATCCATTCTTGAATAAAGAGCGAGGGGCAGGAAGAGAAAGATACATGGAACAAAACAAGTGGCTGTTCGTGTCTGCCTGTCACGCTGGGCGTCTTGCGGATCATCAGACGCCCGTCGGTTCCGTCTGAGCAACACCAGTGGGACACGCCGACACTCTGGGAGGCGTGTCCTCTGATTATTATGACGTGTAGCGCTTCACCAGCCGCCGGAGCGCCTGGCGAACCACCTCAATGACATTCCCCTCTGCAGTAAGGGTGAGGCCTCTGCACATTGGCTCCTCTTTATCGACAAACCAACAGAAGCACGAACAATGCGGAAACAAAATCCAGCCTACAGTGCACAGTGATACCTGTACTGGCTACGTGCGCCGTGGTACGCACGTTGAGATCGCCGATGCAATCGGCTGGAATTCGAGGGATATTCTAGGAACACCGGCTGACCCGATCCCGAAAGGGAAAAGGAACAACAGCATGCCGCGAAAGCAGGCAGAAAGTGAAAGCGTTGTAACTTGAGGCTTGCAAGTTCCGCGTAATAGGGTGAGAGCAGGATTGCTCGAACCTCAATCACCGAGGATGCAAGTACACGTCCTCTGGCAGAACGCTTGAAGAAAGACGCCTTTCCGTACCCGGGATAAAGTAGCCATCCTGGGTACCCTCGCGGAAAGGATGGGGACCAATGAGGTCTCAGGAAGGTGATGTGTGAGGCACCTACGTTGCGCTCGAAACGTCTCATCGTGACGGAACATGGGATGTCCTACGGAGGGCGACCTCTAAGGAAACGGAGTGCCCATAGTAATCGTGAGGGTCACGTCTCACCAGGGGGGATGGGAGAACCATTCACAGGGTAAAGGGGCACAGGTGGTCAGGCGAACAGGAGCCATGCGGTACGCGCAATGCGGAGAGCCAGAGTGGTACTGAGCGTCACGTGAAGCCGAAAGGCGACTGGATTGGCCACTGGAGAGCGAAGTGACACGGAAACGGTCACGCTTCGTTCGGAGGGGGGAGGTCGGAAAAGGATCATCTCATGATACCACCTGGGCTGATGCCGGGCAGGTCTGAGAAACAACGATACCTCGCCGGCCCCCCACCCTACTTAGGACATCCGTTCGGGAAATTGCCAGTTCTGCATGATAGAGCGAGCTTTCTTGGCACAGCTGTAGAGGCTCCTTGGCACCCAACTCGATGGAAGGACAAAGGGAACCTATTTCTCTCGCTATTGAAGAGAGGAAGACTCCATCAGGCAAGACAACCCGGTGCTTGCTTGCAGTTTGCGCTCCAAGAAGCGAGTTGGATGCAGGACCAGAGCTCTTCTTTCAAAGGTATGTTGACCATTAATGATGCCATTGTGGCACCTCTGGGCTCTCTCCTGGATGGTCGGCTTAGATGTCTCCTCGTTACGCCACCTTTCGATAGTCATGGTGCAGCCCGGCCAGGACCGGTCTGGCAACCACCCTGGTTCCTTCGTTCGCTGAGGCACGAGAGGATACAGAGGAGTCAGGGATTTGCAGCCCAATGCCTTGATGGGGTCGTGCCTGGTTGAAATACGAGACGTAGGCAGTGAGGACGCGCTGGAGCTGCTTCTCCTGCAGGATGAGCAGGTGGTCCAGGCATTCCTGCCGTACACTCCTCATGAACCGCTCACAGATGGCATTCGCTCGTGGGGCATGAACCGGCGTTTTGAGAAGCTTGATGCCACTTGTGATCGCCACGCGAGCAAAACAGGATCCATACTTGCTGTCGTTATCACGAAGTAAATATTTCGGTGTTTGCCCGTACGGGGTAGTTTCTCGCAGTTGTTGCCCGACCCAAGCATCCGTCGGAGAGCCTGTCACGCCTACGTGGATCACCTTGCGTGACTTGAGTTCGATGACGAAGAAGGCAAAGAGGGGTCGAAAGAACAGATCGGTGACCTGCAGGAAGTCGCACGCCCAGATCTGTGAGGCGTGAGTGCGCAGAAAGGTTGCCCACCTCTGTCCTCGAGGATGGTGTGAGCGAACGTGCCTCAGATATTTCTGGATCGTGCGCTTACACACGCGAAGACCCAGCTTCAGGAGTTCTCCGCGAATCCGCTCGGCACCCCAGAGTCGATTCTCCCTTGCCATCTGCCTGATCAAGGCAATGGTTTCTGGAGCAACCTTCGGCTTGTGAGCATGAGTCTTTGACTTGTGCTTCCAAAACAAGCGGAAAAGCTCCCGATGCCAGCGCAGCAGGGTATCTGGTTGCACGATCAAGAGGGCCTGTTGCCAGGTTCGAACCAGCCTTGCCAGCAGAACGAGGAGGATGCGATCGGTTTTCGTGCATGCGGGTCGTTGCACCTGCCGCCTGAGAACGATGAGTTGTTGTCGTAGGAGGGCATTTTCTGCCACCAGTTCAGACTTGCTTCGGCCAAGGTCGGCCAGCGTTAGCAGCGGCAAGGAGGAAGTGAGTGGTTTCGTCCAATGAGTGAAGCGAGCGGAGAGTGCATACAAGCAGCCATCCTTCAGCCGCTGGAGTGTGGTGAAAACACGACCCATACAAGAAGCTTCTCCATCACATAAGAATATTGTCGTTCGAGCATGAGCATGCTGGTGACGACGTCTGATTGTACACCCACCCTCCTGGGTTTGCAAGCAGGGGATGTAGATTTTTCTCCGTCTCAACGTGCTTGTTTTTGAACGGATGACCCAAGTAGCCAGTACACCATGAGAAATGGCAGGAGCAACGGGATGGAGAGCAACACAAGTATGGGGTGAAAAAAGTGAGAACTCGTTGGGAAACGAGACCAGAAGGCTCTACCCGGAGAAGCCAGCTTGTCCGAGAAGAGTGAACTGGAGCGGCAGGCAAGACCGCGTTAAACCGTCGCCAAACCGAGCGAGGAGGCAAAGGCTTCTGGAACGCCGAACAACCTGATTGTCACCTGGTTCGCTGCTGAGCCGCGCACGTTCCGAGCCAGCCGCTCTGTCCAGGAGAGGCGAGTATGCGCTCGCTGCGCGCGGGACAAGATTGCCTCTGCGGTGCGAGGCTGAGCGGCAACGTGTGGGGACAGGTTCACTTCGATGCGTTGGTGTCGCACCAGCATCTGACACCTGCGCCGGTACTCTCTCCGGCTCCAATCTCGCCAGAAGAGCGGTGCGGAACCCACCTGCAGCGGATGCAGGAGCAGGCTCACCTGGCGAGGCTTCGCGGTAGCGCAGCCATTCCATTGACACCGAGCATGCAAGGGACAAGGCCGGCAACTGCGGATACTCGCTCCATAGACCACACGTAAGCTCCCATCAGCTTCTCTGCGTTGCTCATGAGGGACCAGTTTCTGGTCTGCAGGGCAACGCAGCGTCCCGTCAGGCTGAAGAGTAAAGTCTTGTCCAGAGAAGCGACCAACTTTGAAGGTGGTGGCGGTCGTAGGGGAAGCATACCCAGATGCCGGAGTGGATGAGGCCAGACGTGTGGCAGTCTGCTCGCTCGGCGGACAGAGAGCAGGAGCAAATTCGGTGGTGCGCAGCGGTGTCGGTTCCAACTGATGTCCCAGTTCGAGGCGGAGGTTCCAGACCCATTGGGCGATCAGTTGCCAGCACTCCTGTCCCCAGGCCGAATGACTGCACCACCTGTCGGAATCGATCTCCTGGTCTTCATCGGAGAGCGCCGGCTCAAAGGCGCCGCGATGCAAGTAGAGTTCGACCACGTCGGAGGCAGTAAACGCTTGTTGCGGCAAGGTGGTAAAAAAGAGTTCGTAGACCGTTCCTGCCCGCGTGACACCCACCGGGCTCTTCTTTTTGCCTGCGGGGTGTGTGGCCACCACTACGCGGCAGAGGATACCGAGAGAGCCAACTGGCACGTTTGGGCAATCGTAGAGGCTGCGAACCATCTGACTTTCGGGACGTTGCTGGAGTTGATCGGGTAACAGATGCAAACGCACCTGAATCAGCGGATGATCAAGCACACTGTATTCTTTGCCTCGGGTCACACAAGCGAAGCTAGCGAGATCGGAGAGCACCACGCCCAGGCCATATTGCCCATCAAGCCGTATCAGCGTGCGTTCTGGTGGAAACTGGTATGTTGCCAGATACCGACGAATGGCGACAAGAGCCTTGCGCAGTTCTTCTCGGTATTGCCCATTGCCCCGGTTCCCGAAACTGCCGAGCCACTGATAACTATGTGCCTGAGAAACGGTTGTACGTGTCCTGACCACTTCCCCGCGCTTGCGGCCCCGGTAGCCAGGAGCACAGACGTCATCTAACCGACGACAGGGCTGGGGCAGTTCGCCGCTCTGCGGCAACGCACGTTGGCGAGCGGCCTCGCGCGTGCCATCGATATCGAAGACCACCCAGGTGTTTCCTGCTCGATCCACCAATCCTCCAGGGCTGAGCAAATCATCAAGAAAAAGCGTGCGCAGAGCTTCGACGGGTTCTGGGGTCAACGCCGCCAAAAAGCGCGAGAGCGTTGAGCGGGTGGGGAGCCGGTCTCGCTCAAACAAAGCCATGAACGACTCTGCAAAAGGCTGGAGCCGAGTGTAAAACTCCTCCAGGGTGCGTTCGCCACTGATGGCGTAGCCGAAGAGGATCGCGAAAAAGTCGATCACGTCGTATCATCCGAAACGTCGCCGCGCAAAGCGCACCTGCTCAGCGATTTTGGTCAGGACATCGTGCTTCCGAAGATGCGCAACCACCAACACGACTTCTCCAAACCAAGAAGGGGTCGAAGGAACGGACTCTGACGAAGTTTGGATACGCACCGATCCATCGGCGATACTGGTCATATGGGTGTAAATCCTAACATTCTGCGGCTCTTGCGCAACCTCGATGATCTTGGAAAAAGATGAGTTTCAGAAGAGATCCATTCTCAGCTTCAAAGCCTATTGATCAGACAGACACTGACGAATCATTCCTCAGAATCATCGATGTTACGCAAGAGCCATTCTGCTGGCGAAAATCCTATCATTCTTCTGTGGATGAGTTGTCTCAATGCCGCGGCGAAAGGGAGTTCTGGCCAGAAGAATTGAGTGGGTGTCCCAGCAGCATGGTGAGATTGACACTGGTTCTGAAAGCAGCCACGGGCAAAGAACTGGCCGATGCGATCAAAAAAGCACACAGTCATCGAGGTGGACCCGTCCTCATCGAGTGCCAGATTGCACATGCTGATTTGGAGTCCTCAACTCCTGAAGTGGGGAACAAAGGTCGCTCTGGCGAATGAGCGGCCCCTTCGGTACGTGTGAGAGGAAAGCGTTTTCCTCTGGAGGCGTGATCGAAAGAGGCCACCATTCCCAATCAGGCAGAGGAAAGGGCGAGGGTGGTGCAGGGCAGATGCCGCGAAGTCCTGTTCTCTCCCCTACCAACGATCAGCGCCTCATGGGGTTTCTGTATCAGGGGGAGCAGCGGTCGTCTTCCTGGCAAGTCTCTCTTTGTGCACGACACCCCAGTCACGCATCAGGAGGAGGAGTGATTCCAGGCTCCTGCCAAACTCTGTAAGAGAGTACTCCACCTCCGGTGGCACCTGGCGGTAAACCTCCCGATGGATGACGCCATCCTCCTCCAGTTCGCGCAGTTGCAAGGTCAGCATGCGCTGCGTGATCTTTGGGATCAGCCGCTGGAATTCACCAAATCTGACCGTTCCTTGCATCAAATAAAAGAGGATCAGGACCTTCCATTTGCCGCCTACGATGTCCAAGGTTGCTTCTATCGGGCAGTCATCGTTGATGTTCCCTCCTTCACTGCGATACTGTTCTTCATAGCGCATCACGAGTCGTCCCCCTTTTTGTCTGTCTTGGTAGTACCCTTTTTGTAAGTATCGCACATGGATGTGCGTACTTGTTTCTTTGTTCTGTGTAGATAATAATGGCTTAGGGAGCAGCAAGACTTGCTTGCTCCCGTTCTATCAGTATTACCTCTAGTATATCATGGAGAGCTTTTGATGAAGGTCTATCAGATACAGCCGGGAGCGGGTCTGGATGGTCTGTCACTCGACGAACGGTCAGAGCCGATGCCCGCGCCTGGGCAAGTTCTCATAAAGGTCAAGGCGGTTTCGCTCAATGACCGAGATCTTCTCATCCTGAAAGGTTTGTATCCCGGTGTTATCGAGCCCGTCATTCCCGTCTCGGATGGCGTGGGGGAGGTTGTGGCACTCAGTGAGGGGGTGATGCGCGTGAAGGTTGGAGATCGTGTGATAGGCACGTTCTTCCCGCGTTGGATCGATGGTCCTCCTTCGCCGGCAAAGCGAGAAGTTGCGCTGGGCGGCACCCGCGACGGGTTGCTTGCGGAGTACGCCTTGCTTGATGCCGAGGGCCTGGTCTTCGCGCCTGACCATCTGAGCGACGAGGAGGCGTCATGCTTGCCGTGTGCGGGCGTCACCGCCTGGCGCGCCTTGACAAACGGGGTCGGGTTTGTGCCGGGAGAGACGGTTCTTGTGCAGGGAACGGGCAGCGTGTCTCAGTTCGCCATGCAGTTCGCCAGGGCCGCAGGTAGTCGCGTGATACTCATCAGTAGCAGCGACGAGAAATTGGAGAAGGCGCGTACGCTCGGTGCCGACGCCGGAATTAACTACCAGACGACCCCAGACTGGGACACGCGCGTTCTCGAACTGACAGACGGGTCGGTGTCGATCGGGTCATAGAAGTCGGAGGGGCGGGCACACTTGCCCGATCCATCAATGCAGTGCGTGACGAAGGCCAGATCAGTCTGATTGGAGTCCTTGCAGGTTGGGCGCAAGAAGTTGGTATCACTCCTCTTATTGCAAAGAACGTCCATATCCAGGGCTTGACGGTTGGCAGCCGGGCCGCGTTCGAGGAGATGAATCGCGCCATCAGAGCGAGTAAGGTGCGGCCGGTCATCGATCGAACGTTCCCATTCTCTGAGGCAAGGAATGCGCTGGCTTCCCTGGAGAAGGGAGGGCGCTATGGCAAAATCGTGATTCGCGTCTCGTAACGCGATGGTTCGGATCTCTCAATTATTAGAAAGAGGAGGTTTAAAATGTCACGATCCAAATACGCCGGTTTTCGAGCCCTCGATCCTTTCTTCGACATTGTCATGAAGGGGCTGAGTGGACTCGTTGATGGCGAGCACTATTTTGAGGCATTTGCTGAAGATGCCATTTTTGAGTCCCGTTATACCTTTCCTGGCTGGCCTGAGATCATTCGTGGACGAGCCAACCTGATGGCGAGCTTCACCGGATACGGAGACAACATCGAGCTTCACTCAGGCAACGCGCTGGTGATCCACCGTGCGCAAGATGGTCGTACCGTCATCCTTGAATACGATGTTCACGGGACGATCCTTTCGAGTGGTGGGCCCTATCATAACCGGTTCATTTCGGTCATCACGATTGAAGGCCGAAAAATCGTTCATTGGAGGGATTACATGGACTCTCTCGGTACCTGGATAGCGTTGAACGGTACTCCGTAATGAAACCGGGGTTTGAGCACAAGAGGAACAGCACGTGCCCAAACCCCCCCTCTCCGTTTCCGTTCTCTGCCGGATCTCTCGTTCCATGCGTCTTGGAAGACAACCAGTCCTCTTTTTGACCA
>WNEZ01014203.1_pt1 | contig 11711 bp, 12 predicted proteins | sample 5400521 | NCBI WGS metagenome assembly WNEZ01 (sample SAMN13153339, study PRJNA577476) | soil metagenome | isolation source: 120 cm saprolite under Douglas fir tree site 2 hole 1 replicate 1 | place: USA:California | collected 2015-04-18
TTGCGCCATCCGCGCCATTCTGGCCTTCTGTGCTTGAGCCAAAGAAGCCAGGATAGGGTTGACGCTAGGAATAGGAATGAGGGTACCACAAGTTCTAGCCATGGGAACGGCGCAAGCCTGATGTCGTAGACGGTTACGAATCCTGGGGCCATGCCGACCTCGCGAACGCTGTGAGCCAGGTCAGAGATTGAAGACGAGCAGCATCGTTGCTTCCAAAGCATCTACCGTCAGGCTCTATTAAAACTCCATGGCTAATCATTGTCGCGGAGGTGCTGACGCGTACGCCGGCTGGATCCCAGTGACGAAGCTTGGCGTCATGCGTGCAATGATTAACAGCGAACGCATCGATTGCGGTCCCATATGTTTTACACTTTAGCGACAGCCACCCCCATAACGGACGTCCGTGGATGTCGTGACCTTGGAATATGAGAATACTGCACCAGGTCCAAAACTGGCTGCTAATTGAAATATACCTCCGCCCGTGGAAAGTTGAATGGAAATCATCGGTAAATTCAACGTTCGCGTTGTATCGGCTATGCCAAGTTGGTATCCGGACTGCGCGTTTGAAATAAAAAAGCCCGCCTTACTGACGCCGCCGTAGATGCCAACAACGTCTGGTGGTGAAGTTTGAGCCGGCCCTCCACCGCTGTAGTTAAAAAGATTGCCCGCGACGGCATAGCTTTGGAAGCCCGAAGCGGACCAACCCTCGAACATCCCTGTGGACAAATCCTTGAAAATTCCTGATCCCCATGTGTTTTGGGCACTTATCCCGGCGGCTCCCGGTCCGTACCCAGCTTCGGCTGCTGCACTCCAAGTAAATCCAAAGCCCCATCCACCGCCCAAGTCACCTCCTGGCCCTGCGGGGCATCTACGTGGACCGGTCACAGTGATCTCTTCACCAAATTCATATTTGTCGGGCCGACGCGGGTTGAGAAGATCCGAATTCAAAACAAGGTCTCCCGGTGCAAAGGTCTCACGCCTTCCGTAGACCCACCCTTCTAAGCCACCACCGCTGCCTTCATTTTCGCGGCGAGGGTCTCCTCCCATTCCGCCTTCGAATTCGCCTCCTTCCTCTTCGTCCAATCCTGTTGGGTCAGCACGATTTGTTGGGTCATTCCCCGCGTAGGCGTAGAGATTGAGCGACTGCGGATCACCGAGGCGAACAGCCATCATCCCGATCGGGTCCGGCTGGATGAAGCGCCCGTGACTAAAGTGGTAGCTGCGGTTTTCTGCATAGTCCAGGCCCACGGCTTTGCTGCGCTCATAGCTCGTAAAGCATTCCGTGTCTCCCGCGGCGCAGGTCGCGCCTGTGCCAAAGGGTAGCGTCCACTTCTCCTGCACGTCTGAGATTTCCGCATGCGAGATGAGTCGCGTCCCTAACCGGTCGGGGTGATGGAATTCCACCGAGTAGTTACTGCCTGTAGCGTCGAGGGTCAACGTTGATAGTCGGCGGCCTCCCATGTGGATGTAGCTCCTGCCCCACTTGATCAAAGCCGTCGGGCCGACCAACTGCTCCACGTAGTCCGCGATAACGGCATCCCCATTCCACACCTGGTACTTCTTAATCCCTGTCACGTAGCTATTGGTCATCAGTCGTTTGCCGCTCGCGCCATATCCATAGGTCTCCAGCAGCTGTCCGGCATCGTTGTACACGGCCGCGAGTCGTCCAGCAGCGTCGTACCGGAATCGTTCCTTTACAACGGAGGGGTCGGTCGTGCAGAAGAGGCGGTTGGACGGAACGTCGTAGGTGAGAGTACTCACGTCTTCCGCGGCCGCCCCCGACGTGGTGACTGAGGTTCGATTACCATAGTTGTCATAACTATAAGTCTGCGACCAAGTCGGGGCGTTGCCGCTCTGGAGGAGTCTACCCATCGCGTCGTACGAGTAATTCACGTTTCCACTGGTGTTTAGATTGTTGATTAGATGAATCAACTGACCGGTGGTACCTACCGATGTAGGATGTCTGAAGTAGTCGTAGCCTAAATCGAGAAGAAAAGTACTGCCACGTTGCACGGTTTGACGAGTCAAAAGCCCGTTACTCGGCTCGTAAGTGTAATTTTCTGCAATTTGCAGTGGTCCGCTTGGCCCAATGTTCACCGAGCTCAATTGACTGGCATTGTTGTAGGTGATTGCGGACGCATACTCGATGGTGTCTACCTGCAGGCCGCTGATTCGACCTTCCACATCGAAGTCTCGGTGAATTGCTCTGCGCGGATCCGATGGAAGTCCGTATTGGCTCGGATATGTCGAGTCTGAGATGCGGTTTAAGCTGTCGTAGCCGAAGGTAATCGTCTGCGGGTACGCGGCAAGGCCATTGAAAACTTGCGTCTTTGTTTGCAGCCTGTCAAAGCTGTCGTAGCCGTAGGACTCTTGGCCTCCTGGAAAGTCGGAAGTGGCTCCAAAGGACAGCTGGAGCAGCTGGGTAACGTCCTTCGGCGCTGCCCGGTACTGGTAGACGATGTCTCCGACTGGCACGAACGGATTGGCGAGGTCTTGAAAGCCGCTCGTGTCGAAGTGAGTCGACTGTAGGCGGTTAAGCGGGTCCAGACTCCCATCCAGTCTGTTGTAGCTAAAGACGGTTTTGATTCCTCGCGCATCTTTGCGGGACGTTAAGTTGGACCGGATGTCGTAAGTGAAAACGTCGCTCCAGTTGCTATTGCCTCCGACCCAATTGCCCGAAGCGTCCAATGGACCCAACTTCTCCGCCAACTTTTGCTGGGTGAGTCGGCCCATGCCGTCGTACTGAAACCGCCGACGCTGCGGCCCCTGCCTTACTTCCACTAGGCGGTCCAAGCTGTCGTAAGAGTGGTCGGTAAAGAGCGCGCCAGAGGTCAGCGTGCCATCCCCGGAGGGATTGGGTTCGGCCACTTCTACCAGTCGCCCGAGAATGTCCGTCAAGCTCCATCGGCTGCGGTTCCAGGTATCTTGCACGCGCAGCGTATGACCCATCGCGCTGGAAGCCCCGCTCGGACGCGGGGACTCGTTGTAGAACATCTGAGTGACGCTTCTGTCTGGCGCTGGCGCAGGCGCGTCGATTCTCGTCGTCCGCCCTAAGTCGTCGTACGTGTAGTTCGTCCACAGCTGACCGTGCGGAGTCGATTCAGAGAAGGGTTGAGACCGTTGTGAGAGGCGGCCTGTGTTGCTGTAGTACTGCATTTCAACAACGTCCAAGCATCCCGTAGTGCAACCCGGTCGAGTCGGTGCCATTACCTCTTCCCGTGTCGTTTGACCGATTCCGGTGAAGTATTGCGTAACCCGCCCTGCTATTCCTGCTGCCCACTCCGTTTTGGTCACGGTTAGAGCGCCGTCGTCGTAAGCGAAGGACGTCATACCCCCGGCAGGCACCTCCAAAGTCGCCAGCCGAAGGCTGCCTGCATAGTAAAACAGCGTTGTGCGTTGCCCATTGGCATCGATGGTAGCAGTTGCCAATCCCGTACTGACGTCATACTCGGCACTGGTTGTAACAGTAGCGTTGGGAGTACCATCACCTCGACTCTGAGAGCTTGGGTACGCGCACAGGGTATCGTGAGTGTATGTTACTTGCGTCTGTACGGGCCACGAGACGCTCACCACATTTCCATTGAGGTCATACGTTCGGTTCTCGGCAATGCCGGACGCTGGATTGCTCGGATCCGGATAACGGGTCACTTGGGTGAGGTTGCCCCTGTATTGGCCAACGTCAAGGCGGTTAACTCCCGGAATGCATTGTTCACGCGCCGCAGGCGTGTCGTAGACGTAGTCTGTGACAGCGATGGGGTTCGTCGCGCCCCCGGGTATCACCTCTACCTTTTTTACGAGATTTAGAATGTGCGAGTGGTCCTTGTCGTAATTCACGCTGGTTTCATAGGTAAGGCGAACGCGACGCAGCTCGGTACCTCCGGCCTCGCCCTGAATGGTGGCGACAAAATTGGGCTGGTTGTTGTGCCACGTATTTCCATATAAGAGAGTGCGAGTCTCGCCTGACTGCATGTCATAGGTGGTAACCGCGTTTCGAACAGGCATGTTCTGAACAGGGTCCAGCTGCCAATCCGTTACCGTTTTGCGGAGGAGTACTTGAGCACTGGAGTAGAATTCCTCTTGGTAAATGAGGCTGTACTGGCAGGCGAAGGCGTGGTCCGGAGTGCATCTAAGTTGGACGAGCTTGGTGCCATCCGGATTGGTCGTCTCGACTCGCCAGAGATACTCCGGTAGGTCGACGAAGTACTGCGTTGGGGGGCGAGTCCCGGTCATCCCCTCCCAAGCTTCCGTCATTTGAGTGAAGCCAGGTGCACGAACGAGGTTAGGGTCTCCACTTAACGGATAGTTGTAGAGTTGACTGTAAGTCATCGTGCCACGAGCGATCGTACCGTCGGGATTGATCGCCATGGCCCGCTGCTGCTCCACCTTTACGAGCATACCATAGGCGGAATAGCTTGACGGGGCGGTGTCCCCGAACCAATAGCCTGTGTTGGTTGCTGGGAAGTAAATGGCCTTCATCAGCCAGACAGGGTTGGTAGGTAAATTAACGACGACATCATTCCGAAACGCCGGGGCGAGGGTCTCGCTACGGTACGAAAAGCGGGCAAGAACACGAGTGCTACCGGAGAGATCCGGACCTACTATAAACGAAAGCAGGTTGTTGGCATCGTAGTAAAAACTAGTGACACGGCCGAGTGTATCGGTGATGGTGTTGAGTCTAGGGATTCCCATCGGCAGGTCGTTGCGATAGGTCAGCTGGATGAAGTTTCCATTCCGGTCTGTTATTTCCGTCAGGCTCTATCACCATGGTTTGAAGCCCACCGGTTCGCTCTAGGCGAACAAACGGAAACGCCCAACCAGGCGCCGGCCAGCCGCGGTCGTTGTCGTACCAGGCGTGGGTATTTTGCTGAGCATCAAGCCCCAGGGTCCACAGCCGCGAGTTGTAGGTTAGGCCAAAAGACAGGGGCAGCCCTCGGCCGGCTTGCGACACTATTGGAACTCGCAACTCAAAGTTGGAATTGCCATAATTTGGGGAGGCCATCAATTCCGGGCCTACTGGCGTCCCATTTATCCTTGCAATCTCCATCCGCACTGGCCTGCCCACCTCGTTTGGTGCCGAGAAGGCATGAACACGGTTGGTCTCGGTCCAACGGTCAAGGTCGACGTTAGGGTCCAGCGGAATTGAAGCCACAACGCTCGCGGTGACGGCACCCTGCTGGTTCGCTCCCTTCGCGGTAATCTGAAAGGTCCCGAGCGTCGGTGACTGAAAGTGACCATCTGCTCCCATCGGAACCGGAGCGCCATTTTGGTCGGTAGCGCTCCAGGTGAAGGCTACGCCTGGAACTGGATTGCCAGCGGAATTCAAGGCGATGCCTGCGAAGTACTCTGGTTGATTCGGCAAGATTGATACATTGCCTGGCGCAATTTGCACCGAGGTCACCGTACCATCTCGCTGCGGCTGCGTTTCCTGAATCGCCTGTGGAGTCTGGCCAAGAACCGATATCTCAACACCTCCGTTCCTTCCACTTCCCGGTTTCTCAACCGGTCCGCAGGAGGGGACGGTCGCAAGAGGAAAGAGTACAAAGCTGCCTAATACAAGAAGTAATCGACGCATGAATTCCTCGAGATTTCGTTGCCTCTAGAGCAAACGACGTAAACAACACATAAATCGGGCCGAATGGCTCTCCTGCGAAAGAGGCACCCAGTTTTCTTCGCAGCCAGAGCAGTGCTTTCGTTTCTCTCTGCTCGTTGGTGGTTCTGAATTGTCATCACCGCAGTGGGCGTAACTGTCGTAAGCGCCAAATATGTCTCACTAGTCACATAAGAATTAACATCAGCAGCCCACTTTGAAGCGTGCTTAATGCTCGGATTGGGATTGAATCGTTTGCCGGAACCTAATATCGCGAACATTCCTTGCCTCTTCTTCTTTTAATTGGGGCAGGTCTGAGAGTTAGAGATACATATATCTCCTCCCACATCACGATGGCACAGGTGGTAACCAGGGTTGCAGTTATGACCGCACGCAGAGTTTATGCAATAGGGGTATCCGTTGGCGATACCTGGACAAACATGGCCGCACGAACCGCAATTATTGAGATCGCTTGTAACATCTATGCAAACATTGTTGCACGCTCCGTAACCGGCTAGGTTGCAGGCCTGACCACACAAGCCAAATGCGCAGTACGCGTATCCACCACTTGGCGCAGGACATTGTGTACAGTTGGCCCCGCAGTGATTTGGGTCGTTCGACGTGTTCGCGCAGATGTTCCCGCACCTGCTCAGCCCTGGATTGCAACCAAAGTCACACGTGCCATTGTTGCACGTGGGATATCCGCCAGTTGGCGCGGAGCTACACACTGTACAGTTGGCCCCGCAGTGATTTGGGTCGTTCGACGTGTTCGCGCACACGTTCCCGCACCTGCTCAGCGGTTGATTGCAAGCAAAGTCACAGGTACCAGTGTTGCAGAGAGGGTATCCACCATTCGGCGCAGAGCACTGCGTACAGTTTGGTCCGCAGTTATTCGGATCGACCGAGGTATTGGCGCACAAGTTTCTGCAGACGGTGAGCGGAGGGTTGCACGCAAAACCGCATTGCAGGCTGACGCAAGTTCGGTATCCACCATCCGGTGCCACGGGGCAAGGAGAGCCGCATGCCCCACAATTGTCCGGCGTGTTGGCGCAGACGCACGCGCAACAGTCGAGGGACCCTGGACACCCCGCATCGATTCCCCCACAACTATTCCTATCGCAGGAAAAAATCGCGGTGAGGTTTCCAGTATTATCGTACTGGTACCCGGTCGCGGGCTGCGCGCTCGCTATCGCGGGTAGGCACAGATAGGAAATTCTTAAAATATGAAATGCGGCTCGCGGGTGGCGTTGAGTCATTGGCATTTACTGGGTCCATTCAAGGGCAAGTTTGTTGTTGCAAATATCGTCTCGCGCGTGAGCCGGCGTGCCGCGTGGTTCAACTCGCTTGCGCATGGCTAATCCGAGCTGGACACGCCGTACGAGGACATCGGAAGAAAGGGATTCCAAGAGCACGGTCGTCCGGTTGGTAATCAAACGGTATTTGGTCCAGATGACGATTGAGAAGTGTTCTCGTGAGTGTCGGCTAAGGGCATGAGAATGAGTACCAAGCAGGAAAGTCGCAACAGGGTTCTGCACATGAAGTCCTCGGTGAAAAATTCATGCGACTCTAAAGCAACCAGCGTGCGCGTTGGTAAGGGTCTGAAGTGACTCGAATGAGGAATAAACGAAACTACTTGCGAAACGCGGCATCCACGCGGGAGCGCGCCATCGAACTCGCTCAAGCGATGGAAATCTCAACGGCGTGCAGAATTACCCAGTGTCAGAATCACCTAATGGAACATGTTCCAGTGTTCTGGAACATGTTCCATGTTTGGCATTGCCGAGAAATCTGTCCTTACAGTGCGACTGAATTGTGATCGCCGACTTGACCTCTTACCGCGTAGTGCCGTGACGCTCCAGGAGAAGAGTTCAGAGAACGCCCTTCCGCAGTACCTCATCTATTCCCGATGAGTTCGGATACGGAGGAGGCTTTTCACGAGGAAGCGCGCGCTCACGTGCCCCGTCTCTCGCTCATCCCATTCAACTGCTTGAAAGATGGCGGGCGTCCGAAATTACCCGGTGGTGGAACACGGGGTGTAACACTCCACGGTGTTCCACTTGATTGTTCCACCCGTCGAGCGGCTGCCCACCGCAGCGTTGACTTCGAAGCATCGACTGCCAATTTTCGAATCTCTACGCTGCACGTCCTAAATGTTCGGGCGTGGCGTGAGCTCGATCCGCGTCAGCCGCCATGTGACGCGCCGCGCACAATCGTCTTCGTGCGCTTCTCGATGCGCGCGCGGTCGAGACGTGGAGAGTGCCGACCGGCATGACCAGCCACGTGCATGTGTTCGACGCATGCGAGGGTGGCTCGTTCAGGAGCTCGCTCACGTACGACGCGCCGACCGGAACCGGCAGACGACCGCGCACACCGACACGTTCCACGGCCACTTCGTGAAGCTCGGGAACGAGTAGGGTCGTCGAAATGGTTGAGTCAAGATGATTAGAAACAGATGTCTCCTGTGCGCTCGGATGCTTGAACAATGAAACTTGCGCCATCGGACCTTGACCAAACCGCGGTAGCGACAATGGGGCCCTTCATGAAGGCAACGTCGGGGGATATGGCGGACCTCCCGGCGTTCGAAAGCAAAACGACCGGCGACCAGGACCCGACGCCAACACGGACCGAAGCCGCAGCGCGTTTGTTAGAACCATCGAACTCGTTCCATGCCGCAACGTAGCTCTGACACTGGCCATTGGCGCCGCTCGCAATTCTGGGAAGCTCGGCATCTCTGCCTGTCGAGGAAATCGTCGTCGGCGTGTCGCGCCGTGCCGGCTTTGCGAGGCAAGAATGTGTCGGCGGTCTCGGGTCGCGATGGTCTACTCGATCTTCTAGACGAAGTGGTCGAGCGCGCCGAACATAGAAGGGGCGAGCTACTCAAGAAGCAAATCGAAGGGCTTGCCAGCAAGGCGCCACCTTCTGATGAAGTCCAGCACGCGTCTGCAAACGTCACTACTGAACTGGCAAAGCCCAATTGCGTTGATCCGGGCAGCGGCTCAAAGCCCGCTGGTTCTCAAGATTCCCGTAGTGATGCACTTCGGCAGTGATGCTCAATTTCCGATAGTCGAGGGTAACTTGAACCCCCAAGCTGGGGAGCTTCGTCTGGAGCGGCTCGTTCGTGAGGGACGCGGCAGAAGGAGCTGAGCGACTCTGAGCGGTCGGCATCGCGAACGCGCGCAATGATTCGACAATGTCTCCGGTCGCGTCGAGTAACTCGAATCCCTCGGCCCAACACCTGTTACCGATCTGATTGACCTTAGAGGCCAACGTCTGGGCGTCCGATATGTGTCGCTGGACCTCGGTGAGTATTCGTCTCGCCGCCTCAATCTGCCTCGCAAGGCCAAGAAGGTCTCGAAGGACCTCGGCAAGAGCGAGCAGCAACCTGGCCTGTGCGTCTGGATTCGCCTGCACCGAATTCCACTGGACGCCCAAGTCACTCAGCCATCTCCGAACCTGGTCCAAATCCGATTGAAACGACGGTGGCAGCGCGCGGCTGGAGAGTCCTTCGTAAACCTTCTTGGTATCGGAGCCTGGTTCCTGGCCCGCCAATGCGTCGCCTGCGGGAGCGCCACTTGAAGCGATATCGCCAAGTGATAACGGAGGGAGAGTGCGGAGGGGTCCAACGGCAGCCGGGACTACCGAGGGCTGGCCGGTGAGGTGTCGAAAGAGCAACTCGTAGTCGGCTGGCAGGTGGTAACGCGTCGCCCCGCTCAGCAGCCAGGGAATTGCAGTCTCCTGCGCGCCCTCGAACAATACGGGGATGCACTTCTTGTTGAGCGCTTGATCGTTGTACAGCATTTGGGTCGTGAGGAATCCCTCCCAGTTCACGCCCAGGCCCCGCACAAGGACCTCCTTCCCCTCGAACCTCGTTTTGTACGTCTCCGTGCAAACCATGATGATGTAATCGGCTCGCTCGATCTCTGACTGCATCCACCGCGGCCAACCCTCGGGAGGCGACGTCACGAACCGGTCGATGACCGACTCGACTCCTTCCTGGCGAAGCTGTTGCGCTAGCTGCAGAACGCGCTCGCAATGCTCGGTCGAATCATGGCTGTAGCTGAGGAATGCGCGGGGGACCTTGCTCGAAACCCTTTCGGGCATGTCGCTGTTGGGAGAAATAGTCTTTGCCGATGTAGGCGAACGCTGGGCAGGAGCCCGAAGCCGCAGCTCGCGAGCCAACTGCAGCTCTCGAATCCTATTGCCCAACTGGTTTTCCCACGTGAACCCGACTTGCTCGAAATGTTGGCCGATGGCGATCTCGACGCTCGTCGAACGAGCTCCAATGGTCTCAAGTCGCTGGAGGATGGTCGCCTGCCGGGAGCGCGACTGCTGCCGCAAAAGGCTCTGAAGCTCAGGCTGCGCGTCGTGCCAGAACGCTTCAAACTCGGGAGCGGGCAGGGTGGCCGAATCGTCTTGAAGTACGCCTAGAGTCTCATCCAGGAGACGCAGGAAGCCCCTCTGTCTGAATCTCCGCTAGCCTCAGGGCGTAGTGACCGGACTGCAGCATGTTTCGTTGCTGCGCGTCCGTGGTGGCCTCATCGGCCTTGCGCCGCGAGTCTGTCTGCTCCGCGCTAAGACGCGACCCAAATCTGAGCCGAACAAGTTCAATGAACTTCGAGGACGCGTCCGATCCAGACATGCGTCAGTGGGCCTATCACGCGGCCCCAGCACTCCTCCACTTTCAAAGTCGGACACACTCGTCTGGGTCCAGCCCCCAGAAGGCCGCGGCACCCGTACCCGAAGACTAACGCTCCATTGGCCCGCCTGGTGCGCAACGCTGCGGATCAGCCAGCTCGAACCGACCCGCCCTTCGCCGAAAACACATCCTCCACGGGATCGTCCGACTTCCTGCGGTTCATGTCCTCGGAGTCGCGTCAATCCCCGGTGGAAAGTGGCAGCACGAGATCAGCATCCTCAGGGGCCTCGATTGTAATGCTGATCGCAGATGCGATCGGGGTAGAACGGCCGAAGAACACTTGGCCCAACGATTGCCTGTCGTGCTCCGTCGCGACGTGTCCCTGGCGGCATTTGAGCACCTCGCCCGCGACGAAGTGCTCAACCCTCCAGCCGGCAAGATGTGATCCACTGCTAAAGGGTTGGGGTAGACCCCGAAGATCGCCGTAGTTGGGGTGCGTTCCGTCCCTCTTTACGTCAAGCCTCGAAGCAAGGAGCGCCGAGGGAACCACGCGACAGCCTACTAGCGGTCGGGTATTCGGAGCACGGTGCGAGAAGGGTATAGTTGCCTGCCACGGGATTTCCCGTGGGTTGTAAAAGAGGTAGTAGACGGGAATTTCGTGGTCCTGCTCGTACTGCGCGACGCGCTTCTCCTGCTCTCCCCTCACCCCTATACTCCCGGTAGAGCGATTTTTCGGTGAAGTGGAACGTCCGACCGCCGACGAGCAGACGGTGATCTTCGTCCGTCAGCACCAATGAGAAGAAGCCCTGCTGGTATTTCCGCCGAAGGTCGGGGAGCTTGCGAATCTCGTCCGCGTAGAGGCGCTTCGACTGCAAGAGAGCGATCTTTGCCCGTGCGAGTTTCCCGCGATGGCGGATCTGAATCAGCAACCCGATATCGGCGATCTCCCAGTTGTAGAACATCGCCGTGCCACCTAAGAAATGCGTCTCGATGTAGACGTGCCACCCGGCAGTGATGGACCCCGGCGGCATTGGCTCGCGCGACAGCGCTTCGATGAACGACATGTCCAGCGTTGGCTCTAATGCGGTGGGTATGTCGCTGAGCTTTTTCGTCACGGACCGATTCGCGTCAGCAAACACTCTTCGGACATATGCGAGGACGGGCTGAGGAATACCAACATTGGGTTCTCGGGAGCGCAGAGGCACGAACCCAAGAGTAGATCGTCGCCCCGCTGCTTGCAGTGAAGTCGACGCACGCGAGAGGAGTCACCCACGCCAGGCGGTCACGGGACGCTCGTGGAGACGGTTTGGGTGTCGATTGCCGAACCTGAATCGAAGACCCCGCGCTACCACCGTCCGGGTTACCCGTCCGGGGGTGCTGGACATGCTCCGACCGCGTGGCCGTCTAAAACCGCGCCGGAATGTTACATATGCGGAACATGGCACTAGGCGCGGGACGTGTCTTAAGTCGTTGAAATTTCGTAATCGA
>WNEZ01007912.1_pt1 | contig 11710 bp, 12 predicted proteins | sample 5400521 | NCBI WGS metagenome assembly WNEZ01 (sample SAMN13153339, study PRJNA577476) | soil metagenome | isolation source: 120 cm saprolite under Douglas fir tree site 2 hole 1 replicate 1 | place: USA:California | collected 2015-04-18
ATCAATCCCGCCGATGCGTCGGAAACTTCTGGGTGCCCGGAATGCGAAGGCATGAGGTGCTAATCATTGAAAATCAAGCGAGTACGGGCCGTCAAATATTGTTTCGATCCTTGAAGATTGAGTCGCGGAACCCGAGTATCGGACCCGTTTTTGAATGGTTTCCACAGTATCTTGCATGACTTCACAGCTTGTGCACAGCTCATTTTTGATTTTCGCTTTATATTCGCTTATGCTGGACGAGCAGATGCGACAAAGTGCCGTTACAGAGCCATGGCGACTTCCAATTACACGATCAGCAGTCTTCCCGCGAACGTAGAAGCAGAACGCTCCATCCTGGGCGCGATCCTCCTCGACAACTTTGCCTACAACCAGGCGGCCGAGCATCTCCGCACAGAAGACTTCTCGCTCGACTCCCACCGCCGTATCTATTCGCGCATGGTCGATCTGGCCGAGTCTTCGCGCCCGATCGACATGATCACGCTGATCGAGGAGCTCGATCGCCACAAAGACCTGCAGGCCATCGGAGACGTTGCCTACGTATCGAGCCTGGTCGACGGCGTTCCCGACCGTCCCAGCATCGAGCATTACGTCAAGATTGTCCGCGACAAGGCGTTGCTCCGCGGGCTGATTCACGCCGCCAATTCCGCCATTGCGCGTGCCTCCGACCAGTCTGACGCCGCCGAAGATGTTCTCAGCGATGCCGAGGCTGCCATTTTTCAGCTTTCCGAGAAACGCATTGGCCGAGGGTTCATGGGCGTGCAGGAGATCGTCCGCGAATCCTTTGGCTCGGTCGACGCGCTGTTGCAACGCGGCCAGCGCATCACGGGATTGGCCACGCACTACACCGATCTCGACGAAATGACAAGCGGCCTGCAACGTTCCGATCTCGTCATCATTGCGGCGCGTCCGTCGATGGGCAAGACTGCATTCGCCATGAATATCGCGGAGAATGCCGCCATCGAAGATCAGCAAGTGGTTGGCGTCTTCTCCCTGGAAATGTCCCGCGAGGCGCTCCTCTTACGTCTGCTGTGCTCGCAAGCTCGAGTCGACGCCCACAAGATGCGCACCGGCTCCCTGTGGCAGGACGACACCAGAAAAGTCGTCCGCGCCATGGAACAACTCGCCCACGCACCCATCTACATCGACGACACCCCCGGCATTTCTCTTAGCGAGATGCGCGCCAAGGCGCGCCGCCTGAAGCAATCTGCGGGCAAACTGGACTTGATCATTGTCGACTACCTGCAGTTGATGTCTGGCGGCGGCAAGCGCTACGAGAATCGCACGCAGGAAGTCTCCGCGATTTCCCGCGGATTGAAAGCTCTAGCGAAGGAACTCAGCGTCCCCGTGATTGCGCTTTCGCAGCTGAGTCGCGCTCCGGAGAGCCGCGGCGGTGATCACCGTCCTCAACTGGCCGATTTGCGTGAGTCCGGCTCCATCGAGCAGGACGCCGACGTTGTCATGTTCATTTTTCGAGAAGAGGTTTACAAGCAGGACGATCCCGAATTACAGGGCCGCGCTGAAATCATTATTGGCAAACAGCGCAACGGACCTACCGGCAGGCTACATCTCGCTTTTCTGAAGAGTTGCACCAGGTTTGAGTCTCTGGCGGAGGCGGGCTTGCCTCCTGAAGATTAATGCCGAATACTACACGAATTCCTGTATCTCTCCTACGGTAAGTACCTTACAGGCCTTAAGTTGCGCCAGATCGCTCTCGGCGAGCCCAGCCTGTGGAAAAGCTTGTGGAATTGAATACCCACTCCCCAGACCTCTCGAAGAAAAGACCACTTGGTCGGTTGACCGCCCCCTGGCCGTTCATGCTTTAAATGCCTGAATAGTAACCAGTTATGCAATTCATTGGACAGCAACATATTCGCCGCGGGGAATCATCGGAATGGAGGCGGGTTTTTGAGATTTGCACATTTCCCGTTCTAGCCCTACTGAATTTGGGGCTATTTGCTATCGAAAAATCGCGGTTCCGACCGCATGTTTCGTGAATGCAGGGTAAGCGTTTGCCACTTGTCCGAATGTCTGACTAAGATCCCATAGTTTGTCAAATAGTTAACACGGATTAGTCGCTGCCCTCGCCGACCTTGAGGACCGCCAGAAAGGCTTCCTGCGGGATGTCCACGCGGCCAATGCGCTTCATCCGCTTCTTGCCTTCTTTTTGCTTCTCCAGCAGCTTCCGTTTCCGAGTGATGTCGCCCCCATAGCACTTGGCCAGGACGTTCTTACGGATGGCGGAAACGGTTTCGCGCGCAATGATTTTCGCGCCGATGGAAGCCTGGATCGGCACTTCGAACATTTGCCGGGGAATGAGTTCCCTCATTTTGGAAACCAGCGCTTTGCCGCGCTCGTAGGCGAAGTCCCGATGCACAATGACCGAGAGTGCATCGACGGACTCTCCCGCAACCAGGATATCGAGCTTCACCATGGGAGACTCCCAATAATCCGCCAGGTGATAGTCCAGCGACGCGTAGCCCCGTGAAACTGACTTCAGCCGATCATAGAAATCCAGCACGATTTCATTGAGCGGCAACTCGTAGTGCAGCATCACGCGCGAGGAACTGACGTACTCGAAGGTTTTCTGCTTCCCGCGCTTGTCCTCGACCAGCTTCAGAATCCCGCCGACGTACTCTTCGTTGGTCAGAATCGTCGCCAGAATCACGGGCTCTTCCACCTTGGCAATCTCGCTCGGGTCGGGCCAGCGCGAGGGATTGTCCACCTCAATCAACTCGCCGTCGGTCTTGGTAATTTTGTAGCGGACGCCGGGCGCGGTGGTGATGAGTTCCAGTGCAAACTCGCGCTCCAGACGCTCCTGAATAATCTCCATGTGCAGCAGCCCGAGGAAACCACATCGGAAACCGAATCCAAGAGCAACGGAGCTCTCCGGCTCGAAAAAGAACGACGAATCATTCAGCCGCAGTTTTTCCAACGCCTCGCGTAGCCGGGTATGCTCGTGCGAGTCTACGGTGTAGAGGCCGGCAAACACCATTGGCTTGATCTCTTCAAAACCAGGTAAGGCTTCGAACGCCGGGTTTGTGTCATCAGTAATGGTGTCGCCGATTTTCGTGTCGGCGACGTTCTTGATGTTCGCGATTAGAAAGCCGACCTCGCCCGCCTTCAGTTCGTCGACTTCCACCGGCTTGGGCGTGAGCACGCCGAGGGTTTCCGCGTCGAAGGTGGTTCCGTTCCACCACAGGCGAATTCTCTGGCCCTTGCGCAGCGTACCCTGGAAGACACGCGTCAAAACTACGACGCCGCGATAGGGATCAAACCAGGAATCGAAAACCAGCGCCTGCAGCCGGTTGTCCGGATTCCCCTTCGGCGGCGGCACCCGCTTCACAATCGCTTCCAGAACGTCCGGCACGCCCTGGCCCGTCTTCGCGCTGATCAGGACGGCATCCGACGCATCCAGCCCGACCGCGCCTTCGATCATCTCTTTCGTGCGCGGAATGTCCGCACTCTGCAGATCGATCTTGTTGATGACCGGAATAATCTCCAGCCCGTGATTGATCGCAAGATACGAGTTCGCCAGTGTCTGCGCCTCGACGCCCTGCGACGCGTCGACTACCAGCAACGCACCTTCACACGAAGCCAGCGAGCGCGAAACTTCATAGGAAAAATCCACATGGCCGGGCGTGTCGATCAGGTTGAGCTGGTAGGTCTGGCCATCTTGGGCGGTGTACGCCATACGCACCGCATGAGCTTTGATGGTAATACCGCGCTCGCGTTCCAGGTCCATGGAATCGAGCACCTGCGCCTGCATCTCGCGGGCTGTGAGCGACCCAGTCAACTCCAGCAGTCGATCGGCCAGCGTCGACTTGCCGTGGTCGATGTGCGCGATGATCGCGAAATTGCGGATGTTAGCAGCGTCCATGGAATGTGGGCTAATCTTTGATTCTAGCAGGCGGTTTCGGACATCAGACCAGCGCTTCGGATTGACGCGTTGCAGCGGAAGTCCCCCATCTCGGATACAATCCTGCGGAAAGTTTCGCTGGAGGCACCTCGATGCGAAGAGTCCCAATCGTCGCGCTGTTTGCTGTGTGCACTTGTTTGAACTGGGCACAGTCCTTTTCCCCGCAGGTACAGCCGTTCGTCAAAGTGAACGCTCCCGTAGTCGCCCTGACCCACGTGCGCGTGATTGCGGGCACGGGCGAGGCTGCGCTTGAAGATCAAACTATCGTTATCAGCAAGGGCAAGATCCAGAACGTCACCAATGCTTCCGCGGCGAATGTCCCCAGCGATGCCCAAGTCCTCGACCTCCATGGTTACAGCGTCATTCCCGGCCTCGTTGGAATGCACGACCACATGTTTTATCCAATGGGCAACGTCATTTTCGGAGAAATGGGCTTCAGCTTCCCGCGTCTTTATCTCGCCGGAGGTGTAACTACGATTCGCACCACCGGTTCGCTAGAGCCTTATACCGACCTCGAACTCAAGAAGGCGATTGATGCCGGCAAAATTCCCGGCCCCAGGATGCATGTCACCGGGCCGTATCTCGAAGGCGCCGGCTCCTGGGCTCTCCAACTACATCAGCTCAGTGGTCCCGAGGACGCCACGAAAACCGTGAATTACTGGTTGGACGAGGGCGTCGACAATTTCAAGGCTTACATGTTCATCACCCCGGCGGACCTTTCCGCCGCAATCGCCGCCGCCCACAAGCGCGGCGCCAAAGTCACGGGGCATCTGTGCTCCATCGGTTTTCGTGAGGCCGCCGAACTCGGCATTGACAACCTCGAGCACGGCCTGCTGGTGGATACGGAATTCCTTCCCGGGAAAAAACCCGGCGTGTGCCCGGATGAACCCGAGAACCCCGATCTGATCTCCAAGCTGGACGTGAACGCGGGCCCGTTACACGACATGATTCTCGACCTTGTGCACCATCACGTCGCGGTCACCTCCACTCTGCCCGTATTCGAGATGGGGAGCTTCCCCGGACGCCCAACCCTGCAGAAACGAGTCCTCGACGCGCTCTCTCCGGATGCGCGCAGCGCAATCCTGGAAAGAAGAGTCCGATCCAGCGATGCAAGCAGCATCCGACAGCAATATGGGACCGACGTTTCCCCCTGGCCGGCGGCCTTCAAGAAGGAAATGGAATTCGAGCACGCCTTCTCGCAAGCCGGCGGACTATTGCTCGCAGGACTCGATCCGACGGGCATGGGCGGAGTGATCGCGGGTTTCGGCGATCAGCGCGAAGTCGAACTGCTGGTCGAGGCGGGATTTACCCCGGTCGAGGCGATCCACATCGCGACCGCGAATGGCGCACAGTTTCTGGGAGAGCTCGACCGCATCGGCACGATCGCACCCGGCAAACAAGCGGACCTGGTCGTGATTAAGGGCGACCCTTCGACAAAGATCGAAGACATCGAGAATGTTGAGACCGTATTCAAAGACGGCATCGGCTACGATTCCGCGAAGCTGATCGAATCAGTACGAGGAGTTGTAGGCAGCCGTTAGGCCGTTCGCCGAAATCTATCCCATGCTGATTCTCGCCTCCGCCTCGCCGCGCCGCCAGGAGCTTCTACGCAACGCGGGAATTTCTTTCGAGGTCCAGCCTGCTGATATCGATGAAACTCCGATCGACGGCGAAGCTCCACGCGAATGTGCCGTGCGGCTGGCTCGTGAAAAAGCTTTGGCGGTCTCCTACGCTCGCCCTCGCGAATACGTTCTCGGGGCCGACACAATTGTTGTGGTCGACGGGACTATCCTCGGCAAGCCATGTGACGCTGCCGATGCCGCCCGCATGCTGCGTCTGCTGTCGGGGCGCACCCATGAAGTGATTACAGGGGTTTGCCTGGTGGGACCCGTGGCTCATGGTTTCGAAGATGCGCGGTGCGAAACTACGCTGGTAACGATGTCCGAGTTGTCCGACGAGGAAATTCGCGAATACGTCTCGACCGGCGAGCCCATGGACAAGGCGGGCGCCTACGCGATCCAGGGAATGGCTTCACGCTGGATTCCGCGAATCGAAGGTGACTACAGCAATGTGGTGGGACTGCCTGTAGCGCTGGTCTACCGGATGCTGCGCGAGCGGGGACAACTCTAGGGTTGGATTACGACTTTTTTGCTTCTTCTTCCTTCTTTTGTTCGTCCTTCTTCTCTTCCTCGCCCTCTTTCATCGCAGACTTGAAGTTTCGCAGCCCATCCCCAAGGCTCTTCCCAAGATTGGCGAACTTGCTTGGTCCGAACAACAGAAGCGCAATGCCGACGATGAGAACGATTTCCGTCAATCCCAATTTACCGCCCATGTTCAAGACCTCCCAATCGATGCGGACTCTGAGTTGACGCTCCAACTCAACCTGTTAAATTCTAGGCCGCTGCCCGACGGGAGTCAAAGAAACCGCGTCGCTGTGGGGCCAATCTCGCATCTCTGCAACTTGCTAACTCAGGCACGCCGGCGGAGTCTATCCTGAGAAGAGCAGTTTTTCGGAGGTTCGATTCATCATGCTGAGGCGTCACGTTTTTGCGCTGGTACTCGTGTTCGCTCTTTGCAGTCAAAGGTGGGTCTACTCCCAAAGTTCTACGCAGACCCCACCCCCGGTCACTGGCGAGCACCGCAAAACGAGCGAACCGTATACCGGAGATCTTTCAATTTTCGAATCCGAAGGACGCGACCAGAGACTGCAAATCAACCGTGTGATGGACATCCTTGGCATTACGTCGGGCAAGAACGTGGCCGACATCGGAGCAGGCTCGGGCTGGTTCACAGTGCGCGCCGCCCAGAAAACGGGAGCAAACGGAGTCGTGTATGCCGTCGACATCAATCCTGAGGCCATCCGCTACATCGATGATCGATCGCAGAAGGAGCACCTGAGCAACGTGAAGACGATCCTCAGCAAGGCAGACGACCCTTTGCTGCCGCCCGGCTCAGTGGACTCGGTGCTGCTGCTGAAGACCTATCACGAGGTCGCGCAGCCCATCCCTCTCCTGCGCAATCTGAGAGCCGCTCTGCGTCCCGGAGCGAAAGTCGGAATCATCGACCGCAACGGAAATGGCGAGAATCATGGAGTAGGGAAGAATGTTGTGATCCGTGAGGCGAAACAAGCCGGCTACAAGCTGGCCGAACAATTCGATTTCGTAAAGGGCGACAACATGGATTATTTTCTGGTCTTTACTCCAGAACAGTAATCTCGTCGACGGCTGACCACGTTGTCCGCGTCATGTCAACAAAGGCCGGCAGGTCGGCATCCGAAGCCGCACCTTGCGGACTCGCCCATGCCACCTCCATGCTGGACCAATCGTCGAAATGGAGTTCGACTACCGCGTCCCACCCCGGTGGCGTCCGCTTGGGATCAGCACAGACGTAGTTCTGGACGTATTTCCGCAGTCCAGGCAGATTCTTTGCCAAAGTCGCATGAGTTCCTTGTAGATGCCGACGGAACTGTTCCTGGGTCAGGTCCGGACGCTTGTAGATCACAACCATGAACTTGAGCATGTGAGTTCGTTCGGGTCACGCCCTCTCGATCATTCCTGCCAGCAGGAGCGCGCGGCGTGGCAACTCTGAGATCAGAATGTGCTCGTGCACCGCGTGCGCTCCCTCTCCGACACCACCCATGCCATCGAGTGTGGGAATCCCGATGCCCGCAGTGAAATTTCCATCCGAACCTCCGCCGACAGCAGCCTCTTCAAGCTTCCAACCGATTTCTTTCGCAATCCCCTGAGCCTTGCCGTACAGCCCCGCGACCCCAGCGGTGCGCTCCATGGGCATGCGGTTGATGCCGCCGATGATCTCAAGTTGGCAGCGCTTATCGAAAGGCTTAAGAGAACGCATCCGCCGGTCCATCGTGGCGGCTTGCTTCGCTCTCTTGATACGCACATCGATGCCCGCGGTAGCCTGCGCCGCAATCACATTGGTCCGCGTCCCGCCTTGGATCAAACCCACGTTCACCGAGAGGCCTTTCTTCAAATCATTCAGCTTCGATACCGCCGCCACCTGCCGCGCCAGTTCAAGAATGGCGCTGTGCCCCTTCCCCGGATCAAGCCCCGCGTGCGCCGCCACTCCCCTTACCTTCAGCGTGTACTCGCCGACACCCTTGCGCGCTGTTTTCACTGCACGTCCCGCGCCCGGTTCCAGCACCAGCACGGCATCGGATTCCCGTGCCAGAGCCTCCGTGATCTTCCGCGAGGATCTGCTGCCGACCTCTTCGTCCGAGACCAGAAATACAGTGACCGGTCGCGGAAGCTCAGCATGCCAACTCTGCAGCGCTTCGATCGCATAAAACATCAGCGCGATGCCTGACTTCATGTCGAGCACGCCCGGCCCGTGCAGGCGGTCGCCAGCAAGGCCGCACAGCATGGTCTCCAACGTGCCCAACGGGTATACCGTATCGAAATGGCCCAGCAGCAAAACCGGCTTCGCAGAGTTGTTTCCGGGAAAATTGATCTGCAAGTTGTCGCCGTAACGCTCGGCATGATGAAAGCGCACAGTTCCGCCTAACGTCCGGAACTTTTCCGCCAAAAACATCCCCATGCGGTCGGCGGCCGCCTTGTTGTCGCTCGGCGATTCGATCTCGACGAACTCGCGGATCGTCTCCACCATCTGCGACTGGTTCGCTTCGAAGTAGCGCAGCCGTTCACGCCAGTCGGTCCCAGATGCAGCTTTCGTGGAAGGTTTTGATTTCTTGGCAGACACTAAATCTGTTCTCTTTCCGGCAGGATTCTGCAATGCACTCTCCGCACAGTGCCGTACAGTATAATCTTCAGGCCGTTCGAGACGAATTCCATGACTGAGAGCAAGGCCGCGCTGGATATCCACGAGATCCTCAAGATCTTGCCACATCGCTATCCGCTCCTGCTGATCGATCGCGTCCTCGAACTAAAGCGCAGGGAGCGCATCGTTGCCATCAAGAACGTGACCATCAATGAGCCGTTCTTCAACGGCCACTTCCCGGGATTGCCCATCATGCCCGGCGTCCTGGTGGTCGAGGCCATTGCCCAGGCCGGGGGCGCACTACTGCTGACGGAGGTGGAAGACCGCGCCGACAAGGTAATTGTCTTTACAGGGATCGAGCGCGCGCGCTTCCGCCGTCCCGTAAGCCCGGGCGACCAGTTGCGTCTGGAGGTTCAAGTCACCGGGTGGAGACCCTCCGCGCGCATGATTGCCGCCAAGATGTACGGCCAGGCCCTCGTGAATGGAAAGAAAGTGGCCGAGGCCACGGTATCCTGCCAACTGATCGACAGCTCGCGTGGACGCGGTGGCGAGGACCAGGCTACCGAGTGACTCTCGCAGGGGCGGGCGCCCGAGTCCATGACCCAATCATGAATGTTCATCCCACGGCAATCGTTGATCCTGGCGCAAAAATTTCCTCATCCTGCAAGATCGGCCCCTACTGCGTAATCGGTTCGGAGGTGGAACTGGGCGAGCAATGTCACCTGGTCTCCCACGTCACAATCGAAGGCCCCACGAAAATCGGAGCAGACAACGCCTTCTTCACGAAATCCGCGAGTGCGTGACCATCAACCGCGGCACGGTCAAGGGCGGTGGCCTAACGAAAATTGGCAGCCACATCCTGATCATGGCCTACACCCACATCGGACACGACTCGATCATTGGCGATCACGCCATGCTCGTGAACGGCGCCACGCTTGGGGGACATGTAACGGTAGAAGAATGGGCCGTCGTTGGAGCCCTGTGTCCCGTGCACCAGTTTGTTCGGATCGGCGCTCATGCCTACGTAGGAGGCGGCACCACGATCACGCAAGATGTCCTGCCCTTCTCGATGACGTCCGCCGCACGCGACACGCACGCCTACGGGATGAATAAGGTCGGACTCGAACGCCGCGGCTTTTCCAAAGAGCGCATCAGCAAGATCCAGCACGCCTACAAAGTTCTCTTAGCCTCGAAGATGAATACCTCGCAAGCACTGGAGAAACTGAAGTCCGAAGCCGACCGCGGCGAAGATATAGAGCTGCTGATTCGCTTCATCGAGGCGTCGGAGCGCGGAGTAATCAAGTAAAGTGGCCAGTTGCCGGTTGTCAGTTGCCAGTTAACGCGATTAGCACGTCATGTCAGGAGGCAGACACATGGGCCTCTCATATCAAGATCTTATTGCTTGGCAAAAAGCCATGGACCTCGTCGAAGAGATTTACAAGACTACGCGCGGATTTCCCAAGGATGAGCTGTACGGACTAACTAGCCAGCTTCGCCGTGCCGCTGTCTCCGTGCCGAGCAATATCGCAGAAGGGCAAGGTCGATTGACGCCGGGAGAATTTAAGCAGTTCCTCGGTCACGCTCGCGGTTCTCTCCTTGAGACGGAAACGCAGGTTGCGCTGGCCGGGAGACTGCACTGCATCTCTCCAGAAGACATGAGTCGTCTCCTCAGGCTGTCGGCGGAAGTTGGAAGGATTCTCAACGGCTTGATAGGCTCAATCTAAGCTCGCCTGCTGGATCCTTTTACTGGCAACTGGCAACTGACAACCGACAACCGGCAACTGAATGCAACGCATAGGCCTCATCGCCGGCAACGGCACATTCCCTCTCCTCGTGCTCGACGCCGCGCGCGCACAAGGTTATGAAGTTGTCGTCGCCGCCATCAAAGAAGAAACTTCTCCTGAGATCGAATCCCACGGCGCGACCGCGGTGCACTGGCTCTCGCTCGGGGAACTCTCCAAGCTCATCGAAACCTTCAAACGCGAGGGCGTGCAGCGCGCCATCATGGCCGGGCAGGTAAAACACAAGCAGATATTCTCCGCCATTCAACCGGATTGGCGCCTAGCCAAACTCCTACTGTCGCTCACCGCGCGCAACACTGACTCCTTGCTGGGAGCGGTCGCCAAGGTTTTGGCGGACGAAGGTATCACGCTCGAGAATTCCACCTGGCTCCTGGAGCCGCTGCTGGTCAAACCCGGCATCCTGACCCAGCGCGCCCCAACCGATCAGGAGCGCAAGAATATCGACTATGGCCGCAACGTTGCCCGCCAACTCGCGCAGCACGATATCGGACAAACCGTCGTGATCGCTGAATCGGCATGCGTGGCAGTTGAAGCGATGGAGGGCACCGACGCCACCATCGAACGAGCCGGCCAGATCATGCGCTCGCTGCATGGCGATGCCTCGACGCTGAGCCGCGCCTTAACCGTAGTTAAGATCGCCAAGCCCGCGCAGGACATGCGCTTCGATGTCCCCGTGATTGGAGTGAAGACGATTGAGGTAATGCGAACGGCAGGAGCCACATGCCTGGCGCTCGATGCCGGCAAATGTTTGCTGCTCGAAGCAGAGAAAATTCCCGAAGCCGCCAACGCCGCCGGAATCGCCGTGGTCTCAGACGCGCAGTGAATCTCAGCCGTCCCGCAAGCTAGCGGCATAAATCTACTCGTGTCATCCTGAGCAACGCGAAGGACCTATGGAGTTGCTCTAGTTGACAGCGCAACTGCATAGGTCTTTCGCTTCGCTCAAGATGACAGCCGATGTTAAAGTCGCCAATCTAAGGACAACCGCACGTCAATGCTCGCCGATTCCGAAAACAGCTCCCAGCAGCAAGATCACGAGCACGCCCAAAGAAATCCACCCATACCTCCAATCCTTTTCGCGGAAGAACAGGAAGCAGGCGACCACCACCCGCACCACAGGAGTGGCAAGCATCAGCAGCACCCCGGCGCGCTCAATCTCCACCGGGATACGCCCGGGTATGAACAAGCCGCCGAGAAGCCCAGCCAGCATGATGAAGAAGCACCCGAAGGCGCCAATGCGGAGCACCAGTGCGACCGCGCG
>WNEZ01008241.1_pt1 | contig 11709 bp, 11 predicted proteins | sample 5400521 | NCBI WGS metagenome assembly WNEZ01 (sample SAMN13153339, study PRJNA577476) | soil metagenome | isolation source: 120 cm saprolite under Douglas fir tree site 2 hole 1 replicate 1 | place: USA:California | collected 2015-04-18
GCGCTTGGGAGTGAGAGGGTTTTACCGGGATGACCGGGATCAGGTACAGTCAGGGTAGGCAATGGATACGTTTGGAATTGACTGTTAGCAGGGGAGTAATGGCCAATATAATCGGCATACTGTTCCGCAAACCAGATCGTGTCATCGGATGCGACTGCTACACCCATAATTCCCGAACGTCCGTGGGGTGGCGTAATCTGTTGAAATTTTTGAGAGTGGGGATCGAGGACAGCGAGGAAATTATGACCCATCTCACCGAACCAGATACGACCCGCATGGTCAATGGCGGGTCGCATAAGCCCACTGTTGGACAGAGGTAATGAATACTCTTGGAAGGTTCCACCAGCCATAATAGATGGTGTAGTGTTTGACTGTGAATGCGCGGTTGGCGAGTTGATAGGTCCAATGGTTGATGTGAAAGAATCACCACAGGCGACAATAAGTAATGTGAGCAGAAGTAATACTGGAAAATATATAAATCGTTTCATAGTAATTAGTCTTACTCTACAACAACACCAAGCACTCCATCATCGACCAGTTCTTTCAGACGTGCTTTAACGAGTGTGTTTTGCCAATTTTGGTTTGCATGGTCAGTAAGACCATCTACTTCAACGCGCAGGTAATTGTCTGTCAAACCCTCCCAGCGACCATGCTTGTAGCTTTCGAGAAGTACCTCTACCTTCTCACCCAGGAATTGCTGTCGGAAACGCCGTACATCCTGATCGTTTTGCGTAAGTAAGCGCTCACTGCGGACTTTTTTGATCTCATCTTTAATTTGTCCTTGCATACGCGCTGCTGCAGTACCCTGTCTTGGTGAGAACCGGAAGATATGCGCTTTGGCAAATTGCATTTCTACTGCAAGCTGGTAGGTCTGTTCAAAATCACTGTCACTCTCGCCGGGGAATCCTGTAATGATGTCGGTACTTATAGCCATGCCAGGAACGAGACGTTTGGCTGTCGTAACAATAGTACAGTAGCGCTCACTGTTATAGCGACGTGCCATACGTCGCAGTATGTGATCCGAACCGCTTTGCATCGGCAAGTGGAGATGACGACACATGCGAGGATTTTTCCACAATTCCAACCACTCAAGGCGAAAATCTTCAGGCTCCAAAGAGGAAACGCGAATGCGACGTATAGCGGTTTCATGTAAGAGTGCAGCGATCAAGTCGCCGAGGTCGCGCTTTTCATCCCCATCAGGATGGTAGTCTCCCAGGTGAATGCCTGTCAGTACAATCTCTTGAAAGCCTGCACGTACCTTGCGTTGCACATGTTCTACTACTGACTCGATGCTGCGACTGCGTGAACCTCCTCGTACGTAGGGAACGATGCAATAAGTGCAGCGATTATTGCAGCCATCCTGCACTTTCATCTGAACACGGGTTCTCGAGTGTAGTCTGGAATCGGCTGCTGAAGATAAAGTTGTTCCATCGATAACATGTGAGACCCGCGAAGGATTATCGGGCTGAGGTTCCTCATCTCCTCCAACTAGTGGAAGTGAACTGTCACTGCCGATGTGCTGCATATCTGCGTGAAGCATTGGCAGGATATGCATCTGTTCATTTGTTTTGGTACAGATTGTTGTCTCTATTGGATGCGTTGTGGTGATTGGTAAGGTCATACGTTTTTCTTTGATGGCATCTACCAGGGATTCTTTGCCACTATTGCCAATCACAAGGTTTACGCCTGGAAGTGCAGCAACAGCCTGCGGATTCATCTCCGCGTAACAGCCGGTGACGACGAGCAGCGCATCAGGATGGCGGCGGCGAGCCTGGCTGATCATTTGTCTCGAGCTGCGGTCGCCCAGGTGTGTAACGGTGCAGGTGTTGACAATGTAGACATCTGCCATTTCGCTGAAGTTGCGTTGCACAAAACCTGCTGTGCTCATTTGCTCGCTAATAGCTTCACTATCGGCCTGATTCACCTTACAGCCAAGCGTGGCAACAGCGAATGTTGTTTCGGGTGTATGTTGATCGGTCATGTATTTTTATAATTTCTTGTAGATGGCTGTATGGGTAGTGATTCGAGGATCGTCTTCTGAATGAGAGGAAGCGCAAACCAGACATTGCCCAATCCGAAAAGGGTGCCTGTGAGGACGCGCAATTCCCAGGTGCTTTCACGCCAGCCGAACATTTGTGTTGTGCCATCTAAGGCCAACGGCAAAATCATTAATACCCAGATCCACCAGGGGATGCCTGGAATACGTTTTTTGCTCAAGACAAAGATCAAACTACCGATAAACATGGAGGCGTAAATGGAGAAGTTACGTGCGCACATACCAAGTTGATGCCCAAAAATGTAAAATGAATGCGACGGGATCTGCGCACACACCATATGAAGTGCAAAGAAAATTTGTTTGGAAATTCCATCGAGTCCAAAGTAGGAGAGAAACGGAACGCTGAGCGCGGCAAAAACCAGTATACCCAGCATCCATGTAATCATAGTTGCCCAGTGATGAATCAGCAAGTTACTCACAAATCGACCGGTATTATTCATGTATCGATCAAGAGTTTGCCTTCCTGGTGAGTAAGCATGATTAGTAGTTTCTTTTACTTGTTGTAAAGCCATATTATTCCCCAACTGCGATGTCTTCAAGCATGTCCCGCGCTTCTTCGCATAAATGACATCCTGTCTTTGTATAAAATGTCACCTCGAATGGCGTCGGATTTTGTGCTTTCGTCACGTGTGTTACTCCACAAGTTGCAATTGCTATTACCATGATACCATACAGGTTGGTTTCAAGATACAATTATGTGCTTAATCGCATAAAATCATAGTAAAAACAGTAATTTAAACTCTTGCATTAACTGCACCTGCCAACTATACTTAAAAGTATCAATCAACTGACATTTCGTCGAAGGAGTAAATTATGAAGCTCGGATGGCGGCAACATGGGTACAATCTGAGCACGAAGATTGATCAGCGTTCCCACGTTATGAACAGGACGCTGTTCTCGTTGTTCGGTCTGGTACCCATTATTTTTCTTTTATTGATCATGCTTGCTGCCTGCGGCGGCTCCAGTCCTTCGACATCTGGACCAGGTGTTTTGGCCATAGACAATGCTTATAGTCCTAAGGAACTGCATGCAATTTTACGAGTTCCGGAAGAGTATTCTACGATACAAGCGGCGGTAAATGCAGCTGTACCTGGAGATATGGTCTCGATAGGCTCAAATACCAATCCTGACGGAGCATACCATGAATCAGTTAGAGTGAAAACCCCCAATATTACCATTCGTGGCCGAGATCGTAATGCGGTGATACTAGATGGTCAATACAAGCTTGACGATGGGTTTGAGGTACTGGCCGATAATGTTGTCATCGAAAATATGACGGCTCGCCACTTTGTGGGCAATGGTTTTTATTGGACAGGTGTCACCGGTTATCGTGGAAGTTATCTGACAGCTTATGCCAATGGAGACTATGGGATCTATGCTTATAGTGCTACCAACGGGCAGTTCGACCACTCTCTGGCCGCAGGACATCCTGATTCGGGTTTCTATATTGGTGCCTGTCATCCATGTAATGCTCTCATCACGAACGTGATTTCGGAAGATAATGCACTGGGCTTTTCTGGCACGAACGCCGGGGGCAACCTGGTCATTAGCAATTCAATCTGGCGAAATAATATGTCCGGAATAGACCCCAATACTCTCGACTCTGAACCTAATCCACCGCAGGATGGTGATACGATCATCAACAACCTGGTGGAGAACAATAACAACGTCGATGCGCCTGCCAAGGAACTCGAGTATCCTGCGATTGGCAATGGTATTTTACTCGGAGGAGGTAATAATAATATTGTCGAGGGTAACAGGGTTAGCGGGCACAAGTACTATGGCATCCTCGTGATATCAAACATTGATAAGAATTTCTGGCAACCGAGCGGCAATACAGTCAAGAATAATGTGATCACTAATTCTGGAGTGGCTGATCTTGCACTCGCCTCTCTCTCAGCTGGAAACAACTGCTTCTCAGATAATAAAGTCGCGCGCACTGTGCCACCTTTCCTGCAGATCACTCATGCCTGTGGCTCCATTTTTGCCAGGGCAGGCGCAGGCGATCTTAGTTCCGTTGTGGTTTTGCTTGACCATTTCATGCAGGCCAACATGGGACGCTTCAATGCTCGTGATTGGAAGACAGCATCTGCTCCTGCTGACGTTATGCAATCGGGGATGCCTGATGCCAATATTGATCCCCAGGGCATCCATACTATTACAGAAGGGACGTCAATAGATATGACACCAGCCCCCACAACCATCACTCCCAGTATTACAATAGGTGGTCTCGGCCTTGCTAACCCGGTTCTAGAATCGATCCTTGGCTTCTACATGTATTTGCTACCATTGTCGCTCTATGCTGTATGGCTCAGCGTAGCTACCTGGGATCTTGTACGACGTAGCGACCTGAAAGGTGGAACCCGTATCGGTTGGATGGCTATCATCTACCTTATTCCAATTCTGGGTCCCTTAGCTTACTACCTTTTTGGAAGATCGGAGATTCAACGTAGTACCAGGTTAGCTCTCGTCATCGGTGTCCCTGTTGTCTACGTACTTATCGCCGTGGTTCTCTTGCTAACTATCTCGTGATGTAAAGAAACGGTTTTATTCCCTGGCTCGTGCTCGCTCGTGTTGAGTCAGGTAGCGCTTGCGTAGTCTGATGTTTTGTGGCGTTACTTCTACCAATTCATCGTTGTTGATGAAATCGAGTGATTGTTCAAGACTCATAATGATCGGTGGTGTAAGGCGTACAGCTATATCAGCAGTAGAAGAGCGAACATTGGTTTTCTGCTTCTCTTTACACACATTTACGACCATATCCATTGGCCGCGCATTCAAACCAACAATCATGCCTTCGTATACTGGAGTGCCCGGCTCGATAAAAGTGTCTCCACGTTGCTGAGCATTATTTAACCCATAAGTCATTGCCACACCGGCCTCGGAGGCAATCAATGCACCCATACGAGTTGTGCCGATTTTGCCTAACCAGGGTTCGTAGTTGATAAGCATGCTGCTCATTGCTCCATTACCCTGTGTCAATGTGAGGAATGCATTACGGAAACCAATCAGACCTCTTGTTGGAATGTGATACTCAAGGCGTACATTGCCCGAACCATCATTAGTCATATTAGTAAGCTGGGCCTTGCGAGCAGCTAGCGTCTCAGTTAATACACCGATATACGAGTCTCTCGTGTCTATTACCAGGTGTTCGATCGGCTCAACAATTTGTCCATTCTCTCCCTCGCGAGTAATGACCTCCGGGCGTGATACCTGGAACTCATATCCTTCGCGACGCATTGTCTCGATCAAAACCGATAGGTGCAATTCACCACGACCTGAGACAATAAATTCATCGGGTGAATTACCTTCTTCAACCCGTAGACTGACGTTTGTCTCGAGTTCACGATAAAGACGCGCTCGCAGTTGTCGTGAGGTTGGATACTTTCCTTCGCGTCCAGCAAAGGAACTGGTATTGACGCTGAATGTCATCTTTAACGTAGGTTCTGTGATGGCTATTGTAGGTAATGCTTCTGGAGTATCGACATCGGCAATTGTGTCACCTATGTTTGCATCTGCTATTCCTGTTAGGGCGACAATATCACCCGCAACCGCTTCTGCGACTTCGATACGTTGCAGTCCCTTATATGACAGCACAAGGTTGATTTTCTGACGCGATACTACTCCATCACGGTCGATATGCGCTACAAACGTATTTGGAGAGATACGCCCTCTCACAATGCGGCCTATAGCGTATTTGCCTTTGTAATCGTCGTAGTCGAGGGCCGCAACGAGTATTTGCAGTGGCGCATCTGGATCTACAACGGGGGCAGGAACGGTATTGATAATAGTTTCGAACAAAGGCTGAAGGTCGATTCTATCATCATCAGGATGATACATTGCCACACCATCACGTCCGATAGCATAAAGTATAGGAAAATCGAGGTGGGCGTCGGTTGTTGCCAGTTCCAGGAACAGATCCTGAGTCCATTCGAATACCTGGTCAATGCGCGCATCACGGCGGTCAATTTTATTGATGATAACGATGGGTTGAAGGTCGAGTTCTAATGCCTTTTGCAGGACAAAGCGGGTTTGTGGCATTGGCCCTTCCACTGCATCGATAAGTAGAATACAGCCATCGGCCATGTTAAGCACACGCTCAACTTCTCCACCAAAGTCAGCATGTCCGGGAGTATCAATGATATTGATTTTAGTACCATGATAGATGATAGCTGTGTTTTTGGCCAGGATAGTAATACCGCGCTCACGCTCCTGATCATTATTATCCATGATAAGCTTGCCCACCTGCTGATTCTCGCGGAAGATATGGCTTTGCTTAAGCAAGCCGTCCACCAATGTGGTCTTTCCATGATCAACGTGGGCAATAATAGCAACATTGCGAATATCATATCTTTTTACTAATCGTTCTGTCTGGGTCATAGCATTTAGAACCTGCATAATTTTAATATATAACTCTCCGAAGGCATAAGAAAACCGGACGGCTTGAGTCGCCCGGTGATTATGTTGACTTTTTACCGATAACTACCATTTATATTGTATCCCTTCCAAGAGTTAACGTCAAGTTTACAACATACATACACATTGTAAATCAGGGTGATATACTCGTATAAAAATACCTGTTAATCACCCAGGAGCGCACTTATGCCCAAACCCATTCGTATCCTTGCCGTTGATGTCGGCACAGGCACGCAAGATATCCTGCTTTTTGAAAGTGGGAAAACCATAGAGAACTGTTTCAAAATGGTTGTGCCGTCTCCCACGGTGATTGTCGCTAACCGTATTAAGCGAGCAACTGAACGTGGTCAATCTCTCCTCTTGACGGGTGTGACAATGGGTGGGGGACCCTGCCATTGGGCTGCACGCGACCATGCTCTCGCTGGTTTTGCTGTCGCCGTTACGCCTGAAGCAGCACGTACTTTTGATGATGACCTCACAATGGTCGAACAGATGGGTTTTGAAATCATAGACGATCTTGAAGCTGAGCTGAGGAACGAAAATTCTGAAGTAGTATCTATTGAGCTACAGGATTTTGATGCCACAGCAATTATCAGCTCTTTGAGATCTTTCGATATCGACCCCGCTGTCGATGCGCTGGCTATTGCCGCATTTGATCACGGAGCAGCTCCTCCAGGAGTGAGTGATCGTCGTTTTCGCTTTGACTTTATAGCGCAAACAGTGAAGCAGAATCCGGTACCAAGCGCTTTTGCTTACCCTGCGCAGAATACACCTGCTGATTTGACACGCTTACGATCAATCTCGGTAACCGCAGAGCGTTACCTGAAATTGAGCGACTCTGATCCTCAATCTCCATTGCTGTTAATGGATACCGGTTCGGCAGCGGTACTGGGAGCGTTGGAAGACCCACTTGTAAGAAGCCAACGCGAATGCATGCTTTGCAACGTAGGTAATTTTCATACGTTAGCGTTTCATCTTACCCAGGGTCGTATTGTGGGAATCTTTGAACATCATACAGGTGAGATTGACCGCGCAAATCTTGAACAGATGCTTGTGAAACTAGCAGATGGAACATTGACGAACGAAGAAGTATTTAACACAAGCGGTCATGGGGCTTTGATTCTCGATCACGCTGGAAAAGATGTTGACAAAGCATTTCCGTTTCTGGCTGTAACAGGCCCACGGCGCGAGATGCTACGAGGCTCATTGCTGCATCCTTACGAGGCTACCCCACATGGAGATATGATGCTGGCAGGTTGTTTTGGCTTACTGCGTGCTCTTGCCGATCATGAACCTGCTATGGCACAGTTGATTGAACCTTCGCTGCTAAGTATATAGCGATTTTTTACTTTAATTGCTACAGCTTATTTTTAAGCGGACGAATTGGAATGGGGCTTTTATTGGCACGAGTATTTCGGGTCGAAATATTTTGAGGTGACTTTGGCGCCTGTGGAGTTGCCTTTAGAGGCTGGATGCGGGAGACTTTTTCTCTGATGAGCGAAATTTGGGAGTGAACTGCTTGCCGGGATTGCTTGAGCTTACGGGCAATTTCTGATGGACGTTCACTGTTTACCAGGTGCTGGCAGATTGTCTCTTGCTTCTCTGTCAATTCGACTGCCGGATGCTCAAGGGCTGTCTTTGCCATATCTTCTAGAGGGCCGTACTTTCTACGACGGTATTCGTTCAGATCGTCGGGAGAGAAGAGCCAGCGGTCAACAACGCGTACACCTGGTATCAGCCCTTTTTCCACGAGGTGCATGAAATGCCAATAGCTAAGGTTGAGGTGTTTTGCTGCTTCGTGAGTGGTCAACATGCCGTTGAGGTGCTGGAGATTATAATGTAGTTCATCGCTCCTAAGGGCCATGTCGAACGCCTTTCTACGACTTGCCGTATTTCAGATATACCAGGCAAAGACATACTTAGACATGGTGAGTATACCATAGAAGATAGGTAATGACAAGACTTAAAGCTGAACAAATTAGTTTGGATACCCTGTAGGGAAAGGCCTGGCACCGGTTATCAGTGCCAGGTCATAGTGTTTTAGCTTCTAGGCGTAGGGAAGAGCTGGGGAACTCTAAGCGCAAGCCCCATGTCTCCAGCTATTTTGAGTTGACCACTGAAAAATGCACTCTGTGCATCGAGTTTTCCTTCTGTCAACGCAACCCAGTCTTTATCGCTGACGGTGAAGGTGACATCGGGCTTCTCTACACCACCTGGAACAAGTTCGCCAACCCCGTTGACGACGTTGAAAGCCCATACACCTGCCTCTTCTCCTGTAATGTTCCATTGGAACGATTTGGTCAAACCTGCTGCGGCAGCAGAATTAAAAATTTTGGGCATTGCCTCGAAGATTTCTGCAACGGTTGTCATTTTTAACTCCTTCATTAAGATACGCAGGAAAGTCCCCTGCTGGCACTGCCACAGTATATCACATCTTTTGATGCCTTCTAGGGTTGTGCTGTATACCTACAGAAATCTAGCGCGCTGGCATAGGCTATACCCCCACCGATGTAGCTAATTCCACTCAATCGTATTGGCACAGAAAGCCCTAGATTATGCTTTTGATATCTTTTTTGCTGCCAGAGAATGAAGCCACTATCTGATCGCCTTGCGTATGTATAGTGGCTGTTTGCACTAACATAAGCAATCTTATGGGAGAAAAGAGAAGGAGTTGTGAAGAACCAGGTATGCAGTTTCTGGTAGAAACTCGACCAACTAATGGTAATGAATAATGAGGAAAACAATGATAATACAAATGAGATTATATCTGGCAAGGATAGTGCTGATCTGAATACCACTTTTCTCTCTAGTTGCGAATGCTGGTATGAAAAAACAGGCACTGGTTTACTCATAGGTAGACTGCGAATGGCTGCTTCCATCGTTTTGTAGGCGGCATGAGTCTCGGAACATGCCTGGCACAATGCCAGATGTTCATTAAGCGCAATGCGATCAGAAAGCGAGAGATCATCCGGGTGTCTAGCCGAAAGTTTCTGTACCCAATCTGAACAGGGCGTAGGGTTCAATATTTTCACTGGTCTTGCCTCTATCTTTCATTGTTTGTTCGCTCGTCTGTGAAAGTTGTTGATAGGCTACACGAAATTGTTCACATCCCCGGCTAACGTATACGCTAACGCTTTTTTCGCTGATTTTGAGTGAAGCGGCTATCTGACGCTGCGAGAAATCGGCTACAAGTTGTAAAAGCAAGCAGGTTCGATACTTCAGTGATACTTTTGCTAAAGCCTGTCTCACGTGTTCTGTCTCTGCTACTTGTTCTTCAGGCCCCGAAATGCGCATACTTGCTGGTGTATCATCATTTTCGTTAGTTTCCCAACTTGACCAGCGGAACTTGCGACGACGCAGGTGGTCGATCGCTGTATTTGTAGCGATGCGGTAAAGCCAGGTATCGAAGCAGGCTTCATTATGTATACTTCCTATAGCTTGCCAGGCCTTGAGAAACGTTTCTGGGTGAGATCTCGTCCCTCTTCTTCATTTTCTACAATGTGTGACAGGTACGTGCATATTCGGGTATAGTAGTATTCAAACAAGGTATCGAAGGCTAGTTTATCACCCGCCCGCGCTTGTTCTACTACCTCAACATACCAGATTTCTTGCTCAGGTAGCCTGGAAGAGGTGGGATCACGTGCTGTTGAAGGCATTAATTGGGCTCCTATTTCATTACATGCTGCATACTCTCTAACCTCAATGACGACGAAAGGAAGCAAAACCCTACAAATCTGAAAGATTCTTTGCTCTATAAGGGATTTTGGTGGAGAAATCCACTATTCCTCCCTTAGATCACGATTTCACTATATGGACGAGAAAGTTGTAGGGTTTTGGCTTATGGATTACGTCATTGAGGATAGACAGTGTGAGTCCAAGCATTTTAAAACCAACAGATAGACTTTGCTCAAAGGGGCATTAGCATGATGAATGATTCAAGTACTGACCGTTTACCATCTGACCGTACATCTAATGAAATTGGCTGCTTAGATAATGAGGGACGCAGTATAAATATGATCGAAGATGATTTTGACAAGTATCATGATCAGTATTGCTTAGAAATGTTTCGTCACGCTCTAAAGGAGCATGATCAGCAAGCGCAGAGATGGTTACAGAATCACTTCAGCGTAAAAGTGTTAGATTTATTGCATTGCCATCCCAGCAAGGATAAGGCTTGTCGTCTTCATTCTGAAGAATACTATGTAATCGAAACGTTTAGGCGCTTCTGGCAAACTTCACTCCAACATCAGGAATTTGAATTCAAAAGCATGATTGATGTTTTGTCTTACCTGCGTGTAAGTCTGAATGGCGCCATTCTAGATGCGCTACGCAGCTACTCATGTCCTCATGAAGCGCAATCACTGAGTTCTGGTTTGGCAAGAGAGTTGAACTCGGATGAGAATGACAGTAGCCAGGAGGTATGGAGTAGCTTAGAAAGAAAACTTTCTGGCGCCCGTCAACGTCGATTGGCTTACTTGCTTTTTCATTGCGCTCTCAAACCTGGGGAAATTGTAGGTAGCTGTCCACATGAATTCAGCGATTTACACGAAATTTATCGCATGCGTCGTAATATCATCGAACTCCTGAGCCGTTAAGATCGAATCATCTTCGCTATGGAAAAGATTTCGCGATCATCTACAATTGAAACGAGCTAGCGGGAGGCTTGCTAGCTCGTTTCAATGTTCTTTTTATCTAAACGCGCCTGGTGTAAACTTGAGAGATAGCGTGTTACTGCCTCTATTTGTTCTCCTTCTACATGTTGATCGATAAGCTTAACCAGTGCGCTGCCTACTACGACACCATCTGCATAAGTCGTCAACTCGGTAACGTGTTCAGGTGTTGAAATACCAAAGCCGACTGCGATTGGCAGGTGAAAGTCTTTCGTATAGTCATAGACTCGCTGAATAAAATCGCGTAAATGTGAAGGTAATGTTGCCCTTGCTCCTGTAACACCGCTCAGTGCAACACAATAAATGAAACTGCCATATCCACTGGTTGCCATCTGAGCAATTGTAGTGATACGCTCTGTGGGTGTTGTGGGTGGTATCAGAAAGATGAGCGAAAGCCCATTTTGTTTTGCAGCTTGTTGTAATGGTTCAGCCTCTTCTGGCGGCAGATCGGGGATTATCAGGCCACAGACTCCGCTTGCAACTGCCCTCCGGCAAAAGTTCTCGATACCATAAGCTAGTATTTGATTGTAATCACCCATTAGCATGATTGGAACATCACTCCTGGTT
>WNEZ01005956.1_pt1 | contig 11707 bp, 8 predicted proteins | sample 5400521 | NCBI WGS metagenome assembly WNEZ01 (sample SAMN13153339, study PRJNA577476) | soil metagenome | isolation source: 120 cm saprolite under Douglas fir tree site 2 hole 1 replicate 1 | place: USA:California | collected 2015-04-18
CCGCCCCGCGATTGTTGCGAGCATTTGGAAGAGGGTCGGAGCAATGGCCAAGACAGCTACAGGGGTTCATTGTGGGTTTTGGTGGCGTCGGGTTATCTAAGACGCGAGGAGGCTTTGCTTTTTTCGGGAAGCTGCGGAGCTTCATGCGAGGCGGGGCGTGGTGGTAACAATGTTCGTTACGAAACGGCGCCGCGCCAATCTTGTGATCCGACTACGCTCCAGCCACTGCGCGATCAGCCTGCTGCCGGCGGTTGTAACGCAAGGCGACATTCATAAACACGTTGCCGAGGGAAGTCTCGAAACAGATCACCAGCGCTTCGGTGTCTTCACTGCTCTTGTCGCCTTCGTCGGACGTGAGCAATAGAGGAGGATGCACACGGAAATGGAAACCCTGGTCGTTGAGCGCGCAGACAGCATTACCCACGACCTGGTTTGCCAGCTCGAAAACGGTCTCGCGCACGAGCCCATCCGATTCAGGCAGTTCGCCGCCGGCATAGTGGCTGGCTACCCGCACGGCGGTTTTCGGATCGAGGTCAAGGATGACGCGGCCCTCGATATCGCCCGAGAGTGCGACCAAACCGGCCACACCTTTTCTCCGGTAAGCTTCCTCTTCCATGCTGAGGTTGCCCACTTGTGTGGTGCCCTGCAGTCCCTGCGACAACACGGCATCCGCCGCATTGATGAAGGGCTGGATCAGCTCCATCTTCATGAGATCAGGCTCCCGCGCCGGTGGCGTTGGTCACCGCGCCGTCTTCACCCATCACGTACTTGATAACTTCGTACAGCACTTCCGGCTTCACCGGCTTCTGCACGAAATGCCGTGCTCCCCGCTGCAACGCCGCAACGATGTTTTCCTGGTAGCCCACGGAAGACACCATAACGATGCGCGCTTCGGGATGCGTTTGGACAATTTTCTCGGCCGCTTCGATTCCTTCCATCTGCGGCATGGTGATGTCCATGAGCACGATGTCGGGCCGAGTCCGGTCGAACTCGCTGATGGCGGTCAACCCGTCTCCCGCTTCGGCCGCCACCTGTCCGCCGAATGTCTCTATCATGCGGGCCAGGTTCTTGCGGGCGAACACAGAGTCATCCACGATCAAATAGCGGACCGGCTGCCCGTCTTTGCTGCGTTTTACCGCTGCAAACTGCTCCATAACCAAACCTCCTCTTATCACATCCATATCACGGCGGCGTGCCGCCGGCCAGATCACCCTAGTCACGAGCCCATGGAACTGGTCACAAACCCTACTCAAACACCCGCATTCAGCGGTCTTCTTTGCTTTCTCAATTTCCCGCTTGGACGGCTTTACCTGTCCCGCCACTGCGCTCATGGCGATTGCACACTGCTTGTAGCGTAGCCGAAAGGACGTCCAGCGCCACAATGCGTTGGGCGTAACCGCGTTCGATTGCCGCCTTGGGCATGCCGAATACGACGCATGAGTCCTCACTCTGAGCGATGGTCATGCCACCAGCCTTTTTCATTGCACCCAATCCCTCGGCACCGTCGTCGCCCATGCCCGTCATCAGTACACCGACCGCTTCCGATCTGAACTCTTCTGCCACGCTGCGGAACAGGACGTCCACGCTGGGGCGATGGCCGTTGATCCGCTCCTCGTCATTCAGGACAGCGACGTCTCCCAAGGGCAGCCGCCTTGCTTTCATGTGACGGCTTCCCGGACAGATGAGCACTCGTCCGGCTTCGAGAACATCACCGGATTGGGCTTCTTTCACTCGCATGGCACACAACTCATCCAGGCGGCGAGCAAACATGTCGGTAAAGCCCGCTGGCATGTGTTGCACGATCAGAATCGTTCCCGGAAAGTCTCCCGGCAACTGTGCCAGTAAGAATTCCAGCGCCTGCGGGCCGCCAGTGGAAATTCCAATTGCCACTACACGCGTCGGAATCCCAGCTGACTTCTTCACGATCTTCTGCGGGGGCATGTCGGTTGGTGCGTCTGCTCGGCTGGGTACTCGCGGAAACAGCTTGGGGCGCACTTTGCACTGGGGCGCTGTCTTCACCTTGGCAATCAGCTCTCTTGCCGTTTCTGCCATGTGCAATGAGGCGTCCTTGGGCTTGGTCACGAAATCGAATGCTCCCAGCCCCAAAGCTTTCAGCGTGATGGATGCGCCTTCTGTACTGTGCGAACTCACCACAATCACGGGCACCGGGTGCCAACGCATTATTTCCTTCAAAGTGTCGATACCGTTCATACCCGGCATCTCGAGATCCAGCGTGACTACGTCCGGATTTAGCTCCTCGATCTTTTTCAAGGCAAAGAATCCGTCCATCGCCGTTCCTACTACCTCGATGGAATCATCGGCCGCCAGCATCTGCGGGATGAGCTTGCGCATCAATGCGGAATCATCGACCACTAGCACGCGCACCGGCTTCCTCATGCATGCCCCCCCACGGTGCTGAGGGCCAGCCGGGTGCGGTCGGTGTCGGTCAACAACAACCCGGAACTTGTCAGGCCTGTTTGCATGGGCCGCGAACTGGCAACGTGCTCCACCACTGCGGGCAAATTCAAAATCAGCACCACCCGTCCGTCGCCAAGAATGGAGGCTCCGCTGACCAAATCCGTCTCGAAGGTGCGGTCGTCCAAGGCCTTGATCACCAACTCTCCTTCGCCTTCCAGGGCGTCGACAATCAATCCAAATTTCTTTTCTCCGACCAGAGTCACGAGGACGAAAAGCTTTTGGGGCTTGCCGTCTTCAGCAGCTGTGCCAGGCTGCCCCAACCGCAACACGGGAAGCACTTGATTGCGCAGTTGCAGTACCTCGTAGTTATCCACTTGGTGGACTTCCGATTCGGTGGTCCGAGCGATCTCGACCACAGCGTTCAGGGGTATGGCGTACAACCGCTGTTCCACCCAGAACAGGAGCGCCTGAATAATGGCCAACGTTAACGGTAACTTCAGCCGGAACGTAGTACCTTGGCCAAGTTGGGTCTGCACGCCGACGGTGCCCTTCAGCCGGTGCAGCACGCTTTGCACCACATCCATGCCGACACCTCGGCCGGATACTTCCGTGACTTGCTCTGCGGTGCTGAAGCCGGGACGGAAAATAATGTCCAGGATCTCAGCCTCGCTTAATCGCGCCGCCTCTTCCGGCTGCAACAGTCCCAGTTGGATGGCCTTGAGGCGAATCTTAGCGACATCCATGCCCCGCCCATCGTCGCTGATTTCCACGATGACCTGATTGCCCTGGTGATAAGCATTGAGCCGGACTCTGCCCTGCGCCGGCTTGCCCAAACGTTGGCGTTCTTCTGGCGATTCGATGCCATGACTTACTGCATTTCGTACCATGTGAGTCAGAGGCTCGGCGATGGCGTCGAGAATCCCTTTGTCCAGATCTGTATCTTGCCCACTCACCACCAATTCGACATCTCGGCCGCATTGCCGCGCCACATCGCGCGCCATGCGCGGGAAGCGGCGGAACAACTGCTCAACTGGAACCATGCGAATTTTCATCACCGAGCGTTGCAGGTCGTTGAGGACCCGTGCCTGAAAAGCGATAGCATCGGCGAACCGGCCCCGCAACTGTTCCTTGGGATAACGCTTCGACAGTTCGCCTAGCACCTGCTGAAGCATAGACTTGCCGATAATCAGTTCTCCCACCAGATTGAGCACGCTATCAATGCGTCCGGCTTCGACTCGCAGAATATTTTCCGTCTGCGTGGGGGCGAAACTCGTCTCTGCCATGGAAGCTTGGTTTTCTGAGGGAATCTCAGCGGCCGAAGTGTGAGCGGGTTCTTCTTGCAGCGGCGGCGTCTCGAATGAGCCTTTTTCGGCGGAAGCCGCCACGCCCGGCATGAGCGTCACACTGATTTCGCTTGCAATGGTGGGAATCCGGCATTTCGCAGCGATCTGATCCTGCGGCTGGCGACTGGCTACCACCAACTCGACTTGTTTGGAGGCCGCAGGAGAATTCGCTTCCGGCCGCGCAGCCAGTACCTGGCCTACGCTGGCGACGGCGTTGTGGATGATCTGACGGCCCGCAATCGGCATCGTGCAGTGCGGATCAATCTTCGCCACCAGGTGATAAACATTCAAGCCGCTGGCTTGGGCTTGCTGTATAGCCAGCTTTTCGTATTCGGCCCAATCTGCACGCGCTCGGGGAGCCGCTTCTGCTCCTGCCTTCTTACGGCGTGATTTCTTCGCTCCAGGTGTGGCGGTCAATTCTTGTATCTTCAGCCGTAGCGACTCCGTGGCCGGCATCTTGCCTCCGCCTTGGTAGGCGGCGATCATCTCGGCAAATGCATCCGCGGCAGCGAAGGCGATCTCAGCTAGACCAGCATGCGCTGAGGCGCCCTCCAATGAAAGTGCATCTTCCAGCCGATGAGCGAGTTCGCTGAGTTCGCGCAGTCCGCATGCGGCGGAGTCACCTTTCAGGGTGTGAACTGTCCGGCGGATGACGCGCACGATTTCCTCATCGCCCGGATGTTTCTCCAGCTTCAGGGTTTCTTCGTTGAGCGCCTGCAGCAGTTCAGCGGAAGTCTCGAAGAAGAGCTCCCGCAGTTCTGCCCCGGGTTCATCTGCGAACTTCATTACTCCCTCACCTCGATGCGTTGGTAGGCCGTTCCACTATTGCGATGGATCATTTGAAACTTGTCGGTCAGTCCCAGCAGGCTTTCCGCGTGACCCACAAACAGATGGCCGCCGGGATTCAGGCAGCGGTAAAACTTCTCGACCAGACGCTTCTGCTCCGCTTCGTCGAAATACATCATCACGTTACGGCAGAAGATCACGTCGTTGCGCTGGGGCAAATACTCGGTCTTAAGATTGTGAAAATCGAAGTGGACCAAATCCTTCAACGTCTTCTTTACCGCATAGCGGTCACCCATTTTGTCGAAGTAACGCAGGCGGAAGCTGTAATCTACTGACGCCATCTGACTTTCGCTGTAGCCACCTTCCTGTCCCGCTCGCAGCACGGAATAGCTGATGTCGCTGGCCAAAACCTCCACGCGCCATGGGGGCGCCACCAGTGGTTTAGGCAGCGGCATTTCCACTGGCAGGGAATTGCGCAGGTAGTAATAAGCCAATCCGTCGGCAATCAGCATCGCCAATGTGTAAGCTTCCTGACCGGTGGAGCAGCCTGCGCTCCACACCCGAACGGAATACTCGCGCCTGGCTTGCTTTTGCTTCAACAACTCCTCCAATACGAATTTCTGAAACAGGTCCAGTTGCGCCTTGTGGCGAAAAAAGCTCGTCTCATTGACGGTGAGGTTCTCCAGCAGCTTGGCGAGTTCCGCTTTTCCTTCCTGGCTGATCAGCAGCCGGTAGTAGCCGTAGAAGGAATCGACACGGCACTCTTTCAATCGGCGCAACAGGCGGTCCTGCAAGAAATGGGTGCGACGCTCGTCGAAATGCATCCCGCACTCCTGATACACGAGTGCCTGAAGCAGTCGAAGTTCCGCGTCCGTCAGTATGGGAGCAGGTGCTGCTCCGGATGCGCTCATATGCTTTCTCGTTCCCGCCTAATACTGAACCAGAATTCTGAATCCGTGCAATCGCAGTGCAGGGCTTACCTCTTAGAACTCATGGGGCCGAAGCTCCTCGCGCCTCACCTTTGACCGCAGGTTTGCTCTTCTTCGTTCTCTCAGCCGATAGCAGGCTGCCGGGAGCCAACAGCTTGTTCAGGTCCAGGAGCACAACCAAACGTCCGTTGACTTTCCCCAACCCGCTCACACAGTTCAGTCCACCCTCCTGAAACACGGAGGGCGGTGCCTCCACTTCTGCGGCGGGGATCTTGAGGACCTCCGACGCAGAGTCCACGATCAGTCCGGCGAGTTTGCCGGAATGTTCCACCACCAGAATCCGGTTCTGCTTGTTCAACGCAACTTGCTTTTCTCCGAAGCGCTTGCGCAGGTCCATGACAGAAACGATCTTGCCCCGCAAGTTGATCACTCCTTCCAAATAGACAGGAGCGTCCGGCACAACCGTGATTTCAGGGACTCGCACGATTTCGTGCAGGGAGGTGATGGGCACGCCGTAGGTTTCGCGGCCCACCTGAAAGCCCACGATATGAAGTTCGTCAGTCATGGGAGCTCAGCTCTGACTCCCAACCGCAGCCCGCCTGGCGGCGCCACGCTGGCTACTCTCATTGGCACGCTGCATCGGCCGCGACCCAGAGGAGTCCTCGAGCGTGAAGCGGTCCATGAATTCCAGCAGGCCGCGCGACATCTTCGACATCTGATCGGAGGAAGCCGCCAGTTCCGTGGACCCGGACGTGGATTGCTGCACTAGTTCGCGCATCCGCTCCATGGCTTTCACGACCGCCTGTGCTCCCGATGCCTGCTCTTCCACCGCAGAGTTTATTTCGTGGGTGATTTCGTTGAGCCGCGTGGTGGCACGTGCGATTTGCGACGAACCATGGGACTGCTCATTGGTGGCAGCGCCGATTTCCTGCGCAAATTTGTAGACCTCCGTTACCACGTTGGAGATCTTGCGCAGCGCCGCATTCAGTTCTCCACCCAGCTCCAATCCTTCGTTCACGATGGCGGTGCTGCGGTCCATGTTTTCCACGGCCTTGCGTGCTTCTTTCTGAATGCTCTGGATCAACTCCGAAATTTCCTTGGTCGACTGCGCCGACTTTTCCGCTAACTTGCGTACTTCATCCGCGACCACGGCGAAGCCCAAGCCATGTTCCCCGGCCCGTGCCGCTTCAATGGCTGCGTTCAACGCCAGCAGATTGGTCTGCTCCGCCAGGTCATCAATCACTTCAATAATTTTCCCGATATCATCCGCACGCTGACCCAGAGCTCCAATAATTTCGCCCGAAGAGTTGATGGTGGTGTTGATTTTGTTCAGGCCGTCAGTCGCCTTCTCCATGGTGGTGATTCCGCTGTGCACCTCCTCGCGCGAGCGATTGGAGATATCGAGCAACACTTTGGCGGTGTCAGCCACGCGCTGGATGGAAGCCACCATTTGGTCGATTGAGGCCGAGGTTTCGCTCACGCTTGAAGCCTGCACCTGCGTGCTCTTCACCATGTTTTGCACGTTCACGCTCATCTCGTGCATCGTGCTCGTAACTTCATCGATGGCGGAGGAAGCTTGCAGGCCAATTTTGGCGGAATCGTCTGACGCCCCCGCGATTTGGTTGGACGCGCTGGCTACTTGGGTAGACGCATCGCGCACGCTACGCACCAGACCACCCAGCCCTTCCACCATCCGTGCGAAAGCCTTGCCCAGGGTGTCCTGGTTCGATCGCGGCTGCACTTCAACGTTCAGATCTCCACCCGCAATGGCTTCGGAAACCCCTGCCATCTCTTTCAGGTAGGCAACCATCTTGGCAAATGTGCGCGCCAGTTCGCCGATTTCATCTTCCCGGTTGACGTCGATGTTGTGTTCCAGATCGCCGGTGTCCCCAATCCGCCGCGCGACTTTCATCAGGTTGGTCAGAGGGTCCGTGATCGATTTGGCGCTGCGGTAGGCAATCACGACGCCCAGACCAACAGCCAGGAGTGTGCTAAACAGTGCAACGAAAATCGTTGCCGTACCCGCAGTCTCATCGGATTTGCGACGCGCTTCTACCAGCTTTCGGTTTTCAACGTCTGCCACGTCAAGAGCTTCCGTGGAATTTTTCACCCATGAGGCTGCATCTTTTTGCAGGTAGAAAATCTGCAGTTCCGCCACCGTAGCATTACCCGAGTCCACGTCTTTGCGCTTGTCGATCAGAGGCTGGGCGAATTCCTTGCCCCACGTCTGTTCCAGTTGCAGGACTTTCTCGAGCGCGGTCCGTTCCTGCTCCGAATTCGCCAGCGACTTACCTTCCTCCAGCTTGCTGTTCATTGCCCGCATGCCATCGTTCATCCGGTCGACCTCACGCGTGTCACCACTGAGCAGGTAATTGCTCAGATAGAGCCGGTTCTGCATCATCTGAAAGCGCACCGCGTTGGTCGCGTCGGTTAATTGCAGTGAGGCGGCGGCTGCAGCCTTGGCCGCATGCTCACGCTGCACGGCCACCAGGTTCACGAGGAACAGCACCACGACCATCGTGAGGATGATTCCGAAATTCACATAGAGTTTCTTGCCGATTGTCATTCCGTTCCTCCGCGTTTACGCCGACCGCCGGACCCAAGCGCGTGTTTCATTGGCGAGGGTCAAACTTGAAGTCCACAATGCCGGTGCTTTCCATCGCTGCTGGTTCGAAGCGCCATTTCTTCACAGCATCAAGTGCCGCATTGGCGAGCACCGGATGTCCTCCCAACACGCGCGCACCCTTCACCGTGCCGTTTGGCAATACAACAACCTCCACCTTCACGGTTCCGGCGAGGTTCATCTTCCGCGCCAGTTCGGGATAAATGGCTTGGACCTTGTTCTTTGCTTTTCGGGAAATTTCATCTTGCCCTTGCTGCGCCTGTCCTCCTAGCGGGGTGAGCGCTAAGGCCAGCAGCCCGGACACTGCCCATGTCACTCGTAAAGACACAGTTCCTCCTCGGCACAGATCGCGGTGAGCCCCATAGCTGCAACGCCGGTGCCACCGGACAGTCCCTGAAAAAACCAAAGTCACCGCCGGGATCTATATGCTTTTGAAAGACTTAAGAATCCAGCGGCCTGTTCTTGGGAGGTCTCCAAATTGCCGCTGTCTCACCCAGATCTGTTTTTCCTTGCGGCTCTCAATTTGAGACGCGCTAGTCGCATTTAAATCTCGGGCTTTCACAGTTAGACACCCTGTGCCCCATTTTCCTTGACTCAAATTGAGATGACGGAGTACTTTCCCCATAGATTCAATCACTTGTGAATCGCAACGTTTCGTTCCGGTCGATCGGTGCCACCGAACATGCTTGAAGGCAATTCGAAGGTTCCCCGTCGAACTAGCTCCTTCCCCGGATCGGACGAAGCCTTTCAGGCGCTGCTCTTACGAATCGCCGCTAAGGCTAGTGATCGCTCCGACGCTGCATCACTGATCCATCTGTTCTGCCATGCCTCGCGGGAGTTTTTTCAGGTCAGCGGCGTTTATTTTTGGCGTCGTGAGTCTGAAGATCAACTCGTTGGCGAGCAAGCGGATGGCAAGATGGCCGAGCGCTTCCAGGGTCTCCGCCTCAAGCAGCATGAGAGCGCTGTAACCATGGAGGCCGTCCGCCGACGCCGTGCTCTGTTCGTCAACCAGCTTGATGCCGCCAACTACACCGCTGCCTCTGAATTTGGGGCGCGCTCTCTTATGGCGGTCCCCCTTGTCGTCTTCAATGAAGTCATCGGCGCGACTACCTTTTTGCATGATTCCGACAAGGAGTTTTTTAACGAGGATCTGGCGGCCAAGGCAACCATCCTGGCAGGTCAACTCGGCAGTCTTCTCGAAGCCTCAAGGCTGAGCGAGGCCTCCCGAGAGGAGCATCGCCGCGCTGAACTTCTGGCTGACGTCGCCCAAGTTCTTCACGCGACGCCCGACGTGACCGCCGTAATCGAGGCCTTGGCCGACAAGTTGCGCGTTCTTCTGCGCAGTCGCCTGGTGTGCGTTCTGCTCCGTCGTGACGGTCCGTTTGAACTCCGTGCCGTCTCCGCCGAGACTCCGCAGCTTGCTCATTCCGCGCGTGCCCGCCATGATCGGCAGACCATCCGTTTCGCTGCAGATTTGGCGCAACGCGCAGTCGCCGCTGGAGAACCCGTTAGCCTCTCCGTCAGCGCTGACGTTCACTCTCTGGGAAGCTTGGTTTCGGGCGGGATGCTGATCGCGGCGCCCTTCCGCACCTCCCAGACTCAAGGCGCTGTCCTGGTCTATCCCCGTTCGGAAGGAATTTTCACCGCCGAGGAAAAGTCTCTGGTTGCGGCAATCGCCGGCTTTGGCGCGGTGGCCGTGGCTCATGCTGAGCTTTATGCCTCCGCCCACGCCCAGGCTCACGAATTGCACCAGTTGTTGGAAATCTCTTCCGCGCTAAGCTCTAGCGGCGATCTAGAGCAGTTCTTGCAGGCGTTCGTAGTGCGTGCGGCTGATTTTCTTGGGTTTGGCCGCTGCTTTATCGCCCTGCTCGAGCAGGAACAGTTTCACGTCCGTTATGGAGTCGAAAAGGGCGAGGCGAAGCGTGTCGACGAAATCTTCCCGGAGGGCATTGCCACTCAGGTTTTGCGAGCCAGAGAAGTCTTTTGCTCCGACGACGCCAGCGCGTTGGCGAACGCCAATCTTGATCTGATTGCCAGGTTCCATGTCCGGCAAGTTCTCATCGTGCCGCTGCTTGGCGCGGGAGATCAGATCCGAGGAGCCTTCGGCGTACTGGATCGCCTGGAGGGGGCACGCATCTTGCCTGAGGATGTGCGACGCGCCCGCGCTTTAGCCGCCCAAGTCGCGGTGGTCCTCGAGGTTGCCCGCAACCTGCATCAATCCCAGCAGCATCGCCGCCGGGCCGAGGCACTCATGGATCTGGGGCGCGCGATCGATGGGGTGTTGCACCTGCCTGATTTCGCTCGTAAGTTTGTGCATCGGGTAGTCGATCTTACCGGGGCAAATGCCGGCATTTTTGCCTTATTTCAAAATGGAATCTTCCAGACTATTGCCACCCATCCACCCTGGGAAACTCCTCAGCGTCCGGACGAGCCTTCGGAAATTCCTGTCCTCAGCCAAGATCGCCAGGGACAAGATCGTCCCAATCATGAACTCGACCGGCAGGTCGGCCAGGCCCTTGCCGATCTCATAACCAAGCATACAGAAGCCATCGTCTACGGTGCCGCGGCGGATCTTCTCGGCTCACCGGTGGCTTCCCATCTGATTTTCGACGCTATCAGCGATTTCATTGTCGTGCATGATGAAACCGATAAAGTCCTGCGCGTCAACCGCTCTCTGGCAGCGATGATCGGCGTCTCCCCTGCCGAACTGATTGGCGTCAACATGCGTGCTCTGCTGGCCTTGACCAGCGACGTGGCGTCCTATTCGTGCCCCTTCTGCCGCTCCATGAGTGAAGGTGCGGACGAATTCGTCCATCCTTTGCTGGATCGCACCCACCTAGTCTCGACTTCGCGCGTACACGGTCCATCGAGCGAAGGCTTGCAAACCATTCATATCCTGAAGGACATCACCGACCGCCGCGAAGCCGAGCATCGCTATCGGGAGTTATTCGACAACATTCAGGAAGGATTGTTCTTCAGCACTCCCGAAGGCCGTTTCATTGAAGTCAATGACGCCATGGTTCGCATGCTCGGCTATGCCAGCCGAGAGGAACTTTTGCATATAGATATTCCCACTCAACTCTATTTTTCTCCCGAGGAGCGCCAGCGGCTCACCGATGCGCTTCAGGAGTTGGGTCATTTGCGCAACTTTGAGGCCACCCTGCGCCGCAAGGACGATTCCCCCATCTACGTGCTGATTAACGCCTTTGGCATGTATGACGCCATGGGACGATTGCTCCAGATCCGTGGTCTCATGCTTGATGTGAGCGGGCTCCACGCCTATCAGTCTGAGTTACAGCGGGAGCGCGATTTTTCCAGCAAGATCATCAGCAATACTCAGAGTCTCATCCTGGTTGTCGACACCGCCGGTCTGGTCAGCTACGCCAACCGCCGCTGGTATGACGCCGGCTTCGAACAGCGGGAACTGCTGGGCCGGCCTTTGTTGGATATGGCCGCACCCGGCTACGTTCGCCCTCTGGCCGATGCGCTGAACGCAACCCTCCGTGGGCAGCAGGTGGACAATCTCGAAATGCAGGTTTTACGCGGCCATGGCGGGGCTGGACAATTCTCGGCCAATCTCAGTCCCATGCGGGACGATCAAGGCCAGA
>WNEZ01027738.1_pt1 | contig 11707 bp, 18 predicted proteins | sample 5400521 | NCBI WGS metagenome assembly WNEZ01 (sample SAMN13153339, study PRJNA577476) | soil metagenome | isolation source: 120 cm saprolite under Douglas fir tree site 2 hole 1 replicate 1 | place: USA:California | collected 2015-04-18
CTCTCTATCAGGTACATTTGTTCGAGGATCACCTGTTGATCCATGACTAGGCACTGGGATAGTGACAAGAACGTAGGTGTTGGACATGTATCGCATACAACTACCGGATGCCGAGGACGACCTTGGCACCATCATTGCAACGTTGGTCACAACACAACAAGCCAGCTTGCTTCCGCCGCGCTATCGGCCTCTCATCGGGATGCTTGCCTTGCCGTCCACCAGCGTCGATGGGCAGCGGCACGTGATGGGTACCGACCTTGCCAGTATCGAGGCAGTTCTCGCTGCCGGAGGCGAGGTGCGACTCATTCCGGTGCGCCTCCCTGTTGCCGGGGAAGAGGCCTTCGAGCTGGTACTGCACACCGTGCTGCAGTGTGATGGCCTGCTCTTCTCATGCAGCGACGTTGATCCTCATCTAGATGGTCATGAGAACCATGCACCACTGGAAGGGCCTTGGTCTTTGCTCGATTGGTGGATGATGCTCATGGCGCTGGTGGCACGCGAGACGCTGACGCCGCTCTTTGGCATCTGCCGAGGTGCAGCGTGCTTACAGGTGGCCTGTGGGGGAACGCTGCGCCAGCAGAGGCCAGGTAATCAGATTGACCAGGGATGTGCCCACACCGGGGTGATGCACAGCCTTGACCTTGATCCTGAGCGCCTGGCGCTCTGCGTTCGCGGAGGAAACCGCATTGCGCCTCCCGATTTCCTACCATCGGCAGATCAAGGAGAGGAGGTCCTGTGCCTGCACCACTACGAGCTAGACACCCTGGCGCCAGGCTTTCTTGCCTGGGGTTGGACAGGTGGCAGAACGGCAGCATGTGGCTACCCAGGCCCATTACCCTGGTTCGCGCTCGCGACACTCTTCCATGCCGAGGGTCGGGTGGGTCCGGGCCAGCTCGATTGCCTGTCATTCTATCTGTTTGAGATGTATATGCGGGCTTGCCGGGCCTATGCAGGCTCTCTCCGCGATGGACTCACGTCGACGCGTCTGCGCGACAGGATACTCCGGTGGCTCTATGCCAATCCGCTTGCACAGCGGCTCCTCTCAGAACCGCCCGTTTCCAACACTCACACCATTGCGAGCTCTTGAAGAGAGGCGAGCGGCTCTGCTGGCGCCTGGTATGGCTCGACGAGGTGCCATCCAGCGCGTCTGGATGAAGCGATTTCAATAAAAAACAGTCCTCCTTTGTGCACTCAGCGCGCAGCACACAGGGCGGAAGGAAAGGGAACCATCTCATGCGTTTGCAATGGAAAGCCAACAGACCCTGGATCCTGGCGTTCACGCTCTTGCTCACCCTCTTCTCGGGGTCTCTGACCTTCCTGGTGAGCGCGAACGCTTCGGCAGCGACGGCTTCGTATCATCAGCTCCTCACTATCACCGGACCTGGCATCCCCCCACATGCTGCCAGGTGGCCCTTCGACATCAGCTGGTTCGATGAGGCCAGCCAGATGTACTATCTCGCCGATGCGGGCAACGCTCGTGTCGATCTGATCGACGCGAAAACCAACACCTTCCTGGGGGCCATCGGGGGGTTTACCGGTTTTCACGGAAGCATCGAGACGCAGGGACCTGCTGGTCTGGTGACCGATAACCTGTATCAGCTCTGGGTAGGGGACGGCAATAGTACGGTCAAGGTCATCGATCTGATGTCGCGCACCATCGTCGCCACGCTCTCCACCGGTGGGACAAAGCGAGCAGATGAAATCGCCTACGATCCCATGGAGCAGCTGATGCTGGTCACCAATGGATCGGACGCACCACCGTTCGTCTCCTTCATCTCGGTCACCCATCGCAAGATCGTGGGCAAGATCGTCTTTCCCGACGCTCGCGCCGGACTGGAAGCTCCTGCCTGGGATCCGGTGACGCACAAGTTCTATGTATCCGTCCCCCAGACCACAGCGCACCCGGGAGGCGAGGTCGCGGTCATTGATCCCCTCAAAAAGCGCGTGGTGAAGGTCTACCCACTCGCTCACTGCAACCCCACTGGGCTCGCGTTCGGGCCGCAGGACGATCTGCTGCTCGGATGCAACGGTCACCCGGTCATCCTCGATGCCAGGACGGGTCGCACTCTTGCGACCATCACGCAGGTGAAGGGCTGCGACGAGGTCTGGTACAACCCGGGCAGTCACACGTACTACCTGGCCGCGTTTCTCAACACGGTAGGCAAGCGAGCGGCCCCGGTGCTGGCGATGGTCGATGCAGACAGTCGGGCGTGGATGCAAAGCATTCCCACGGTCGCCAAAGCCCACTCTGTCGCGGCTGATGCTGCGAATAATCACGTCTTTGTGCCCGAGAGCGGCAAAGGCATCGTCGTGTTTGGCCCGTAAACACGTCGGAGGTGGGAATGGATCGCAAACACCTATAAAGAATGAAGGTTTTCGTCGCTAAGGCGTCGATACTGCAAGCAAGAGGAGACAGACATGTCTGAACACATCGGCTTCATCGGGACAGGCAACATGGGACAACCCATGGCGTGCAATCTGTTGCACGCGGGGTTTAATCTCAGTGTCTACGACATTAATGCGGTCAACCTGGCGCCGTTAGTCGAGCAAGGAGCACGCCAGGCATTCCGGCCAGGTGACGTCATCGAACCCGGTGGCATCGTGATCACCATGGTCCCCGATGATGCCGCGCTCAAGCACGTGACCATCGGCGAGGATGGCATCCTAGCGCGGATGGGCTCCAACGGCGTACATCTCTCGCTGAGCACCATCTCCCCCCAGACGTCAGAAGAGCTCGCAGCAGTGTATGCGCACCAGGGCAGCACCCTTTTGGGAGCCAACGTGTATGGCAGACCAGAACTGGCGGCCGCCCAAAAACTTGCCATCCTGATCTCGGGTCCCCACCAGGCCAAGGAACGCGTTCGGCCCATCCTCACCACCCTCGGAGCCCCCGCCGCGCCGCCACTGCTGCAACAAACAGCAAACGTTACGATTTGCCGCTCCGGTGAAGTTTCGTAACGCCAGCAGCAGCAGCAGCGCACCCATCAGCGTATCCGCTTCCCACCCCACCCAGGAATATACCTCGCTAGGGCCATAAACCCGCTCGCACACTAGCCCGAACACTCCGCCCGCCTGGGGAGGCAGTTTACAGCTTCAAGTTTTTACTATAAGTAAAGATACACCTCCCCCCTATACGATGCGTCAAAAATGCTGCCTGTACATCGGCCTGGGGAGCGGCGGGAGCTATAACGCTAGTGTGCGAGTGCCTTCACGCCTACTACGTCGGGCGTACTACCCGCAAAAACAACAGGAAAAGAGCTGCAAAAGAGGGGGCTAACAGGGGGCGGGTTTGGGAGCGGGGAAAGGGGACAAAAATAGAGGAAGGTAAATCACCGACAGTCATACGCGATGATTTTTGCATAGGTGCCATTGATGAAATTTCCAGCTACAACACAATGGCCCGATAAGTCAATAGATGGAACTGGCCCATCTGATTGCATCCATTGCTGATAGTCAAGTTGCGCGTCTTGTGGATTATCGAATACTGCTATCCATACACTATCCTCATCGCATTGTAGATTGCACAGAGAAGCATTTCTAAAACATGCCTCACTTTGTACCCCTGCAATTTTGCTGCCACAAGCAGGCACACCATACTGTATATTTGCTGCTTGCATACCTGCCTGTTGTAAATCACCCATGATAGCGGCAGCATCATAAACCTTGGTTATAGTCGTTGGTGTTATGGCTGTTTTAGTAGGCGGGAGCGCAAATGGTACAAATGTGGTCGGCTTTGCTGTAGTGGCATTGTGATAAGAAGAACTTATCACCGGATAAAAAAGTATTCCTAGTATCAAGCCAAACACGAGTAAAACTACTGGTATGAATATCTTCCATGCCTTGCCTGTTTTTTGCTGCATATAATACTCAGCCGGTGGGGGAGGCGGAAGGTGGGTATCATGCAAATATGGATTAGGCGTAGTATGTTCGTAGTTTACACGGCTGGTCGGTTCGTAGTTATTGTTATGCATTTTTATATTCCTCTTACTTTATTCAACGCTTACAATCTGCGAGATTAACACCAGTTCTGAAAGCTCCTCATAGCCAGTTTCCAAGCTCACCACTCGACAACAATCAAGTAGAAAATGCATCCCCAGGTAGCACGCCAGGACTCGACCGCGCCAGATACGTGTAGGAATTGTTGGCCGCTCAGCAGGGAGCAATCTATAGCTGATGATACTTCCTTCTTTTAGTTGTTTCTGTTCAATCATATTTATCCCCTTGCCGATTGCAAAAAACAGGTACATGAAAAATGTTACCTGAAAATTGGTAGCACTGTCAAGGGGCAATATCTGATACAATCGGCTGCAATATCATGAGAAGGAATGTTTGATGCTTCGTCTACGGGTGAAAGAAGTTGCAGAACTGAAGGGCTATAATATGTCCAGTCTGTCCAGGGCCAGTAACATCAGTTTCAACACCATTAAGCGTATCTGGAAACATCCATACGGCGGAGCAAACATTAACACATTAAACAAGATTGCTCAGGCGTTGGGTGTACCACTTGCCGAATTGACAGAGGAAATTGACCCATAATGTTGCCCCGCAAGACCCACAGCGGGTAGAACCAACTGGGTTACAAATTCCACAATTTGGGCAGGCAATTCCACCAGGGCATTTTTCATAGTTGACATTCATAAGCTTTAACCCGCTCTCAAAAAACAGCTATCAATTCCAAGCTCCACACTGAACGGGCCAAACTTACTTGAATAGTAGCGCACGAAACCGACCTGCTTAATGAAGTGGAATTTATCAGCATAAAATGCTCTGCACCGCGCCAGCCGTGTACTTGCGCTCCAATCAGAATGAGGGTCTTGCTTGATAACATCTATAGACAAAACTCGTTGATGCATCGGTACATCAACTAAGGCGTCTAGATAGTGCCATCTCAAGAATTGAAAACAGAACGGCTTGCCAAGCGTGTGAATGAAGCCGTGAACCGTTCCGAACAATTCAGCTTCATCATGTCCGGCTTTCTCAGTACACAAGTGAGGCGTGCTATTAGAGGATGCATGGACAGCTACAGAACTGGCATCCATAGAATAAACCAGGAACAATGCAAGCATCACAATGACTATTTTTTTCATTTTCTTAACCTGTACTTTCTCTATGTTCCATATGTGACCAAAGATGACCACGTTGCTATGGTGTATTGCGGGAAGCTTACACGTAACCCAGGAATATCTAATAACAATGTGGCAGCAAAAGCCGCGCTTACAATGACATCAATACGCAGGAACGGAACGCTTGAATAAGAACCGTCTACATTGACATGCTCAAAATCTCCGGCTGAAACCAAGCCATCCCCGCCTTGAGAGTTATTGAACCAGTTTTGTACCCTGCTATCACTCAAAAGAGTTATAGTGTCAAATTGGCCGTCAAGTTTAATGAAAATCACCGATTGTTCTGTAAGTGCTGCTGTCATGTGTTATACTCCTATACTTGCTGTCAAACACCTATCATGAAAATACCGCCATTGTGAGAAACAGTATTTCCACCTGTATATTGTACCGAGTCCCATCCTGTTGTACCTCCACCTCCTGATATACTGCTGCCTGCTATCGTCGTAACTGCAACAATTGTAGCCGCGCCAGTAGTCGCGCTAAAACTGATGATCGAATTGACTGATACCGCTGCGGCTGTTTTTAATAGAGCAAAGTCGGCACAGTTTAAGGCAACGATAAGGCCGCCATGCGTAAATGGTGTTGGCAATGCTCTTGTGATTGCCGCGCCGCCGTTTCTGAAAGTGGATTGATCGATAAAAACTAGCTTCACATTGCCTACAAGTAGCTGGTACAAAGTAGCCGTACCCGATGTGGAGCCATTGTCAACTAATCCTGTAGGGTCCAGGTTCATTGCACCGTGCATGGTAAATATATTATTGATAAGATCAAATATGGCCTTTGTTGTACCGTCTGACTTTTTGAGGTTAATAAGCTCTATGGTCGGTATAGCTTGAATATTAAACTGGTTGGCTGCGTCCAAATAGAGCGCATTTTTGAACAAGCTGTCAACCGTTGACTTCCATTGCACATGTTTATTATTTGCAAGTTGAAGATCGCCAGTTAGTGCGAGGTTTCCACTTCCGTCAAGCGTTGCAGCATTAGAATTTCCGGTGTTAGATACTCTTGGAATTGCCACGGGGTACATACTCGCATTTTCATGATCATGGACTCCAATGGCGTCAAAAATCAAGCTACTGGACGGCCACGCAGCTACATTGTTTAATACGGTGACAGGATGTACCTTAATGTTGCCCGTAAAACCGGGCTTTACAGCAAACCAATCTAGCATAGAAGGATATAACGTCTTTTGCACGCCTCCTCCTTCCATCGCTATTGTTACTGTTAGCCCGCTCTCATTTCCTATCAATACAGCTTTGATGCCGCTTGTAGGTACTTTTTGTGATGTATCTTGACCGCTCACTATAGGGAGCGTTCCGACCGTAAAACTCATGGCGTTGTTATGCTCCTTCCTCTTTAATCATTAGGGTGTCGTATATCCCCCCGTAACTATCTGCATATCATTAGCCACGCCAGCCGTTTTAGAGTTTGACTCATAAATATTAGCCGGTCCCGCGCCTGTCCAGTTTCCCCCGGTTGCTTGCGACCCCCAGAGGTCCGTATATAGCCCATCAACATCAGCAAAAGAAGTCTTGGCTATGGACGTGGCCGGGAATGTATACAAGTCTTTTGTTTGCTCAAGTTTTTGCCCTGTAAGCGCAATTGTTCCCATAAGTATTTTGTTTGCCAGTACGCCAGCAGGCAACTTGAAGAAGCGCAATGTTAGCTTTCCGACCGAGCTAAAACCTACGCCCTGATTGTACTGTACAAACGCATTCCAATTAGCTGCCACAAAAGTAAGCGCAAAACCAGGGAACCATATCCAGCCGTTTCCTGTAGGCGTGGCAGGTATTGATGCTACTGTAGCTAACGTGGCTGTTTTAGCGGCGAGTTCCAGCCATTCATTGCTTCCACTGGAAGTTATCGCGCTGTTTGCTTCCGCGCCACCTGTAGCAGTTGACATATCCCCGGCATTAACCAACGTTGCATCCAGCACATTTGAACCGTAAAGCGTGAGAGGATTAGTAACCACTACAGGCGCGACTACATTTCCTGAATTAATAACCCTATACATTGCAACCGGGTACATGTCGGCGTGTTCGGGGTCATTTAAGCCGATGGCATCGAATATGAGAGAGGAAGCAGGCCACGCAGCAACGTTATTCAGTACGGTATATGGAGATACTCTAATGACGCCATTAAAGCCGCGTCTTACAGCAAACCAATCTAGTACACCAGGATAGAGCGTTTTTTGCACGCCACAATTTTCCATTGTGACCGTTACCGTCAGACCGCTATCATTTCCTATTAGGATTGCTTTCAAGCCGGTACTAGGCGCAATGAACGCGGTATTTTTGCCGCTCGTTATTGGCAGTGTTCCTAGTGTAAAACTCATTTAGCTACCTGTACGGTCAAACATTGTCCCCTGTGTTCCAAAGTTATGCCAGTGAGCTAAAGCACTCCCGTTCTGAAAACTCTTGCACGTTTTTAGCACATTCCCAGGCAGAGAATTATCATTGGGTTGAGAGACACCAAAGGCACCAGCAATTCTATCTTGATGCTTCCATGCGAGTACAACCAGTAAAGCAATAGCTCCTATTAGCGCCGCACCGTGCAAAGGATGTATGCGTATGTTCATTGCTGTATATCTTCTTCTTTCTCGTCTGGACTTAACCCCTTGTCAAAATGCATGAGAATAAAAGATAGTGTAGCGACTGCACGTTTCAAGTCATTTATCGAGATTGAACGGTTGTCGGTGAGGAGCATTAATAATCTCAAGGACTTATCATCATATTCAGGGGCATTGTGTTGTAGTGTTTCTGTTTGCAAAATCTGCCTGTCCATTTGTTACCTCTTTACTTGTGGCGGCATGATACGCGGTCTGCCTTGTGTATGCCCATTGACGCGATTTGGCGGCATAGTTCGCCTGAATGAAACCATGTGTCCGTTTTCATCGGTTGTATATTGTTGCCCATAAGCCGCTGGTATAGGCAACAATATACACAGGACAAACGCTCGGGGTTGGTGTAGGTGTAGGTGTTGGTGTTGGTGTTGGTGTTGGTGTTGATAGATTTGTTGTAGATGGAAGCGTGGCACCTGAGCCAGTTAAATCGGTGGGTATAGCGGTTCCTGCTGGCGTGGCTGTAGAAGTACCCTTGCTTTTCACATATTCGTACGTACCCAATCCTGCCACAAGAATGAACACACCCACAACCGCGATTTTCCCGCCTTTCGGCAAACGCCGAAACTCCTCTAACCCATCATGCAAAAAAGAACCAGCCATTTTATTAACTCCTTATACTAATGCCGCTTTCACGGCTATACTTGCGCCCGTCTTGAGTGCGTGATTTATTTGCTTGTCGAACATGAGGTAAAACCCCGCGCCGATCAAGGTGAGTGCTACAAGGAACAATAAAATTTTGTTAAGAATATCGTTGAAGAATTGCGCGCCAGGAACGGGCGGAGCCGGTACAGAAGAGGAGCCTGTGTCCTGTCCTGATAAGCCTGGCAGGGTTTCTTTAATAAACACGTTCGTTGCGTTCGCAAGGTTCTTCAAATAAAGTTCAGGATTGTGTACCCAAGTGCCTGGCTTTTTTGTGGGTCCCCATACGCCTGTCCACGGTGCATTGATACCAATTTCAAGATCGCCAGGTGGAGTTTTCGACCAGCCAATAAGTTGACCGCGAGAAACTGTTTGACCTTTGCAGCCATTGAGCTGGCAAAACTTGATGCTTTTTTCAATGTCGATATGTTGATAATAAATGTCAGACTTCCCTAGCCCTGGTACATCACATTGAATTGTTACCACTCCAAAACCAGGGTCACCATTTGAATGCCAGAAATTGCCCGCCCCAACTATCACACCATTGCATAAACTTGTTATAGCAGTATGGTTAGGCAATCCGATATCAATTCCGCCTTCGTCAGGCGCCTGGCCGACGCGTTGTGTAATCCTGTCGAGGCGTAACCAGGGGAATTGACTTAATGACATATTGATTTACTCCTTAGCTATTCAGGATAGCGAAACCGGCTATGATTAATATCAGGGCAAACAAGAACAATCCGACCTTTTCCAACATGGCAGGCAAAAACTGCTCAATAGGTCCTAGAATTGCGTTGCGTACTTGTGTGCCTATATCTGTACCCGCCGCAAGTGGTCCAGTATTGCCCATGGCCGGGCCTACTGCGCTTACTTTCAATCCACCCGTTAAGTATGAGACACACTGAGCAGGGTCGAAGCATTGCAAATTCAAGGGTTGACATGCCGGTACATTCTGCCAGGGCGTCCCGTCTTTTATTCCATTCCAACATGGGTCATTGCCAGTATTGCTGGCGCTTTTTGTGTTGATATTTTTAAGGGCCGCTTTCGCTGCACTAATAAATTGACGCCATGGGCCGCTACTCCCACTACCACTTGGGCCGGTATAAGCACCCCACGGCTGGAAGTTCGTACCATTGCCTGATAATCCATACGCATAATTGAAACTACATTGAGCATCAAGAGCACATGCTTTATTTGTCGCGCCAGTGTGGAAGTGTGAACCGTTCAATTGGAGGATACCAAATGAACCCCCAAACGGATCACTGAGATTTTTAGCGTTCGTATCTAGACCGCTTTCCGCTGCGGCGATTGCCAGGATTGCAACGAGAGAGTTTCCGCGAAAGCCGGAATTGTACGCAAGTTGCGCAGCCTGATCGAATGTGAGTACTGACATTGCAATCACCTATATTCGTGGTCGGTCTTGTCACCATCTTTTTTGTCGGTCTTGTCACCGTCTTTTTTGTTACCAGTTTTGCCCTGAGTCTTGAGCATCAATTTATTCACTTTGGCTAAATCGCGTGGACGTGTTGCCAATATCGTCCTAGTCCTACCCCCGCGCTTTCGGACGGTCAAATACATCGGTGTATCTTTGACTTCAACGGTCGGACTCTTAGCCGGTGCGTTATCCTTGCCCGGTTCTCTTGGCTCCTTGTCGTCCTTTGGAGCTTCCTTCGTGTCCTTGTTTTCAGTGGGATTAGCCGGGGGATTAGATACAGGCTCTTTCTTTTCGGGTGTTTTGACGGCAAGACCGGCGACTACATTAGCCAGTGCGTCAATCGTTCCTTTAAGATCACTCAGTACAGACTTTACGTCGAGAACATCACTTGCCACACCGTCTACTTTGTTGTGTAGTGCGTGGTCATGCTCTATCCTCTTTTGCTCACCCAATTTTGCTTGCACTTTTGCTTGCACATCGGGAGGCATAAATGGAAGCATGTCATGTATCACCTCGGTGTGTAAGTCTAGTTCGCTTTGTACTCCAATTAGTTCACTATCGGTTCTCTGGTCGCTTTTGTCCTTCGGCTCCATTGTGCATAAATCCTTTCAATAATCATCGGCTATTTGAACGCGCTACTATGTGTTGTCAATTTCTTCATCTGCCTGTAACCCGAATTTCCTGATGCTTTCCTTGTATTCTAGGAATGTCATTTCATCGGTGCTTATAAAACGCTTATCACCGCTCTGATTTACCTCTTCTTCTTCCTCTTGCGTCAATTCAACGTATTCGCCTGTGGTGACTTTGTGCTCATTGAGAAGAGGCAAAAGTCCATAACTATCGTGGTATGCCTGCCACTTGATTTTATTAAGCACTGCATCGACCTCTGCCCAGGTCACTTTTTCGCCGCTATCTATCCTCGATAAAACTTGCGCCTCAAATTGTTCAAGTTCCTGCTTATGGACAAGCGCGAATTTTCCGATGATTTCTAGCGCCTCGCTTGCGGGTATATCGTTTATGTTGCCAGGGTCCAGGGCCGGAGCCGCTTGTTCTTCTGTGACATTCTTTTTCTTGAATAGGTATAGCTTTCTGCCTACCCTGCTATCTACGTCTATTCTAAGCAAGTACTTTTTGTTGCCCTTGAATGGTCTGACAGGATGAAACGCTTTTAGCTGGATTATCCTTATTAAATGCGGGTAAGAAATTCCAAGTTTTTCCGCCGCTTCTTTATAGGAATAATAGAGCGAGCGATCTTGTATTAGCTGCATTGTGCTTTCCTTCCCAACTTAACCAGGAGGTCTGATCTCGCTGATTATCTCAAAATTGAACATCTTAGTTTTGTACCTCTTAAGATAAGTATATCACAATTTTGAGATAATTGCAAATATTTGACAGGTAGCAGGCAAAAATGCTATAATAGTACTGAGACTTGGCTACAGGCGGGTTAAAGCTCATCAGTAAGCAGAGTACTCAGTATCATTGACTAGGTTGGGAGTCACTGTATGGTGTCCCAACCTGTTTTTTTAAGTTCCTTTATTCTATCAAATATGTAGGCATACTTTTTAGGTAGAAATATTAGCAGGATTAGTGGATAGAATTTGAGCATCCAAATGGAGGTAAAATCATGAACAATCAAACGGACCTGGAAACATCGATAGTAAAGCGTATTAGAAACAGCCACGGCACGAGCGATAGAAACAAGAACGATTTTTCTCTGAAGGAATACACTTTGCTGGAACAATGCGAAACCGTAACAGCTCAGGTCAGCAGGGCTTGTCAAACGTCGACAAACCCAGTAAAGTACGGGTATGACGATCGAAGAAGAACGTATGCATCTGCGAGAAGAGAACACGTCCCTGCGTGACCAATTGGGGCAGCGTGATGAAA
>WNEZ01004898.1_pt1 | contig 11706 bp, 10 predicted proteins | sample 5400521 | NCBI WGS metagenome assembly WNEZ01 (sample SAMN13153339, study PRJNA577476) | soil metagenome | isolation source: 120 cm saprolite under Douglas fir tree site 2 hole 1 replicate 1 | place: USA:California | collected 2015-04-18
GCGACCGCCTAAGTCAATGGCTCTCCGGCCCAACTCGGGATGGGCGCGATGGACGGAAAACGGCGTTGAAACTAGGGGACGGGGCCGGACTCCGACACGCGTTCTACCCGGCCGCCCCAGGTCACGGTCCCGGTGAGGGCCCAAGCTCCGCCCCATTGGAGATTGACCGGCATTACTTCGGGGGTGCAGCAACCACTGTACTGCTGGGTGGTAATAAAGGGCTGCGGCGACGGTGTCGAGTTGCTCGGGTTTGGGCAACAAGGGGTGGCAGCCAGCGCCAGAGTCAGGTTGAACCTGGCGGGCTGCTGGATGCCGTGAGCGTCGACGACGGTAATCGTCAGCCTCTGGTGATAACGATCCAGAACGGTGAGGTACACCCGAGTCGACCAGTACACCGTACCGGCTGTGGACGGAGTTGACGAGAGGATGACGGCCGAAGCGGAGGGTGATGGCGAGGGCGTGACGGCCAGGGTCGGGCTGGCGGCGGGCGTCGGAGTCGCCCGAACGGCAACTGGCGGCCCAGAGGACGGCATCGTGTGTGACGTCAGTGCCTGGGAGCAGGCCGTTGAGACAGCAGCAACAACTACGGCAACGATCCCAACCTTGATCCTCCCCCAAAGGGCGGGAGGGAAAATGTCAGATAGGCGCTTCACACCCGACTCTGGCTACTGACGGTGAAGCAGGTGGGCCGTGTTGTCAAGGGGCCATCGCTGTTCCCCTCGCTTTCCAGGCGAAGGCAGGGTGACCCTTCCTAAAGGTCTCTCTCCGCGAAGCTCCAGTTGGCCAGCCCAACGAGTGCCGCCAGCCACCCAACGACCCAGGCGACATAAATGAGCGGTGGTGGCTGGTCGGCGAAGAACGGGTTCGCCGCTCGCGCGCGCCCCGCGGCCCGGGCCGCGGCCAGGAAATCTGTCGGCTCCAGGTAGAAGATCGCCCCGTGCCAGAGCCCGTCGGTCGGGATCAGGAGCCGGCTGCCGACGCCGATGTTGATGATGGTGTCGTTGGCGAATCCCTGGCCGATCGCGAGCGCGATGCCGCCGATCCAGGCGACGAAGAAGAAAACCAAGGCGATCACGCCGCCAGTCATCGGCGCCAGGCGCGTGCTGAGGAGGAGGGCGAGCGTCATCAGCACGATCCCCTCCGCGGCGACGAAAGTCAGCGCCGCCAGCGGGTTCGGCGGTGTATAGCCTGTCGCGAGCCAGATCCCGAGCAGTTCCAACAGCCCGCTACCGGCGGCGTAGAGCGTTACCAGGACCGCGAGCCCGAGCCATTTCCCCATGAGCAGCTGGCTGCGTCGAATCGGCCGCGGCAGGATAGCGAGCGCGATCCCGGATTCGATGTCGCTGGCAATGCTCGGCGCGGCCACCAGGGTCGACCCGAGCGCGAGCACGCCGCTGAACATGAAAGCGACCAGAATCGTCAGCTGCGACGACGCAAACCGAACCTCGGCGGGCGTCACACCGTTCATCGTCGGCAGCCGGCTGAAGCCCCAACTGGTGACCACGATGACGACGACGGTCAGCGCCCCGAGTGCGAGCAGCAGCTTGCGGCGTGATGCCTCCAGGATCGTGAGCCGGGCGATCGTGAGTACCTGCCTCACAGTGAGTCGTCAGGGTCGCGGGATTCCCGCGTGTCCTGTTCCTTGAGCAGCTGGAGGAACCGGTCCTCGAGCGTTTCGTGCCGCGGCTCGACCGCGTAGACGCGGCCGCCCTGTCGAACGATCTCACTGACGAGCTCGGGTACACGATCCGGAGAGAGGCCGCGGAATGTGAGCCATTCTCCCTCGTCCTCCAGGTTCCCGAACTCGCTAAGGCCGGCGCGGCCGGCTGAGAGTAAACCCGTGACACGGACTCGAACCGCCCCATCCTTCCCCAGGATCTGCGCCATCGTTCCGGTCGCGATCACCCGGCCGTGGTCGACCACGGCAAGCCGATCGCAGATCTGCTCGACCTCGGTCAGCAGGTGCGAGTTGAGAAAGACGGCGGTGCCGCGCGCCTTCAGCTGGCGGATGATCTCCCGAACGTCGTGGCGCCCGACCGGGTCGAGCGCGGAGGTCGGCTCGTCGAGCAGAACCAGTTCAGGGCGACCGAGCAAGGCGACGCCCAGACCTAGCCGCTGCTGCATCCCTTTCGAGAACCCTTCGACCTTGTCGTCCGCGCGATCGGTCAGGCCAACCATCGCCAGCGCAATTTCGATTTCCTTCTTCCATTCAGATCGCGCCATTCCTGAAAGCTCGCAGTGCAGACCCAGCACCTCGCGCGCTTTCATCCAGCCCTGGTAGCGGAACAGCTCGGGCAGGTAACCCAGACGTCGACGCGTTTGCAGGTCGCCGATTGGCGCGCCGAGCACCCATCCCTGACCCGCGGTAGGCAGCGCCAGGCCGACGAGCAGCTTCACGGCCGTCGTCTTCCCGGCCCCGTTCGGCCCCAGGAATCCGAACACCTCGGCGCGCCGCACGCTCATCGTCAGGCCGCTGAGCGCAACCGTCTTCCCGTAGCGCTTGGCCAGGTCCTGCGTATGAACGGCAAGAGAGGCGGCGTCGGCCGCCTCCGTCGGATTCAGATCAACGCGATCAGTGGAGGGACGTTGCAATGGCGAGTACCTGGTCGGGAGTCAACTGACCACCGACCGCGTAGATTACGCCATTCTTCACCCAGACCACGCCCGCCCCTAGGACCGCCGTGATCAGCGTTGCGGGCGTTCCATTGACCTGCACGGACTCGGTCGTCGCCAGGCCCTTCGGGATTGGGATCGGAAGCGTCGTGCTCGGATCCTTGATCGCCCTGACCTGTGCCGCGAGCTCGGGCGGCACCCCAGGCTGCGATAGTAGGTAGTTCTCGAGTTGCGCCGTAGTTGCGCCATTCGAGTCGACCGTTGGGACCCGGGTCTGCGCAATCACGAGCGTCGGCACGTTCATCCCGCTCCCGCCGGCGAAGCCCCACACCTCGATGAGGGCCGGGCCGGCGTTGACCACCAGCGTGCTGCCATCGATGGTTGACGGCATCGGGCTGACGTGCACGCCTGCCTTTGAGGCGGACGCCTGAAGCCGCGCGGCGTCGAAGGTCAGTGACCCGGTCGCGTGGGAGACGACACCATAGCTGACGGGGCCCGAAACCCCGTTCGGCAGAGATGCCGGCAGGAGGACCGGAAGTCCGGACTGAGTTTGCGCCGCCGCGGCCTCGGTGAGCTGTTGCACCTTGGGGGCCTCCGGTAGCCATTTCACCTGCCCGTAGTCCAGCAGAGCGGTGCTTTGGGCGAAGTCAGAAGGCGAGACCGTCACCGCCTGGAGTTGCTTAGTCTCGAAGATCCGGACCAGGCTCTGCGCTACCCCGGAGACTCCAAGGCCCGCGAGGAGCGCCGCCGCCAGCAGCACGGCGATCGCCGGGGTGGCCATCGGTCGCCAGCGAGGCGAGCTCCGATCCAGCCAGCGCTCGTACCAGCGAGGCGGCCGGGCCGTTTCCTCTCGCTTGATACGCGCCTGCACCGCCACAAGAGCGGCGCGGCTTTGCGGCTCGAAGGCCGGCACTCGCAGCAGGCCAGTCGTGGCCCGTGCGGCATTCGCGATCGCATTGAAGCGCGGTTTGCACTCCGCGCACTCGTCGAAGTGCTCTTGATCCGCCGCCGTCAACGCCAGCGGCTCGTCGTAGATCCGTCGCAGCGTTCCGTCACTCAGGTGTCGCACGATTGACCTCCTTGCGCATGGCCTCTTCCGCCCGGCGCAGCAGCGTTCCCACGTTTCCAACCTTGATGCCCAGAGCAGTGGCGACCTCGGCGTAACTCAGCCCGCTGTGTCGGAGCATCAACACGGCCGCCGTCCGCTGCGGCAACCGGCCCAGCGCGCGACGAACTTCCCGCCGTTGCTCCGCTTCCTCGACCAGTCGCTCGGGATTGGCGCTCACCGGCTGCGCCGGGTCGAGCGCGTGGGCGGTCTCGCGCTGCGCCCGTCGCCGCTCGGCGCGAATAACGTTCAGCGCCGAATGGACGGCGGCGGAATGGAGCCACCCGGAGGCCCGCTCGGAGTCGGGGGAGTAACTCCGGTGGAACTTGAGGAAGACCTCCTGGGCGACGTCCTCGGCCGCCGGCCGATCGGCGAGCACCCGGTAGGCGATGGCCACCACCTTCGGGTACTCCTGTAGGAACAGCCGTTCGAACGGATCCGGCACGCGGTGGTTAATCGCGCCCAACGCCGCCCGGGTTACGGTCGGGCGCCACGCCTCGATCCGGAGCATCTACCAGGGAAGCACCGCCGCCTCCAAGAATGTGACAGGCGCCCGATCGCCGCCAAGCTGAACCGCATATATAAGGTATCCGCGCCGGGGGCCGAACCGAGGCTACTCGCCCTTCCAGCTTGGTTTGCGCTTCTCGGCGAAGGCGGCGAGCCCCTCTTTGGCGTCGGCCGTCTCGAACAGACGGAAGATGCCGCCCCGCTCCAGGGCGAGCGCACTCTCCAGCGACATCTCGAGGCCCTGCTTCGCCACCAGCTTGATCTCGCCGATGGCGACCGTCGGCCCGCCCGCCAGCGTTGCCGCGAACGCGATCGCCTCCGGCAGCAGGTGGTCTGGCGCGACCAGTCGATCGACGATGCCGAGGCCGGCCGCTGACTTCGGGTCCAGCGGCTTACCCGTCAGGAGCAATTCCATCGCCTTCTGCCGGCCGATCAAGCGCGGCAGGCGCTGGGTGCCACCGTTGCCTGGCAACAGGCCGAGCGTGACTTCGGGGACGCCCAGGCGGTATTCACCCTCCGAAGCAAATCGGAAGTCGGCGGCGAGCGCGATCTCCAGGCCGCCGCCCAGGCAGTGGCCGCCGATGGCGGCGATGAACACTTTTGGAGTGTGCTCCATCTTCAGCAGGACTTCGTGCATGTGCAGGATCGTCATCGCCCGCGCCTTGGAGGTGACGCTGCGGAACATCCCAATGTCGGCGCCGGCGCTGAAGAACTTGGGCAGGTCCGACATCAGCACGGCCGCGCCGATCGCCTCATCGAACCGGATCTCATCGATGGCGGCATTCAGGTCGTCGATGAACTGCCGGTCATAGGAATTCGCCGGCGGGCGATTGAGGTGAATGAGCGCCACGCCGCCCTGCTCCTTGCTGACCGACACAGCCCTTGCCGAGGTGGTCGCTTGCTCCATCAAATACCTCCAGATAGGGTCGCGGGATTTCCCGCGTGATCCCTCCTTTGTGTACCCTGAAGTCTAGTTCGCACCGACATTTGGAGGACGAGCAGTACATGAGCACCATGGTCATTGACGGCAAGCCGGCGTCGGCGCGATCCGGCGCGACGGTGGAGATCCACGACCCCGCGACCGGTGAGCTGGTCGACACGGTCCCACAAGCCGGCGTCGAAGAAACCCGGCAGGCGATCGACGCCGCCCACGCGGCGTTCCGAGGCTGGGCCGACACGCCGCCGCAAAAGCGCACGCAGATCCTGATGAAGGGCGCGGCGCTGGTGCGCCAGCACCTCGACGAGGTTGCCTCACTGCTCACGCGTGAGCAGGGCAAGCCGCTGCGCGACTCGAAGATCGAGGCTGAGCGATTCGTCGAGAACATCGAGTTCTACGCGGTGCTGTCCGCGTCGGGCGCTATCCGGGGCAAGCATGTCCAGCTCTCCGTGCCGGGCGCCTTCGGCATGGTGGTCCGGCGTCCCCTGGGTGTCGTCGGCGCGATCATCCCCTGGAACTTCCCGCTGACCCTGCTCGCGAACAAGATCGCGCCGGCGCTGGCGGTGGGAAACACCGTGGTCGCGAAGCCCGCCAGCAGCACGCCACTTTCCACCATCCGCCTCGTCGAGCTGATGAACGAGGGTGGCCTTCCGCCGGGCGTCCTCAACGTCGTCGTCGGCCCGGGCGCGGTGGTGGGCCAGGAGATGATCAAGAACCCCAAGGTGCGCAAGATCGGATTCACCGGCGAAACCCAGACCGGGAAGCAAGTAATGGCGGAGGCGGCGTCGGACCTGAAGCACGTGACGCTCGAGCTCGGCGGCAGCGACCCGGCCATCGTCTGCGATGACGCCGACATCGAGCAGGCGAGCAAGGCGATCGCCATCGGCCGGTTTTTCAACACTGGCCAGGCGTGCCTGGCGGTAAAGCGCGTCTATGTCTTCGAGCCGGTGGCTGATCAGCTGATCGAGAAGCTGGTGGCCCGGGCCAAGAAACTGAAGGTTGCGCCGGGCACCGACCCCAGCTCGCAGATGGGGCCGATGCACACCGCCGGCGGTCGGGAGACGATCGAGGAGCAATTGAAGGATGCGCTCGATCGCGGCGCCCGCCTCGTGGCCGGCGGCCACCGCCTGCGGGGTGAGCCCTTCGATCGTGGCTTCTTCTTCGAGCCGACCATCATCACCGACGTCCCCCCGGATGCGCGGGTGTGGCGCGAGGAGACGTTCGGTCCGCTGCTGCCGGTCGCCCGCGTCAAGGACCTCGACGAAGCGCTGGCCCGCGCCAATGACTCGGAGTTCGGGCTCGGCTCGTCGATCTTCACCCGCGACCTCAAGCGGACCCAGCAGGCGATCGATCGTCTGGACGCCGGCTACACCTGGGTGAACTCCATCCAGGTCGCCTACGACGAGCTGCCCTTCGGCGGCACCAAGCACAGCGGCTTCGGCAAGGAACACGGCGTCGAGGTGCTCGACTTCTACACCGAGCAAAAGAGCGTCGTCGTGGCGGGCGTCTAACAGCGGGCGAGCTGCTCGAGAGCTGGACTGACGGCATCCTCACGCTCCGGCTGAACCGGCCGGAGGCCCGGAACGCGCTCAGCCCGTCGATGATGCGGGCGGTGCAGCTCGCCCTGGCGAGGGCGCGCGACGACGCCGGGGCACGGGCCGTGATCCTGGTCGGAACCGGTGACGCGTTCAGCGCCGGGGCGGATCTGAAGGAGTTCATCACCCCGCGCCCGCCTCTCGACCGGGCGCTCGAGCGCCGCGAGCTCGGCGCCCTGTTCCTCCTGATCGACGGCTATCCCAAACCGCTGGTCGCCGCTATCAACGGCGACGCGCTGGGCGCCGGCTTCGGGCTGGTTGCCGCCTGCCAGCTGGCAGTCGCCGCTGAGACGGCGCGCTTCGGTCTGCCCGGGGTGCACCTCGGCATCATGCCGATGACGATCATGCCGGTGATCTTTCGAGGTCTGCCGCGCAAGCTCGGGCTGGAGCTGATGCTGACGGGGCGTCTGATGACGGCGCGGGAGGCGGCATCGTCGGGTTTCATCAACGCCACGGTCAGAGAAACCGAGCTGCAGGACGCCGCCCTCCACCTGGCGAGGGCCGGCTCCACCCAGGCGGTGTCGAGTTAGGGTCTAACAGGCCTCTAACAATTGAGGTGTAGTTCTATTTGCTACTGTTTTGACAGTCCTCAGGGCGAGGAAGGAACGGGAAAAAGGGAGGGTCTATGAGTGACCTGTTTGTAGGCAAGCTCCGCGCGGTGCGGCCGCTCGCAGTCTTGGGAACGATCGGCATCCTTGTCGCGGCGTGCGGTGGTAGCTCCACCGCGAATACCGGTCTCGCCGCCGACCAGACGCTCAGGTTCCCCAGCGACAGTACGATTGGCTCGCTCGACCCGGCGCAGATCAATGCCGAGACCGACGTCCTCCTCTATCAGAACCTCTTCGACGGTCTCTTGAAGTTTGACGACCAGCTCAACGCCATTCCCGACATCGCGACCAAGCTGCCGGACATCTCGTCGGACGGCTTGACCTACACCTTCAAGTTGAATCCGAAGGCAAAGTTCTGGAACGGCCACCTGGTCAAAGCCTCCGACTTCATCTACTCGTTCAGCCGCGCGGCGGCCGAAGGCCAGGACGCGTATGGCAGCAACTTCGACCACGTCGTCGGCTATGACGTTGTCTCGACGACCAAAGACTGGGCCCACAACCAGAAGATGATGAGCGGCATGAGCGCGCCCGACGATCACACGCTGATCATCAAGCTGACCTCGCCGTGGGGCGTCTTCAACACCGAGCTGGCGCTCGCCGCGGCCGCTCAGGTGGTCGACCCGACGGTTGTGAACCAGGACGACACCAACTGGTGGGCGACACCCGCGACGGCGGTCGGCACCGGCCCCTACAAGATGGTTCAATACACGCCGAAGCAATCCATCCAGTTCGACGCGGTCCCCAACTGGTGGGGCAGCCCGCAGCCGACCGTCCAGCACGTGAAGGTCGACTTCATCGGCGACATGGCCCAGGGCGTCGCCAAGTACGAGCAGGGCGGTTATGACCTGATCGGCTACGGTGGTATGGCCAGTGATACGCCGACCGCCGACATCATCCGTATCCAGGCAGATCCCGTCCTCTCCAGGCAGCTCAAGTTCGTCAACAAGGTCCGCACCATCTGGGTGCAGTACGCCTTCGGCCGGGCGGACAGCGTGTTCAAGGGCGACCTCGAGAGTGGCCCGGCGCACGACTTGCGCATGGCGTTCTCGCTCGCCATCGACCGCACTCAGCTGGTCAACGTCGCCTGCGCCAACGGCATCACCTGCTCCGCGGCCACCGGCGGCCTGATCACGAAGGGCCTCAAGGGGTACGCCGGCGACAACAGCGATCCGCTGGCAGTCTTCGACGCAACCCAGGCCAAGGCGCTGCTCAAGAGTGGCGACCCGACCGGGGCGAAGACCAGGAACCTGACCTACTATTACGACCCGAACAAGGCGATCTACAAGGCGACCGCGGAGAACATCCAGTCGCAGTGGCAGGCCAACCTCGGTATCCATGTCAACATCCAACCGGTCGACCACGCCACCTTCATCAAGAATTACACGCACCATCAGTACAACCTCTTCCGTGAAGGCTGGCAGGCCGACTACGATCACCCGCAGGACTGGTTCGACAACCTGTTCGTCAAGGGGGCTGGGAGTAACGGCGGCGACTTCACCGATCCCAAGGTCGAGGACCTGGTGGCAAAGGCGGACGCCGAGCCGTCGCTCGACAAGGCGATCCCCACCTATATCGAGGCGACGAAGCAGATGATGGCCGACGCGGCCTATGCGCCGCTCGTCTACTTCAAGGGCGAGTTCATCTTCAAGCCCTACCTGCAGGGCGCCGGTTCGAACAACTTCAACGATTTCTACTGGAACGAGATGAAGATCGGGTCCCACTAGTCGAGGAAGGGTGCGGGGGCGTCTCCGTCGAGGCGCCCCCGTTTTCTCGTAATCTGAGTTCCCCATGTTCACCCGGGGCGCGCTCCTCTACATCGGGCAACGGCTGGTCCTGATCGTTTTCACGGCCCTGGCCGTCTCCTCGATCGTCTTCCTCGGCGTTCACCGGCTCCCCGGCGACGCGCTGCTCAACGAGCGCCGCCCGGACCCCGCCGCCGAGGCCGCCCTCCTTCACTACTACCATCTCGATCTCCCGCTGTCGCAGCAGTACGTTCGGTACATCGCCGGCATCCTGCACGGCGACCTGGGCGAGTCGTACGTCAACCGCGGCGTCCAGATCACCCCGCTCCTCTTGCGCGAGGCCCGGGTCAGCGGGGAGGTCGGCGCGGCGGCCATCGTCTTCACAATCGGGATCGGCGTCGTCCTGGGGGTGATCGCCGCGGTCCGGCAGAACACCTGGGTCGACTACGTGGCCACGACCACCTCGGTGATCGGCTACAGCATGCCCAACTTCGTCATCGCCTCCCTGCTCTTCCTGCTCTTCGGCGTCGCGCTCTACAACTGGACCGGGGGCGCCCTCTATTACAACTCCGGGTGGACCGGCACCTATGGGACGCTCGACCAGATCGTGATTCCGGGGTTCGCACTGGGCTTCCCGTACGCGAGCATCGTCGCCCGCCTCACCCGCGCCAGCATGCTCGAGGTCATCCGCCAAGACTACGTGCGCACCGCCCGCGCAAAGGGGCTGACCAACCGGATCGTCGTGATCCGGCACGCGCTACGAAACGCGCTGATCCCCGTGGTGACGATCCTTGGGCCGCTGGTCATTGGGATCATCACCGGTAGTGTCGTGATCGAGAACATCTTCGGCATCCCCGGCTTGGGGAAAGAGTTCGCGACCAGCATCTTGACCCGCGACTACAACATCGTCATCGGGCTCTTCACTTTTTACGCGATCATCATTGCGCTGGCGAACCTGCTGGTCGACCTGCTCTATACCGTCATCGATCCACGGATCCGGTACTGAGCGATGGCCACCGGCATCGCCGAGACGTACGTCGAGGAAACCCTGGCGCACGCGCAGACGAGCCTCTGGGCCGACGCCTGGCGTCGCCTCCGTCGCAACCGCCTGGCGCTTGCCAGCACCGTCTTCTTGGTGCTGCTGACCCTGGTGGCGATCGTGGCCCAGTTCTGGACGCCGTACTCATACTTCGCCGAGGGGATCGCTCCCGTCTACCAGGGCCTAAGCGCCCAGCACCTGCTCGGCGTCGACGACCTGGGCCGCGACATCCTCAGCCGCATCATGCTGGGGGCGCAGGTCTCGCTCAAGGTCGGCATCGGCACCCAGGTGGTCGTGATCGTCGTCGGCGTGGTCGTCGGCCTGCTCGCCGGCTTTTACCGCGGCGTCCTCGACACCGTCATCTCGACCGTGATCAACATCTTCTACGGCATTCCCGACCTCTTGGTCGCGCTTACCCTGGTCCTCCTCCTGGGGCGATCGCTCGGCATCATCATCTTCGCCATCGCCTTCACCCAGTGGATGAACATGGCCCGGCTGGTGCGGGGCCAAACGCTGGCCTTGCGAGAACGCGAATTCGTGGAGGCGGCCCGAGCCGGCGGCGCGAAGGCGAACCGGATCATCTTCCGGCACGTCCTGCCAAACGCCCTGGGGCCGATCATCGTCCAGGCCACGATCGGCGTCCCCATGGCGATCCTCTTCGAGGCCTTCCTCAGCTTCCTCGGACTGGGCGTGCCACCGCCGACGCCGTCCTGGGGCGCGATGGCGGCCGACGGCTTCCACGCGATCCGGATCGCGCCACACATCGTGCTGGCCCCCGCGATCGCGCTGTCGCTGACGCTGATGGCGTTCAACTTCCTGGGCGACGGCCTGCGCGACGCCCTCGATCCGAGGCAGAAGCGATGAGCCAACCCGTGCTGCAGGTCAAGGACCTGAAGACGCAGTTCTTCACCGACGACGGCGTGGTACAGGCCGTCGACGGCGTCAGTTTCGACCTCAATCCGGGCGAAACGCTCGGCATCGTGGGTGAGTCCGGCTGCGGCAAGAGCGTCACAGCTCTCTCGATCCTCCGCCTGGTGCAGGAACCCGGCCGGATCGTCGGAGGCCAGATTCTCTTCAGGGGCGCCGACATCGTAAAGATGGCAGAGGATGAGGTTCGCGAGATTCGCGGCAAGGACATCGCGATGATCTTCCAGGACCCCCTCAGCAGCCTCAACCCGGTGCTGACCGTCGGTTTCCAGATCGAGGAAGCGATCGAGGCGCATGGGAAGGTGCCGGGGAAGACGGCGCTCAGCCGGACGGTGGACCTGCTCAAACGGGTGCGCATCCCGGCGGCGGAGTCCCGGGTGCACGACTATCCGCACCAGTTCAGCGGCGGGATGCGGCAGCGGGCGATGATCGCGATGGGCCTGGCCAACGCGCCGTCGATCTTGATCGCCGACGAGCCGACCACGGCGCTCGATGTCACGGTGCAGGCCCAGATTCTCGAACTGCTGCGCGACCTGAACCGAGACCTCAAGACCGCCATCATCCTGATCACCCACAACATGGGGGTGGTTGCCAGCCTTTGCACCCGGGTGCTCGTGATGTACGCCGGCCGGA
>WNEZ01004900.1_pt1 | contig 11706 bp, 10 predicted proteins | sample 5400521 | NCBI WGS metagenome assembly WNEZ01 (sample SAMN13153339, study PRJNA577476) | soil metagenome | isolation source: 120 cm saprolite under Douglas fir tree site 2 hole 1 replicate 1 | place: USA:California | collected 2015-04-18
GAGTTCACGTGAAATTATACTGCATTCTTTTAATAGCTTACCGATATATATCTTAACTGGAACTTCAGGCATTTTTGACCTCGTGAAACGTGATTCTACTCAATCAATGCAGCGCAATGAGCACAAGACTATAGCATGCGATTTTTTCACACGTAAAGCAGGGGGAGGGGGCGGCCAGACCATCTTTCTTGCTCGCAGACCGCGCACGATCAAAACGTACTCGGTCGATGCGCGCAGTGAAGGACAGTCTGGCTAACCCCTCTAGAAGAAGAGCGAGCATGCTTGGAAGAAACATATTATTAATAGCTCTCGTTGGACGCGCGCTGTTGGAAGTACCCAGACCACACTAGGGGGAGAGAGTGAAGCAGAAACACGTCACCCCTTCCTCAACTTCTCCTCTTGCCGGGCCAGGAACCACCCCACCCATCCCCAGAGCAGCGCCAGTGGGACCAGAACCCATACCATCTGCCCTGCTGTGACACCCAGCACTTTCACCCCGTTCACGATCCACCCGGTCATCGCATCACCCCCGCGCGAGACCGCTGTGTCGATAAAGTTCTTGGCCTTATATTTCTCCTCCCGATTCACCACCGTGAAAAGGACCTCGCGAGCCGGCTTGGCGAATGCATATTCACCGACTCGCCGCACGACGGTAAAGAGAATGAAGACGACCAGGAACGGCATGACGCCGATCACGCCAAACCCGATGGCGCTCGCAACGGGAAGACCGACGAGCGCCGACGCCAACCCGAACCGGCTGATCACCCGGCTCGTCACGGTCACCTGCATCAGAAACGTGAGCACGTTGACGACCAGGTCGACGAGGGCAAACAGACGGGTGCGCCCTTCCGGGGAGGGAATCTGCTCGCTCACCAGCCTCATTTGTTCCAGGTACAAGAATGTCGCGGTCGTCGTTAGAAAGAACAGATAGAGGCAGATGCCCAGAAGATAGGGCGACGAGAGCGCCAGTCTGATCCCCGCCCAGATATTGCCGCCGATCGGCTCACCCTGCCGACTGATCTGTCGTGAGGGTCGCGCCATTGCCCATCGATCCAGTTGATACACGCAGAGCCCGCAGGCGACGAGAAACCCGACCGAGATGAGCAGCAGGACGGGGATCGGGATGAGATAGGTCAACCCGGTGGTGAGAAGCGGGCCGACCATCGCGCCGATACTGCCGCCGGCGGCAATCACACCGAAGAGTCGGGCGCCCTGCGCCGGTGTAAAGAGATCGGCCATGACACTCCAGAACACCGACACGACGAACAGATTGAACACCGAGAGCCATACGAAGAACGTGCGAGCGGCCCACTGGGGAGAGAGGTGGCTCATCATTGCCACGAAGAACAGGACCAAGTTGAGACCGAAAAATGCATACACGATCAGGAGCAACCGATACCGCGGCACGCGGGCAGAGAGCCATCCGAAGAGCGGCGTCACGAGCAGGAGCGTCACGAAGGTGGCGGTCATCATCCATGGCAGGTGCTGCACCCCGCCTTCGATCACCATCTCATCGCGAACAGGGCGCAGAATGTAGTAGCCGCAGAGGAGACAGAAAAAATAGAGGAACGCCCAGCCCACCGGGACGGCTTCGTCCGGTTCTGCATCGGTCACCGCCGGAAGCACGTCTTGAAGCCACGCCATAGGAACGGCATCCTGCCGTGACCGACTCTCCCGCGCAAGGAGAAAATTTGCTAGAATGCGCAGGCCCACGATCGTGTAGGATTCTCACGGACGTTTGATGATCGACCTACGCAGCGATACGGTCACGAAACCCACTGAAGCCATGCGAAAGGCAATGGCACGCGCGGAAGTGGGAGACGATGTCTACGGCGAAGATCCCACCGTGAATCGCCTCCAGGAGATGGCGGCCACGATGTTTGGGAAAAAGGCCGCGCTCTTCGTGCCGTCCGGCACGATGGCCAATCAACTCGCCATTCGCCTCCACACGCAACCGGGCCAAGAAGTCATCGTAGAGAGCAAGGCGCATATCGTCCGGTATGAGCAGGGCGCCGCCGGGGCGCTGGCAGGAGTCCAACTCCATTGGGTCACGGGAAATCGGGGCCTCATCTCACCCGAGCAGGTCGAGGCGGCAGTCCGCCCCAAAGAGCCACACTCGATTCAAACGACGCTGATCTGTCTGGAAAACACCCATAACAGCGGCGGCGGAACGATTTATCCGCTGGCGACGATTGAACGGATTCGTGCGGTGGCTGCCGCCCACGGCATCCCAATGCATTTGGACGGAGCACGGCTGTTCAATGCCATCGCCGCTACCACCTTGCCACCGGCCTCCTATGCCCAGCACTTTGACACCCTGTCGGTGTGTCTCTCGAAAGGACTGGGGGCGCCGGTCGGCTCGCTCCTGATGATGAATGATCTGACCCTCCTTGATAAGGCCAAGCGGCTGCGCCGTATGTATGGCGGTGCGATGCGGCAGTCCGGCATCCTTGCCGCCGCAGGTATCTATGCGCTCGAGCACCATATCGGACGATTGAAAGTGGACCATGACCACGCCAAACAGCTGGCACGACGACTGCAGCAGATTCCGACGGTCAGGATCAGTCCTCAAGATGTCGACACGAACATCGTCATTTTCGATGTGATCGGCCACCGCCTGGCTCCCCTGGCGATCGTCGCCGCGTTGAAGCAGGAAGGGGTCTTGATCAATGCGATCGGCGGCGACAGCTTTCGTGCCGTCACTCACTTGGATATCTCCAGTGCCATGACCGTAGAAGCCTGCGAGATCTTTACCCGTGTGTTGGGGGACTAGCCCGCATTATTCATGACGGTTCGTCGCGAAATCGCCGAGTGGCGCGACTTGCGTGACGTGTGAGCCCTGTCTCTGCCAGTCGCGCTTTCCTCGCCAGTCTCGCCCGCTCGCTTGAGTCAGGCATCGGCGATTGCAGTAGAAGCGCTCATAAATAATGCGGGCCAGACGCGCTCATTGACACTTCTCCCACTGAAATCTAGAATGCCGCGTAATGGAGCATCAATGCCGCTAGAAATTGTGTCGTTCAAACACATCACTCGGATCCTTGAGGTCACCGACTCACTCGGTCTGAACCGCGAATGGGTCGAAATCCCGTTGTCTCCAGAACGCCCAGGTGTCGTCCGGCGATTGACCAATGGCCAGCTGGAAATCATCGTTGATGCGGACCAACTGTTCAAGGACTGGCTGGGAGCGCTCCCGAAACATATTCGGCTCGTACAGGGAGCCTAAAAATGGATCGCCCCGCCACCCATCCTATCCCCACGTCAGAAGAGTTGAAGGCAGAACTCCTGGCGATGCCGGAGCCGCCGGAACAACCGGACCCGATCGACGAACCGGGATTCGAAGAGCTTGTCGCAGTGGCCTTGCGCCACGTCCGTGGCCGTCGTGGGGGCGACCTGGTCAGTGTGATCCTGGTAGGGTCCAGCGTTCGCCGCGCCATCACGAATCACAGCGACATCGATCTCATTGCGCTCGTGAAAGGACAGGCCGATGGCCACGAGATCGTCCGTGTCGCCGATCGTCTGGCCGACATCCGCTATCGCGGACATCAAGAGCTTGAGGAGGACCTCCCCTACTCGCCGCGCCTCCCGTCTCTCTTACGGAAAGCCCGCATCCTCTTCGATCACGACAGCATCGGCGCCAGGCTCATCGAACGCGCTAATCAACGGTTCCGACAGGGGCCGCCCCCGGTCAGCGTCAATGAACAGATTCGGATGAAGGCGGAGTGTTTCCATTGGCTGGGAAAGGCGCGAGATCTGGCCGACAAGCCGGCGACCGCGCAGTATCTACTCTCGATATTTTTCGATGACGTCGTCAGCGCCTTCTTCCGACTACAGGGCTTCTGGCTGACCGCGCCGAGCGATGTGCCAAAGTTCATCGCCTCCCGCGATGCGGGGCTGGGTGACTTGGCTGGGAGGTTCCTGACTGCGGCCACTTTACCGGAACGGCTCAACTTTGGCCGCGATCTGGCCGATACGCTCTTTAAGGACGTACCGAATCCTGCCAGAATCGACTGACAGGGCTCCGGGATCGATCATCAGACTGCTGTCGCACGGGGCTTCTGAGCCAGTCAGCCTTTGCATGTCTGAACAGATGAGAAGCTTCTCTTGAGGAGCGTGCTCCGTACGATCTCGTTCAGCCATGACCGTATCAGAAGGAGTCACTATGGAAATCGGGTTCATCGGGCTCGGGAAAATGGGGATGAACATGGTCACTCGGCTGCAACGTGACCGGCACCGGGTGGCGGTCTATGATCGATCGGCGGATCTGATCAAGCAGGCCGAAGACGTGGGCTGTGTCGGTGCCTTGTCATTGGCCGATCTTGTCGGCCAGCTCAAGGCCCCGCGCGCGGTCTGGATTATGGTCCCATCCGGCGCGCCGACGGAGGAGACCGTTCATGCCGTTGCGGCACTTCTCCACGCGGGTGATACGGTGATCGATGGCGGCAATACCAGATTCCACGACGATGTTCGACGGGCCGGGGACCTCAAGAAGAAACAGATTCACTATGTCGATGCCGGCACCAGCGGCGGCATTTGGGGCCTGACCATTGGCTACTGTCTGATGGTCGGTGGTGACGAGGCGCCGGTGAAACAGCTCGCGCCGATCTTCACCACGCTGGCGCCGGAGCAGGGCTGGGCTCACGTCGGCGGGGTGGGCGCCGGACATTACGTGAAAATGGTACATAATGGAATCGAATACAGCATGATGCAGGGGTATGCGGAAGGCTTCGAGCTGATGGCGAAAAGCGACTACCAGCTCAACCTCGCAAAGATCGCAGACCTCTGGATGCATGGCAGCGTCGTCCGCTCCTGGCTCTTGGAATTGGCGGCCGGTGCCTTGAAAGATGATCCGAGGTTGGAACGGCTGAAAGGCTACGTGCAGGATTCCGGCGAAGGTCGCTGGATGATCGCTGATGCAATCGAGAAGGATGTTCCAGTCCCAACCCTCACGACGGCATTGTTCACTCGATTCCGATCGAGGCAAAGCGAGTCCTTTGCCGAGAAGATGCTGGCCGCGTTGCGGAATGCCTTCGGCGGCCATGCGGTCCGCCGGTAACGCCTGCGCCTTATGCCACCGAATAGCCCACGTATCGATATCAGCCCCTCACAGGAAACGATTCCCCCGGTCGAGCCCTGTACCCTCGTCATCTTCGGAGGTTCCGGCGATCTGGCGCGTCGGCGACTGATTCCTGCCCTCTACAACCTGCTCCTCGACGGACTCCTTCCGCCGAGCTATGCGGTGATTGGGCTGGGCCGCAAGTCGATGACCGACGAGGAGTTCCGCGCTACGGTTCGTGACGGCGTCGTCACACATTCCCGGCAAGCCTTGACGGAGGACAAGTGGAAGGACTTCGCGCCACACCTCTTTTACGTGTCGGGGGGAAATGAGGACCCGAACACCTATGCCAGACTGAAGTCCCGAGCAGAAGACATTGAGCGGAACTTCCAGTTACCCGGCAACCGGATTTTCTATCTGAGCATCCCTCCCAGTTCGTTTGCGTCTGTTTGCGAGGGGCTTGAGCAAGCCGGATTGGCGACGAAGCCGGGGGCTCATACGCCCTACGCCCGCATCATCGTCGAGAAACCGGTCGGCCGCGATTTGGCCTCCGCCCAGGCCATCAACCGCGTGACGGGGCGCGTGTTCGACGAATCGCAGATCTTCCGCATCGATCACTATCTGGGGAAAGAAACCGTTCAGAATTTGATGGTCGTCCGGTTTGCCAACAGCATCTTCGAGCCTATTTGGAACCACAAGTACATCGATCACGTGCAGATCACGGTGAGCGAAGCGGAAGGCGTCGGGACCAGGGCCAGCTACTACGAAGAAGCCGGTGCCTTGCGCGACATGGTACAGAACCACATGCTGCAGCTGCTCTGCTTGGTCGCGATGGAGCCCCCCTACTCGCTCGATCCGGACGTGGTGCGCAACGCGAAGATGGAAGTCCTCCGCTGCCTCAGGCCCATCACCGATCAGGATGTCGAGCACGTCACCGCCCGTGCCCAATACAGTGAAGGCAAGGCCCAGGGCACGCCCATCCCGGGCTATCGTCGTGAGAGCGGGATTCATCCTGATTCCATGACGGAAACCTATGTCGCGCTCAAATGCTTCGTGGAAAACTGGCGTTGGGCCGGCGTGCCCTTCTATCTGCGCACCGGGAAAGCGCTCCCCCATCGCGCCAGCGAGATCGCGGTACAATTCAAGGACATCCCGCAAATCCTGTTCAACGCCAATGCGCAGCAGCCGCAACCGCCGAACGTGTTGGCGCTGCGCATCCAACCGGGGGAAGGGCTCTCTCTCCGCATCGTCTCGCGCGTGCCGGGAACCCGCGCGCAGACGCACCCGGTGGAAATGGACTTTCAATACAGCGAGGTCTTCGGCCGCCCGTCGCCCGAAGCCTATGAGCGGTTGCTCTTGGACGTGATGGCCGGCGATGCCTCCCGATTCATGCGGCGCGACGCCGTTGAAGCTTCCTGGGCCTGGATCACCGAAATTCTGGAAGGGTGGCACCGGCAAGGGTTGCGGTGGTTACCTGAATATCCGGCGGGAACCTGTGGGCCGGTCGAGGCCGATCGCCTCATTGAAAAGGATGGACGGACCTGGCGAACCTTGTAGCGACTCATTTCATGTCAGCCGCAACTGCTTGAGAATCTCCATTTTGGTTCCCAGCCCGCCGATAAACCGCTCGAACTCTCCCTGGTGATAGAGGGCCAACACCGGCAATGCGCGAACTTCCAGCTCCGCTGGAATCTGGAAGTTTTCCTCGACGTTCATTTTTAGGATCAGCACCTTGCCGGTCACATCGAGCTCCAGTTTCTCGAGTTCACGCATCAGCGCTCGGCAACTCCCGCACCCTGGTTTCCAGAACTCCACCAACACCGGCACCCCTGCCTGTTCCACGACGTCGTCGAAGTCCTGATCGGTCACGTCACGCATCATGGTCTCCTCGCGTCACGACTCACTTGCCGGCGCTGCAGCAAACACCTCCTGGTACAACCGTTCAGCAACCAGCCGATATCCGGCTGTGGTCAGATGCAGCCCGTCATTGGAGTACCGGGCCGCAAGTTGTTGAGTCTCGGGCTCCGCCGTGGCGGCAAAGAGATCGAAGGCTACCAGCCGTTTCGATTCGGCGTAGCGGAGAATCAACGTATTGAGCTGGTGCCGCCGATCAAGATGTGCTGCGAACCACCGACACCCCTCCTCACTGCGAAGATCATCACCCACTCTGATCGACGGAACGGTCACCGGAACCGGCTCGATCCCGGCCGCTGCGGCCAGTTCATACATCTTGAGGAGATTGCGCATAATGTCTTCCGGCAGTGCGTTCCATCCAAGATCGTTCGTTCCGCCGAGAATCACCACATGCGTCGGTTGGTGTGCAAGAACAGCCAACCGAAACCGCTTCGTCATTTCACCGGTCAGTTCACCGCAGATGCCGCTCACAGACACGCGTACGGCAGGCCCTGTCAATTCTTGCAGGAACCGCCCGTACGGCGTCTCGATGCCGTGAGGATTGTCGGCAGTGGGCGATTGAAACCCTGCCGTCAGACTGTCCCCAAAACACACAATGTGACTCGACGCAATCATCAAGATGAGGCGGATTCTACCGGCCTCGCCACGGGGTTCACAATACCCTCTTGTCCACAACTGAAGGACGGACGAATCCCTCGGTCATTCTTCGATAAGCGGCTGGTTCACCCACATTATTCATGACGGTTCATCGCGAAATCGCCAAGCCGCGTTGCGAGACCGGCGCGCGGAGCTGTGAGAGCCCGAGGCGTACTCGTGCAGTACGGTGAGGGTCCGAGGGGCGAGCCCGCTGGCCGGAGGCTTGTCATAGCAGCAGATCGGCGATTGCAGCAGACGCGCTCATAAATAATGCGGGTTAAGAGCGGCTATTTTCTTGACGATTCCGCACCTCCAGGTTACGACTAATCATCATGGACGAGCGGTTGACAGAAAGCGGCGCATGGCCGATCGCGGCCGCAAAAGAGCCGGCCAATCCGGAGCTGGACTCCGTCAAGCGAGTCCTCACACTCTTGGACAAGACCGCGAAGGCTAGGCGAACGTACGGGGCAGCGAACCCTGTGGCGCAGAAGTTCTTCGAACAGTTGTTCGAGGGACTCACGGCTCATCTAGTCACCTATTCCAAATTGGCGTTCCTTGTTCAACGCTCCGAGCTGTACTTCAACGGGGCAGTCGTCTACCGATCCGAGCAGGATTCGAGTAATGAAAGCGTCGCGTTCAAGCTCTATGCGGATGGCATTCGGGAACTCGCATTCCTCGAAGGTCTTTCTGCTGAAGACCTCTCCTTCTTGCTTGATTCGCTTTGGGACAGCCTCGATCCCGAAGAAAATGATGACGACATTGTGACTCGTCTATGGTCCAAGAACCTCTCCACCATCACCTTGGTCACCGCCGAAGAGGTCGCCAAAGCCTCGACCGGTGGAGATGTCTTTGCGCTGCCTACTGGCGGAATGATGGAGGCACCGGAATCGAGCTTGCGGGACCTTCTGGATCGGGAACAGGCCCGTACCAAAAAGGGAGCTGGGACAGGGATTGAGGGAGACGGTGGCTCAGAAGCCGGTGATGGCGGGACGCCGATAAGAGAGGGAACCGGAGTGGGAGCCAGCAGACAAGCTAGCCGATTCAAGTCTGGTCACGTGGGCTACGATGTCTCTGACAAGGAATTAGCCGAACTGGCGAAGGAGGTCGAGGCTGAGAGCGTCAGAGATAACATGACATACCTGTTGGATATGTTCACCGCGATCCTGGCGTCGGAAAAATCTCCTGCAATCCTGACCAAGTTGCTCGATCTCTGGGGAAACATCCTTGACTCATTGGCGGGCCAGGGCAAATGGACCGTGCTAGACAGCGTACTTGGACTGTTACATGTTACTGCTGAGGTCAGGCCGGATCTCGGCGACGATCACAAGAAACAACTGGCAAACCTGCTCAACAACCTTGGTCGGCCTGAACGCATGAAGATGATCGAGACCTATTTGAACCAGATCCCCAACGCAATCACAGAAGGATTGCCTGCAGTTCTACTGTCGATGTCGTCGGCAGCCATCCCTGCCTTGTGCACCCTCTTGGCCAATCTGGAGGCGCCAGCCCATCATGCAATCGTGGCTGAAGCCCTCGAAACTCTCGCGAAGGATCAGCCGGATCACGTGCTTCACGGTTTATCAGACCGCCGACCCCGCTATGTCAAGAACCTCCTCGCGATCCTTCTCAAATGGAACAATCCCCGATTTGCAGACGCCGTTGAAAAGCTGGTGCGCTATCCGGATATTCAGGTACGGAAGGAAGTCGTGCGAGCAATCGGGATTTTCCGTTCCAACGGGAACGGGGTAAAACTGGTCGGGTTCTTGAATGATACCGAGGAGTCGGTCCGGTTTGCGGCACTCAAGCTGCTCATGACCGGTCAATATAGGGCTCCCTACTCCGCCTGGTCACCCCTCGTATCAGCGGACACATTCATGGATCGAGCCCTCAGTGAAAAACGCGCAGTGTTCCAAGCCATGCGCGCCACCAGTAGCGATGAGGTCATCCCATTCTTTGAAAGTCTAATCACGGAACGGTCCTGGACCAACCGGAAGAAGAAGGAGGAACTCGGCGCCCTGGCCGCTGAGGCATTGGGGAAATTAGCCACCCCTGCCGCCCTCACCGCCCTTGAGCTAGGTCAAAAAAAAGGTAGCGCCCCCGTGCGGAAAGCCTGCACCGCGGCACTTGCCCAAGCCCAACGACAGCAGCATCTCAAGCAGGCGGCATCATAGTAAGGAGTCTTTGCGTGAGTGACATCAAGATCAAAGAGGCCCCGGTCGCGGATGAACTAGCTCAGCCGATCCTGACCCACGAAAGGTCCCTGTCACAGAAAATCGCCCACGGATCGGAGGCCAGTGACATCCTTGACCAGCAGATGGTCATGCTGGGAATTCAGCTGGTCACACAGTTGAACGTCTTGATTAAGACCTCCCGCATCTATGAGCGCACCAACGCGGCACTAGATAAACCCGTCGATGCAATGCTGACGTTGATCAAGACCATGGCACAGGACCAACCGGTCACACTCCGGTTGCAGAACGATTTCTTGTTTCTCGGGAACAGTCACTTGAAAGTGAACGCGCAGCAGATGGCCGTGGCCACTAGCATCATCGATGCCTTGAACGCCTGGAAGATCGGCGGAATGACATTCTCGTTGACTGTGGAGTCGAAGGATTTGCGTGAGTTCGCCGCGCTCTTTGTCAGCCTTGATCCTGACAACAAAACTATCGAAGACCTTCAGAAAGAAATCACCGCACGAGGGATCGTCGGCATTGAGCTAGAAGAACAACGGCAGCTGCAAATCCGACAAGGCCCCGGAACGGCGGGGAACACGGGGCCCGGAACAGCGGGGAACACGGGGCCCGGAACGGCGGGGAACACGGGCCCCGACGCCACGGGAAGCACCGATCTAAAAGTACAACGGAAAATGAACGCCATGAACGGCTATGCCAAAGTGGCAGCATCAGTCGGAACACTGACGCAATCATCCCGTGAGGGAGGAACAGCCAGTTTTAAACAGGCGAAGCGGGCGATTCAAAACATCATCGATCTCATGGTGGATGATGAAGCCGCGGTCCTCGGTCTCACAACCCTTCGTTGCCACGATCAATACACACATAACCATTCGGTCAATGTGTCGTTGCTGTCCATTGCGCTGGCCAATCGCGTCGGCTATCCCAAAGTGGAACTGGCCGACCTGGGCCTTGCGGCACTGTTCCATGACATGGGCAAATCCACCATTCCCATGGAGGTCCTGAACAAACCGGGCGAGTTTACCGATGACGACTGGGTGGCCATGCGCAATCACCCCACGGAGGGAGTTCTGAGTCTTTCGAAAATGAGAGGCATCACGAATCTACCGGGCCGCATGGCGGCGGCCTCCTTCGAACACCACATGAACCAGGACTTCTCCGGATACCCGAAACTTACCGTGCCCTGGACAATCTCACTGACCGGCCGCATCCTCACGATCGCAGACTGTTACGACGCCATGACCTCCTCCCGTGTCTATCGTCGGGAACCCATCTCCCCATCGAAAGTATTGAACATGATGCTTTCAAAGTCTGGAAAGGCGTTTGACGCGGTGCTGCTCAAGTTGTTCGTGAACTGTGTTGGCATCATCCCCATCGGCAGCCTGGTGATGCTGGAGACGAGCGAACTGGCGGTCGTGCTCAAGCCGGCTGCAGACAAGGCGAACGCCGAACGACCGTTCGTCAGAGTCATCACCGATCCGCAGGGAAACTCGGTCGATCACGGGCGCGAGGTAGACCTGGCCGAGAAAGATGAGACCGGGGATTTCCGCCACAACATTATCCGCTTGATCGACAACACCGAATACAAGTTCGATACCAGCCGATACTTCACCTAGCAGGATGCTGAAAAAGTCCGCCAGCATCCATGAACCGTCACGCGTGAAGCGCGAGACATACGAGAAAGGCGCGATCCGAAGTTCAAGGTTCGAAGTTCCGAAAACCTCGAACTTCGGACCTCGAACCGTCGTCCGTCTCGCTCGGCTATCCTCGTGAGTGTTCTCCGATTGTGCCGCACGTGTGGACCATCGAAGCTCTCGTGTGCCATCATAGTTTTTCCATAGCCTGTAGCCTCCGCGCGACCCAATCCCTTGACAGGGCCTGGCCCCCCAGCTATTCTCGCATCAGTTACGC
>WNEZ01015301.1_pt1 | contig 11706 bp, 13 predicted proteins | sample 5400521 | NCBI WGS metagenome assembly WNEZ01 (sample SAMN13153339, study PRJNA577476) | soil metagenome | isolation source: 120 cm saprolite under Douglas fir tree site 2 hole 1 replicate 1 | place: USA:California | collected 2015-04-18
CCGCTTCAAAAGCCTGGGTGATATACTCAGGCCAGTCGTCCATATACTCCTCCGCTACTGTCGGGCAAGTTAAGGATAGCTGGTAAGCTCCCTTTACAGCGAACGTCCCTGGAGATTCCTAAAATATCCGCGCCAGGCAGTGCTGACAGCGTTTTTCCCGACAGGTATGTTGATAGATGTAGTGCAATCCCTGCTGCTGGCAGGCGCCGCGCGGCTCTGCCTGCAACAGTAACTGCCTGGACATGGCGCGCGTGACCTGGTTCGAGGGGAGGCCAGGATAGCGCACGTACAGCAGGCGGGCGCGCTCAGAAAGGCTGTCATCGCCCTCGCGGAGCGCTACAGCCGCGGCGAAGGGCAAGACGACGTTACAGATAAGGATATCTGTGCGCGCTGTGCTCAACCCGGCGAATGCGGCACGCAAGCGCTGGATGGTTTGATGGATACCCGTGTCTCCGGTGAGCGCCTGGCGCAAGGTGTGCCACGCGCCAGCACTGCGCCAGCGCTCCACTAAATCGCGCAGGGCGCGCAGGCGCCCGGCATCCAGGGGAGGCGGTCCTGGCGTGCGCCCCAGGGGTTCCGGCACTGCAGCGACTATGCCCAGCAGGTAGTGACCGGCAGCGCGGAAGAACGCACGGTCGCGCCCGTAGCCAAGTCCCTCGGCCAGGGCTGAGATAAGGCAGACATCATAGCTGCTGAATGGGCCACATGCATGGCCAGCGCGCAATGACTCGACAAATGCCCGGGTCTTTTGCTCAAAACGCAGCAATCCGGCGCGCCGCAGCAGTCGTGTGCGCGCGTCCTGTTCTGCTTGCTCTCTTCCCTGCTGGCAGGGCCACGCGGGAGCTGAACCAGTCGCAGGCGGCAGGTCATTGAAGCAGCAAGTGGGGATGCTCGTGCCATCCTGGCGCAGGGCAGTAGCCGGGTCGTCAAGCACCAGCACCACGTGGAGAATCACATTGTTGTAGCGGGCGTCGTCCTGGTGAAGATGCGCGAACCAATCGCTGGCATGGAGATGAAATTCCACGTCGCCGGCGCGATGCTCCTCCTGCCCAGGCAGAGAAAGAGCGGAGCAGAACACGGCGTCGAGCACATCTGGCCCGCGCGAGCCGCCAGGACGGCCCGGAGACAGGAGCCGGTAGCGCTCGCCATTGCTCAAGGGCAGCAGGACACCCGCCGGTAAGGCCCACCAGCGTCGCGCCATATCCCTTTCATGGAGGGCGCTGCCAGGCGCACATTCAAGCTTCATCTTTTTGAACGGACGGCATTTCCAGGGTGATATCGGACTCGTCATCATCAACCTGGCTGTACATCGCACTTGACAGAGCAGGCGCATCTTCGTCGAGCAGTTCCCCTGCGCGGCCAGTAGCAGCAAAGGCCATACCCTCGGCCACCTCGGCCTCGGCCTCGGCATTCATAGCGGTATTGAGCGCCTGCTCTTCGGCGGCCTCGGCATCGGCCAGGAGGGCGTGGGCGCGCGTGGATTCAAGTTCCGCCGCCCGCACATAACTTTCGGCCTCTGGTCCACTCAAGGCGCCGCTGCTCAGGGCGGCAATGGCTTCCTCCAGCAAGCGGTCCGCCTCCTGAGCAAGCTGGCGAGCTTCTCGCGTACGGGCGCTGCTGGCCTCGGCGACGGCTTCAGCCTCGGCAGCCGCGGCGGCGGCGACATCCGCAACCATGGTAGCCGCACTGGCTTCCACCAGCGCCTCCTCCTCTTCAACCTCCTCGACGCGCGTAACCTCCTCCGCGGGCAGCGACTGATCCCGGGCTTCTTCTTGCTGTCCCGCAGCGCCGCCCTCGCGCGCCAGCCGCTCGCTTTCAGCGGCGAGCAGTCCGGCTTCGCGGGCGGCACGCTCAGCTTCCTGGGCCACAACACCGGCGCGCTCGGCCTCCACCTGCATCTGCAGGAGTTCCTGCGCCAGGTGTCGAGCGGAGGCAACCTGCTCCAGGCGAGCCGCGGCCGCGGCAGCCCGTTCGGCGGCCTGGCGTGACGCCTGTTCGGCAGCTTCAGCAGCGGCGCGGGCCTCCCTGGCAAGCTGGGCGGCTGCAGCGTTGGAGACAGGGGTGCCAACAGAGACGCGGGCCTCCTGCACGAACTGCTCTTCGATGGCGGGAGACTGCTCTATCTCTAGATCGATAATGGCAAGCGTCTCTTCAACAACCGGCCTCGCGGAACTTGCCTGCTCCACGATGGATGACTCTTCTGTGTCGAGAGAACTCACTTCGGCAGGCATGGAGACAGAGAGGGGTACGGGCGCGGCAGGTTCGCCCAGTTGCTGGCGGAGCAGCATCAACTCGGCTGCCATGCGCTGCACACGAGCCGTGCGCTTCTGCAGGCGGGCCTCTGCGCGATGGAAGCGCTCCAGTGCCCTGGCCTGCGCGTCCTGCGCTTCTTGCAATTCCTCCAGGATGTGCTGTCTTGCTTTCATCAGCTTTTTCCTGGTGCGCTGGAATAATTGATCGTCTTGCTGGGGGGAGGACTTTTTGTTTGTCATAAAACCTCCAATTTCGGATACCCGTCTCCGTTTACGCGACGGGAGGAGAAATTGCACCGAAAAGCGGGGAGAAACAGAAATGCGGTCTGCTTCTCGGGTTCGGCCTTGAAAAGTACAAAGCCCATCTCCGCACAGATGTGTGGTGCTCTTCGTCAAAGTTATGGAGCGGTTGTCTAAAATCGCCAGGACTATCCCTACCCACCAGGACTGTTTACCCGAACGCTCGTAGAGCCTCAGACTAGAGCAGGCATCTGAGGGTACCTATATTTTCGCTCCTAACGTAGTCCAGTAATCAGCTTGATTGTATCCAAGTGTATACCTGGACTGAGACTAGTCAGCAGGACCGCTTGTAACAGCCTGGGATAACGCTCCCAACAGTTCACAAGCCTGTCCCCTTCAGGGGACTGGGTTACTGACGCTGCCTATCCTTTGAGATGAGGTAAAAAACAGAAGTACTACTTCTTACTTTTTGCCTTCTTCGTTTTCCTATACATGCCGTTTTCGAGATTACGGAAACTTTCGAGCGCCTCCTGTGACAATTGGGGAGCTAGGACGTGTTCCTCCTTTATCCCGGCTCTTGCCCCGATACTGGTTAGTCTTTCTTCAAGCTGTTGGTTAACGCGTAGGGCCAGCGCCAGAGCAGCATGATGATCAAGACAAACAGCAGGGTGATGATGGCGAAGCTGAACGGCGGAGCGCTATGATCGACGAAGATGCCGCGCAATGTGAGCCCCACAGGACAGGCAAGCACCCAGGCGAAGGCCGTCCGCTTAGCCATCTGGCGGGGCTGCGTTGTGATGTCACGGCGGTAGGCTCCGACGAAGGGGGCGACGATAAACCAACCGGCAGCGAACGGCGCGGCGGTACCCACTACCTGGAGCAGCGCAGTAAGGCCTACCGGTTCGCCATGGCTGATACGGCCAATTACCGAGAAGACCAGGAAGACCAGGATATCGCCAATCACGAGATTGGCGAGCCGCCGCGTCTCGGCGGCTTTGTCGACATTTTCGCTACTGGATGAGGCACTCGTTGTTTCATCCATGTTTTCGCGTATGGACATAATCTCTCCTTGCACCCGCAAGGGGCATTACATTTCTTTATGTTCGCTCTTTTCGCGCACGAGTTCTTCGACGGCGGCCAGCTCAGTACGCACGCCGCGTATACGCAGCGCGATGACGGCCAGGTAGGCAAACAGGCCAACCCACGCGATGGCGTAGGCGGCAACGAGATAGACGACTCCTTGCATGTTTTTCTCCTTGAAATCCAGCCCTGCAACGCTGCTGGGTCGCAGCTAGACTGCGTCTCAGCAGGGCTGCAAGGAAGCTCCTTATTCGACGCTGGCGCGCAGGCGCTGGGCCAGCGTTTGCATTATTTCCAGGTTGTACAGTTGCATCATCAGGAAGCCGAAGAGCAATGTGAAGGTGACGACCGAGATCAGCAGCGTCACGAGCATTTGCGGCGGCAAGGCTCCGGGAGTGGTGACAGCGGCCGGATGCAAGCCACGCCACCAGTTGACGGCTTCGTAAATGATCGGCACATCGATGAAGCCGATGATACCGAGGACGGCGGCGGCACGCGCGCTAGCGGGGGTGCGTCCCATATAGCTGCGCAGCATCAGGTAGCTGATGTAGATAAACCAGAGCACTAGCGTGGCCGTGAGTTTCGGGTCCCAGGTCCACCAGGTGCCCCAGACTGGGCGTCCCCAGAGGGAGCCGGTTATCAGGGCGAACGTGGTAAAAACGGCGCCAAGCTCGGCCGAGGCGCGCGCCGCGTAGTCCCAACGCTCGTCGCGCTTCCAGAGATAGACGATGCTGGTCACGGCCAGTACGCCGGAGGCGAGTAAGGCTATCCAGGCCATGGGCACGTGAAAGTAAAAGATACGCTGTGGCTGCCCCTGAATGGCGTCGGTCGGGGCATAGAGGAAAATGGCCCAGATGGAGACCATCATGCCTATAAACGAGAGCGCCCCCAGCAGGAGGCTGATGGTGGGAAGCGCACGATAGGCCCCGACTCTACGTGGGTCCCGACCCGAGTCTCCGCTCCGGCCACGATCAACTTCGCTCCTACGGGTTTGGCTTGTTGTTCGATTTGCCAGTGCCATATGTATTCTCCTCAACGATTTGTAATATTCACTCTTCGATTACGTAGCCAAAGGTGAGCAGCGAGATGCTCAAGAAAATTATATCAAAGGCGACAATCAGGCCCAACCAGGGCGGGTCGTTGGCTACAGGCGCCAACAAGGTGGCCGTTGCGCGAACCGCTGCGAAGACGACGGGCACAATCAAAGGGAATACGAGGATTGGCAGGAGCAATTCTCGCGCCCGCGTGGCCGCGGCCATGGCTGAAAAGAGTGTGCCTATCACAGCAACGCCCAGTGTACCGAGCAGCACGATCGGAATGAGCGCACTTGCAAAAAGCGGTACGTCGAGCGGTACGTCGAACAGCGCTGCATAGACCGGTAGCGCCACCAGTTCTACCACTCCGATTAATAGCAAATTGCCGAGTAGTTTTGCAAGGTAGATCGCTTTGCGGTCCACCGGACAGAGCAAGAGACGATCCATTGAGCCCTTTTCTCGCTCCGCGGCGATGGTACGTCCCAATCCCAGCAAGCTGGCGAAGATGAAGGCTACCCACAAGGCGCCCGGCGCAACCGAGGCTTTATTGTCGACGCGCAGGTCGAAGGCGAAGTTGAAGATGACGAGCACGAGCAGGGCAAACAGTCCCATGCCTATCCAGGTCTGCTTGCTGCGCAGTTCGCAGCGTATGTCTTTCCAGAGTATGGCAAAGACCTGTGCGAGGAAGATCATGTTCGCTCCTTCAAACCTCCAAAAACGGGCGACCACAAGGGTCCCCACTCCACTCCGCACCACTCCCGCCCCTACAGCTGGATACAATACGCCCATTATCCAGCGTCACGATGCTGTCCCCGAGTTTCAGCGCGTGCGCAAGCTGGTGCGTCGCCAAGAGCGCCGCGCCACCCTGCGCTACATGCTCGTCTAACAGTAACTCGAGTAGCTTGTTCCCCTGTTCATCGAGGCCGGTGTCCGGCTCGTCGAGCAGGAGAAGCCGGGGCGAGTGCACCAATGCTCGCGCCAGCGCCAGGCGCTGTAGCTGGCCACGCGATAGTGTGTTGACTCGATCCCGTACACGTTTCTCCAGGCCAACCCTGTGCAATAACGCGCGGGCACGCTGCTGTGCATCCTTTACCGCGTACATATGCCCAAAAAAGAGCAGGTTCTCAAGGGCAGTCAACTCGTCATAGAGATAGGGCTGGTGGCCTACAAAGCCCACGAGCTGCCGCACCCTCTGGGCATCCCGCGTGAGATCCAGCCCAGCGATACGGACGGCGCCAGCGCTTGGCGCCGTCAGACCTGCCAGGATGCGCAGCAGGGTGGTCTTGCCGGCGCCATTTGCTCCCATGAGCGCTTTGCGCTCTCCCTGATTCAACTCGAGATCGATGCCACGTAAAATGGGTTTCAGGCCAAAGCTCTTTTTGAGTCCTTTTATCTCCAGGTATGATCGGGTCATGTTTTCGCCCTGGGCGATCCCTTCTCGAGGGCGAGGGCAAGCCTCGCCCCTACATTTCTTTGGTATTAGCACTGGCGGCCTTTTCCTCGCTCATGAGAGTGCGGAGGCGCGCTTTGGTTTTGGCGCGGCGTTCCTGGTAGGCCGCTTTCTTGAGTTTGCCCGCTTCGTACGCTTTGTCGAGTTCCAATAGTTCTCGTAGCAGTGCCTGCTGCTGGCTGTGTATCGCCACGCCAGGTTTCTTCTCCTGTCCCTCGATAATGTCTTCGGAGTGATCCGACGGCGCGGGGGGCGCGATAGAGCGTGTTTTCACTGGACTCGAGCGCGGGCGGGAGCGCTTAACCGTGGTCCCACGATGAATCGGGGACCTACGGGCGGGACGGCGGGTGAAGCGGTAGAGAAACCACGTCACAGCCAGGATGGCCAGCATCAACAGCAGGCCGGCGATCAGCCAGATATTAGCCTGGTTGAGCGAGGGGGCAGCAGATTGAACGACAGGCAGACCCTTAAGCTGCGCCTGGACTGCAGCGCCCGCGAGCAGGTCTTTAGCCTGGTACAGGCGATAGGGACGCTGGTCGGCTGTGATCAAACCCTTAGAAACTAATGTGCTTGAATTGACATTCACATCCGTGGGCACCAGCAATGAGAGCTGCACAGTAGGGTATACGACGGCATAATTGAGGTTGTAAGTCGCTGCTGTGTATGGCAACTCGAACGAGAAGATGAACTGCGACGTTCCCGGGGGCAGCGCGGCATCGGTGGCGAAGCCCTTATTTACCTGCAGAGCCTGGTAGCCATCAAAGCCCTTAGCCAGCGTTATGTTTCGCGAGTGAGGCGGGAGCGCAAAACGCAGCGCGTTCGGTTTGCCTTTACTCGCGTCCAGCGACCCCACGTAGGTGTACGTGCCGACGTTCTTGAAGAAGAAGACCTCGGAGATAGAGAGGACGCCACCCTGCGCATCTGGTTCATGCAGCAAAACGGTTGCCTGCACGATGGCGATACCGGCAGCGCTGCTTGTTGCCTCGTACACAGTCAGATTCACCTGCTGCACAGCTTTCGTGCTGAGATCAATGAGATTGGTATAGTACTGCGCACCCTGGTAGTGTGTATAGACGGCATAATTGATGGTCTTAACGGTGTCCAGGGCGTTAAAGGCAAATGAGCCATGCGCGTCTGTCTTGACGCTCTCCACGTCACGGGCGTTATTGCCCTGCGCCATTTGCAGCGTTACATTTTGTCCCACCACAGGCGCATTTTTCTTTGTTCCATCCAGCAGTTGTCCATAGATACGCCCGTTGGCGGCGGCATGGGCCAGGGGGACGGGCAGCAGGAAAGCAAACACCATGGAGAGGCAAACCAGGGCGACAGCTCGATGGGTCAGGGCTCCCGCATTCTTCAGGGCGACCGCAAGGGTCGCCCCTACTATACCACGGTAGCTTTGTCCGTTGCTTTTACGTGCAAAGGAGACAATGCGGTCGTGTATGGTAGGGGCGGGGCTTGCCCCCGCCCTGGGTACCATACCACGATAGCTTTGTCCGTTGCATTTGCACACAAGGGAGGTAATTCGGTCGCATATAGTAGGGGCGGGGCTTGCCCCCGCCCTAGCTCTCTGTTTCACGTAGTTTCCGCACCTGTTCTTCAATGGCGTCATCCAGTGCTCGCTCTCGATCATGGCGGGATTTCAAAGCTGAGAGTGCGCGGCGCATGTAGCGTTCACGCAAGGAACGGTAATCGTCTTCGCCGAGGTTACCGAGCTGGAAATCGAACTCGACCTCCTGCAGAGCGGCGCGAGCGGACTCTTCGCGATCCGCCTGCTGCGCTGTTATATCACCCGGCAGCGGAGAGGCAGCATGCTCAAGGCGCCGCGTCGTAGGTCCCCGATTTATCGAGGGACCCCGATTTATCGTGGGGGATACCTTATTCATCGAGGGGAATTCCTTCTGGTAGAGCGGGTAGAGCACAAAGGCAAGCGCAAATGCCCCCAGCAGGACTGCGACAACAATAGCCACTAGTTCGCCTCCATTCTGCGCGGCGCAAAAATGGGGTCGGACCCGGCCAGTTCCTCCTCGATTTGCGCCCGGTAACGCTGCAACTGGGCTTCGTCGATGCCAGCGAGGTCGGCGTCATCGTCGCTCGTTCCTACGCGAGGCGCAGCATACCAGTCCCGCAGGACGATGAAGAGCAGGACTGCTCCACCGAGAAACAGGGCAATAGGCACCAGCCAGGCCAGCAGTGTGAAGCCCTGCCAGGGAGGTGACCACACGATCTGCTGCCCATAGCGATCAACGAAATACTGGACGACCTGTTGCTCCGACCTGCCCGATTGCAGTTGCTGGCGAATGACGCCACGCATCTCTTGCGCGAGATGCGACGGGGAATCAGCTACCGATTCCCCCTGGCAGATGGGGCATTTCAACTGCGATGCTACATCTTGCACGCGCTGATCGAGTGTTTCATTAGCACCGCGTCGCGCTGTATTGAGGATCATAAACGACCAGATGGCGCCGATTACGGCCACCAGGGCCAGTACGAGGAAAAGTGAGCGCTTCTGTTTCATGCGGTGGGCTCCTCCGAGGCGCCTGTATCTTGACTGTGAGATAGGAGAACCTTACTCACTATAGTTTTATTTTCTTCTGACGAGTCCCCCACACGGGCGACCACAAGGGTCCCCTCCCCGCTCTGCCCCACCCCCTCCCCTACGGAACGATCCCCATTTATGGAACGATCGCCATTTCCTTTATTCGCCAGAGCAGCACCCTCGACATATGTCTCTTTTACAGGAATCCTGAGGCGTCGGCGCTCTGGCCACCAGCAGATGACGCCGCCGACTAGCATGAGCAGGCCGCCGAGCCAGACCAGGGGCGTCAAGGGATTGATAAAGACGCGAATAGTAGCGCTCGTCGCGCCCTGCCAGTCGGCAAGGAAAACATAGACATCGGTCAGGCCAAAGGTGGTGATAGAGATCTGGCTTGTGGGCTGGTTGTCAAAGTTCTGGTAGAACTGGCGGCCAGGGTAAATATAACGCAGCAGGCGGCCGTCCTGCCAGATCTGCAGTTGGGAGTTGACAGCATCCATGCCCGGTGTTGTATAGGCGATGTTGCCAAGGAACGTCAACTGGTAGCCAGCGACGTTCAAGCTCTGCCCCGGCTTGAGTACAGCGTCTCGTTCAACCTGGAAGAAGTTCGAGCCGATGACGCCCACGGCTAGCAGCACCAGGCCGAGGTGAACCAGGTAGCCCCCGTAGCGGCGCCGGTAACGCGCGAGGAGCATGTTGAAGGCTAAGAAATAGGACTCGCCGTGGCTGTGACGCACGCGCATACCGCGCCAGAACTCGTAGATGATGGCGCCCGCGGTAAAAGAGCAGGCGGCGAAGGCGATGTTGGCCCAGACGTTGCTTATACCCGCCAGTGGCAAAATGATGGCACAGGCAGCAGCAGCCATGGCCGGTACGAGGAGATTGCGCCACAGAGCGCGGGAGGAGGTGCGCCTCCATGCCAGCAACGGCCCGACGCCCATGGCGAGGACCAGTAAGACGAAGAGGGGGCCATTGACATGATTATAAAAGGGAGGCCCTACTGTCATCGTCTGGCGGCGCACAGCCTCGGAGAGAATGGGGAAGATGGTACCCCAGAAGGTGGCAAAGGCGACACCCACCAGCAAGAGGTTATTGAACAGGAAAGCGCCCTCGCGCGAGATGACCGAGTCGAACTCTTGCTCTGGCCGCAGCCTGGGCAGGCGATACAGGAAGAGCACGATACTGAAGAGCACGATGATGGCGAGGAAGGTAAGGAAATACGGACCAACCGCCGAGTAGGCAAACGAGTGGACAGAACTGATGATGCCGCTGCGCACCTCGAAGGTACCGAAGATGGAGAGCGCAAATGAGGCAATCACCAGCCCGAGGTTCCAGACCTTGAGCATGCCGCGCCGCTCCTGCACCATGGTCGAGTGCAAAAAGGCCGTGGCCGTCAGCCAGGGCAAGAGAGCAGCGTTCTCTACAGGGTCCCAGCCCCAGTAGCCGCCCCAGCCCAGCACGTGGTAGGCCCACCATGCTCCCAGCAGCAAGCCCGTTGTCTGGATAGACCATGCCACCAGCATCCAGCGGCGAATCGAGCGCAGCCAGTCGCTATTGAGCTTGCCTGTGATCAAAGCAGCAACGGCGAACGCGAAGGGCAGGGAGAAGCTCATATAGCCCATGAGCAGCATGGGCGGATGCACGAGCATACCGGGGTCCATCAGCAGCGGATTCAGGCCCCGACCATCGGGTGGAGCAACGGGCAGGCGCACGAACGGATTAGAAACGATTGCCAGTATGATGAGAAAGAAAACTTCGATGCTCATCAAGGTGGCCATTACGTAGGGCACCAGCGCCTGGGGAGCACGTCTCGAGGTGAAGATAAAGATGGCCGAGAAGATGGAGAGCATCAAGGCCCAGTACAGCAATGAGCCTTCTTGCCCGCCATAGAAAGCGGACAGGATAAAGTACCAGGGCATGGCAAGGTTGGATTCTTGCTGCACATAGCTCACGCCGAAGTCATGAATAAGGAAAGAGATGATTAAAGCAGACGCGGCCACCAGCAGGAAGAAGGTGACGGTCAGGGCGCTGCGCTTCGCGCTAGTAACGAGCGGCGCGATGCCACGTATCGCGCCGAGCACAGCTACGACGACGGTGTAAACTGCAAAGCCAAGAGCAAGTATGAGTGCAATAGTGCCTACATCAGAAAAATACACGTTGGTTCCTTTTCAACCAGCAACGCCTATGAATTGGGCGCGGCCTGGAACTTGGATGGACACTTCGTCAGCAGGGTCAGCGCCTGAAATGCTCCATGGCCCGAGTAATGACCTTCTACGACAACTTCGATACCAGGGCGAAAGATATCGGGCACGATGCCGCTGTAGACAACAGGCAGCGCCTGCACGCCCTGCGTGATGACAAAATGTACCGTCTGCGTCTGGTCGTTGCGTACGATTGTTCCCGCCTGGACGACCCCTGCCACGCGCACCGACTGTGTGGTGCAAGCCAGCGACGTGCAGCTCTTGAGTTCAGAAACGGTCATATAATAGACGGCGTTTGCCTGTGTATTGGCGTATACCAGGTAGGCAACCGCTCCCAGGATAGCAATTCCGGCGATCAAGAAACTCCATGGCAGCCGCTTGCGCGGTCGCGACGATACCTCTTCCGGCACTATTAAAGCAGGCTGCACGATACGACCTCCATTAATGCGGCGCGATGGTCGCCTCAAACAACACGTTGAGGAGCGCGCCGAGCAAGAATACAAATATTCCCAGGGCTAGCATGAGCTGCGGCGCAGCCTTGGAGAAGCGCGTCGAACGTTTTGCCAGCCGCCGTATGTTACTCTGTCCAAGATATATTGCTACTATAAACATAGCAAGTGCAGACACAATCTTCAAGCTCAATACTACCAGATATGGCAAGCCCAGCGTTGTCTGCGTCAGGCGGTCAAACACCATGAATGCTCCGCTGAGCAGCAGCACGCCTATGCAGATGTTCACCAGGCGCCTGAAGAGCGCCGCGACTTGCGCAGCCACGGCGGGAGCAGGATCACCCTTGCGCAGTGCAGGCAGGACGACAACGAGGTAGAGGATGCTGCCGCCTACCCAGGTGGCTGCGGCCAGGATGTGCGCAAAGCGCACGATCAAACGAAGCTCTAACATGCATCATCGCCTG
>WNEZ01028671.1_pt1 | contig 11706 bp, 11 predicted proteins | sample 5400521 | NCBI WGS metagenome assembly WNEZ01 (sample SAMN13153339, study PRJNA577476) | soil metagenome | isolation source: 120 cm saprolite under Douglas fir tree site 2 hole 1 replicate 1 | place: USA:California | collected 2015-04-18
GCAGCTCGACACCCGGAGCAACCACGATGCGCCGCTCGACCGGCTTCGCCGCCGAAGACCCCGCTGGCTCCGTCATGGCGCCAATCCTAGCATCGCTGGGGAGAAGCCGGGGTTCGGCGCGTGGCTCGCCCGTCGCGTCTCGGCTTGCTCCGGATAGAATCAGCCCGTGTGAAGCCGGCCTGACGCCGCCGGCCGAGGTGCCACTGTAAATCGAGGAGACGCGGATGACGGCGGGATCGATCGACGGGCTGGCCGGAGTGCTCATCTGGACGGAGGCCGACCGCTTCCCGGCGATGGCGCGCTTCTATCGGGATACGCTCGGGCTCACGCCACGCTCCGCCAAGTCGGACTTCATCAACTTCGACTGGAGCGGCGTGCGCCTGAGCGTCGGCGTGCACGACCGGGTCCACGGCGCCAGCCGTGAATCATCGCGGATCATGATCAACCTGACGGTCGCCGACATCCGAGCGGTCCATGACCGCCTGACCCGTGCCGGCGTCGCCTTCAGCCGCGAGCCTTCTCGCGAAGATTGGGGCGGGTGGGTCGCTACCTTCGCCGACCCCGACGGGAATATCCTGCAGCTCATGCAGCTTCCGGCCTGACCTGGAGACTCAGCGGTCCTCGACGTCGCTCGCTTGCGCCGGTGGATCGAGCCGCCGCGCCCCGACCCAGCGCGCGGCGTACCACTCGTCGTCGAGGCTCGCGATGCCCACGCGCCTCCCCGTCTGTCTGGCGTGGATGAAGAGGCCGTCGCCGACGTAGATCCCATTGTGGCGCAAGTGATCGAAGAAGACCAGGTCGCCCGGCTCGAGGCTGGCGCGGGCGACCGGCGCGCCGAGTCGGTACTGCTGCGCGGCATTGTGCGGGAGCGAGACCCCAACCTGCGCGTACACGTAGCGAACCAGGCCCGAGCAGTCGAAACCCGAAGGACTCGACCCGCCCCATCGATACGGCGCGCCGACGTGTCGCTTCGCGAGGGCGACGACCGTCTGGCCCCTCGCGGATTCGGCGGAGCGATCGCTGAGCGGCTCGGGCCCCTGGATGGTCGAGCACGCGGCGAGCATCGCCGGGATGCCGAAGCAAATCACAAAACGCGCAATACGTTCAATCAACCCGTTTCCATCAGGCGAAATTGTGGCCGAGGTATTCCTCGGCACGGGCCTCGACGAGAGGCCCGAGGACCGCGAGCTACATCGCCAGCGCGCAGTTCACGCTGACGGGGGCCGGCGCCGGCCGACGCAGATCGGGCACCAGCTCCTCGTAGAGATCGACCAGCGCCCGCGCCACTGAGGGCCAGGCGAAGCTTTGCGCCCATCGGGCGGCGTGCCCGCCGAGCGTGCGCCGCCGCGTGGCATCGGCGAGCAGCGACCCGATCGCCGAAGCGAGCGCGACTTCGTCGCGCGGCGGAACGAGGACGCCGGTAACCCCGTGCTGGATGGTCGTGGCGAGGCCGCCGACTCGCGAGGCGACGACGGTGGCGCCGCACGCCATGGCCTCGAGCGCCGCCATCCCGAACGATTCGTGATGCGAGGGCACCAGGCAGAGATCGGCGGCGCGGTAGTACTCGGGGAGGGCCGACTGCGGCGCGGGGCCCTTGAAGTCGACCCATGCGCCGACTCCGAGCACGTCGGCCAGTGCCCGCAGACGCGCTCGGTCCTCGTTTCCCTCTTCGTTCCGATCGCCGCCGACGATCACCAGACGAACGTCGGCCCGACCGAGCCCGTCGGCCTTCAGGCGTGCGAGCGCCTGCAGGAGAACCTCGAGGCCCTTGATCGGGGCGGGGCGACCCACGAAAAGGAGAACCCACTCGGCATCCAGCCCCAGTCGCGCGCGCGCGGCGACCGCACTGCCCGGGCTGAAGAGCTCGACGTCGACTCCACAAGGAATGGTGCGCACCCGGTCGACGTCGGCGCCGCAGTACCACGCAAGCTCCGCGCTCTCGAGCGGCGTCGCCGCCACGATCCGATCGGCCAGCGCAGCGACTCTGGCTTCGGCATCGACCCGCGACTGCGGCACCTGCTCCCCCGGCTGATCGGCCAGCGCATTCTTCACGACGCCCAGTGTATGGAACATCTGGACCACCGGAACGCCGCGGCAACGGCGAGAGAGCTCGATGGCCACCAGGCCCGACAGCCAGTAGTGACCGTGAAACAGCGCGTACTCGGCGCCGGTCCGGCGCTGAAAGGCCATCACGCCGTCGGTGAACTCGTCCAGACCGGCCACGATCTCGGGCGGCGGCACGGGCCGCTGCGGGCCAGCGTCGATGTGAACCACCCGGGCGCCCGGGCCGAGGGGGACAACCGTCGGCACGCCCGGAGTCTGGCTCCGCGTGAAGACGTCGACCTCGAGTCCCAGCCGACCGAGGTGGCGCGCCACCTCCCGGACGTAGACGTTCATCCCTCCGGTCTCCTTACCGCCGAGCGCGGCGAGGGGACAGGTGTGGACGGAGATGACGCCGATCCGTTTCATGCGGCGAGCCCGGCCGCCGCGCGCAGGCGCTCGAGAACCGTGAGAAGTGTGACCGAGGCCGCACAAGGTCTGCGGGACACGGCGGCGCCGCGCACGACGGTCTGGAAGTGCTCGATCATCTCCCGATAAGGATCGGCGCCGCCCGCGACGATCTCCTCGATCCGACCATCACGGTGGCGGAGCGTCATCGCCGTATCCGCCGGCCCGGGGGTATACGCGCGATCGATGACCAGCGCCGCCTCGGTCCCGACGATCTCTAGAAATTGCCGTTCCGGGGCGTCGAACGAGCACTCGATCGTCGCGGTGAACCCGTCGCCGAAGTCGAGCCAGCCCGAGAACGAGGCGTCGACACCGGACTTCGCCAGGGTGGCCGATGCCTCGACCCGCGCGGGGGTCCGGCCCGCGGCCGCCAGCAGCGGCGCGACGCAATAGATGCCGACGTCGAGCAGCGAGCCTCCGCCCATCTCCGGACGCCAGCGATGGTCGTCGCGGCGATCGAGGACGCCGGTAAAGGCCGCCCGGGCGAAGCGCAGCGCGCCAAGACGGCCCGACGCGACGAGCGTCTCGAGCGCGATCGCCCGCGGATGGAACGGCGTCATGTAGGCCTCGAGCAGCGCGACACCCGCCGTCGCGCACGCCGTCGCCATCGCCTCCGCGTCTGCTGCCGTGGGGGCCAGGGGCTTCTCGCAGAGCACATGCTTGCCGGCGGCGGCCGCGCGCACGACCCACTCGCGGTGCAGGCTGTTCGGCAGCGGGACGTAGACCGCCTCGACCTCGGGATCGTCGAGCACGGCAGCGTAGGCTCGGTAGGCGCGCACGGGCCCGAAGGAGCCCGCTCCTCCGTCGGCGGCGCGCTCGCTCGCGACCGCGATGAGGCGCCCCCGCGGGCTCGCGACAATGGCGGGCAGCACCGCCTTCCGGGCAGCCTGCGAGGTCGCGCCGAGCACCCCCCAGCCGACCGGCAACGTCGGCGCCCGCACGTCAGTCCCCGTCGCCCTCGATCACGACCGGCGCGCCCCCGCGTGTGCTCGACCGCTGCGCGGCCTCGAGCACGCCGATGACGCGCCGGACCGACGCCGGCGTGACCGCCAGGGGCTCGCCGAGATGCAGGTGATCGGCGAGGTTGCGGTGAAAGGCGAAGGGCTGCTCGATGGCCGGCGGCAGTCGGGTCTCGCTGATCCCGTAGCCGCTCTCGTAGCGTGCGAGCACGAGGTCGGCCGGCGCCTCCGCATGGTGCGCCTGCGTGGCGACATAGCCGCGGCCCGGCTCGATGTGCTCGAGGGTGATCGTGCGGTACGAGCCGACGAGCGTGCCGGCCGTGCCCTGCACGTAGAACTTGGGGCGGCGGACGGCGGCGATGTCGCTCTGGAGGAACTCGGCCTCGCGTCCGTCGGGCCACGTCATGCGGACGCGAATCTGATCGAGATTGGTCACGTCGTGCCAGACGCGCTTGTGCCCGTGCGCCTGCACGACCCGCGGCGTGCCGGCGAGGAGCTGGAGCACCCAGTCGACATGGTGCGAGCCCCAGTCGTAGCCGGCGCCGCCGGAGACCGCGGTGTCCGAGTGCCACGTGCGGCAGGGATGCGCGTAGCCGCCCACGAAGGTCTCGACGTTGAAGATCTCGCCGAGGAGCCCGGCGCCGACGGCGCGCCGCAGAGCGACGAAGTCGGGATCCCATCTTCTGTTCTGGTGCACGGTCAGCATGCGCCGGCTCGCCGCCGCCGTCGCGATGATCTGGTCGGCCTCGGCGACCGTTAGACAGAGCGGCTTCTCGCAGGCGACGTGCTTGCCCGCGCGCAGGAGCGTCAAGGTCAACGCCACGTGGTGGGCGGGCGGCGTCGCGACCAGCGCCACCTCGACGTCATCGTCGCTGACGAGCTCGCTCACCGACGCGTACGTCCGCACGCCCGGAAAGTCCGTCTCCGCCGCCTTCCGGCGCTCGACGTTCGGATCGACCACAGCGACCAGCTCGAGCCCGTCGGTGGCCGTCACGCCGAGCCCGTGGTGATAGCCCATGCCGCCGAGGGGTCCGTACCCGACGATGCCCACACCGATGTTGCGCCCGCAGCAGTGCAGGTCCGGGCGCAGCGCGCGGGCGAGGAGCTGGGCGAGCTCGGGGATGCGGAGCGCCGCGTCGGTGTTGCCCAGGCCGCACGCGACGACCCGGCCGGCGCCGCGAGCCGTCTCCACGACCGCGGCGAGGTCGCGGAGGGTGACGCTCACGTCGACGATGACCTTGCCGTCCCCGATCGGGATGAGCGGTACGAACCCGTCGACCACCGCGAACTCGCGCGTGACGCGCGCCGAGATATGAGAGTGCGCCTCGGTGACCCGAGCGTAGTACTCGCCGGGGGGAGGTTCGGGGCCGGCGACGGCGCCCAGCAGATCAGCCCAGAAGCCGTCGCGCTCGACCGGTGCGCCGCCGATCGCCACCAGGGCCGCGCCGCGCTCGACAGCCTCGCGGATCGCGGCGAGGAACTGCAGGGGCTGGGCGGGCTGCGGACCGTCGATGACGATCGCATCGCACTCGGAGACGTCCGGCGGCGGCCCGCCGGACGCGACGAATCGTGGCTCGCCGAGCTCTCGGGTCAGAGCGCGGAAAGCGGCACGACGACTCTCGGTGAGACGCGGGGGCCAGCGCAGCGACGGACGGGTCGCGTGAAATTCCTCGTACGTCGCCTGATGGTGCTTGAGCGCGTGCATCTCCGTGAAGTTGTCGCGACACGCGATCTTGCCCAGAACTCCGATCAGCGCCTCGGGCGCGTATTCCTTGTCGGCGTACTGCTGGGCCAGGGCGGCGACGCGCTTGACCTCGTCGGTCGAGCGCCAGCTGGCGAGACCGGCCGCCGGCAGCCGCTCGCCGACCGGGAGGCGGCTGATCGAGTTTTCGATCTCCTCGAGCAGCTCGTCTTGCGTGTGGGACGGCAGCGCCGCCACGCGATCCGGCTCGGGCTGCACGTCCGACGCCAGCATGCGCTGCGCCATCCGCACCTCCGGCCCCGTGTTCCAGACGAGCAGCGCCTGCAGCTTGATGCGCCGCGACAGCTCGGGCTGCCGCAGGAGATAGCGCCGGGTGTTGGCGCCCGTGTTGATGTGCACGTCCATCGGGTTGCCGGTCTTCGAGCGCAGGAAGAGCGTGGACCCGCCGACCGACAGGCCTTCGCCAACGCCCTCGAGGGACAGGCCGCCGCCGAGCGCCCGCGCCAGCATCTCCGGGATCTCGCCGAACTCGTTACAGCGCCCGATCTCGTCGGCGAGCGCCGTGATGGCGGCGGTCTCGTCCTCGCCGGTCTTCGCGCGCAGGTCGCGCTCGAGCAGCTCGTACTTCCGGATCAGCTCGTCCACGTCGATCACCATCGCCGGCGCCGTCGGGCGCGTGATGTAGCGCACCGGCGCCCGACCGATGTACTTCGCGTACTCCCAGCCGAAATACTCGAGCGCCCGGAAGGTGAACACCGGGAACAGGAAATAGTGGTCGTCCAGCTGGTTCTTCGGCACGCCGACCTCCAGCAGGAGCTCGAGGATCTGCATGGGCGAGAGCCGCTCGAGCAGGTACAGGAAGTAGTGATCACACGCGTTGTACACGCCGCGGCTCACCGCGGTCCGAAACGCCTTGACCGTCGCGTCCACGTCGTCGTTCTCGGACACGGGCCGCGCGTCGGCCAGCATGTACGGTCCCATCGCCGGCGAGTGGATGTGCTTGTTCGCGACCGCGACGTTCTGGATCACCGGGAGCATCGCGTACTCGCCGGAGAGCCGCGCCGAGATGTGACGGACGGCGTGGAGCCCGGCGAGCGGGTGCAGTGGGCCGCCGTGGTGGCCGGGCGGCAGATCCGTGGAGCGCACCACCGCCAGGGCCGAGGCCAGGAGCATGTCCTTCACGGGCGTGCCGGCGGCGAGCTTGTCGTGGGTCGCGGCCACAATGCGTTCCGGCGTCGTCTCTTCCACGAACTGCACCAGCGGCTCGATGTGGTCTGGATAGCGAACGCGTTGGGCCATGACACGATCCTCCCGTTACCGAGACGTTGCGCCGGCGGGCGAGGCTGCCGAGAGGGCCTCTCGCACGAAAGCGGGTTCGAAGATCCGGTCAGCCATCACCTGACAGCGCTTCATCAGCCGGTGCTCGTCCGGCCGGTAGTCGGCGACCGCGTTGTGGAGCGTGCCGATGTGGTCCCACATCAGCACGTCACCCTCGGTCCAGCGGTGCGTGTACTGATACTTCGGCTGGAGCTGGTGCGCGAACAGCGTCTCGAGCACGCGCTCGCTCTCGGCCTCGTCGAGCTCGTTGATGCGGATCGCGTAGCCGGGGTTGCAGTAGAGCACCCGCCGGCCCGTGATCGGATGCGTCAGAAAGAGCGGATGGATGGACGGCGGGCGCCGGCGGCGCTGCTCCGCGGAGAGAGGTCCGCGCAGGCTGCCGGAAACTTGTTGAAGTCGTGGGTGGCCGTCGCGCTCGCGAGTCGCGCCTTCAGCTCCGACGCCAGGTCTTCGTACGCGGCCTGGGTGTTGGCGAACATCGTGGCGCCGAGCACCTGACCGTCGCGACGCGGCACCTTGACCGCGTAGAGCACGTTCAGGAACCCGATCGTCTCGTTGTACGACATGTCGGTGTGCCAGTCCTGCCCGGCGTCGGTGATCCCGATCGGCTCGCCGTTCTCGATGATGTTCGAGAGATAGCCGACCTCAGGCATCCCGGGCTCGTGGTGACGGCCGGTCAGGGTGGCCTGGATTCGCCCGAAGCGCTGAGAGAAGTCTCGGAGCTCGATCGCCTCGAGCTTTTGACCGGGGAAGCGCAGCACGCCGTGGCGGCCGAGGGCTACCAGAATGGTCGCGAAGTCCGCGTCGCTCAAGGGTTTGGCGAGGTCCATCCCCTTGACGGTCGCCCCCAGGATCTGCCCGCTCGGCTCGATAGCCGTCACCGTGCCTTCTCCCCCCACGCCCGCCTCCTGACCGCTGGTCGGGATTATACTGCGCCCGGTTCGCTTGCGATGAGGACCTCTCACAGGACGAGGAGGAAGCCAGCATGGAGATGACCGCCGCGGTCTTTCGCAAAGTCCAAGAGCCATTGACCATCGAATCCGTCGAGATCGACAAGCCCTGGGGCCGCGAGGTCCTGGTTCGCACTGCGGCGACGGGTGTCTGCCACAGCGATCTGCACGTCGTCGACGGCGTGGGCCGGTTTCCGCTCGACCGCCCGATCGTCCTGGGACACGAGGGCTCCGGAGTCGTCGAGGCGGTCGGCGCCGACGTGACGACCGTGCGACCGGGTGACCACGTGGTGGCCTGCCTCTCGGGCTTCTGCGGCAGCTGCGAGCAGTGCCTCGGCGGTCACCCGAATCTCTGCGTCGCCGGCTTCGTCACCCGGGGGGAATCGGCCGCGCCGCGCCTCTCGCAGAGGGGTGCCCCGTTCCGGCAGTTCATCGGCATCTCGAGCTACGCCGAGCGCATGCTGCTCCACGAGAACTCGATCGTGAAGATCGACCCCGATCTGCCGCTCGATCGGGCGGCGCTCGTCGGGTGCGGCGTGCTCACCGGCGTGGGAGCCGCGCTGCGGTCCTCGGGGCTCGAGGCCGGGCAGACCGTCGCGGTCTTCGGCTGCGGCGGTGTCGGACTGTCGATCGTGCAGGGCGCGCGGATCGGCGGCGCCCGGCAGATCATCGGCGTCGATGTCTTCGACGGCAAGCTCGAGATGGCCAAGCGCGTGGGCGCCACGCACGTCGTCAACAGCTCGAAGGACGACCCGGTCAAGGCGGTCCGCGCCCTCACCGGCGGCGCCGGAGTCGATCACGCCTTCGAGGCCGTCGGGAACACCACGCTCGTGCGTCAGGCGATCGAGAGCCTCGCCATCCGCGGCACCGCCAGAGTTCCCGTGGATGGCCATCCGCCCGGAGTGCAAGGTGCAGACCTCGCGGATGGGCGGCAACCGGTTCCGCACGGACATTCCGCGGTATCTCGAGTTCTATCGCCAGGGCCGGCTCTTGCTCGACGAGATGGTCACGCGGCGCGGGCGGCTCGACGACATCAACGAAGCATTCCGGGCGATGAAAGCGGGCGAGGTCGCGCGGACTGTTCTGCTGTTCAATTGAACAGCAAATATCAGGGGGAGCGACACCTCCTGAGCGCCCCCGGTGCAGTCCCGGCCGGGGCGCTGGTGCGCATCGTGGCCTTCCGGACCTGGTCCGGCATGGGACACGTCGCTGCCGGCATGGCCCGCCAGGGCTACGATCTCCAACTCACGCGGTACGACGAAAAGGGCTGGCGCGCGACGTTCTGAGGGGCCTCGCCCGTCTAGCCGTGCTTATCGCGGACCCGACGCGGTCCGCGACGGCCCACACGGAAGCGAGGCCGCACGACCGCGAAAGGAAATCAGCGAAGTATGTCTCGGGTGGAGGTGAGAAGAACGCACGTGCAGCCGGTCTCGCTCCAGACACGCTGATCGGCGCTGCCGGCCTCCGCCCGGTTGTAATCCCCGGGATAGAGTTTCTTGTCGTCGATCATCAGTTCGCCGTGAAGCAGATACAACTCTTCGACTCCGGCATGGGTGTGAGGTGGATAAGCGGCTCCCGGCGCGAGCCGTACTAGCATGCTGACGCGGTCTTTCTCTGTATCCGTCGCGAGCAGTTTGCAGGAGATGCCGGGCGCCGCTTCTTCCCAGTCCGGTTCAGTCCGTTGTTGTGGCGCTGGCACCACTGGCTCCCGGCCCGTCTCCGCTGCGATTCGCCGCGTCAGGGGTTCCCACAGCGATGTAGATGGGCGTAGGACATCGGTTGGCCAGGAGACGAAGGCGCCGATGATCGGGCGAAGCAGCTCCATTTCCTGCTGGCAATCCGCACACGCGGAGATATGAGCCTCCACGCCGGGAATTTCGCTCGAAGGAAGGGCCTGCAGGGCGTAGAGGAACACCAATTCCAGGTAGTCCCGATCGTGGTTGCCGGATGATCCTGAACTCATAGGCCCTTCAATGGTCCGGCGAGCGCCTGTCGGAGCTTGCCCAATCCGGAACGGATTCGTGTCTTCACGGTTCCGAGGGGCTGATTCAATCTTTCCGCCGCTTCGCTATACGTCAGTTCGGAGAAGAATGCGGTTTCGATAGCCTGTCGCTCTTCCGGCGTGAGTACCTGCAAGGCATGTCGCAGGATGCGGCCCTGCTCTCCGACATCGAAGGCCTCTTGTGGGCCACTCGCAGCAGTCATTGTGAGTGGACTGTCCGCCTGATCGTTGACGCGCTTCTTCCGCTGTTCGAACCGCAACCGGTCAATCGCTCTGGAACGCGCCTGATTCATGATCCATCCGACAACGGAACCGCCCGCCGGATCATACGTCGACGCTCTTCGCCACACATCGTGGAACACATCGAGTGTCAGCTCTTCAGCGGTTTCCCGATTGCTGGTGATCCGCATGATCAATGTGAAAACGAGTCGATGCGTCTGCGTGAAGAGCGCATGCAGAGCAAGCTGGTCGCCTCGGGCGATGGACTGGACGAGTCCGACCCAGACCTTCTCGGATACGGGCGCCTTCGCCCTATTGGCATAGAGCAAATCACCGAGGGTTGGCTCATTACGCGGGTCCTGGCTTGGCTGTCCTCCCGCATCCACCGCCCGGGGATCATGACGTCATTGACCGGTCGCGTCAAGAAGCGGCGGCTCACGGTCGCGTCTCAGTTTGACTCCGCCGGTGCGGCCGCCAACCATGGAGGCTGGGGGGGGCTGATCATGCTGATCGCTGGAGGAGGTCGCCCCCCGGGTAAGCAGGTTGTGGCTTTCGAACTCCCATGCCGCGAAGCACAGCGGATGCAGGTGGTACGTGTCCAGTCCGGGCGTCGTGCCATGACGGTTAAATTCGATCTCAAGCTCCACCTGCTCCCGCATGACACGTTCACCGCATACCGCGCAGGCGATGCCGCTGCCAGGCCCGCCGAATGTGCGGTCAGGCCTCCCGGTCGGCAACTTGCCACTCCGGATCGCTTCTTGGGCTTTCTCGCGTAGGATGCACTCGTCGTTCATCTGGCTGGCCCGGTTGTCCGGTGGAGGATCACGCCAGATGCCAGCGGTCCCGACGCCGGGCTATCCGAGTCATCCTCAACGAGCAGCAGCCTTTGCGGGGAGTCGTGACCCGTTCATTGACACAGCGCGATCTGCCATCCCGTCTATAAAAACGTCAAACAGGTCCTTTCGGATTTGTGGACAGGAAAAAAGAATACGCGCGAGGCGATTGGGTCTATTCATATCTCCGGGAGCCAGGACGCCGACCACCCTGGTACAGGGTCAAATGGCGATAGAGGATTTCGCCTCTCGCATCACCGATGCGAAGCCGCTTCAAGTCCACGCCAGTTGTTACCAAATTTGGGATGCCGAGAGACCGGGCAGGCGGTCGGCAGTCGGCTGAAGGAGCGCCAAGAGCAGTTGGACATCATCAAGAAGGCCAAGCTGGACCAGGCAACGCTCCCGAGTTCGATCGCCAGGCGCTCGCGGAGATGATGCAGTTGAAGAAGATCGGCGTCACGGCGATAGTCGTCACACCGGAGGGCCTGGCGCATGGCGATTCGAGGGACAGGGGGACTTCGCGGGAGTGGTTCACAGACGGACACCTGCCGCTCCCCTCGATACCCCCCACCGGTCTTCCGGTGCGATCTCTCAGAGGATTCGGTTGCGCCGGCAAAGCCGCCGCTCGAAGCGCGAAATAGGAGTGCTCGATGATCGTCGACATGCACGCGCACGTCATTCCCGAGAGCTTCCCGCCGGCGGGGACGCGCGCCAGCGCCTGGACTTGGCCGTCGATGGACCACTTCGAGCCCGGGCGGGCGCGCGTCATGATCGGCGGCGAAAACTATCGCACCGTGCACGACGGCAACTGGAACGTCGAACGCCGGCTGCGGGACATGAAGGGTCAGAGCGTCGACGTGGAGGTGATCTCCCCGATGCCCGAGCTCTGCGCCTACTGGTTCACGCCAGCGGACGCCCTCGACTTCTGCCGCTACACCAACGACGTGGTCGTCCGCATGTGCGAGGCGGCGCCCGGACGCTTCGTCGGCCTGGGGATCGTGCCGCTACAAGATCCGGATCTGGCGGCCAAGGAGCTGGCCCACATCAAGAGCCTGGGCTTTCCCGGTGTCGAGCTGGGATCGAACGTGAACGGCAAATCGCTGGGCATGTCCGAGTTCCAGGGCTTCTTCCAGGAAGCGGAGCGGCTCGGCGTCGCGATCTTCGTGCACGCCTTGCGTCCGACCATGATGGAGCG
>WNEZ01004901.1_pt1 | contig 11705 bp, 9 predicted proteins | sample 5400521 | NCBI WGS metagenome assembly WNEZ01 (sample SAMN13153339, study PRJNA577476) | soil metagenome | isolation source: 120 cm saprolite under Douglas fir tree site 2 hole 1 replicate 1 | place: USA:California | collected 2015-04-18
TGACGACCGGCGCGTATGGCGTGCAGGATAGTGCCCGAATCGGCGGCGCGCGGCGGTGAAGCTCTTCGACATCCTGAGCCGCCAGCAGCGGCTCGTCTATCTCCTCGTTGCTCTGCTCAGCGCCGCCGGGATCTGGATGGCGTTTCGGCTGCCGTCCGCCATCTATCCGGAGCTCCGCTTCTCGCGCATCACGATCGTGGCCCAGGGCTCGACGCTTGGGGCACGCCAGGTCGTGTTCAGCATCACGCGGCCGCTCGAGGAGGCGGTAAGCATCGTGCCCGGTGTGACACGCGTCCGGTCGCACTCGATCCGCGGCGCGGGTGAGATCTCGATTACGTTCGCGCCCGGCACCAACATGGATCAGGCGCTGCAGCTCGTACGCGCGCGCGTGAACCAGGTCCAGAGCGCGTTACCTGCCAACCTCAGCATCGAGGTCGAGCAGCTCACGCCCTCCTTGTTCCCAATCCTGGGCTACAACGTCGAGGGCGGAGAGCCCGCAACCCTATACGATCTCGCGCGCTACGAGATTAAGCCGCTGATCTCTCGCGTGCCGGGCGTCGGCCGCGTGGACGTGCAGGGCTCAGACGTCCGCGAGCTCGAGGTGATCGCGGATCCCGCCCGCCTCGCCTCGCACGGCATGACGTACGGCGAATTGGCCGACGCAATCCGCCGCGCCATCACCGTGCAGGCGGTCGGACGCGTCGCGCAGGATTACCGGCAATACCTGATCGTGACGGACCAGGAGGCCCACGCCCCCGCCGATATCGGCGCGGTGGTGATCCGCGGCGGCCTCCGCGTCAGGGACGTCGCGACCGTGCAGCTAGGCACGGAGGATCATGTCCGGATCATCGCCGGAGACGGCAAGCCCGCGGCGCTGATCAACGTGACGCGCCAGGTCGGCGGCAACACACTCGCGCTCGCCGACAGTGTAGCTCGGATCATGGAGACCGTCGCGCCCTCGTTGCCGCCCGGCGTGCACCTTAAGCCGGTGTACGATCAGGCCGAGCTGGTGCGCGAAGCCGTGCGGTCAGTGCGGGACGCGATGCTGATCGGCGCCACGCTCGCGGTCATCGTGCTCCTCGTCTTCCTCCGGCACGGCCGCATCACCGCCATCAGCGCGGCGTCCATCCCGCTGACGCTCGCGATCACCGTGTTCATCATGAGCATGGTGGGTCAGACGTTCAATCTCATGACCCTCGGCGCGATGGCGATCGCGATCGGCCTCGTCATCGACGATGCCGTGGTCATCACGGAGAACATCGCGCGCCACTTGCGGCTCACGAATGACCGCATGCAGGCAATTCGCGCCGCGGTGCAAGAGCTGATCTGGCCGGTGACGACGTCGACGCTGACCACGGTCGTCGTGTTCCTGCCGCTGGGCTTACTGCAGGGCGTCGTGGGACAATTCTTCGCCGCGCTCGCCACGACGCTGACCGTGGCCGTGCTGGTCTCACTGGTTCTCGCCCTGACCATCATACCGTTGCTGGCCGAGCAGTTCGTCACCGCGCACGAGGTCGAGACGACGACCGCTGGTCCGCTGGCCCGGGCGCAGCGGGCGCTCGACGCGCTCGGATCGCGCTACGAGCGGGCGCTCGCGTCCGTGCTGCACCACACGCGGCGCATCGGTGCCACTGCGCTGGCCCTCGTGGCGGTCGGCGTCATCCTCATGCGTCTGGTGGGCACGGGCTTTCTACCGGAGATGGATGAGGGGGCGTTCGTCCTCGACTACTTCACGCCCGGTGGAACGGCACTGGCGGAAACCGATCGCGAGGTGGGCATCGCGGAGCGGATCCTCGCGGAGACCCCGGAGATCGAAGCGACCTCCCGACGCACCGGCGCCGAGCTCGGTCTGTTCGCGACGTCGCAGAACACCGGCGACATCGCCGCGCGCCTTGTGCCGCGGAACAAGCGCTCGCGGGACATTTTCGAGGTCATGGACGACGTGCGGGGCGCCGTCAATACGGCGGTGCCGCGGCTCCATATCGACTTCGTCCAGATTCTCTCCGACGTGATCAACGACCTCGCCGGCGCGGCAAAACCCGTCGAGATCAAACTGTTCGGGGAGCGGCTCGACTCCCTCGAAGCCTACGCGCAGAGCCTCGCCCCGGATCTCGAGGGGGTGCAGGGCCTCGAGGACCTGTTCAACGGCGTGGTGGAGCCGTCACCCGAGCTGATGATGCGCGTCAACCAAGCCGAGGCCGACCGGATCGGCATGACACCGGAGGATGTAGGAAGCACCGTGAGTGCCGCGTTGCTCGGGACCGAGGCCGGTGAGATCCGCACGGAGGACCGGCCGGTGGGGGTCCGCGTCCGCGCGCCCGACTCGGTGCGCTACAATCCGCTGCGATTGCGAGCGCTGCCGATTGTCGCGAGCGGCACGGGAGGTCGGGTCACGCCCCTCGGCAGCCTCGCGACGTTCGCGCCGACACAATCACGGATCAGCCTGGAGCGGGAAAACCAGCAGCAGATGATCGCGATGACGGCCGACGTCAGCGGGCGCTCGCTCGGCGGCGTGATGGGTGACGTCCAGCAGGTGCTCAGTAAGCACCCTGCCCCTGCTGGTGTGCGAGTCGTGCTCGGCGGCCAATACCAGAGCCAGCAGGAGGCATTTCGCGCGCTGCTACTCGTGCTGGCGCTCGCCGCGATCAGCGTGTGCGCCGTCATGGTCGTGCAGTTCGAGTCCTTCGTGGAGCCCTTGATCGTGCTGCTCGTGGCGCCGGTGTCGTTCGTCGGAGCGCTGGCGCTGCTGCTCGCGACGGGGACGGCGTTGAACGTGGCGTCGTTCATGGGCCTGATTCTGCTCGTCGGGCTGATCGTCAAGAACGGCATCATCCTGCTCGACTTCACGCGGCTCCGGATGCGCGAGGAAGGTGTGCCGCTCGAGGTGGCCATCAAAGAGGCGGCGCGGGTCCGGCTGCGGCCGATCCTGATGACCACGCTGTGCACGCTCTTCGGCTTGCTGCCGCTGGCGCTCGGCCTCGGCGCGGGCAGTGAGCTGCAGCGGCCATTGGCACTGGCGGTTATCGGAGGCTTAGTCCTCTCCACCCCCATCACGCTATTCGCGGTCCCCACGCTGCTCGTGGCTATCCGGGGACCGGACTACCGGCTGCGGTGACCACTCCGGGACTTCTGTGGTCTCACCAAGCGACGTCCACACCTCTTTCCTGGAGCCTGCACAATGCGCCTGCTGACCTCGTTGACCCTCGTGGCGGCGTTGACGTTCGCCGCTGGTAGCCTCGCTGCTCAGGACCGAAACGTTCCCGACAGTCTCGTTGGCAAAGCAAAGATCAGTGAAGACTCGGCCCGAGCCGTCGCGCTGAAGCGCGTCCCCGGTACGGTGGAGGGCGTTGCGCTCGCGAAAAGCGGCAAGACGCGTCTCGTCTACACCTTCAAGGTGCAGCGCAACGGCCGGACGGGATTGACGGATGTGCTCGTGAATGCCAAGACCGGCAAGGTCATCGCGGTGCGGCGTGAGAGCACTAAAGGGCGCTCAACAACTCGGCATTCGTCTTAGCGCGCTTCATCTGTTGTAGCAGACTCTGCATCGCCTGCTCCGGCGGGAGGTCCACCAAGGCCCGCCGGAGCTTTTGTTTCGCCTCGACCGTCTTTGCATCGGCGAGCAGCTCTTCGCGGCGGGTGCCGCTCGCCGCGATGTCCACGGCGGGATAGATGCGCCGGTCCGCCAGCGCGCGCGTGAGCCGCAGCTCGGCGTTGCCCGTGCCCTTGAACTCCTCGAAGATGATGTCGTCCATCTTGCTTTCGGTCTCGACCAGGGCAGTCGCGATCACCGTGAGCGAGCCACCCCCGTCCTTGGGGGGCACGGCCCGCGCGGCGCCGAACAGGCCCTTGGGCTTCGCCAGCGCATTCGCGTCGAGCCCGCCCGACATGGTGCGCCCGGTCCCCCGCCCCGTCGTATTGTGCGAGCGCGCCAGCCGCGTGAGCGAGTCGAGGACGATCACGACGTCGCGTCCAAGCTCGACTTGCCGGCGGGCGTGCTCGAACACCATGTCGGCGGCGGCCACGTGCCGCTCGTGCGGCAAGTCGAAGCTCGACGCGATCACTTCGCCCCGTCCCCAGTCGATCATCTCGCTGACTTCTTCCGGCCGCTCGTCCACGAGCAGAATCAGCAGCACGGCCTTGGGGTGATTCTCGGCCACCGACTCCGCGATCGCCTGCAACATCATCGTTTTCCCGGCTTTGGGCGGCGAGACGATGAGCGCCCGCTGGCCGAAGCCGAAGGGGCAAATGAGATCCACGACTCGCTGAGTCTCCGCGGTGCGGGGACTCGATGCATTGGGCGTCTCGAGCGTAAGCGCTCGGTTTGGATGAACAGCGCCCAGATTCGCGAAATCGGGCCGCCCGTCGAGCTGGCCAGCGGGCTCACCGTTCACCGTCGTCACGCGACCATTGTCGAGTACGATCAGATCGCCGCGCCGCAGGCCGGGCAAGCGAACGGATGGATCACCTTTGGCCGGGAGATAACTGTTCGCCGCGACGCGGAGCGCGCCGCCCTTGGGTGAGGGATCGAACCAGCCGGTGATAAGAGGCATTTAGGAAGGTCTACTAAAGCTACACGCTATATTTACCGCCGCATGCGACAGGACCACATCCGCAACTTCTGCATCGTCGCCCATATCGATCATGGGAAGTCGACGCTCGCCGACCGGCTGATCGAGCTCACCGGAACGCTCGACAAGCGCCTCATGCGCGACCAGGTCCTCGACACGATGGACCTCGAGCGCGAGCGCGGCATCACGATCAAGCTGAACGCGGTGCGGATGAGCTATCACGCGAAAAACGGCCAGTTGTATGAGCTCAACCTCATCGATACGCCCGGACACGTCGATTTTACGTACGAGGTGTCGCGGTCATTGGTTGCCTGCGAGGGCGCGATTCTGGTTGTGGATGCGTCGCAGGGAATTCAGGCACAAACGCTGTCCAATCTGCTGCTGGCCATGGACGCCGGCCTGGAAATCATACCCGTCCTGAACAAGATCGATCTGCCGGGTGCCGAGCCGGACAAGCGCGCCCACGAGATCCACGACCTGATCGGCACCAAGCCGGATGAGATTCTGCGCATCTCGGCGAAGGAGGGGCGAGGCGTGCCGGAGCTGCTCGAGGCCGTCGTCGCGCGGGTCCCTCCGCCGCGCGGCAACCACGAAGCCCCGCTCCGCGCACTCATCTTTGATTCCTACTACGACCGCTACCGCGGCGCCATCCCCTCGGTTCGCGTCGTCGATGGCGTGGTCCGCCCCGGCATGAAGATCGCCTTTGGCGCGCACCGCGAAGACGTTTATGAAGTCGACGAGGTCGGTTATCTGCAACTGGGCCACAAGCCCGCCGAGCAGCTGGAGGCAGGCGAGGTCGGCTACGTGGTCGCGAACGTGCGCGGGGTTCGCGAAACGCGGCCCGGGGATACCGTGCTCGACGCGGAGCATCGTGAGGTGGAGCTCCTCCCGGGCTACCGCGACATCCAATCGATGGTCTTCGCGGGACTCTATCCGACCAATGCCGAGCAGTATGAGGAGCTGCGGGACGCCCTCGCGAAGCTGCAGCTGAACGACGCCTCCCTGCACTACGAGCCGGAGACGTCGGTGGCGCTGGGATTCGGGTTCCGATGCGGCTTCCTCGGGCTCCTGCACATGGAGATCGTGCGCGAGCGGCTCGAGCGCGAATTCGATCTCGACTTGATCAGCACGGTCCCGAACGTAGAGTACCACGTCTACCGGACCGATGGTTCTATGGAGCTGGTCGAGAATCCAAGCCTGTTGCCGCATGGCTCCGAGGTGGACCGCATCGAGGAGCCGTACGTCAAAGCCCGCATCTTCGTCCCGTCAGAGTATATCGGCGGCATCATGAACCTGGGACAGGAGCGTCGTGGGATCTACGGCGGCATGCAGTACCTCGATCCCACGCGCGTCGAGTTCGACTGGGAGTTTCCGCTCGCCGAGATTATTCTCGACTTCTACGACAAGTTGAAGACGATCTCCCGCGGCTACGCCTCGCTCGACTACGAGTTCCTGGCGTACCGGCCGGGCGAGCTCGTGAAGCTCGACATGCTGCTCAACGGTGAGGCGGTGGATGCATTCAGCGTCATCATCCACAAGGACAAGGCCTACGAATGGGGCCGCAAGATCGCCGAGAAGCTGAAGGAGCTGATTCCGCGACAGCTGTTCGAGGTGGTGATCCAGGCGGCGATCGGCACGAAAGTGATTGCACGCGAATCGATCCGGCCGCTGCGCAAGAACGTCACGGCGAAGTGTTACGGCGGCGACGTCACGCGCAAACGCAAGCTGCTCGAGAAGCAGAAAGAAGGAAAAAAACGGATGAAGCAGGTCGGGACGGTGGAGATACCTCAGGAAGCGTTCCTCGCAGTGCTCCAGGTGGAGTAGGAGGTCTCATGCGCAGCACGATCATCGCGGCGGTCACCGCTCTCAGCGTCATGGCATCCTCGGCGGCGGCCGCTCAGGCGGTTGCCTCGCGCCCGACGCCGTTCACGGTGAATCAGATCCGGTCGTATCCATTCCCTAATGAGCTTACGGCCGCCGCGACCGGCAGCCGCCTGGCGTGGGCGTTCAACGAGCAGGGCCGGCGGAACATTTACGTCGCCGAAGGCCCCACGTTCTCCGCGCGACAGCTCACCCACTACGATCGTGATGACGGCCAGGAGCTGAGCAGCGTCGCAGTATCCGCGAACGGGCAGTGGGTCGTGTACGTGCGCGGCGGCGATCACGGGTCGAATTGGGACGATGGGCTCCCGGTCAATGTCGGCTCGAATCCCGTCGCGCCGAAGGTGCAGATCTTCAGTGTCCCCTTCGATGGCGGCGATCCGAAACCGATCGCCGATGGCGATGAGCCGGTGGTTTCGCCGCGCAGCGATGGCGTGGCCTTCGTCAAAGGCGGCCAGATCTGGACCGCGCCGCTCGACGGCTCCGCGCCCGCCAAGGCGCTGTTCACGGCGCGCGGCGAGAACTCCGAGCCGCGCTGGTCGCCCGATGCCTCCCGGCTCGCGTTCGTCACCTATCGCGGTGATCACTCCTTCATCGGCGTGTACACCAACGACAGCACGGCGATCACCTGGATCGCGCCGGCGTTCGCCCGGGACCGATCGCCGCGCTGGTCTCCCGACGGGCGACGCATCGCATTCGTGCGGCTGGCCGGTGCGGGCGGTGCGCCGGACTCGTTACTGCCGCCCCGGCCGAATCCATGGGAGATCTGGACCGCCGACGTAACCACCGGAGCCGCACAACGACTCTGGAAATCGCCCGAGACGCTGACCGGTTCGGTGCCCACGACCGACGGGGGGACCAATCTCGGTTGGGGCGCCTCCGACCGCGTCGTCTTCCTTTCTTATCAGGACGGCTGGCCGCACCTCTACTCCATTCCGGCATCGGGCGGCACTGCCCTGCTCCTCACTCCCGGCCGCTACATGGCCGAGCACATCTCGCTCAGTGCGGACGGACGCTGGCTCGTATTCGCGGGCAACATGAGCGCGGGAAGTGACTCGCTCGACATCGATCGTCGACACATCATTCGCGTGCCGGTCGATCGCGCCGCACCGCAGGTCATGACGCCCGGCAGCGGCCTCGAGTGGTCGCCGGCGATCACCGGCGATGGCGGGACGCTCGTGTTCATCAGCGCGACGCCGCAGCGGCCCCCGTTGCCCGCGGCGATGGCGCTCGGCAACGCACGTGCGGCGATCCGCCCCATCGGGGCCGATCACATTCCTGCCGACTTCCCGGCCGGCCTGGTCACTCCGAAGCAGGTCGTATTCCGCTCAGCCGATGGGTTGACGATTCACGGGCAATTGTTCGAGGCCTCCACCTCCGGTGGCGGAAGCACGCGCAAGCCAGCGATCGTCTACGTCCACGGTGGTCCGCCGCGGCAGATGCTGCTGGGGTGGCACTACTCCGATTATTACTCCAACGCCTATGCGCTCAACCAGTATCTCGCGAGCCGCGGGTTCATCGTTCTCTCCGTGAACTACCGGCTGGGCATCGGCTATGGGTACGACTTCCATCAGCCACCCAACTCCGGCGCGCGCGGTGCCGCAGAGTATCGCGACATTCAGGCGGGGGCCGCCTTGCTCCGCACGCAACCCCGCGTCGATGCGAACCGGATCGGGATTTACGGCGGCTCCTACGGCGGCTACTTGACCGCGCTGGCGCTGGCGCGGAATTCCGACGTGTTCGCGGCGGGGGTAGACATTCATGGTGTGCACGACTGGTCGACGTACGCACGAGGACTCGACCGGCAACGCTACGAGCAGGCACCCGACCTCGACACCGCAGTCGCCACCGCGTGGCACTCATCACCGGTTTCTTCTGTCGCCGGTTGGCGATCGCCCGCTCTGCTGATTCACGGCGATGACGATCGCAACGTCCGCTTCTCACAGAGCACCGATCTCGTCCGGCGCCTTGTAGCGGCCGGCGTGCCGTTCGAGACGCTCGTGATTCCGGATGACACACATCATTTCCTGCGCTATGCGAACATTCTGACGGTCGACAAGGCCACAGCGGAGTTCCTGGAGCGGCACCTGTTGCAGGCAAACGCGGCGCAGACGCGTGCTACCGGTCGACAGTAGGAGACGATGACTTGAAGAAGCTCACCTCACTGCTGCTACTCGCGGGCCTGACCGCGAGCTGCCGTGCGGTGCTCAATTACCCGAGCGCGCTCGGCCCCCGGTACGCGGGCGGGGGCGCGCCGCTATCGACTTCGACCGTGCACACCGACGGTCACGTGCTCCGGGTCGTCACGTACAATGTGCAATGGGGCAAACACATCGATCGCGCGATCAAGGTGCTCCAGACGCACGCACGATCCTGGCGGATGCCGCCCTGTATCCCTTCGTCATCGTGGCCGGCGACATGAACAGCCACGGCATCGGCAAGGAGTTCGTCGCCGGCGGGTTCCTCTGGTCGACGGAGCACAACCACTTCACGACGGCGCTTTTCAACTGGGATCACATTTTCTTGAAGGGTTTCACCGCGCCAACGCCCGATCGGCGAGTCACAGGGGTCGTGCGCGACACGCTTGGAACGAGCGACCACGACCCCGTTTGGGCCGTGGCTCAGCTCCCTTGAGCTCGGCCACCCTCGTCATCCAAACCGCATTCCTGGGCGACGTCGTGCTGACGACGCCGCTGGTGTCCGCAATCGCGGCCCGTCACGGTCCCGTCGATGTCGTGACGACTCCGATCGCAGCGCCACTGCTTGAAACGCACCCCGCGGTCCGGAAAGTGATCGCCTACGACAAGCGCGGGAGCGACCGTGGCTGGGCAGGTCTCCGGAAACTCGCGCAAGGATTGAAGACCGAGCAGTACCAGCGCGCCTACCTGCCGCACCGGTCGCTGCGTACCGCGGCGCTGGGGATGCTCGCCCGAATACCCTCACGGATCGGGTTTTCGGGGCCGTGGTCCTTCCTCTATACAGAGACTCGCCCCAAGCCTCCTTTAGGCCACGAGAGCGACCGACTCTTGGCCCTCGCGGACGAGGCTCCGGGCGCCTATCCTCCCCACCTGCGCCCCACGACGGCTGACGAGCGGGCAGCCGCAGCGGTCGTTACAGGAGAGTTTGTCGCGCTGGCGCCCGGTTCGATCTGGGGAAGCAAACGGTGGCCGTACTACGGGGAACTCGCCCGGAAGCTGGCGGATTACGTTCCCGTCGTTGTGGTCGGTGGGCAGGACGATGTCGCTTTGGGAGAAGCGATTGTGCGGGCCGTTGGGCCGACGGGCGAACGGGCCGTTAACGCGTGTGGAAAGCTCACACTACGCCAGTCGGCGGCGCTCATTGGGCGGGCCAGCGCGCTGGTTACCAACGACAGCGCACCGCTGCATTTGGCGACTGCGATGGGGACGCCGGTCGTCGCGCTGTTCGGCCCCACCGTGACGGCGTTCGGGTTTGGGCCGCTGCACGCGGGAGACGTCGCGCTGGGCGTCGACGAGCTGCACTGCCGGCCCTGCTCGCCGCACGGTCCGCCGCAGTGTCCGTTGGGACATCACCGCTGTATGCGTGAGCTCACTGTTGAGGCCGTCATCGCGGCCATCGAGGAACTTGGTGCGCTACGTCGTCGGAGTTGACGTTGGGGGGACGAATCTCGTCGCCGGAGTCCTCGCCGAGGACGGCTCCGAGATTCATGGCGTGGTGTCCGAGCCGACGATGGCCGCTCAGGGCGCCGACGCGGTCACCGCCCGCATCGTCAAGCTTGCCAAGGCGTCCATTGCCGAGTCCGGCAAGAAGGTGGAAGGCGTGGGAATCGGATCGCCCGGCCCGCTCAACACGAAGACCGGCGTCGTGCTCCTCACGCCGAACCTCGGCTGGACAAACATGCCGCTGCGCGATCGCGTCAGCGAGGGCCTGGGCCTCCCCGCGACGCTCGATAATGACGCCAACTGCGCGATCTTCGGCGAGTGGTGGCGTGGCGCCGCGCGCGGCGCGAACTACGTCATCGGTCTCACGCTTGGCACGGGGATTGGCGGCGGAATCGTCATCGACGGTGAGATCTACCACGGCGTGACCGATGTCGCCGGGGAGTTCGGGCACGTTACCATCGATGCCAACGGACGCCGCTGCAAATGCGGCAACTACGGCTGCATCGAGGCGTACGCGGCCGGACCGGCGATCGCCGAGCGCGCGGTCGAAGGGATCGAGTCGGGCACCGAGACGTCATTGTCGCAGTATGTGCAAGGCGATCTCACCAAGATCACCGCGCAGATCGTCTACGAGGCCGCGAACGACGGGGACGAGTGGGCGCTCGAGGTGGTGCACGAAACCGCCTCGCTGCTGGGCGCGGCCGTGGCGAGCTTCCTCAACATCTTCAACCCTGAAGTCGTCGTGATCTGCGGCGGCGTCACGCAGGCGGGCGACAAACTGTTCCATCCACTGCGCAGCGAGGTGAAGCGGCGGGCGTTCAAGCCGGCGTGGGAAGCGTGCAAGATCGTGCCGGGAACGTTGCCCGGAACTGCCGGCGTGTACGGCGCCGCGGCCGTCTTCATCCAGAAACATTGGGGACTGCGCTGAAGCGACTCGGCGTGATCGGGTCGATGGTCTGGGACACCATTCATGGCCGCGATCCCGCCCAGGCCGCCGTGCAGGAATGGGGCGGCATTTCGTACGCCCTCGCCGCGCTCGATGCTACGCTCCCCGAGGATTGGCAAATCGTTCCGCTCATCAAAGTCGGCCGTGACCTGGCGCCGAAAGCCAATGAGTTTCTCCGAACACTCCGACGCACCACGCACCACGCACGGTTTTTAGAGGTTCCCGAGCCCAACAATCGGGTGACGTTGCGCTACGAATCGACAGAACGACGCTGCGAGCAGATGAGCGGCGGCGTGGCCCCGTGGACATGGGCCGAATTGGGCCCGCTCGTGCAGGACCTCGATGCCTTGTACGTCAACTTCATCTCGGGTTTCGAGATGAATCTCGAAACCGCGCAGCTGCTGCGGCGTGGCTTCCCACGATTCATCTACGCCGATCTTCACAGCCTTTTCCTGGCAAAGGAACCGGACGGCACTCGAGTCCCTAGCCCCCTGCTCCAAGCCCCTACGTGGTTCGGCTGTTTCAACGTCGTGCAGCTGAACGAGGACGAGATGGGCCAGCTGGGACCGGATGCGCTCGCGATTGCCGCCGACGCGCTGCGCCAGGGTTGCAGCACGTTGTGCGTGACGCTCGGCAAACGTGGTGCGGCGAATTTCACGGGTCATCCGA
>WNEZ01017976.1_pt1 | contig 11704 bp, 5 predicted proteins | sample 5400521 | NCBI WGS metagenome assembly WNEZ01 (sample SAMN13153339, study PRJNA577476) | soil metagenome | isolation source: 120 cm saprolite under Douglas fir tree site 2 hole 1 replicate 1 | place: USA:California | collected 2015-04-18
GGAGCTGGCCGCGTGGCGCTGATGACCCGACCGGGCGGCACGATCGTCTTGAGGCTGCGGAACGAGCCGTCATTGATCGGATAGTCGGTCGGCGAGGTGAGGCACTTGTAGGCGACCTGCGCACAGGCATGGCCGGTGGTGATGCCGGAATTGTAGAAGCCACGCACCTGCCGGGATACCTCCGTGAGGTCGATCGTCATCTCCTCGCCCTTGACCTCGACGCGCACCCGGATCGGGATCGGCCTGCCGATCGAAATGCCGTCGTCGTCCATGAAGGATTCCGCCTCGTAAACGCCGTCCGGAATCGATTTGGTGCGAGCACGCGCCGCTGCCTCGGAACGGTCCATGATGGCCGCTATAGCGGCTGCCACCTGGTCGGGACCGTAGCGGGCGACCAGTTCCAGAAAGCGCCGCTCGCCGGTCTTGACCGCAGTCACCTGAGCGCGCAGATCCCCGAGCGCGCGATTCGGGATGCGCACGTTCTGGCGGATGATGTCGACGAGGTCGTCATTGACCTTGCCGCGGTCCTGGTACTTCAGAATCGGGATTTGCAGGCCCTCAGAGAAGATATCGGTCGTCATCCCGCCGAGCGTGCCGCCGATGTCGATCCAGTGGGCCATGCAGCACGAGAAACCGACCAGCAAGCCCTTGTGGAAGATCGGCAACGTCAGCGTCACATGGTTGAGATGACTACCGGTGATGTAGGCATCGTTGGTCACATAGATATCGCCGGGCTTGATGCCGTCGGTGCCGAAATGGCGGATCTTGGCCTTCACGGTTTCCGCCATGCCACGAATGAACATCGGCAGGCCAATGCCAATCGATACCGTCTCGCCATCCGGCGTGAACAGCCCGACGGTGAAGTCCAGCGACTCGTAGATGATCATGTTGTAGGCGGTGCGCATGAGGTTGGTCTTCATTTCCTCGGTCACCGCCATGACGCCGTTGCGCACGATCTCGGCGATCACCGGATCGAGCGGACCGCGCTTCGTGCGCTCCGTTGCAATCTGCTTCGTGGTCTTTCGCGCCATCGCGCTTCTCCCCGCCGGTGCCGTGTATGTAGCCCGGATGGAGCGTAAGCGTAATCCGGGATCAGCCTCACCATATCTCGAGCGCCTACCCGGATTACGCTTACGCTGCATCCGGGCTACGACTCACGACCGTCTCTTCCCAACCGCAATGTCGAGATTGCCGAAGCGGTCGACCTCCATGGCGTCGCCTGGCATCAGCACGGTCGTCGATGCATGTTCCTCGATCAGCGCCGGCCCCTTGATACGGTTGCCCGCCGTGAGCCGATCGCGCGCGAAGGTGCGCGTGTCGATGAAGCCATGCCCGTCGAAGTAGACTGGTCGCTTGCCGGTACGTGCCGCCTTGGACGGAGCCGCCCCGCCGACGGCGATCTCCTCCACGACGGGCTTGCGCATAATGCCTGTTACCGTGGTGCGCAGGCTGACGATTTCGGCGCGCTCCGCGGGTGCGCTGCTGCCGTAGCGCAACAGATGCATGTCGTCGAAATGGCGCTTAATGGCAGCGCGATCCTGTTCTTCGAACACCCGCGCCGGCAGCTCGACTGTCACGGCATGCTCTTGACCGACATAGCGCATATCGGCGGCGCGGTTGACCGTTACCTTTTCGGGCGTCACCGAGGTGGCGGCGATGGCGCGCCTGCCTTCGCCTTCGAGTTCGTCGTAAATGCGGGCGAAATCGTCAAACGACGCGTCGTCGAGCCGGGCCGGCCAGGTACGCACGTAATCATAGCGCAGGTCTGAGTACAGCATGCCGAAGGCCGAGAAAACGCCGGGAGCGTTGGGGATGATGACCCGGCGGATTCCGATCTCGCGAGCGACTTCAACCGCATGCAGCGGTCCAGCGCCACCGTAGGCCACCAGCACGAAGTCGCCGGCGTCGAGGCCGCGCTCGGTGGTCACGGTCTTGACCGCATAGGACATGGCGGTCGCCGCAATGCGAAGAATACCGTCGGCTGCGGCCGTCAAGCTCATGCCGAGCGGATCGGCGATGTGGGTCGTGAGCGCCGTTCGAGCCGCCGCAACGTCGAGCTGCATTTCGCCGCCGAGAAAGCGGTCGGCGCCAATTCGGCCGAGCACCAGATTGGCATCGGTGACGGTCGGCTCCGTGCCGCCGAGACCGTAACAGGCCGGCCCCGGCTGCGCCCCGGCGCTTTGCGGACCGACCCGCATGGCGCCGTCCTCGACCCGGGCGATCGAGCCGCCGCCGGTGCCGACTTCGAAGATGTCCATCATCGCGATCTGGATCGGCAGCGCCCGCTCATAGCCGCCGATCAGCGCGGCACCGGTCGTCAGCGGTTCTCCCTTGTGAATGACGCCGGCCTTGGCCGTGGTGCCGCCCATGTCGAACGCGATGGCGCTGTTAAGAGCGAGCGCCTCGCACAGCGCCTTGGTGCCGATGACGCCCGCCGCAGGCCCGGATTCAAGCATGCGAACGCAGTGCGACTTTGCCTGCTCGGCCTCGTAAAGACCGCCGGTCGACTGCACCACCAGGAACGAGCCGCCGAACCCGGCCGCTTTGATGTGCGCGCTGATTTCGGTGAGATAGCCGCGCACCTTGGGGCCGATATAGGCGTTGGCGACCACGTTCGAGCAGCGCTCGAATTCCCGGTATTCCTGGGACAATTCGTGAGACGCCGAAACAAACATCGCCGGATGGTTTGCCTCAAGCAGCGCCTTCGCACGCGCTTCATGATCGGCATTGCGATAGCAGTTGAGGAACAGAATCGCTGTCGCCTCGACGCCGAGCATGTCGAGCCGTTTGCCGAGCGCGGCGATCTCGCTTTCATCGAGCGGAATATCGATGCCGCCGTCCGCCAGCACCCGCTCGCGCGCCTCGAAACGCAGCGCCCGCTCGACCAGCGGCACATGCTTCCTGAAAAACAGGTTGTAGGCGTCGGGCCGGTTGATGCGGCCGATTTCGTAAATATCGCGAAAGCCTTCCGTAATGATGAGTGCGGTCTTGGCGCCGGTGCGCTCCAAAATCGTGTTTATCGCCACCGTGGATCCGTGGAGAAACAGCCCGGCGTCGGCGTACGCGATGCCGGCACTCTCGACCCCGGCCGTGATGCCTTCGACAAGGTGATTCGGTGTCGACAGCGCCTTGCCAAGTTTGAGCTTGCCGGTCGCGGCATCGAACGCCGCCACATCCGTGAAGGTGCCGCCGATGTCGGCCGCAAGGCGTAAACCGGGGCGTCCCGTCGGGAGTAGCGATTGGTCTGATTGCATAGAAGGGCTCAACCCGATTGCCAGCACGCGCAGCATGCCGTTGCGTCGCGTCGCCCCTACAACGAATGGGGCAAAGAGGGCAAGTTCGCCGCGCGACGGTATCCCGTTGGGGGGGGCTGCGCGGGAGGACTGGCCGTCCCAATCCTTGAAAGACTGGTTTCGGCCGCATGCCGACTGGTGGTTCCCGCGAAGGTAAACCTGCTGAAATCCTCGGAGTTGGCAAAGGGTTAAGCACACTAGACAGATAAATTGTTTATGAAAAAGAAATTCATATTAATTTTTTGTTTGAAATTTATTTTTTTCGATATATAATTTTTATGTAAAATTAATGCAACCCCGGGTGGGATTGCTAAAAACTGAGGGAGACAACCATGCGTCAATTCATGCTGTCCGCCGTGGCTCTAACCGCATTTGGAGTCATGTTGACTGCTGCACAAGCCGACAATCTCAACGGCCAGCCGCCGCAAAAAGGAAGTCAGTGCTATAAATTCTCAACAACAAGCGGCGCACGGGACTCGCGATGGGGGTACTGGGAAGCTTGTCCGCAGACGGCAAGCGCCGCCGTAACTCCTCGGCAGGCCCGCAAACATCGCTCCTCCCGTTGACGGCTCCCTCCCAGCGCGTGAGGCGTTCACTTTGCGACCGGGTCACGCGCTGGACTTTTTGAGTTTGCCGTAACGTTCCTGGGGAGTGATTGTAGGCAAGGGGTTCGGGCAGAGCGACGAGTGCGTTGCCGCGGTGCTCCTCCGGCTTGGCAACGCACTTTTCTTTATCCGGCGGCTCTTTATCTCAATCTGAGCGCGTACGGCATTACGTCCCGCATAGTGACCGCCGGTCTCAGAGAAAATTGCGATTTCTTAATCCCTGATAGCGGTTTGCAGAAGACCGACGATTGGGGATGCTTCCCAATCGACCAAACTGCAACAACAATTTATCATGCGCGGTGATCCGGCCCGCCGGATTTGTGCCCCCCCCTGTGCTCGCGACGGACCATCCAACGGCCGATAGGGGGAGCCGCGGGCGGGCGCAGCATGCCGTTGCGTCGCGTCGCCCCTACAACGCATGGGGCAAAGAGGGCAAGTTCGCCTCGCGACGGTATCCCGTTGGGGGGATCTGCGCTGCGACGGGCAGGTCGGAATCCCTTGAAAGATGACCTTCAGCTGAATGCCGACCGCTCACTTCCCTGAGTGGGCAGACCTCCTGAAATCCTGGAGTTGACAAAGGGTTAAGCACGCTAGACGGATAAAATTTATATGAAAAAGTAACTAGTATTAATTTTACCGTTGATATTTATTTGTTATAGGATATTATTTTTATGTAAAAGTAATGCAACCCCAGGTGGGTGCTTAACAAACTGAGGGAGACGACCATGCGTCAATTCACGATGTCAGTAGTGGCTTTAGCGGCATTAGGAGTCATGTTGACTGCGGCACAAGCCGATATTCTCAACGGCGCCCCCGCAAAGAATGGAAATCAGTGCTTTACGTTTTCGCACTCGCAAGCACGGGACGCCCGGTTTGGCATCTGGGGCGCTTGCCCGCAGACGGCAAGCGTAGCGGTAGCTCCCCGGCATGTCCGTCGGCATTCCTCGCATTGACGGCTCCCTCCCAGCGCATGAGGCGTTCATTTTACGACCGTGGCATGCGCTGGACTTTTTGAGTTGCCGTAACGTTCCGAGAGAATGATTGCAGGTAAAAGGGGGCGGACAGAGCGAAGAGTGCGTTGCCACGGTGCTCCTCCGGCTTGGCAGCGCACTTTTCTTTTACCCCACGTGTGACAGCACCACACCTCGCATAGTGATCGGCAGTCTCCGCGAAAAATTGCGATTTCTTGATCCCCGATAGAGGTTTGCAGCACCTCAACGATCCGCGACCTTCCCGATCGACCAAACTGCAATAACAATTTATTATGCGCGGTGATCCGGCCCGCCGGATTTGTGCGCCCTGTGCTCACGGCGGATCATCCGACGGCCGATAGTGGAGCCGCCGGCAGAAAGCGGCGGCAGCTGGCGGCAGGAATCAACTTGGCAGAATTTATATTGGCGGATCCAATTCGAATGATCCGCGGAGGGAGTGACGAGATGATGTCTAAAAGGCTTTTTGCGACCGTAAGCTTCGCGGGGCTGCTGGCCGGCCTGACGACAATCGGCGCGAATGCGCAAACCCTAAGCGGCAAGGTGTCCTCCGCCGAAGAGGGACTGATGGAAGGCGTTCTGGTGAGCGCCAAGAAGGAGGGCTCGACCGTCACCACCACGGTGGTGAGCAACGCCAAGGGCGAATTCGGTTTTCCGGCCGATCGGATAGAGCCCGGCCGCTATAACGTCACAATCAGGGCCGCGGGCTACAGCCTGGCAGGACCGAAGCAGATCGACGTGGTGGCTGGCGCGCCGGCGAGCGCCGAGATCAAGCTCACCAAGGCAAAGAGCATCCAGGCCCAGCTCTCCAACGGCGAATGGGTCATGAGCGCGCCGGGCGACGACCGGACCAAGTCGTTTCTGCCCGACTGCGTCGGCTGCCACACGCTCCAGCGGGTGTTCTCGGCAATTCACACCCCGGAGGAGTGGAAGAACGTGTTCGCGCGGATGGGCCGCTACGCCCCCGAGAGCGTGCCGACCCACCCGCAGCTTCTCCTGCAAGGCGGTGCGCGCAGCGAGCGCCCGCGCGTTCCCGCCAACATGATGGATGCGGCGGCCGAGTTCCTGGTGAGCGCCAACGTGAACAATCCCGACAACGAGGGACAGGTGTTCAAACGGATTGCGCGCCCGAAGGGCCGCGCCACGAAAGTGATCATCACGGAGTACGATCTGCCGCGCAAAGAGGCGCTGCCTCATGATGTGATCGTCGATGCGGACGGCCATGCCTGGTATTCGGATTTCGGCAACCAGTTCGTCGGCGAGCTCGATCCCAAGACCGGCAAGGTGACGGATTACCCCCTGGAGACCCTGCGGCCGGATCAGCCCAAAGGCCCGCTCGGCATGGAATTCGATCCCGAAGGCAACATCTGGATCGGCATGTCGTATCAGGCCGGCGCCTCGAAGATCGACCGCAAGACCAAACAGGTCACCACCTATCCGCTGCCGAGGGAGTGGCAGGGCATCACCAGCCAGACCAACATGGTGACGCCGACCCACATGGACGTCGACGGCAAGGTGTCCACCGCGAAAGGCGAGACCATCCGCGGCTACGGGCTGCCGGCCGACAAGGACAACAATCTCTATCTGATGTCGTTCGGCGATACCCGGATCGGCCGTCTCGACGCCAAGACCAACGTGGCCCAGATCTGGTCGACCCCGATGACCCGCTCGCGGCCGCGCCGCGGCCGGTTCGACGACCAGAATCGGCTGTGGTTCGCCGAATATGCCGCCAATCGCATCGCCATGTTCGATCCCAAGACCGAGCAGATCAAAGAATGGAAGCTGCCGACCGACTGGAGCCAGCCCTACGACGTGGTGCCGACGAAAGGCGCTGCGGAAGTGTGGACCGGGTCCATGCTGACCGACCAGGTCGCGCGATTGAACACCAAAACCGACGAGATCGTTGAATATCTCCTGCCGCGCAACACCAATATCCGGCGTGTCTTCGTGGTCGACAATGGCCCCCGTCCGGTGCTGTGGGTCGGCAACAATCACGGCAGCGCCATCGTCAAAGTGGAGCCGCTGGATTGAATGCCTAGAACTCGTCCAGAAATAACCGCGTCACCTTGCGTGTCATCGCCCGCGAAAGCGGGCGATCCAGTAACCCCCTGATTTCGATTGGAGCACTGCGTTCGACCACCGAGGGTTACTGGATGCCCCGCTTTCGCGCGCTTTCAACCGAAGTCGGCCTTGGCCGACTTCGGCAGCTATTAAGTGAGCGAAATCGGAAACATCCGATTTCGCGAGGCATGACAGTTCGTGATTTACTCAATCACGCGCGAGTGCTTTTGGCGTCGATAGGCGGCGCCTCATAATCGATGCTGAGGCAGGCCACCTTGGCCGGTCCAGCCGATGCATTTTCACACCGGCAGCGGCGCTTCCACCACAATGGAATACCCGTCCGCGATCGGCTATAAGCTCCTTCGAGATCGCCACGAGAATTCGCCAGAATGCGTCGGCGGCTTCGCGATGCGCGCAGTTTTATTCGACCAAGAGAGCGGGAGAGACAAAATGGTGATGCGCCGAGATTGGAAAACGACGGCATTGTTCGTGCCGGCACTGCTGCTCGCCGGGGCGTCCGCAATGGCGCAAGCGCCGCAGGCCCCCAACCCGGCCGCCGCCATGACGCCGGTCACCGACGCAGTGCTGCGCGATCCACCAGCCGCCGACTGGCTGATGTGGCGCCGCACTTACAACGGCTGGGGTTACAGCCCGCTCGACCAGATCAACAAGGACAACGTCAAGGACCTGCGGCCAGTGTGGACGTGGTCGATGACGCCCGGCCCAACCGAAACGACGCCGATCGTGCATGACGGCGTGCTTTTCATTTTCAACTTTGCCGACAAGATCCAGGCGCTCAACGCCACCAACGGCGATCTGATCTGGGAGTACAAGCGCGATCTGCCGGAGAAGCTGCTTGCCGACTTCCCAAATGTTCTCGCCAAGCGCAACATGGCGATCTATGACGACAAGCTGATCGTCGCGACTTCGGACGCCCACATCGTCGCGATCGACGCCAAAACCGGCAAGGTCGCGTGGGACCACACCACCGCCGATTGGACCAAGGGCTGGCGCTATACGGGCGGCCCGTTCATCGTCAACGGCAAAGTCATCCAGGGCATGACCGGCTGCGGCAACGCCGAGCCTGGCGGCTGCTTCATCACCGGCCACGACATCAAGACCGGTGTTGAGCTGTGGCGCGTCAACACCATCGCGCACCCGGGCGACCCGAACTACGACACCTGGAACGGCCTGCCGCTGGAAAGCCGGTTCGGCGCTTCGGCGTGGATTTCCGGCGCCTACGATCCCGACCAGAACCTGGTATTCTACGGCACCGGCCAGCCCTATCCGTGGATCGCTGAAATGCGCGGCACCCTGCCGAAAAAGCCGGGCCTGAAGACCAATGCGATGTATTCAGACACGACGCTCGCCATCAATCCGGATACCGGCAAGCTTGAGTGGTACCATCAACATCTCGAGGACGATACCTGGGATCTCGACTACGTCTACGAGCGGCTGCTGATCGACCTGCCGGTCAACGGCGAGACCCGCAAGGCCGTCGTGACCACCGGCAAGCTCGGCATCATCGAGGCGCTCGACCGCACCAACGGTGCGTGGTTGTGGCACAAGGAGACCATCCCGCAGAACGTGGTGGCGGCGATCGATCCGAAGACCGGCGAGAAGACCATCAACGTCGCCGCGATCCCGCATATCGGCCAGACCACCGTCAACTGCCCGGCCGATCCGGGCGGCCGCGGCTGGCCGGCGACCGCCTATAGCCCGAAGACCGGCATCCTTTACATGCCGCTCAACGAGTATTGCTCCAACACCACGCCGTCGCCGCTTGATCCCGGCCAGGCCTATACGGGCGGCGGACGCGCGATCTTCGCGCGCGTGCCGGTGCCCAACAGCGATGGCAAGATCGGACGCGTCGACGCGGTCAAGCTCGCAGACCGCTCTCAGGTGTGGTCGTCCCGTCAGCGCGCACCGATAACGGCGGCCGTGTTGCCGACCGGCGGCGGTCTCGTCTTCAACGGCACCTGGGATCGCTACTTCCGGGCGTTCGACGACACCACCGGCGAAGTGAAATGGCAGATGCGCCTCAACAACGTGATCAACTCGTTCCCGATCACCTATAGCGTCAACGGCAAGCAATATGTCGCAGTCGCGGTCGGCAGCGGATCGAGCCACTCCAAGGCGCTCGCGACGCTCACCCCCGAGATACAGAACCCTGACGGCGGCTCGGTGCTGTGGGTGTTCGCGTTGCCGAATTGATTTCTTGCAGGGTGGGCACGCGGAGCCTGTCATCGGGCCCGCCCAACGGGTCCGGCCTCTGGCCGGCCCGATGGCAGGCTCCGGCGGGACCCGTTGGCTTTGCCCACCCTACGCTGGGGCCGGGAGCATTCTCGGTGTGAAAGGATGCCATTGCCATCGACCGTTTTGTCCCTCCTGCGTACGACAGCACTCAGTGTCGCCGCCGTCGTCTTGTGGGTGTCGGCCGGCCCTGCCTCTGCTCAGGACACCCCCTACGTTCCCGAGGAGTGGAAATACGGCCGGCGCCAAGCCGGCTCGACGCTGCAATATTGCCTCGACATTCGCGATCCCGATCTGCCGATTGCGCGCAAGATCGGGCAGGCGATTGCGGCAGCCCTGCTGTTGGAACCCAAGCCGCGCGAGCTTGGTCAGAATTCAGTCGGCGACGACCTCGATAGTCTCTACCGGGTGTTCCTTGAAAGCTGCGATGTCTATCTCGGCTTCAAGCTCATTCCCGATGCCTATCCGCAATGGCTCGCCGTGACGCGGCCCTACTACCGCACGTCCTACGTCCTCGTGACCGCCAACACGCAATGGAATTCGCTGGCCGACATGCCGCACACGCAGGCCATCGGCGCCACCATCGGGACCAGCGCTGACATTCGGCTCATCCAATACTTGCAATCGCTGCCGGCGGGCGGCCAGTGGAGCCGGTTTCCGATGGGATCGGACGAACTCGCGCTGCGTGCGCTCCTGCGCGAGCAGATCGGGGTCGCGCTCGTGTGGGGTCCATCGTTCTGGGCCATGCGGCAAAGCGATCCCGCGCTCGCGAAGCTGCGCATCATCTCGTCGCGGCCGGTGCCGGACTCAGCCGTCAATGTTGGAGCGACATTGCTGGCGCGGGAATCCTTTCTGCGCAGCAATATCGATCAGGCGATCGCGTCTCTAACCGCCGACGGCACCATCCAGTCCATCCTCGACAGCGAAAAATTTCCCGCGGCGCCGGTGAAATGACACTGCCGTCATGAAACCCCGGCACGGCAGCGCACTCATTTTGGGAGCATCCGGCCAGGATGGAGCCTATCTGGCCGAGCTCCTGGTTCGCCGCGGCCTCGACGTTCATGGAACATCGCGCGACAAGGAGGTCTCGGGCTACGTCGGATTGCGGCGGCTGGGCATCTACGATCGCGTGACGGTCCATTCGGTGGTGTTGAGCGACTTCCGCAGCGTGATCACGGTGCTCAACGACGTGCGGCCGGCTTTGATTTTCAATCTTGCGGCTCAATCTTCGGTCGGGTTGTCGTTCGAGCAACCGGTCGAGACCATCGACAGCATCATGCATGGCACGATCAACGTCATGGAAGCCATGCGCTTCCTCGCGCTCGATGCTAAATTCTACAATGCCGCATCCAGCGAGTGCTTCGGCAATACCACCAAGGAGCAACCGGCCGACGAGACCACCATGTTCTCCCCGCGCAGCCCCTATGCGGTCGGCAAGGCGGCCTCATTTTGGGCAGTGGCAAACTATCGGGAGGCCTATGGGCTGTTCGTTTGCAACGGGCTGCTGTTCAATCACGAGTCGCCGCTGCGACCGGCCCGCTACGTCACTCAGAAGATCGTTCGCGGGGCTGTCGACATTGTCGCAGGCCGCGCCAGCACCCTCGAGCTCGGCATGTTGCATATCGCGCGCGATTGGGGTTGGGCGCCGGAATATGTAGATGCCATGGCCCGCATGCTTGACCGGGAGATGCCGGAGGATCTCGTCATCGCAACCGGGGAGACTCACACGCTTGAAGATTTCGTTGCCGCAGCGTTCGCCTGCGTCGGACGCAACTGGCGCGACCACGTCGTTGATAACCCCGCTCTCCATCGACCGACCGACATCTTGTATTCGGGCGGCAATCCGTCGAAAGCCGCGCGTCTCCTCGGTTGGAAGGCCGAAAAGAAGATGGTCGACGTCGTCGGCCTCCTGATCGATGCCGAGATGAGGCGTTGTGCGATGAAGGACAGGTGAAAGGGCGGGCAATTGAACCATGATCCGCCAGGAGGACGGGGCGGCTCACCCCGTAATCCCCGGTGCAAACAAGTCATCCACGCCCATCCGCCGCTGCGTGAACCCCTGTTCGTGCAGGTAGCGGCACAAAGTCTCGATCGCCTTGCGGTTCGCCGCCACTCCGTAAGGCCAGATGTCCTCGCCCAGTACGTCTTGCGTGGCCCGGTATTCAGCCTCGATCCACGGTAACGTCACCGCGAAGGCCGACAGCTTCCCGAAATCGGCGACCGCGATTTCCTTGGCTTTGGCGAAGGCATGGAAAAGGCTTCCCGCCATCCAGGGATGCTGCTCCACCAGGCTGTTGCGAATGCCGAGGGCGTGCATCAGCGGGTAGACGCCGGCTTTGCGGTAATAAGCCTGCTCGGCCGCGCGGTAGTCGGGGAACAGCCGCGCTACCGCCTCCCTGCCGCCCGCCGTCTGCGGGGGAGGGGAAGGCGGAGGCGGGAGGAAACACGACGGCGGGCGCGCCGAGAACACGGCGTCGAGTTCGCCCTCGGCCAACATGCCGGC
>WNEZ01008080.1_pt1 | contig 11703 bp, 12 predicted proteins | sample 5400521 | NCBI WGS metagenome assembly WNEZ01 (sample SAMN13153339, study PRJNA577476) | soil metagenome | isolation source: 120 cm saprolite under Douglas fir tree site 2 hole 1 replicate 1 | place: USA:California | collected 2015-04-18
GGCAGCGTTCCGTATTGGGCGGGCGCTTTCCAGAAGCTGGCCGTTTCGATCTCAGCGTTCTCGACGACCACCATCCATTTCAGCTTCGAGAGTGCGGCGATCATCTTCTTCGAGTTGGGGCCGAGGCCGACTGGATTCATACCGAAGGTGATGAAGCCCTCCGGTCCCGGCTCTTTGCCGCCGACACGCATCGAAGAGCCGCGGTACATGTCGTCGAAGATGTACATCCATGAATAATTGCCGTCGATCTTCGGCAACCAGCCGTAGCCCCAGTCGTTGTCCTTGGTCGCTGCGTTTCCGTAGGCCGCCTTCAGCAGAGAGACCATGAACTTCGGATAGTTGACCCAGTAATTCATGGATGCCCACGCCTGCTGATTGAGCGTCTGGGGAATCGCGACCTTGTAATAGTCAGCGAGGGTCGGCTGATCGCCGAGCGGCGTTTTCAAATAGCCCGTGAGGATTTCGGTGTTGCCGGCAGTGTCAGTGGCGCCTTGGATGTTCGAATGGCCGCGGAAGGCATTGACGCCGCCGCCGGGCATGCCGACATTGCCAAGAAGAAGCTGCAGCATCGCGGCGGTGCGGATCATCTGCACGGCCGTGGAGTGCTGCGTCCAACCGAGCGCGTAGGTGATCGTTCCGGCGCGATTAGCTGGATAGGTCGAAGTCACGATGTCCGCGACTTTGAGGAACTTGTCCTTCGGCGTGCCGCAGATGCGCTCGACCATTTCCGGCGTGTAGCGGTCGACGTGCTGTTTCAGGAGTTGGAAGACGCAGCGCGGATTCTGCAGAGTCTGATCGACTGCATACGCGCCGCCGTGCGCCGGATCGCCTTCGTACGCCCACGAATCCTTGACGTACTGCTTCGTCGTCGGATCGAAACCGGAGAAGAGGCCGTCGTTGAACCCGTACTTCTCGTTGATGACATACGGCGCGTTCGTGTGGATCTTGATGTAGTCGTCCTGATAGCGATTGTTGTAGATCGCGTAACGGATGAGCCCGAGGAGGAATGTGATGTCGGTGCCGGGGCGGATCGGAGCGTAGAGGTCCGCGACCGCAGCGGTGCGCGTGAACCGCGGGTCGACGGCGATGAGCTTCGCGCCGCGCGTCCGTCGCGCCTCCATGAACCACTTGAAACCGACGGGATGGTTCTCGGCAGGATTGCCGCCCATCGCCAGGATCACATCGGCATTCTTGATGTCGACCCAGCCATTCGTCATTGCACCGCGGCCGAAGGTGGCGGCCAAACTGGCCACCGTGGGGCCGTGTCAAACTCTGGCCTGGGAATCGCGGTACGGCACCCCGAGGGCCGTAATCGCTTTGAACTGCAGATAGTTGAACTCGTTCGTATCGGTGCAGCCGCCGATCCAGGCCATGCCCGGATTGCGGTTGACGACCTGACCCTTCGCGTTCTTCGCGACGAAGCATTTGTCGCGCGTCGTCTTGATGTTCCGCGCGATGCGCGCGATCGCATCGTCCCACGTGATGTCTTCCCAGTGGTCCGATCCGGGCCGCCGCACTTGCGGCTTGCGCAGACGATTCTGGTGCGTGATGTCGTCTTTGAGTGTGATGCCCTTCGGACAGAGACTGCCGCGCGTGATCGGATGATCGGGATCGCCCTCGACGTGGACGACGGACGCGGTGGCGTTCTTCGACTTGTCACCCAGCGTATGGATGATGACGCCGCAGCCGACCGCGCAATAGGGACAGACGCTACGGGTCTCCGTGGTGCGCGCGATTTTGAATTCGCGCATTTCTGCGCGGGCGCGGGAGAGGTCAAAACCGAGGGCGACTGCTCCACCTACAGTCGTTGCCTTGAGGAAACCGCGACGGGAGAGTTCCACGCGTGCACCTCCTGATCGGGCAAAAAGCGACGAGCGCTCGGAAAGGCAGACGCAAGATGCTACCGAGTGGCGGCGCTTGTCAAGCGTTCTCGACAAACCCAAGCCAGGCTTGACCATTACAATCGCGCGATGATCTCGACGCTGATGCTTGCTTCAACACTCATTCTCGTGAACGGGAAGATCTGGACGGGCGATCCGAATTCACGGTTCGTGGACGCCGTCGCGATCGACGGCAATCGCATCGTCGTCGCAGGAACGCGCGACGAGGCGACGCGAGCAGCAGGCCCGAACGCGCGTACGATCGATCTGCGCGGCCGCCTCGCCGTGCCCGGCTTCATCGACAACCACACGCACTTCATCGACGGCGGATTCGAGATCAGCCGCGTGCAGTTGCGCGATGCCTCGACACCGCAGGAATTCGCGCGGCGCATCGGCGAGTACGCGAAGAAGATCGGCAAAGGCAAATGGATCGTCGGCGGCCAGTGGGATCACACCATCTGGAATCCGCCTGATCTCCCGACACGACAACTGATCGACGCGCTCACGCCGCACAATCCTGTCTTCGTGTAGCGTCGCTCTGAAGATGGCCGGCATGACGCGCGCGTCGGTCGATCCTCCAGGCGGCACGATCGTTCGCGACGCGAAGGGCGAGCCGACGGGAGTGTTGAAAGACACCGCGATGACTGCCGTCGACAACGTCATCCCGTCCGCGTCGCCCGCGGAACGAGAGGCCGCGGCGCGCGCCGGACTGGCCGAAGCCGCGCATGATGGCGTCACCGCCTTCTGCGACATGTCCGGCGGCGAGGCCTGGGAAGATCTGCGCGCATATCAGCACCTCGAGAAAAGCGGCGCGCTCACAGCACGCGTGTATCTGTTGACGCCGATCGCGCTCTACACGAGGCTCACCGAGGCGAGTATCGAGCGCGCATTCGGAAGCGATCGTCTGCGCATCGGCGGACTCAAAGGGTTTGCGGACGGATCGCTTGGCTCGTCCACCGCAGCCTTCTTCGAACCGTTTTCCGACGATCCAGCGAACCGCGGCTTGACAATGCAGTCGATGACGAACGGCGTGATGTCGAAGAGTGTCCACGACGCCGATGCCCACAACCTGCAGGTCGCGATTCACGCCATCGGCGACCGGGCAAACGATGAAGTTCTGAAGATCTTCGAGTCGGTGCCGAACTTTCGCGAGCGGCGCTTTCGCGTCGAGCACGCGCAGCATCTCAGTCCGTCACTGATCAAGCGCTTCGGCGAAGATCGTGTCGTCGCGTCGATGCAGCCGTATCACGCGATCGATGACGGTCGCTGGGCAGAGAAGAAAATCGGTCACGAGCGCGCGAAGTCGACGTACGCGTTTCGCTCGCTGATCGACGCCGGCGCGATTCTCACCTTCGGCTCCGACTGGACCGTCGCTCCCCTCAATCCGATCCTCGGCATCTACGCGGCAGTGACACGCCGCACCATCGACGGCAAGAACCCGGGCGGTTGGATTCCGGAGCAGAAGATCACCGTCGAGGAAGCGCTGCGTTCTTACACTGTCAACAACGCGTGGGCCATGTTCCGCGAAGACTCGCTCGGGAAAATCGCGCCCGGCATGCTCGGCGACATCGTCGTGCTGTCAGACGACCTCTTCACGATCGCGCCCGAGGCGATCGAGCGCGCGAAGGTCGACATGACGATCTTCGACGGCGGCGTGATTTATGAGCGGCGCTAGCGTGTCATTCCGAGCGTAGCGAGGAACCTGGGGGACGGGCGGCTCGAATCACAGTGCGTCGTTCCACCGGTTCCCCCAGGTCCCTCGCTCACGCTGCTAATGAAGCTGTCATTCCGAGCGCCCCTTCGACTCTCTTCGCTCGCTCAGGGCAGGCTTCGAGCGCGAGGAATCCCCCGCGTCCGAGGGAGAGTCGCCTGGCGAACGACGAGCGTGTCTGCTCTTGAACAAGCAAACACGAGCGCCGCGGTTCAGGCGATCGTCGTGCCCTGCGGGGGATTCCTCGCCGTCGGAGCCCGCCCTGAGCGAGCGTAACGAGTCGAATGGGCGGCTCGGAATGACAGGTTCATCCGCGCCTCACCGGCTCATGCCGTTCCCTGCGCTCGGGGCTGACACTAATTTACGACCCCACGATCACTTCCAGCTCGTCGAGCAGTTCATTGATCGAGTGGAAGCGGAACTCGGCCGGCTGATCGACGAGCACGTCGAGCGCCGGAGTGGTGTAGCCCGCCTCCAGAAGCTGCTTGCGAATCCCAACGCTTTCCGGCCGAAGGGCCTCAGGCGGATGAGGCAACGTGACATCGCCGACGTCTTCGCGATAGGTCTGCTCCTGGATCGCATCTTTCCGCAGGCGGAGCTTCGACCGCAGTGCATGAATCGAATCGATCAGGTCCTGCGGGAGCGCCGTCAATTGGCGGAGGGTCGCGACATCGTCGCGCAGCATCTGGAGCGGCGCGGCGAGCCGGTCGGCGTCGCTCGCCGGTAACTCGTCGGCAACCGCAACGAGGTCGTTCAGGGCGAACTCGATGTCGGTGACGCGGGAAGGATTCACGAGATCTTTCGCGGCGGCGACGTTGGCCGCGAGAACGTTCATGGCGACGCGCAGGGGCGTGGCGTAGGAATCATCGGTGATGCCCTCGATCACGTTTCGCAGCTGAAAACACGCTGCCTCCACCATGACCATCTCAGGCGTCATGAACGATTCACCAGCTTCGCCAGCCCGGCAATGATGTCGATGGGGAGCGGGAAGACGATGGTCGTGTTCTTCTCGACGCCGATCTCGGTGAGGGTCTGCAGGTAGCGCAACTGCAGCGTCGCTGGCTCCGTGGCGAGAATCTTGGCGGCGTCGGCCAGGCGCTGCGATGCGGCGAACTCGCCTTCGGCGTGAATCAGCTTCGCACGCTTCTCGCGTTCAGCCTCAGCCTGTTTTGCCATCGCGCGCAGCATCGATTCGGGGAGATCGACCTGCTTCACCTCGACGTTCACGACCTTCACGCCCCAGGGCTCGGTGTGCTGATCGAGGATGGACTGCACTCGCGCGTTGAGCGCATCGCGATGCGCGAGCAGCTCGTCGAGCTCGACTTCGCCGAGGACGGAGCGCAGAGTCGTCTGCGCGAACTGCGAGGTCTGATAGCGATAATCGAACACCTCGACGATGGCGCGGCGCGGGTCGATCACGCGCAGAAATACGACCGCGTTGACCTTCAGCGTGACGTTGTCGCGCGTGATGATGTCCTGCGGCGGCACTTCGAACGCCTCCTGTCGCAGTGACACGCGGACCATGCGATCGATCGGCGAGAACACCAGAAAGATGCCCGGCCCCTTCGCCTCGGGGAGCAGGCGGCCGAGGCGGAAGATAACGCCACGCTCGTACTCGGGAAGGATCTTGATGGAGGTGATCAGGTAGATGATGAAGATGACGATTGCGATGACACCGAAAGGCATAGGAACCTCCGCGATAGACGGAGGATTGTAGCGTCAACCGAGTGTGGCGGCGGGCGAGCCGTTGCTGGTGACGGACCCTGCTCCGTCGCAGCGAGCGGACGAGAGATTGAAACCCGAGGTTCGAAACAAGAATGGAGAAGTTAGAAGTTCAAGTCTCTCAATTCTTGTTTCGAACTTCGGGTTTCAATCCTGCGCCCCCGGTGATGCATCACGAGGGGAACTGGCGGGGGAGGCGCATGCCGCCACACAACACCGAGTCACTCCTCGCGCTTCTTGCGCTTCCGATATTGCGAGGGCTTCTCGTCCATATCGCGGATGTACTCCGCCATCGGAGCGGGGACGTTCCGCTCGAGTGTGTCGACGGATCGGAAGCGCACGCCGCCGTCGAACTCCCATCGATGTTTCGGGCGATAGACGCCGGTGTCGTGCACGCGGGAACCGACGACGAATCGGAGCGCGCCGCGTCGATAATCGAACGCACGTCCGCTGCGCGTGTGTACCGCGGCGTCGATCCGATACGCGCCGGCCACGAGGTCGAGCGACGGCATGACAAAGCGCACGAGCACGTCGCCTTCGAGCCGCTGCGGCAGCCACCCTTCGATGTCCGTGTTCGTGCCGTACACGCACGTTCCGTCGGCGTGAAAAATGCCGACACCGAAGACGAAGTCGTCCTGAGGCGCACGCACTTCGACATCCATCTCGATCGTGACTGGCGTTCCGCCGCCGAGCGCGACCAGTTCGTGGTCGCTGTCATCCACGAGCGCGACGCGCGTCAGCAACACCTCGCCGGATCCCCACCGCTCCTCCTCGAGCAGATCGTTCACTGCGGCATCAGGTGCGGCAATGGGCTCCTCGCCGGCCGGATCCGGGGCGGGCGGGGCGCCCAACGCCAGACTTGGAGCCGAACCGCCGATTGAGACCTGCTGCAGATAGGCATCGACGACACGCATCGGGTCGCCGAGTGACGCCACCTCGCCGTGATCGATCCACATCGCGCGATCGCAGAGATTTCGCACCTGCTCGAGCTGGTGTGTCACGAAAACGAGCGTGACGCCGCGATACTTCATCTCCTGAATCTTGGCGATGCACTTCTGCGAGAACTCCTCGTCGCCGACGGCGAGGACCTCATCGATCAGAAGGACGTCGGGATCGACGTGCACGGCCACCGCGAAGCCGAGGCGAACGTACATGCCCGAGGAGTAGGTCTTCACGGGCTCGTCGAGGAACTCGCCGATGCCGGCGAATTCGACGATGCGATCGAAGCGCTGCTCGATCTCCCGCTTCCCCAGTCCGAGCATGATGCCGTTGATGTAGATGTTCTCGCGGCCCGTGATCTCGGGATGAAATCCCGCGCCGAGCTCGATCAGAGCGGCCACGCGTCCGGCGACGATCAGACGGCCGCTCGTTGGCTTGAGGATTCCGGAAATGAGCTTGAGCAGCGTCGACTTTCCCGATCCGTTCCGGCCGATGATGCCGAACGCCTCGCCGCGCTCGACGACGAACGATACGTTCTTCACCGCGACGATCGACGACTCCGGCGACAGACGGACATCGCGTTTCAGCAGCGCGCTCTTCAGCGTCGCGAACTGCGAGCGGCGGCCGAAGAGCCGGTAGTTCTTCCAGACGTTCTGCAGTGTGATCGTGGGCGGCACTGCTACTCCATCCTGGGCGCTCAAATCGCTTCGACCAGCGTGTCGCGAAGTCGCCCGAAGACCGTGAACCCCAGCGCGATCGACGCGAACGCATACGCCACGATCAGAAACGCATCCGAAATCTGCGGCAGCCGGCCGAAGAACAACACATCCTGGTAGGCAACGACGAACGGGGTCAGCGGATTCAGCCGAAGCACCGTGCGCAGCGTCCGCGAGCTCACGTTGTCGATCAGATAGATGATCGGAGTGATGAAGAAACCGAGCTGCATGAGGTTCGTGATGATGTCGCGCAGGTCGCGGAACAGAACGGACGCCGACGAAACCGCCATCGCGATGCCGACGACGAACAACGTCTCCAGAATCATCAGCACAGGCACCAGCAGGATGGTGCTCGTCATCGTGAACTGATGCGCGAGCGCGAATGCCGACATCGCGATGAGAAGCACCGGAATGGCCAGCGCAAAGTGCACCAGGTGCGACAACACCACGACGATCGGCAGCGCCTCGGCCGGAAACATCACTTTCTTGATCAGCCCCGCGTTCGCTGAGATCGATCCGGTGGACTCGAGGATCGCCGCGGAAAAGAACGTCCACGGGAGGATTCCGGCGAAGAGGAAAAGCGGATAGGCCCTGATGGTGTTCGGAAAGAATCGCGTGAAGACGAGTGTGTACACGGCGAGAAGAAGCAGCGGATTCGCGAGCGACCAGAAGAAGCCGAGGATCGAGCCGCGATAGCGGGCCTTGAGGTCGCGAGCCGTGAGGGCGAGGATCAGTTGGCGGTGGCGGTAGAGGTTGTTCATTCAGGTTATCGGGTTGCCAGTTGCCAGTTGCCGGCGGGGCCATCCGGCAACTAGTAACCGGCAACCGGCAACTCGCATCACCCCTCCTCCGTCACGATCAACATCAACGTTGTGCCGCCGACCTGAAACTCGCTCTGGTTCTGAAGCTCCGTCGGCTCGCTGATGCGGCGGCCGTCGACCACCGTGCCATTCGAGGAGCCAAGGTCGTTCAGAAGGAAGATGGACTCACGAACTTCGACCGCCGCGTGCTGGCGGGACGCCTCGGTGTCGTTCAGAGTGAGGTCGGCGTTCGAACGGCCAATCGTGACGCGAGGTTTCTCGAGACGGAAGACGCTGCCCGCATCCGGTCCGTCGATGATCGCGAGCGAGATCCGCTTACCCATCGGCAGCTGGAGTGGGATCGACTGCTTCCCCGTCTGCCGCTGGATGTCCGGGACGGGAGCAGGCGCGGTCGGCTCCTGGTCCTTGTCCCTGGCCTTCGGTTTGCCAACGACTGTCTGATCGTGGTTCGGCGCGGTGGTCGCCTGTTCGGGCTCGACGTGCGGAGTCGCGAATGCTGGATTATGAATCTCGAAGACCGAGCCGCACTTTGCGCACTTGATCCGCTTCGCGGGCTTCCGCTCGAAGCGATCTTCGTCGTACTGGTACTTTGCGTGGCAGTTCGTGCATTCGATGATCACGCGTCACTGCCTCCGGCCGGCTGCAGCCGACGATAGCAGAGCCGTTTAGCCGCTGCAATGGAACTTTCGATCGGCATAGAATCGGGCGCTCAGCGCATTCATGGAGAAAAAGTGAAAAAGCTCGCACTTCTGATCGCCATTACGGCCATGTCCTGCCAATCCACCACGCCGCCCCCCGCACCAACATCGCCCTCCCCCACCACCACGCCGGCGGCCGCGCCGATGGCGCAACCCGCCAAGCTGGAAGTCGCGCCGGATACCCCGCAGCGGCTCATGCAACTGCCGAAGACATCGATCGACTACGACCGCTCGTTGCTCAACGACAACGAGAAGCAGGTCGTCGCGAAGCTCATCGAAGTGTCGAAGTACGTCGACGAGATCTTCTGGCGGCAGGTGTCAGAAGAAAATCCGGAGCTGCGCGCGCGTCTGCAGAAGCAGGCCGGGACGTCGCCGCTGGATCGCGCCGGTTACCAGTACTTTCTCGCGAACAAAGGGCGATGGGACCGCCTGAAACAGAACGAGCCATTGATCGCGCCATTCGGCCCTGCCGGCCGCAAACCGGAGGGCGCGGCGTTCTACCCCGCCGACATGACGAAAGAAGAATTCGAGCGCTACGTCGTCGCGCACCCGGAGAAGAAGGAAGAGCTGCAGGGACTTTTCACGATCGTGCGGCGAGACGGCATCGCGTTCGTCGGGATTCCGTACTCCGTGTTCTATCGCGACCTCATTCAGCCCGCCGCTGCGAATCTGCGTGAGGCAGCCTCGATCACGCAGAACCAGTCCCTTCGCACCTACCTCACCAAGCTCGCGGACGCGTTCCTGGCCGGCAACTATCGCGAGAGCGACTTCGCATGGATGGACCTGAACGGACCGATCGAGGTGGTCATCGGACCGTACGAGGTGTACGAGGACGAGCTGTTCAATTACAAGGCGTCGTTCGAATCGTTCGTCACCGTCGTCGATCACGCGGAGAGCGAGAAGCTCTCGGTCTACGCGAAGCACCTGCCGGACATGGAGCGCAACCTCCCCGAGCCCGAGCAGTACAGAAATCCCAACCGCGGCACGGAGTCCCCGATCAAAGTCGTTCGGGAGATCTACACGGCCGGCGATGCCCGGCGCGGCGTGCAGACATCCGCATTCAATCTGCCGAACGACGAATTCGTTCGCGAGAAGAAGGGCTCGAAGAAAGTCCTGCTCAAGAATGTGATGGACGCCAAGTTCCGTCAGAGCGGCCGGCCGATCGCCATGCGCGTTCTCGATCCCTCGCTCACGAATCTCGTCTCGTTCGACGCGTACTTCAATCACACGCTCTTCCACGAGCTGTCGCACGGACTGGGGCCGGGATTCATCACGCTCCCAAGCGGCGAGCGCGTCGAGGCGCGCATCCCGCTGAAGAACCTCTATTCGACGATCGAGGAGTGCAAGGCCGACGTCGTCGGCCTGTGGAACATTCTCTACGCGCAGAACAACAAGCTGCTGTCATCGTTCGACGAACGGCAGCTATACGCGACCTACACGGGATTGATGTTCCGTTCGATGCGCTTCGGCATCGACGAGGCGCACGGTCGCGGAACGGCGATTCAGTGGAACTGGCTGCGCGAGAAGGGTGCGGTGACTCCCATGGCAGACGGCAAGTACACGTTTGATGCAGTGAAGTATCGCGAGGGCATTCGAACGCTGGCCACCGAGCTGCTCACGATCGAAGCCACCGGCGATTTCAATCGCGCGAACGCGCTGCTCGAAAAGTACGGACGCTCGACACCGGAGATGCAGTCGGTCATCGCGAAGCTCACCGACATTCCGGTCGACATCACCCCGGTGTTCCCGGCCGCCGGAGAGCAATGATCGGGGTTAGCGCGACAGCGCTGCGATGAAAAGCACGATCGCGGAGATGCCCAGGATCATCGAAGCAAACCAGATCATGCGGATCCGGGCGAGCGCGGCGACCGCGCCGAGAGCGATCGCCACTTGCAGAAGAGCGACGGTGTTCGCGAATTGATGATGCTGATGCAGCAGGTGGGTGGCCTCAGCCGACTTCGCATCCCGCTCCGCTTCCTTCTTCTTCGCCTCCAGCGCGATCGCGGCCTGTTCCTTACCGTACCGCTCCCGCGTCGTTGCATATTGCGCCGGCGGCTCCTTGCCGATCGATAACCACGAGGTTCTCGCCGCGTCCTGAACCGCCGCCTTGACGCCTTTGGCCTGGTAGTACGCCCATTGATCCGAGGCTTCAACCTGCAGGCGGGTCGCTTCCGTCTGGAGCATCAGCGCTTCGTTCGCGGTACCTCCGGCGCGCAGAGCGGCGACCGCGGCAATCGCGGCGAAGATCGCCGTCGTCAGGGCGATGGCCTTGATCATCCGGCCACCCTCGTGTTCGAGCTCCTCATGAATCGCTTCATGAAGGCGCTCGGTATCCACCTCGGGTGCTTCGGTCATTCCGGCTTCTCGGAATCCGGCAGCTTCTTCTCGGGATTGAGACCGTCCCGGAATCCGCGAATCGCTTCGCCGAGCCCCCGTCCGATCTCCGGCAACTTCTTCGGCCCGAAGACGACCATCACGATCGCGAGATTGAGGATCAGGTGCATCGGCTGCAGCAGACCTTCGAACATGAAGTCTGGAACTGTAACGCCGGTTGCGAGATTCCGCGAGCGCGCCGGCTACGCCGTTCGCCGCAAGGGAGGCTCGGCGGCAAATGACGCGAGCGAGAGCGGCACGTCGAGACCGAGCTCCCGCAGGAGCGCTGCGATCTCGGAAGCGTGCCCACGATCATGTTCGGACATCATCTCCGCGACGCGCGCGATGGTAACCTCACCGACGCCTTCCTGTTGACCGCGACGCTCCCACTGATCGGGAGCGACGCCACGAAGTGCTGCGACGTTCGCGGTGCGTTGGGCGATGAAGCGGTTGAGCGCCGGCGCGATCTCCTGCTCGATATATCGGCGCTCACGCGCGATTTCGTCACCCCGAAAATCCGCGAACGAAGGATTCACTTCGGTCAGCAGTCGCGCGATACGAACGGCGTAAGCCTCCGTCTCGAGGTCGGCGAGGTGCCAGGCATGTTCGACGAGTGCGAATCCTCCCGCCGCCGGACGGCGGCGGATCAGCGGTGAATCGCTGAATACGGAGACCACAGCATTCGCAAAGTCAGAGAGACGGTCGAGGCGATCCATGACCGGTCACGCCAGCTTCGCCATCGCCTCTTCGACCTGCTCGACGGTCGGCATCACCGGCTCGACCATTTGACCGCGGAACCAGTCGTACTCGCCTTTCAGCAACTTCCCGACGAGCCGATAAGAC
>WNEZ01005149.1_pt1 | contig 11701 bp, 10 predicted proteins | sample 5400521 | NCBI WGS metagenome assembly WNEZ01 (sample SAMN13153339, study PRJNA577476) | soil metagenome | isolation source: 120 cm saprolite under Douglas fir tree site 2 hole 1 replicate 1 | place: USA:California | collected 2015-04-18
CGAGGCGAATCCGGGGCAGTTTAGCGTTGGTACTTCTACGGCTGCACTCATCTATTCTGCTCTCGGAGACACCGCGAAGGCACTCGACATCCTTGAACGGGCGACCGATGCGAGGGAGATCTGGCCGACCTCCTACTCTCTCAGCGAGCGCGAGGTCGATCCGCTCCGCCGAAGCGCCAGATTCGCGGCGATCGTGAGGCGCGTGGGACTCGACGAACGAATATTCACGTCACCAACCGATGGGAGGCCACAATGACGCGGATGACTCTGCTGGTGACCGCGCTGCTATCAATTGGCGGGACCGTTGTCGCGCAAACACGTACGCTCAACGTCGGCGATGCGGTCATCAACTATGATATCTCTGGCCGCGGCAGGACCGTGGTGTTCATTCACGGCTGGACCCACAACATCAGCGTTTGGGATGACCAGGTGCCGGTGTTCAACAGGCGATACCAGGTCCTCCGCTACGACTCGCGGGGATTCGGCAAGTCGACCGGATTCGATGACGATTCCGCGGAGCCACAGGACCTGCTCGTCCTGCTCGAAGCTCTGCACATTCCTCACGCGTACATCGTGGGACATTCCCGCGGCGGCGGGATAGCGCTTCGATTCGCGGCCGCTTATCCGAAGAGGGTCGACGGGCTCGTTCTGTACGGGGCGGTGCCGCCGGACGGTTTTCCAATTCCCCCGGATGTGGGTGCATTGTTCGGCTCGCTCTCAGGCATCGCGAAGAAGTACGGACTCGATTCCGTTGGGAAGCTTCTATTCACGACACAGCTCGCGTGGGTGCCGCCGGGACGTATTGATGTCACGAATCGCTATCACAGGCTGTGGGCATCGTACTCGGGTAAGGATCTGCTCGATCCTCGTCCGCAGTCGGGGCGCGTACCGATGCCGAGCATCGCGCAGCTTTCAGGGCTGAGAGTTCCGACGCTCGTCATCATCGGCGACCACGAGATGCCTTTCATCGCGGCCGCGGCGGACACGTTTGCGCACCGGATTCCAAACGCGAAGAAGGTCGTGATTCCGAACGCCGGGCATGGCGCGCACTTCGCGCAACCGCTTACCTTCAACTCCGCCTTGCTGGATTTCTTCTACGCCGTGGAGCGGAACAAGAAGCATTGAACGCAATCGAGATGCGCGCGCTGCGCAAGGTTTACAAGGGTAGCGGAAAGTCCCGGCCCGGTGGCTCGTCCTATAGCGCGCGGTGGGCTCCGCCCGGCACGACCATGCCCCCATCGGGAGACGTCATTGCCCTCGAGTCACTCGATCTGGACATCCGCGCTGGTGAATTCTTTGGACTCCTCGGTCCGAACGGCGCTGGAAAGACCACCGCCATCGGGATTCTCACGACGCGTGTCCGACCCACTTCGGGAAAGGCGACTGTAGCCGGCGCCGACGTGGTAGAAGACTCGGTGCGCGTTCGCCAGACCATCGGGGTTGTTCCCCAGCGCCCGAACGCCGACCTGAGTCTCAACGTGATGGAGAACCTCCAGTTCCACGCCGCGTACTTCGGCATACACTTCGACGTCGCGACGAAACGGGCGCACGAGCTGCTCGAGCGCCTGGGGCTCTCCGAGAAAGCGTCGTCCAAGATGTCGGAGCTGTCCGGCGGTCAGCAGCAGCGCCTCATGATAGTGCGGGCGCTGATGCACGAGCCGGATATCTTCTTCCTCGACGAGCCGACGGTAGGGCTCGATCCGCAGGCGAGGCTCGGTCTGTGGGAGATCCTTCGCGACTTGCACGATCGCGGACGCACCATCGTGATGACGACGCATTACATGGACGAGGCCGACAGACTATGCGATCGCCTCGCGATCATCGACCGCGGCCACCTCCTCGCTCTCGACACGCCACGCGCGCTCAAGGCCAAGGCCCCGGGTGGTACGCTGCTCGAGCTGGTGCTGGACGGCGACGCGATGCCGGCCGCGGAGCTGGCGGAGGCGATAGCGGGCATCAACAGGGTGGAGGCCCAGGATGGACTTCTGCGCGCCCATAGCGATCGCGGCGGACAAGTTCTGCCGGCGCTGATCGAAATCGCGGAATCCACGGGCCGAACGGTTACGGACATTCGGTTGCTGCAGCCCAGTCTCGAGACGCTGTTCGTGTCGCTGACGGGAAGGAAGCTCGGATGACCGCGATCGCATTGAACGCTCCTCGGCCGGAAGTTTCGGCGTCGTCGGTGTTCTTCGCGTTGCTGCGACGCGACGTACGAGTGGCGCGTCGCGAGCTGCCGTTCTTTTTGCTGCGCACAACGATGCAGCCGCTCATGTTCGTGATCGTGTTCGGGTATCTGCTGCCCAGGATGGGATTCATGGGCAGAGGCTACACGACCGCCCTCCTGCCGGGAGTGCTGGCAATCAGCCTTACCTTCTCGAGCATTCAGTCCGTCGCGCTGCCGATGGTTCAGGACTTCGGCTGGACGAAGGAGATCGAGGACAGACTGCTGGCGCCGGTTCCGATCTGGCTCGTGGCGGCGGAAAAGATCGTCTCGGGTGTGCTCCAGGGTGTGGTGTCGGCGTTGTTTGTGCTGCCGGTGGCGCGTCTCATTATGGGACCGATTCCCAATCTCACCTTCGGCCATGTCGGTGACGTGCTTCTGATCACGGTACTCGGCGCGGCGGCCTTTTCTTCGCTTGGTCTCTTCCTCGGCACTGCGATCCAGCCGCAACAGATCGGTTTGATGTTCGGTGTAATTCTGGCGCCGATGATTTTTTTCGGCTGCGCCTATTATCCGTGGCAGGGGTTGAGCGTCGTACCGGTAATGAAGTATGCCGTTCTGATCAATCCGCTCGTCTATGTCGCGGAAGGGATGCGCGCAGCTCTGACGCCGGCGGCGCCGCACATGGCGCTGTCGGTGGTGGTAGTCGCGCTTCTTCTGATCACGGCATTCTTCTGGGGACTGGGAATGAAATTCTTCATGAAACGGGCGGTAGGGTAGTGACTGGCGCGGCGGCGATTGTCAGGAGTGGGCCGGCCAAACCGGTGGTACCGGAAACTGTGGAGATATCCATAGTGATGCCATGTCTCAACGAGGCCGACACGCTCGCGGTGTGCATCAACAAAGCGCTGGCGGCGATCGACGAGCATGGGATACGCGCGGAGATCATCGTCGCCGACAACGGCTCGACGGACGGTTCGCAGCAGATTGCCGAATTGCTCGGCGCGCGGGTCGTGCCGGTGAAGATGCGGGGCTACGGCAGCGCCCTCATGGGTGGCATCGAGGCAGCGCGGGGTCGCTACATCCTCATGGGCGACGCCGATGACAGCTACGACTTCGGTGAAGTTCCGAAGTTTCTCGAGAAGCTGCGCGAGGGCTATGACATGGTGCAGGGCTGCCGCCTTCCCGCGGGGGGCGGCACTGTAATGCCCGGGGCAATGCCCGGCCTCCACCGGTGGTGGGGGAACCCGATGTTCTCAGCCCTCGCGCGTCATTGGTTCAACGTTCAGGTCAACGATGTTTATTGCGGCCTCCGCGGATTCACGAAGGAATTCTATACAGGTCTGAGACAGCGCTGCATCGGGATGGAGTTCGCGACCGAGATGATCATCAAGGGCAGTCTCTACGGCGCGCGGATCGCAGAGGTCCCGATCACCCTGTATCCGGACGGAAGACTCGCCCACCCGCCGCACTTGCGGACATTTCGGGACGGGTGGCGTACCCTCCGCTTTTTCCTCCTCTACAGTCCGCGCTGGCTTTTTCTGATTCCGGGGCTGGCGCTGATTGTTCTGGGTATAGCCGGATACGCGATTGGATTGCCGGGGATACGAGTCCGCGGAATTCACTTCGATGTTCACACCCTTCTTTTCGCAAGCCTCGCCGTCATCTGCGGCTATCAATCGATTGTCTTCGCTGTGTTCACCAAGGTGTTTGCGATCAGCGAGGACCTGTTGCCTCCAGATCCGATTCTGACGCGGGCCTTTCGCGTGATAAAGCTCGAGACTGGGCTCGCCGTTGGGGCACTGGCAATGATCGTCGGTGCCTATTTTCTCTTCGATGCGCTCGCCATCTGGCGCGCGACGGGATTTGGGGATCTGCAATACGCAGTCACGATGCGATGGGTAATTCCGGGCGTTACGCTTGTGGCGCTCGGATTCGAGACGATTCTCGCCAGTTTTTTCCTGAGCCTGCTTGGCATGCGAAGGCGTTGAGTGGGCCTGTTCGGGAACGCCGTCGGCTATTTGCATGACAGAGGCATCCTTCATCGCAGGGTCACGGCGCTAGCATCGGCAATCGCCCCGCTGTTACCAAAGTCAGCGCGCGTCCTCGATGTCGGATGCGGAGACGGCTTGCTGGACAAGTCACTGCTCGACCTGCGGCCCGACCTCCGAATTGAAGGAGTCGACGTACTGGTTCGACCAACCACGCCGATTCCGATCCGCCAATTTGACGGATCGCATCTACCGTTTGCCACTGGGGAATTCGACGTCGCGATGGCGATCGACGTCTTTCATCATGCGGCCGACGCCGAAGGACTAATGCAGGAGATGAAGCGGGCGGCTCGCGGATCGCTCGTGATCAAGGATCACCTCCTTCACGGCCTTCCCTCCGAGCTGATTCTGCGAGCGATGGATTGGGTCGGAAATTCGCGACACGGTGTTCGATTGCCGTTCAGCTACTGGTCTGAAGCCGAATGGCGAAGGGCCTGGGATCGATGCGGTGTTCGACCAGTGTCGCTTCTTCGCGATCTTCATCTCTATCCATTGCCACTGTCGCTGATCTTCGAGCGGGATTTGCACTTTATCGCGGTGCTGGAGCCGACGGCTCTGCTCACCGCGGTTGAGGCCAGATGATTCCGTCTCTCCGTAGAGCCTGATGGTCGAAGCGGTCAGCGTATTTCTGATTCCGCTCATCGTGGCGGCTTTGGTCATTCGTTACGAGCAGCACCCGACGGTCGCACGCGTGTCCGGATTTGCGGATGCAATACTGGCGTCCCGTTGGCTGCCAGCGGTTTGCGGACTGATATCAGCGGGGCTCATGGCGTGGGTATGGAGCGGCTCCCATTTCATCCCGAACATCGCGGATGAATCGGCTTATCTGCTCCAGGCGGAGATATTTGCGCAGGGGAAGTGGTCGCTGGCCGCGCGTCCGCTGCCCGAATTCTTCGAGCAGATGCACGTCTTCGTGACGCCTTTCCTTGCGTCGAAATACTTTCCCGGACAAAGTCTCCTGCTCGTACCGGGAATCCTGGTCGGTTTCCCTCCACTCGTTCCACTGCTACTCATTTTCGGATCGGGTTTATTGATTGTCGCCCTGAGTCGGCGATTAGCAAACGGGTGGGTCGCGTTGCTGGTATGGGCGATCTGGATAACTTCGCGGTCCAATCTTCGTTTTCTCCCCTCCTATTTCTCGGAGGTGACGACGGTCTTTCTCTGGCTGCTCGGATGGTGGGCGCTCTACGACTGGTACGTCCGGCCGCGGCGAAGCACGTTGATACTGCTGAGCGTATGCATCGCTTGGGCTCTCATCACACGGCCACTCACCGGCCTTGTCTTCGCCGTTCCCGCGACCACAGTGGTGGTGTGGACGGCGCGGAAACGCGGCCTCCTGGTGGTGATTCGATACGCGCTGCTGGTGGGCGGAGCTGTGCTCTGCATCGTACCCGTCTGGAGCAAGTTCACAACGGGGCAATGGACACAGACTCCCCAACGCCTGTATACGCGAACCTACATGCCGTGGGACGCGATGGGGTTTGGCTTGGACACCACTCGACCGCTAAGCGCTTTGCCGGCGAGCCAGGTGCCGGAGATGCAGGGATTCATGGCGCTGCACGAGCGTCACACTGCCGAGAGCCTGCCATACGATGCGGTGTTGCGACTCGTTGCCCTCCAACGCGATGTCTTCGCCAGATGGCGGACGGGATTGGTCGGCTTCTTCGCACTCGGTCTGATCGCTCTCTCTCCTCCTGTCGCGGTTGGAGGAATTACCGCGCTCCTCTTGTACGTAGCGTATCTATCGTATGCGCACCCCAGCTCGTGGACGATCTATTATATGGAAGCGCTTCCTGTAGTGGCGATAATCACGGTACTGGGCTCCGCGCTCGCGATGACCTGGATGAGAGGGAAGATGCGACGCGGCGAAGGTGCTGGTACGGCAGAGAGCCTGGTCGGAATCGTCCTCGCGATCGCGTTGTTCGCAGGATCTCTGCCGATCATTCGGACGGAACGCGGCAGACGCGACAGCAGCGCAGCACCTCGCCTGGCGCTATGGGATGTCGTAGCCCGCCTTCCAACTCCTCGTAATCTCATGTTCATTCGAGATGAGCGGGTAGCACCGCATACAATGGTTACGAACGATACCGATTTGGCTCACGCTCGTACGTGGCTCGTCCACGATCTTGGAAGTGAAAACGTGCGCCTTCAGGAATTGGAACAAGACCGGACAGCTTATGTGATCGACCTGAATGCGGGGACGTTAATACAGCTTGCTCCGGTCGACGGTCGCACGACGCGCTGACGCCGCTGGTTCGCGAGTGCCGCTAGGCGTCGTGATACTCGCGCTCATTTTGATGACTTTGCTCTTCCGGACGCTCGGGATGAGTTTTTTCCTGAGGAACCGCCTCAGGTAGCTCGATAACCGGTGGTCGGTCGGCTGGATCCATACGCGGTGCGCGTGGCAGCGACAGAGTGAACGTAGAGCCTTTGCCGACTTCGCTTTCCACTGTGATCTTGCCAGCCATCGCCTGCGCGAGATCCTGGCTGATCGCCAATCCAAGTCCCACTCCCTGAACCGGCTGATTGAGGCGACGCTCCGCCTGAACGAACGGATCGAAGATCCTGTCGAGCTTTTCGGGTGGAATGCCGGGGCCCGTATCCGCGACTTTAATCTCGATGCATTGGCCAGCGAACTCGCTCGAGAGCGTAATACTGCCACCGGGCTCGGTGAACTTCACGGCGTTACCCAGCAGGTTGAGTACGATCTGTTGCAGCTTCTCGGGATCGGCGAGGACCGAGGCCGATTTGCCCGCGCCCTTGTACGAATAATGGAGACCCTTCGCCAGGACCTGCGGAGCGATCATCGATTCCGTATCGCGTAGCGCTTCGTCGACCGGCACGGCGGTCAGGCGGTATTCCGTCTGACCCGCATCTACCTTCGCGAAGTTCAGGACATCGTTGATCAATGTGAGGAGATGCTGCTGGCTGCGCCTGATGCGCGCGATGTCCTGCGCCTGCTCGGCGTTCAGAGGACCCCGCACGCCCATCGCCAGCAGCTCGGCGTACCCGCCGATCGCGTTCAGCGGTGTCCGGAGCTCATGGCTCATGCTGGCAAGAAACTCTGATTTCGCCTGGCTCGCGGCCCACGCTTCCTGCTCCGCCTTTTTCCGTTCTTCGATGTCGACGGCGATGCCGAGCCACGCGTCGACGTTTCCCAAAGCATCGCGACCAGGCCGCCCCTTCTTGAGAAACCAGCAATATTTCCCGTCCTTTCCGCGCAGTCGCAACTCGACCTCGAAGTCCTTTCCCTCTTTCACGCCCGTTTGCAAAGCGCCAGCGACGCGGTCCCGGTCTTCGGGATGAATCGCCGAAGTCCACCCGTAGCCGAGTGTCTCTCTCTCGGAGAGACCAGTGTACTCGTACCAGTACGGGTTGCAGTAGGTTATGCGTCCGTCCGGCCGTCCGAACCACACAACCTGGGGTGAGAGATCGAGCAGATTCTCGAACCGGCTCCTGGTTGTGGTGGTCCAACGCTCGAACTGGGTGGCAACGAGCGCGATGGCGAGGAGGGCAACGCTGGTAACGCCAACTACTAATCCAAGCTGGTACGTTCCCAGGACGAGGTTCTCCGGCGGGCTCCAGTCTATAGGCCCCTTAGTGAATTGGGCAGCGGCCATCCCGGTGTAGTGCATCCCGGTGACCGCGAAGCCGAGAAGGAGCGACGCTCCCGCTTTCTTGAGCCACGCTCTTGGCCTCATGGGAGTGTCGATCAGATTGCGAGTAAGAGCGAGCGCCGCGAAAGAGAATATGATCGCGATTCCCAGGGATGCTGCCACGATGAGCGGATCGTAGCTGACGTACGCACTCATCCGCATTCCGGCCATGCCGATATAGTGCATGCCGGCGATCGCCAATCCCATGAAGACGCTGGCGAGAGCGAGCAACCACCAGCTGACCGTGGCGCGATTGAAAATGATGAAAGCGATGGCGCACCCGACGACCGCCGCGACACCCGAGAGGAAGATGAAAAGGGCGTCGTACCAGATGAGAACTGGCAGTTGCAGCGCGAGCATGCCGACGAAGTGCATGCTCCAAATGCCCAGTCCCAGCGCGAGTGCGCCGCCACAAGTCCAGAGAATGCGGCGGCGGCCATGAGCGGCACGGACACGTTGCGCGATCTCGACGGCGACGTAGGCGCCCAAGGTGGCGACCACGATTGAGAAAAGGACGAGGCCCAGGCTGTACGACTGTTGGATCATGCGAGGTGAACCGATCGCTTGAAGAAAATCCTTCCCATCACACTCCCTGTGCCGCTCGGCGTGCACGAGGGCACCATAGCGTTGGGGAGAGCGGCAAGATGCAAGCCCCGCAGTTTCTGTTTATTCAGACGAGTGTAACTCATTGGATTCGTTGCGCTTAAGGGGGTATTTTTGCGCGTGACGACCGCAGCTGGGGTCGCGTCGCAAAAGCGCCGACAAGGGCAGGAGGCCGACCGAAATGAAGCTTCGCTTTCCACACCCGCTGACGTTGCTCGTTGGGTTTATCGCGCTGGTGGCGGTTTTGAGCTGGTTGCTGCCAGCGGGGCAATTCGAACGGCGCGATGATCCGGTGACCGGCCGCAAAGTAGTGGTGGCTGGAACGTACCACTCGGTGCCTCAGCAACCGGTGACGCCGTTCCAGGCGGTCGTTGCGATTCCCAAGGGAATCGCGGACGCGGTATCTGTGATCGCGCTCGTCTTTCTGGTCGGTGGTGCGTTCGGCGTGGTCGATCAGACGGGTGCGTTGCGAAGGGGCGTGGGGTGGATGGTGCAGCGCCTCAAACGCCGGGAGCTGCTTGTGATTCCGATCTGTTGCATCGCGTTCGCAGCGGGCGGCGCACTCGAGAACATGCAGGAAGAGATCATACCGCTGGTGCCGGTGCTGCTGCTCCTGACGACGCGGCTTGGATTCGATCCGCTCGTTGCCGCCGCCATGAGCGTGGGCGCGGCAGGAGTTGGCTCCGCGTTCAGTCCGATCAATCCATTCCAGGTTGGAATCGCGCAGAAACTGGCGGGCCTGCCGCTCCTGTCGGCGTCGGGATACCGTCTCATTTTTCTGGTGCTGGCGTTGGCTCTCTGGATTGGGGCGACGATTCGCTACGCGAGAAGGACACGAACGGTGAGCGAAGGTCCGAGCGGCGAGGTGGTCGAAGTGGTAAATGGGCGCGATGGCATCGTGCTCGGTCTCGTCATCGTGACCTTCGCGATCTTCATCGTCGGTGTCATGAAGTTCGGGTGGGACTTCGACCAGATGTCCGCGCTCTTCTTCATCATGGGTGTGATCGCGGGACTGATCGGAGGACTCGGCGTCAACGGAACGGCGGAAGCATTCGTCGAAGGATTCCGCTCGATGGCGTTCGCCGGTTTGCTGATTGGTTTTGCGCGCGCAATCTACGTGGTAGCGGAGCAGGGGCAGATCATCGACACCATTGTGAACGGCTTGTTCGCGCCGCTGTCGCATTTTCCGGTCGGAGTAGCGGCCGCAGGCATGATGGTGGTGCAGCTGCTCGTCCACTTCCCGGTGCCGAGTGTGAGCGGGCAAGCGGTACTGACGCTGCCGGTGCTGGTGCCGTTGTCGGATCTGCTCGGATTGTCGAGACAGGTAACGGTGCTCGCGTACCAGTACGGTGGTGGATTGTCGGATATCCTCGTGCCCACCAACGGTGCGTTGATGGCGATTCTCGCTGCGAGCGGAGTTCCGTACGGGAAGTGGATCCGGTTTCTCGTTCCCGTTTATGCAGTGCTGTTCGCGCTGGGTGCAGTCTCGGTGTGGATAGCGATCGCAATCGGGTTGTCGTAAGAACCGAGACGAATTAATTGTGAAAAGAAGGGTGCACTCCCTCAATGGAGTGCACCCCTGGATTCTCCCACGGCGTGTCAGCAGCCGTTGGTATTTGCCGTCCAATCTCCCGCAGTCTGACCGCTGACAGTCCAGTGTCCCGAACCACCGCCCGTTGTCGCGTTCAGTGTTCCAGTGGCGCCGATAGTTGCATCGTCTGGCGATGTTACCGTGATGGCGCCACTCGAAGAGTTATAGGTTCCCACCAACTCGATGGCACCCGATGATGTTTGAGCGACACCACGTAGCTGACCCGCATCGTTGAGTAGCAGGTTCCACGTACCGGCGGCGCTACCGGTATAGCTTCCGCAAAATACTTTCACGGTTCCACTTTCAACCGCCCAACTACCGTGATCACTGCTCGGTCCGGTGTAATCGCCGGAAAAGTGGGTCGACGATTCAGTATAGTCTCCCGTGACTGTGTACCCACCTCCAGTCAGGCTCACGTGTTTCGAAGAAGCTGTGTAGGTTCCGTTGAGATTGACCACCGCCGCGCCGGTGAGTGTGAGCGTGCCGGTAATCGCCGTAGCACCTTGCGTCGCGAACACAATGACGAGGACGCCTCTCGAATTGCTTCCGACGAGCGTTCCACGATAGGACCCGGATGGACCTGTCGCGGGACCGGGCCCTGTTGAGGAGTCGCCGCTCCCGCCGCATGACGCCGCAGCTAACGCCAGCGTGCAGATCAGCGCAGTATTTCGAAACCGCATATAGCACCTCCGATGAGTGGTAGTGTCCGTTGCCCAAACCCGTGACGGGAGCAGCTAGACTGGACTCAACCTGAGAGGTGGGGGCTACGCACTCGTCTTACCGGCGTTACATCGGCCGTCATTGAAGCTCCTTTTTGGATTCGGCCGGTGTCGAACCTTAGGCCGACCTTGCGCCGATATATCGCCCGTTATAACTTCTGATCTAAAGATATATCGCCAGTACTATCGTAGGCGCCAACTGACGCCTCACTGGCTCGATAAGTCCAATTTGGCGGGGTTAACTCAATGCACGAGAGAAACTGTAGGCCGGGATTCGCCTGGGCGTTCGGGATGCGGCCGGAGAACTTTGGATTTGACGCCGGCACTTTTTGGGGAGGCCGCGGCAAATCGCGCGGAGGGCCGTTCGGTGGCGGCAGAATGTTCGACCAGGGGCACCTGAAGTTCGTGATTCTTCGCCTTCTCGACGAAAAGCCTCGGCACGGCTACGAGATCATCAAGGAGATCGAAGACCGCTTCGGTGGGATGTATTCGCCGAGCCCGGGAACGGTGTATCCGACACTGACGATGCTCGAGGATCTGGGCTACGCGCGAGCGAGACCGGAGGAGAGCGGCAAGAAGATCTACGAGATCACTGAAGAAGGGCGCGCGTATCTCGCTGAAAACCAGCCGCTCATCGATGACATCTTCTCGCGCGATCTATGCATCGAAGACATCAACGAGGACACCGGAGCAAATCAGGAAGATCAAGGAAATCCTCGATCGCGCGGCAACCGAAATCGAAGGCGTTTGAGTTCCTGGCGCTCACAGTGCCCGAGGGCAGGACTGCTGTTCGCGGTTCAAGGCGCTCGCAAGAGTAGTAGTGCCTGAATCCTCATGGATTCTGTCGAAAGGTTGGTTCGCCGCGGTTCTGAACTACTCGACTCGAGCGCGGCGACGGCGTCGAGCCATTCGTTGGCAGG
>WNEZ01037782.1_pt1 | contig 11701 bp, 9 predicted proteins | sample 5400521 | NCBI WGS metagenome assembly WNEZ01 (sample SAMN13153339, study PRJNA577476) | soil metagenome | isolation source: 120 cm saprolite under Douglas fir tree site 2 hole 1 replicate 1 | place: USA:California | collected 2015-04-18
GCCACATTCCAAGCGAGGAGGCCTGGCGTTGCTGTTCCATGTCAGCAAAGTGGTGCTGTTGCGCCGGATTGTGCGATTCGACGATGGCTGGGCTATCGCTCAACCGGGACCTCCTTGGGAAGATCGATATTGCCGTAGTCGTAGGCTTCCCAGGTAACCAGCGGGGTTTCCTCGAAATTAAAAGTTGGAGGCGGCGAAGGCGTCATCCATTCCAAACCGGCTGCGCCCCAGGGATTCGGTTCGGCGTGCTTGCCGTAGCGCATCGACCATAAAAAATAAGCCATCGGCAACAGGTATCCCACTGCCAGAATCGTGGAGCCTGCGGTTGAGAGCACATTCAAGACCTGGAATTCCGGAGGATATTGCCAGTAGCGGCGGGGCATCCCCAAGTAACCGAGAATGAACTGCGGAAAAAAGGTCAGGTTGAAGCCGATAAATACGATCAGAGCCGCCAGCCTTCCCAAGCTTTCTGGATACATGCGGCCGGAAATCTTTGGCCACCAGAAGTGCATGCCGCCTAGATATCCCATCACCGCGCCACCGACCATGATGTAGTGAAAGTGAGCGATGACAAAATAAGTGTCGGTGACGTGAACATCCACACCAAGCGCAGCGAGGAACAAGCCGGTCAGGCCGCCCATGGTGAACAAGCCGATGAAGCCGAATGCGTACAGCAGAGGCGTGGAGAATGTAATCGAACCTTTGTACAGAGTGGCCGTCCAGTTGAAGACTTTGATGGCGGAGGGAACCGCAACCAGGTAACTGAGGAAAGAAAAAATCAGAGCGGCATAGATGGACATGCCGGCAACAAACATGTGATGTGCCCACACCAGAAATCCAAGGACGGCAATCCCAATACTCGCCATCGCCACAAAGCTGTAGCCGAAGATTCTCTTGCGCGAAAAGCAAGGCACAATTTCGCTGATGATGCCCATCGAGGGCAAAATCATGATGTAAACCGCGGGATGGGAATAGAACCAAAACAGGTGCTGGAACAATAAAGGGTCGCCCCCGCGGGTCGGGTCGAAGATTCCAAGGTGGAAGGCGCGTTCGAAGATCACCAGGGTTAGCGTGATAGCCAGAACCGGAGTGCCCAACAGAAAGATGATGCTAGTGGCATACATCGACCAGATAAATAGTGGGAGGCGCCACCAAGTCATTCCTGGGGCTCGCATTCGATGAATGGTCACGACGAAGTTCAGCCCGGTGAGAATGGAGGAGAATCCAACGACAAAGATGGCAAGTCCGGCTTCAATGACTTTTGTGTTGCTGAAGGCTGTGCTGAACGGGGTGTAGAAGGCCCAGCCGGTGTCCACGCCGCCGGTCAATACGGCGTGCATCATGAGAATGCCGGCGATGATGTAGAGGTACCAGCTCAGCAGATTGATTCTGGGGAAGGCCAGATCCCGGGCCCCGATCATCAGGGGAACAAGAAAGTTTCCCAGAACAGCGGGGATGGAAGGAACCAGAAAGAAGAACACCATGATCTGGCCATGCATGGTGAACAACTTGTTGTAAGTGTCGGCTTGAACCAGATCGCCGGCAGGAGTGAGCAGCTCGAGACGAATCAGCAGGGCGAATAATCCGCCGACAAAGAAGAAGAACGTAATCGAGGCCAGGTAGAGCAGTGCGATGCGCTTGTGGTCGGTGGTAAGCAACCACGACCGTACACCGTATTCCTGGTTCAAATAATTCTCGCGTTCGGCGACGGGATTTACTACGGTAGCCATGTTCATTGCACCTTTAGTGCTTGAGGTTGTGTGCCCGCCGGAAGCAGCGTGGGGCTGCCAGCAGCTCCTGACGGATTCTGATTTAAGGATTTGATATAAGCCACGAGCGCATTCAGTTGCTCTTCGCTCACGATTCCCTGAAAGGGCGGCATGATTGGTTTGAAGCCGGAAACGATCTTTGCCGAGGGATTCAGGATGGATTCGCGAATGTAGTTTTCATCTTCGATCACAGTTTGTCCGTCATCCAGCAACACCGGCTTACCAAACGTTCCCGCTAAATTGGGACCACGCCCCTGGGTATCAGACCTGTGGCAGGTACTGCAGCCCAGTTGCTGGAAGAGAGCCTGTCCTGTGGATGCCAGCGAGCCGGTGGTACCACCGCCGCTGAGCCAGGCTTCATATTGCGATGGTTCCAGGACCACGACTTGTCCGATCATGCCGGAGTGTTGTGTGCCGCAGTATTCGGCGCAGAAAAGATGGTAGGTCCCGGGACGAGTGGGACGGAACCAAGCGGTGGTGTAGCGGCCAGGGACCACGTCCTGCTTGATACGGAAAGCGGGGACATAGAAACTGTGGATGACATCTTGCGAGGTCAGAATCATTTTGACGTCGCGTCCCACGGGCACGTGCAGTTCGTTGATTTCGCGATGGCCTTCTTCGTGCTCGAGTTTCCACATCCATTGTTTAGCTACGACGTAGATTTCGGTGGCTCCGCGAGGAGGAGTGCGCTCTTGGAAAAAGATGACCGCGCCCCACACGAAGATGACCACGAAAACTCCGAATGGTATGACCGACCAGGTAATTTCCAATATCGTCGAGCCTTCAATCTGCTCGGCAGCGTGGCCGGGACGGCGACGATACTTGGCGGCAAAGGCCAAGATCATCACGAAGATGGCCACGCTCATGAATGTGGAAAGCACGACTAGAAAAATGTAGAGGGCATCCACATTCCCCGCGGTAGTGGAGGCGCGTGCCGGCCAAAGTGGAAAATTATCAAACATAATTACGTGGCCCGGGTTACGTGACCCGTTCTGCTGGTCGAACCAGTGGATGAGCCTCGGCGAAACATTACAATCATGAACAAGCCGAGCGTCAAGATGGTGGCCGCGCCCGCCAACCGCAAAATTCGCATGACGACGGCCCCATATTTGCCGGTCGCGGGATCGTAGTGATAGCAGTAAAGCAAAACTTGATCTGCCAGATTTCCGATTTTGTTCTGGGAAGCCTGGATTAATCCCAAGCGCAAATCTTTGGGAGCGTACTCGACACCGTAGTAGTACTGCGCGATGCGGCCTTCCGGTGTGAGCACCATGATTGCGGTGGTGTGCGCGAACTGGCCGGAGTTGGCATCGTACTCGTACTGAAAACCTGCGGTTTTGGTCAGCGCATCGATGGATTGCTGCGGTCCGGTCAGGAAATGCCAACCCTGGGTTGCGCCGGGACGTCCGTATCGCTTCACAAATTCTGCCTTCTTTGCGAACTTGAGCACCCTGAGGGCGCTTTCCAGTCCACTAAGGACTTCACCGCAAAGCATGGGGCACTGGTAGTAGACGAGGTTGAGGATCATCGGCTTTCTGCCGAAGTAATCAGCTAAACGAACTTGATTTCCGTTTTCATCTCGAAAGATGAGTTCGGGCGGTATCTGTTCATTCAAGTGTTGTTCGATGCCAACATTTTTCAATCCTGGCGGGCGGACATTGGCGGGCGGCGACATGATGCCCTTGGTCATACCCTGGCCCAGTGCTGCGGAGCAGAGGGTTAGTATCGCGAGCAGAATCGCGGCGATCATCAGCGGTTGCGAATTTGTTTTACTGCTCACTGCTTTACTTCCTTTCCCTTTTTACTCGGCTTCGGTGATTGGCTGGTGTCTGAACGGGTGGCGACTTGTCTCGCCGTATTCAATGGAGAGGGAGGGACCGCTCCCGCTTGAGGGCGAGTGGGCAATCCGCGCTGCGCCAGCAACTCCATGGCGCGGTCGATCGGAATGCGCGCAACTCCTGCCTGTTTATCTACCCAGCCGTAGCTGTTTAGAGTTTTTTCTTCCTGAAGACGGAAGTCATTGATCTCCAGGCGCTCGTTGGTTTCCAAACGAGGCTGGGGAAATCTTGCAATGTCTGCGTTGGAGACTTTGCGGGAGTCATTTTCGGTTTGACTTGCCATGGGGTTGAGCGGCGGCTGGTGCTGCTTCTGGTAAGAGTCGAGATAGCCATACATTCCCTTCAAAGCGAAATGGATGAGCACCCCAACCAGCGCCAGGCCGATCAGAAAAGCAAAAATCCCGCGAGGACTCAGGTCTTCGCGTTCGTAGGACACTTCGTCGTGTTCTTGGTGCAGGTTTAATTCGTCACTCATGTGCCGGTTCCAATACTTCTGACGCAGAAACGTCATAGGCTGGCACCAGCGGCATCGCACTCAGGTTGCGGAAAAAATAAGCCAGCCACAAGCCGCCAATGGCGAGGGGGACTATCACGTCCGCCCAGGTCAGGTGAAATGTTTTGGAAAAGTTTGGTTCGATAATCCAGATCAGGTCGAGATAGCGCATGACGATCAGCCAGGTTGCCAGCAACGCGAGCCTGCGCACGTCGCGCTTGAAGGGACGAGAAAGCAGCAATACGAAGGGCACAGCGAAGTGGAACATGGCGAGCGTGAGGCCAATCGATCCCCAGCCTCCTTTTAGACGGCGCACGTACCAGGTGATCTCTTCGGGCAAGTTTCCGGCCACACCATGACGAAGGCGAGCATGAGCTTGCCGTGATCGTGGACGTAGTCGGGCTTCAAGAGTTGGGACATGGGCTTGTAGTCGAAGAGAATTCTTTCGACGACGACCGCGAAACACAGCGCCGACAAAACCTGTCCAATCAAAAACAAGAGGCCGTAGATGGTGGAAATCCAGCTGGGGTCGAGGGACATTACCCAGTCGATGGCCGCGAATGAGATGGTGAAAGCATAGAGAATCAATCCCGCGGCGCTGACTGCCTTGAAGCGGCGGGTATTGTCACGCACTGTGGGGCGGTCCTGCTCGGCGGACCATTTGGTCAGGAAAAATGCCAGGGTGCCCCAGATCAGGAAGTAGAACACCGCGCGGATTACGAATCCGTGTATCGAGAGATAGTTTCGTGTGAGTTCGCGTAAATGTTCTTGAACGTGTGGGTCCGCGATCGAGTTCAAAGGGCGCGCCCAGATATACAGTTTCGGCAAGCCGAACAGGATGGGGAGAAATAGCAATGCCATCAGTGGGACTGTGCGCATTGCGGCGCCAAGGATGCGGCGGATTACCATGCCCCATCCGCCCCTGGTTAAATGTCGGAGCATGAGGATCGCCATCGATCCCAGAGTGACTCCCAGCCACGCCATGTATCCGATAAGGTAGCCGCGGAAGAATTCCTCGGGGCGGAGAAGCGCGCCAATCGCGGAAAGAACGGCAAAGATTACGCCAACGATCAACGAGCGGCGCTGGATGGTCTTTACTATTGGCGGAGCCATCAGATCGAGATTGTCAAGGCGCGCCGCGGTCATTTGTGTTCCTCGTTTTGATTCTGCGATCTGGGCTCAATTTCCGGAAGAGTGGCGCCGGAGCCGGGATCACCACGAAACTCTGGTGGCGCGGACGGGATTTGCTGTCCGGCGGTAATATCTGAAGTAGTCGCTTCCTGGCTCAATTGCAAAGCGCGGATATAGGCAACGATGCACCAGCGATCGCGCGGCGGAATTTGCGAAGCGTAGTCGGGCATTGCGCCGAATCCGTTAGTCATGACGTCGAAAAAATATCCCAGCGGCGCTTTGCGCAGGCGGTCGGTGTGAAAGGAAGGCGGGGGACGGAATCCGCGCTGGACAATCATGCCGTTGCCATCGCCTGTCTGCGAGTGACAGGGGGCGCAATAAATATTGAAGCGTTCGCGGCCGCGCGTGAGCACATCGAGGCTGATCGGGAAGGGCATGAAGTCGCCTGGGTTCGCGCCGAGTTTTCCGGTGTAGAAATATGCGTCTTCGCGCAATTGACCACGAGCAACTGTTCCATCGACGGGCGGACGGGCGGAGCGCAGGTCGGTGAAGAAAGTGCTCTCGGCCAGTGGTTTGAAACGTGGCTGGTCGTGCATGTCTTGACGGCAACCTGCGAGCAGGATGATGGCCAAGAGCATCGGGAAGAAGTTGCGGAAGTGCGGCGTGATGCTAACTGGGCACCTCCGAAATTGACCGTGGACTTAAACCTTCCAGAAAGCGGCGCGTGTCGACCGGGTTGAATTTGGGGTCAGTGGAAAAGATCATCAGGAAAAATCTGTCCTTCGTAGCGAAGGCGAATCGCGGGACGTTGAATACCGGGTGATAGGGCATGGGAAGGCCGTTGAGAGCCAGCATGCCGAGGACCGCGGCCAGGCCTGCGAAAAGGATGGTCATTTCGAAAGTGACCACGATGAATGCGGGCCATGAGTGTAGAGGCCTGCCGCCTACGTTGATGGGATAGGTGATGACGGAAATCCAATACTGGAGAGCATATCCGGACAAGCAGCCTATCAATCCGGCTTCGTATGTGCGGCGCGCCGCGGCAACGAGGTCGCTGGGCGAATCGAATTCGGCCATCATGCCGTAAATCGGAGTGCGCTTCATTCCGGTTTCACCTCGGCTTGCGGCAGCAGAGTGCGCATCTCGAAAATGGAAATCATGGGCAGAATGCGTACGAACAGGAACATTGCGGAGAGGAATAATCCAATGGTGCCGATGTAAGTCAGCCAGTCCCAACGTGTGGGGTAGTACATTCCCCACGACGACGTGAGGAAGTCGCGGTGCAGGCTGACGACCACGATGATGAAACGCTCCAGCCACATTCCGACGAGAATCACGCCTGAAACCAGGAATAGGCCTAGCGGACTGGTTCGCAGCTTGCGGATCCAGAGGACTTGGGGAATTCCGATATTGCAGATGAGAAGAAGATAGTACAAAGGCGCGTAAGGACCATGCAGGCGGTTCCAAAGCAGAAACGAGTCGTAACGGTTGCCGCTGTACCAGCCCATGAAGGCTTCTATGCCATAGCCGTAAGCGACGATCAGGCCGGTGGCGAGCATTACCATGGCGGAGTTATTGAGGTGGCGATCGGTGATGAAATCTTCCAGGCCATAAATTTTGCGGATTGGGATGGCCAGCATCAGGACCATGGCGAAGCCTGAATAGATCGCGCCGGCCACGAAGTACGGGGGGAAAATTGTGGTGTGCCAGCCGGGAATGATGCTGATGGCAAAATCGAAGCTCACCACAGTATGAACGGAGAGCACCAGCGGTGTGGCTAGTCCGGCGAGCAGGAGATAGGCGGTTTCGTAGCGGCTCCAGTGGCGAGCGGAGCCACGCCATCCCATGGCCAGCATTCCGTAAATAATTCTGGCGGCGCGATTTTCTGAGCGATCGCGCAGAGTCGCGAGATCGGGAATCAGGCCGATGAACCAGAAAAGCAGCGAGATAGTGAAGTATGTTGAGACCGCGAATACGTCCCACACCAGCGGGCTGCGGAATTGCGGCCAGACGTTCATGGTGTTGGGGTAGGGAAAGAGCCAGTACGCCAGCCAGGGGCGGCCCAGGTGAAGTATGGGAAAAAGGCCGGCACACGAGACAGCGAACAGGGTCATGGCTTCGGCAAAACGGTTGATGGAGTTACGCCACGATTGGCGCAGCAAGAGGAGAATGGCGGAAATCAGAGTTCCGGCGTGTCCGATTCCGATCCACCAGACAAAGTTGACGATGGCGAATCCCCAGCCGACGGGGATATTTACGCCCCAAATTCCGACTCCGCGAACGAACAGATAGCCGATGGCGTAGAGCCCGCCCATGAAGACCAGAAACGCGAGGCCGAATCCAACGCGATGTTCGTTGATGCGCTGGACGCAGTATGTGCACTTCTCCATCACGCCGCGGCTGCGGACGGTGACATCGGGATTGCGCATCATTTTGTATTGCGGCGTCTCCCAATCCTGGAACAGCAGGAAATTGAATCGCCGCACTTTGTAAGGACAATTGTTGGAGCAGTAGCGCGTGCCGACGCAGCGGTTGTAGACCATGTCGTTCAGGCCTTCGGTACTGTGCACGGTGGCGCCGACAGGACACACCACTTCGCAGGGAGCGTTTTCGCAGTGCATGCAGGGGACGGGTTGGAAGTGGCCGCGGGGATTGGCGCGGTCGCCCTGATAATACGTGTCCACGCGGAGCCAATGCATGTGGCGTCCGCGAACCACCTGCTCTTTGCCAACAACGGCAATATTGTTTTCTGACTGGCAGGCCACGATGCAGTTGTTGCAGCCTACGCAGGCGTTCATGTCGATGGCCATGCCCCAGGCGTAGGGTTCTTTTTTGTAGTCGTATCCGGGATAGAGCGTCAGCGCCGCTGGCGGCTCTTCTTCTCGCGCGAAGTTTGGTTCCTTGTGGTACTCCTCGAGACTCGCAGATCTCACTAGCGGACGACTGCCGCCGTCGGGAGTTTCCATTGACTGATATCCCTGTGTGGAGGCGAGCTTGTAGGTTGCTCCGGTTTTGCGAATGGCGACGCCGGTCACGGACCAAGGCGTCGCGCTGTTGCGCAGCGAGTACATGTCGAAACCTGCGCCGGTTCCGGCGCGGCCAGCGCGGCGGCGTCCGTAGCCCAGGAACACGGTGACGGAATTGTCGGGATGGCCTGCCTGTACCCAGACTGGGGCTGTGAGCTTCTTACCGTTGAGCTCCAGCTCAACGACGTCTTCACTCTTGAGTGACATACGTTCTGCGAGGGCGGGAGCAATCAACACCGGGCTGTCCCAAGTCATCTTGGTCATGGGCTTGGGAAGTTCTTGCAGCCAGCCATTGTTGGCAAAGCGTCCGTCGTAGATAGAAGGATCGCGACGGAAATTGATTTCGAGATTCTTTTGATCGGTATTACGGGGATCGGAGAAATCGGTATGGCGTGGAGCGGAGAAATTCGAGGTTGTCGGCTTTACTTGCTTGGGTTCAAAGGCCGTTCCTTCTATCCACCCGTTGTGCAAGGAGCGTCGCCAGAAGGCGTCGAAGTCAGAGCCGGGATGTTGTTTCTGCCAATACGCCTGCACGATTTCGTGACCGGTCGCCTCTGAACCCGCGACCAGTGCGGTCAGTTCGTAAAAACTTTTTCCTCCGTAGAGAGGCGCGATCAGCGGTTGCACGATGCTCACGGTGCCGTCATAGGCGCGAGTATCGCCCCAAGCTTCGAGGTAATGCGCTTCGTTGATGTGCCAATGGCAGAGCTCTGCTGTTTCGTCCTGGTAGGGGCCGGCATGAACGCGCAGGGGAATCTTGCTGTTCTTCAAGGCATCGGCAAAAGCCAGGTCGGCAGGGGAATCGTAGACGGGATTCACGCCCATGATGATCAACAGGTCTACTTTGCCGGATCGCATGTCGGCGACTAAGTCTTTCAATGATTCGGTTTGGTTGATGGGGTTGGCGTCTACCGGATCGGTGTAGACAACTGTGCGTCCGACGTTCCCCAACGCCTGGTTCATGGCGTGAGCCAAGGCATGGACGACCGGCGGCTGATGGTCTCCCGCGATCACAACGCTAGAACCACGATGAGCTTGCAGGTCGCGCGCGACTCCTGCCAAGTGCTCTGCCATCTTGCCCTGTAATCCACCGCCGCCGGAAGCGACGCTGAGTTGCGAAGCCAAAGCGCGGGCGAGAGTTTCGATCTGGGTCGCAGGAAGCGGCAAGCGATGATCCGCCTTCGCTCCAGTTGAGCTCATCGTGCTTTCAACCGCGTATAACCGATTCATGTTTCCGGCATCAGGATCGCGCCGTTTGGCGAAGTCGCGAGCGTAACGGGTGAAACCCGGGAAGCCTGCGTATAAGAAGTCAGCGTCGAGCGAGAGGATTACGTCCGCGTTTTCGAGCTTGTATTGCGTCTCTACCGGTTGTCCGAACGCGAGCTTTGCGCCTTCAAGGACGTTGTCGCGGTTTATCGGTTCATAAACGTGCCACTTGGCTTGCGGATAGATCTTGAGCAGCGAGCGCAATTGGTCGGCCAGCGTGGGAGAAGAAACTGTCTGCGTCAGGATGCGAATGCCTGCGCCCTGGACAGCTTTTTGCGCGATGAGGGGACCGTGGATCGCATTCAGGAAGTCGCCCCAGGTACGCACATCACCGAGATAAGTGATGGTCTGAGAGCGGTCGGGATCGTACATACCAAGGATGGAAGCTTGCGCGAAAATATCCGTTCCGCCCAAACTTGCGGGATGCTGCTCGTTGCCTTCAATTTTGGTGGGACGATAGAGCTGGCTTTCGACCAGAATCGGACTGGCGTATCCGCTCAGCGTGAACGCGCTGGCATAAAACATTGGGCGGCCGGGAATCACTTCTTCAGGCTGGCGCACGTAGGGGACAATCGGTTCCAGCGGCTGCTTGGTGCAGGCCGTCATGCCGGCCATGGCCAGCGATGCGCCCATCAGCTTCAGGAAACCGCGCCGGGAGACGGAATCCAGCCATTCGGAGGCGCCCTTGGGAAATTCGCGGTGCAACATTTCCTGAAATTCCGGGCTTCCCGCCAACTCTTCCAGGCTGCGCCAGTACTCGGGGCCCTGAGTTTCGGCCAGATGGGCGCGAGCGGTCTCCAGGTCAAGTTTGTTTTTCTTGCTGGGACAAACATCGATCGACGGCGAATTGTGGTTTGACGATGTCATCTTCATCTAATCAGTTCATCGGTGACACGTTGAACAACTGGTAATATCGGCCACGGTGCGCAACTTGTATTTAGTCACCAGGTCGCGGCCCAGCGAGATCTGATCGGTGTAAGTCTTGCCATCGACCATGATCGGTTTTGCGCTGGAGGGCTCTTCGTAGCGCATGTTGAATACCTGATCGCGCGGCCGCAGATTTTTCTCCGGCGCGCGATGGCAATTCAGGCACCACTCCATCTGCAAAGAAGCGTAGTTATACATCAGCGGCATACGGTCGACGGGGCCGTGGCAGGTATTGCAGCCCACGCCCTTATTGATATGAATGCTGTGATTGAAATAAACGAAATCGGGAAGGTCGTTGACCCGGTTCCAGATGAGCGATTTGCCGCTGCTGAAACTTTCACGGACAGGTTCGAGCATGGGGGCGCCTGTCCAAATCTGCGCATGACAATTCATGCAGGTTCGGGTGGGAGGAATGCCGGCAAAGCTCGAAACTTCCACCGAAGTATGGCAATAGCGGCAATCGATGCCGAGTCCGCCAACGTGGTGCTGATGACTGAAGGGAGCGGGCTGAGGCCGGGCCACTCCGGCGTAGGTCACATAAGGGGATCGCTGGACCTCCGCCGCCGCCCAGAACAGCATGGCGATGACGAAGATGGCGCCAAAGATGGTGGCGCGAGAGATGGTGTTCGTGCTGCGATGAAAAATCTGCATCGAAAAAATCGTCCAGTACAGCGGGAAACAGTTTCACTTTCCCGTTGATGCAGGGGGTAACGAGTTAGACCACCATGGATTGCAGAAGTGAATATGAAAAGTGGTGATTATAACAGGGTCGATAGTGGGGGACGTGCTACTTGCCCAGGGAGAGGTAGTGTCTCAATTCAATAACCGCATAGTTTCTGCTTTGCCCACCAACCGGGAACTACTCCATTCGCGGGCACAAGGGCGTTTGAACTAAGCCGCTAGCGCGGCGGACGCTGCCGCGTGTCTAGACACAAGCGTCGGAAGCGTCGGAACTGCCCTCTTGAAGAACAGATGGTGCCGGAGGTAGGATCATGCAGCTGCGAGAACTCCTACATTGATGAGCATCAATAAGAGCTTTTTGACCAAAGTCCCCGTCTGGCAAGGCTTTTCAGGCAGAAATCGATTGAATTCCCATAGCTCTCACCGCATCCGCCGCAAACGCTAGCGGCTCACTTCAAACGATCCTATCGAAACTGCCCGCGGCCACGACACCTGCGTAGAACCTCAGCATCTCAGGGCAGTTCCGATAGGAACCTATCGTTTCTGGACCGCGAGACGAAGCGCTGAAGG
>WNEZ01015825.1_pt1 | contig 11700 bp, 8 predicted proteins | sample 5400521 | NCBI WGS metagenome assembly WNEZ01 (sample SAMN13153339, study PRJNA577476) | soil metagenome | isolation source: 120 cm saprolite under Douglas fir tree site 2 hole 1 replicate 1 | place: USA:California | collected 2015-04-18
GGCTGTCGGCCTAGCCTTAGCTCGACCCTTGCTTGCGAGAGTCACAATCTCAGCCAGGTTTCTACCTCTGGCCTCTGCGAGCGGGATCTCATTCGTCTCGACTAATCTAGCGATTACCAACTTCTCTATCACTCTCGCTCCGTATCCAAGTAGTGAATGGAGAGCCTGGAGGAATTCGTCCATCCTCTGAGGTATCTCTTCCAAGGAAATGGAGTACCTCTTACGAAGATAGAGCAGAACGGAGACCCTTGTGCTGGTGCCAAGAGCGCTGAGGGCGGCATCGACAGATTCTATCAGCGGCCGGTCTAACGACGTTCCGACTGTTGCCGTCATCATTAAGAAACCTGGACCAGTTCGATCTGTCCATGCGAACCATTGTTCGGGAGATAGACACCGTAGTAGTCTGTCCTCGGCTTTACTCCCAACAGGCAAAGAACGCCGTCATACTGGACAAGTCTCAAATGAACATCTGAGGCGCTGGCAAGTTCTCTCAAGGTATTGGAGAATGGCCGTGCTATTGATAGTATGATATCGCCAGCGTTTCTTACCTTAGCGATGGTCTCGATGATCAAGCCCTGCATCGCAGGGAGGTCCTTCGCGTATCTCGCCTCCAGCGCGTCGAAGCCAATAATGCTCAATAGGCGGTTGTCTGGTTTTCTCAGCTTCTTAGCTGTCTTCCAGAACATGTCAAATGGCTGGAGGACCGTTGCGCCTCCAAGGTCTACGGTGTTCGGACCGCCTTTGCCGGTTATGTCGAAGATTTGTACCGACGCAAGTCCCTCTGGCACAGATTTTCTCAGGGATTCTTGCAATTCTTCGGGGTACATTCCGTTGACCGGGAGACAGATTACTTGGTCGCCGGACTTGACTGTGTTCGATATTATCGGGGTGAGGAAACTCATCAGAGAGGGTGATGAGACGTCTTCTCCGACTTCTAGGAGAATGTGACTTCCCCGCTTAAGGCCTCCTCCAAGAATGGTATCCAGACCCTTGATCCCAGTGGAAGAGTGCGATGCTGTATTCTTGATGACCGGATAAGTGTGTCCGTTGTTGCTATGCGAGGAGTCGAAGGGGCTCAGCATTCGAAATCCACCATCGAGGGTGAACAAGTGCTCTCTCCTCCCTATCTTTGTGCCCCGGAGCTTGTATATGACAAGGTTCCTGATGACGCGTCCGTCTATTTCCTTTTGAGTGAACTTGAGGACTCCGTCGGCGACGAACTCTTCAATCCCTAGGCCCAGCCTTGAAGTGCCCATTGGAACTTCTGAGATCAGGAGGGTCGTACATTCGGCCTGCCTGATTACTTTTCCGAGAATTGTGTGGAGTATTGACCGAGCCTCTATCAGTTGAGGGACCGCTTGGGCCATTGCGGAAAACGAATCGATCACTAGTCTTGTTGCTTTGAAATCGAGGACCGCGTCCACTATCGCCTGGGTCACTGCGGGTATTCCCTCGTTCTTGACGGTTAGAAGGTCCATGTAGAGAAACAAGCCGGCTTCATCGGCTTTAGCAAAGTCCAAACCACTGCGCGCGGTTTCCGAGAAAAACGCGTCACGACCCTCGGCGAAGGAGACATAGATCCCCTTGTCGCCCTTGAGGATACCCTCATAGAGGAATTTTGCACTGAAAGCTGTCTTGCCAGATCCAGGAGTTCCAGCTACAAGAAAGAGACCAGCTTTGGGCAGCCCACCCTCTATCACATCGTCTAGCTCAGGGATGCCGGTGGGGACCCGTTGGAACAACTCTTACAATCACGTGTCAGGTCCGCTAGGAAAACAGGAAAGTTAAAGCTCGTGATACTTCTGATGATGGTCCTAAGTAATCTTGCCTGTGACTGTGGATATTGCGTGTTTTCACGTTTCGGGCAAGATTCTAGGCATGTGACCTAGGCAAGCGTATCGGTTAGAGCAAGAGCAGGGTTGTGAGTCTGCATTATTCAGATAAACAACCTTGATCGAAGATGGGAAAGGAAGCAGCTGTCTCAATGGAAGTTCACAGGACCATACTGGATGTTATTGGAAACACCCCTCTCGTCCGGCTGAACAAGGTCTCGCATGGCCTCAAGCCCACTATTCTCGCCAAGCTGGAAAACCTCAACCCTGGTGGAAGTGTTAAGGATCGAATAGGAGTCGCGATGATCGAGGAAGCCGAGAGGAAAGGACTCCTGAAGCCTGGTGGAACGATCGTGGAGCCGACTTCAGGAAACACGGGAGTTGGTTTGGCAATGGTTGCCTCGGTGAAGGGCTACAAGATGATCTTCGTCATGCCGGACAAGATGAGCGAAGAGAAGCGGGCAATCCTGCGAGCATACGGAGCGAAAGTGGTCGTGACGCCTACAAACGTTCCACCAGAATCCGCTGAACATTACACCAAGGTCGCAGAAAGGCTGGAGCGAGAGACTCCCAACTCCTACATGCCAAACCAATACGAGAACCGGGCTAATCCTGATGCTCACTACCGGACAACAGGGCCCGAGATTTGGCGCCAGACCGAGGGAAAAGTCGACGTTTTTGTGTGCAGCATGGGAACCGGAGGAACCATCACGGGAACAGGCCGGTTTCTCAAAGAGAAGAAAAAAAGCCTGAAGGTTGTCGGAGCTGATCCAGAAGGGTCCATTTTCTATCCACGTTTTCACGGACAAAAGGAAGATCCCCACCAGTACAAGGTGGAGGGGATTGGGGAGGATTTCATGCCGGGAACACTGGACATGTCGATTGTAGACGACGTCATACAGGTCTCTGACACCGACGCTTTCCGGATGGCGCGACGACTCGCACAGGAAGAGGGGATCATGGTGGGAGGGTCCGGAGGAACGGCAGTGCAGGCAGCCTTGAGGGTTGCAGAGCGCTTGGATGAACGCAAGACGATTGTCACGTTGCTCCCTGACACCGGCCGGAACTATCTCAGCAAGTTATTCTCAGACAAGTGGATGAGGGAACAAGGCTTCCCAGTATCTTGAGAGGTCGATGAAGCGTGAGAGATCGAGACGTGATGAACCTACTAGATCAGATTGAACTCTACATTCTCGGCATCGGAAGAGAAAGAACTGCCCAGAAGGACTACTGGCTTTTCATCTACAACAGCATGAAGAGCGGATTACTTATGACGAAAGCCATGGAGAGGCATCTCCAATACAAACTGAAAGGGCTGGGAATACTGAACTCTGAACGATAGGATCTGCGGTCCCTTTAGGGAAGTATCTCGTTTACGAATGTGACATGAAGTCCGTTGCGACCCGGCCCGCTTTGAGGAACAACCTCGACGGCGTTTCTTGGACGATCTCAAGGTTATGGGTGGCAATAATGAAGGTCACGCCATCGGCTTTGCTCATGCCCGTGACCAGTTGCACGATCGCCCGCGAATTATTTTGGTCCAGGTTCCCTGTGGGTTCGTCCATCAGGACAAGCCTCGGCCCGTTCGCTAACGCTCTTGCTATTGCGACTCGTTGCTGCTCACCGGCACTAAGTTGAGAGGGTCGGTGCCGTTCCTTCCCGATCAAGCCTACTTTGTCGAGAAGTTCAGTTGTTCTTTCCTTCATTTCTTCCTCGGTTTTCCCGTCGAACATCATGGTCAGCGAGATGTTCTCCTGAACCGTAAGATCCTCGACCAGATTGTAGTTCTGAAATACAAAACCCACAGTGCTTCGTCTGATCCTCGAGAGCCGATGCTCATCCATGTTCGAGATTTCAATCCCGTCCAGTAGTATACGCCCGGACGTTGGCTTGTCAAACCCTCCCAGAAGAAAGAGAAGAGTGGTCTTTCCCGACCCCGAAGGGCCGTAGACTGCCAAAAGCTCTCCCTTGCGGATTTCCAGATTTACGTTATCGAGAGCGATTGTTTTCTCCGGTCCGTTCCAGTACGTCTTGTTCAGCTCATCGGCTCTTAGAACGGGCTGCTCAGCCAAACCTGAAGACCTCCTGAGGCCGGACTCGAGCGATTTTTAGCGCGGGATAGATGGAAGCTAGGAAAGAAACGGAAAATGCGAGCAAGGCAGCGTAGAGGAAGGTGGAAGGGACTAGAATTATGGTGACGCTGACATTCTGGACTATTGGGATTGAGATAAACTGGAGAGCAGCGTAGGATATTCCGAGCCCTATCAGGGTCCCGAGAGTTCCTAGCAAGAGAGATTCGTAAAGGACCAGTTTGATGATCTGGTTGTATGAGGCTCCGGTCGCCTTGAAGATCGCAAATGCGCGCATTCTCTCGCGTAGGTTGTTGAGGTTTGAGTTCATTATTCCCAAGACCGCTCCTAGAGTTACGATAGCTGTTATGTCCGAGGCTATGCTTTCGAGAGAGGCAAAGATTGGCGAGACCTTGGAAGGAGTCTCGCTGCTCCGGAAAGCCTCGACCGTCGGCATCAGGGTCCTGATCTGACCTATCACCTTGTCGATATTTCGAGAATCCTGAGCGGTAGCAACGATCATAGAGGTGCCGTTCACCATACCGATCATCTGTTGCGCGACCACATGGGGGATTATGACCGAGTAGTCCATCCAACTGTTGGTAAGGTAGACTCCAGAAACGCTGTAGGTGGCTCCATTGAGCTGAACATGGTCTCCTGCACCCTTTTCGATAGTTGCTGACAGGGCTCTCCCTATCGCGAGTATTCCGGTTTGGTTTGAAGTGATCATAGCGCCGGCTACCATACTGTAGTTGAGTAGAGAGTGGAGCTGGGCAGGAACCACTCCTGCAGTGAGAGCTTCATCTGAGTCTGTTGTCATTAGCGCCAGGGTGACAGGTGTGGCAAAGGAAATCCCTGGGATAGCTTTGACCATGGTAAGATAGGATTCAGGAATCTTGCTGATTAACGGGTAGGAGGCGCCTTTGCTCCACACATCAATCTCGCCCCCGAGAGAGGAGACAGTTCCAGATAGATTCACTTCGAGGGTTGAGACAAGAGACTGGACAGTTACATAGGTGAGGATAAGTGCAGCAAGCCCGACAATTGTAAGAATAGTTCGTACCCTGCGACGGGCGAGCCCACTCGCCGTGAAGCGGAGGAGGCTCAACGCAGGCAAACTTGTCGATGACCCTGCTATCCTGTATTCAGATAGATCGGGTCAACGGGTCGATGGGCTCCCGAGGCCTGTGCTAGAGGAAGTTGGCGTTGGGAGGAAGTTAGTTGTTCGGTGTTTTCGTTTTTTCGCCAGGAGAATTCCTCCTATGATTGCGATTGCAGCGATCGCCCCCGCCAAGCCAATGTAGAGGAAGGTTGGTTGGCTTGCCGGTTGCGTCGTCGGCGGAGGTAGAGTGGACGTGGGCTTGGCGAAGACGGCGAAGAGGCTGAAGTGGGTGACTGTTCCCTCAACATAGTTCTGGTTCGTGTTCACTGCAACATTGCTTAGCGGGATCCAGCTTGCTCCATTCCAGTAATACGGAGCTATCGTGCTCGCGTTCAAACCCTGAATCTGGCTGGGAGTATAGTAGAACCGAACCTTCGCATTCAAAGTGATCGATATGTTGGCGTTGACCTGGGTGTAGATTCCCAGAGCCGACAATCCAGCTGGTGGAGATCCACCCGGATTTGACGGGAGCTGTATCACCTGAACTGCAATCGGCGTTGACACGTTGAGGAACAGGGACGTCTTGATTCCTGAAACGTACTGGGTTCCATTCAATAGCATGTTCGTTCCGGGGGATTGGTTGGGAAAGAGCCAGCTATTTCCTCCCTGGATGAAGTAGACGTAGTCGTTGCCACCATTGTCTTGAAGACCAGTGTTTTCAAGACTGTCCGATGCTCTGATGCGGTAGAACACGGCTGCGCCAGGACCTATCGGAGGGATTGTTACGTTGTAGATGTCTCCGAAGAATGGTTGTTGGAATGGCACGTTTTGTCCTTTCGCGTAAGAGCCAAACAGCGGGGTCATTGGAATAGATGTCCAGGTCAGTCTGTCAGTGGAGTACTCTAGGTTGACCGAGCTCACCCCGCTCCCATCATAGACCTGTGTCCATGCGTGGACTTGGTCGCTGGAAGTCGGTGCGAATGGGCTGGACCACGGTGTACTGACAGTTGGCGGTGTAGTGTCAGTGGCGGTTATCAGCGCCGCGCCCGATGCAGAGATTTGTTGGCTCTGGCTGCTGGTCATTGATCCTGGCGGGCTGTGTTGGTAGCTGATGTATGATCCATAGATGGGATATGACCCTCCCGCTCTCGTCTGAATTCCAACTCTGAAGTTGAGGCTTTGGCCTGCGGCAAGGCTGTAGGGCCAGCTGTTGGAGTAGCCTCCGTAGCTTGTCTCGGGCGTGGAAGGTCCACTCGGGTTGAACAATGGGCTGTAGGCCTGAAGGTTGTACGAAAAGTTCGTCACGTTAGATGACCCAGTATTCGTTACCGTTAGAGTCACGAGATCGGTTGCGCCTGCTGAGACTTGTGAGGTGGGCGTGGAGATGACAACTCTCAAGCTTGGGTTGAAGCCTACGATTGTCGGGTCATAGATCGGCACAGTCTGGCTGAAACTTGCCTGGAAACTCTTCGTGCTAGACTGGTTGTAAGATACCGTTCCGGACAGGTAGTAGTTCGACATTCCATAGAAGAAATCAATCGTTGGAACCATTGCTGTTGCGGTGAAGTTCACTGTCTGGGAGGCTCCTGGAGCCATGTTAGGAACGATCTTTGAGACGATGAGAAAGTTCAGTCCACTTCCTGCGAAACTCGGGGCCGTGGCAATGATGTTGTTGTAGGTTACATTTCCTCCATTGTACAAGTGCACACTCACCATTGTTGAGGTCTTATTCGCCACGACGGCCGGGTCGATCGTGACATAGGTCTTCAGGAGGCCTATTTGCGGTAGAGTTGTGATCGAGTGTTGAGTAGCTCTGTCCCGATGGGAGAGAAGCGACAGTGAAGGTTACAGTCTTGAGGGTGCTGGCCTCGGATACCGAGGGACCCAGGCTTACAACTGGAAGCCAGAAAGGTATCGAGCCACCACCACTGGAGTTCGTTCTGGAGCTTTGTGGAATCAGTGAGGACACGATGATGTTGTTGGCCAATTGAGGTCCGGTGTTGGTCACGCGGAGGTTGACTTGGATCAGGCTCTGGTTCTGGGCGACGTAAAGGACACTGATCTTGGTAACGTTCATCGTCACATCGACAACGGGGACGATGGTTGGTGGCCCGACAGTGACCGCGAGAGGAGGAGATTGGGCAACATACTCACCAATTAACTGCTGCCCTGTTCCCGTCGCGTTGACCCGACTGCTGTAAGCTATCCGCTCCGGAGTGATCGACATCAGACCTGTGACGTTGAAGAAGTACGGATAGGAGAGCGTTATCGTCCCGCCGGGCAACAGGCTTGTCGGAGTGATTATGGAGAACGGGATATACACTCCTTCGGCATTGTTCTGTAGAGAACCGGTGTAGTTGGCGATTAATCGATAGCTTCCCACTGGGAGGGTCGAAACGCCCAACCAGCTGGTAGAATATCCACCAGTCGAGTTTGTGATGACAGTGGTTATCGGTCTCAGCGTGTTGTTTGCGAACCTGTAAGATAGTATAACCAGTGCGCTCGTGATAGGTTTGCCCGTCGCGTTTACTAGAGCACCTGAGATAATAGTCGACCCGCCATTCGGGACCGAGCAAGGAAAACAGTCAACCCCAAGATAGGACGTCTTCGGGTTTTCGAGTTGAGGCAGCGGGCCCGAGTAACTGACCTGGCTCGTGGCCGTTATGTTCATGGAGTTCTGGAAAGACAGCCCTAGTGTCAGCTGAGTGAACGGCGAGACTGGGCCCCCAGGGATCAAGTATGGTTTCAACGGGCTCCATGCCTCGCCCCCTCCGAGGAGCATGTTTGGTGACGCTACAAGTTGCATTGTTTGCCCGAAGGGCTGAAGGAGCACATGAGTCAGAATAGCCGGGGCGCAGCCAAGACCGTTGGTGACTTGGAACGTGAAGTAAGTAGTGTTAGCTGTTACGGAAGGGAAGGAGCTGACGCCGAGGCAGGGCCGGGGCTGTTGAGGAATATTTCCTACTCCTTGTGGGTAAAGGAAGATCTGGGCGTCCGGGTTGAGGTCTTCTATGTTGAAGTAGGTCGCGGTGAGGTTGTTGTTGTGGATGCTAACAGTGACGTTTCCGATTTGTCCGTAAGACGGATTCGTTGGACTAAGACTCTTGGTAACGGTTAGCGAGCCGTTCTGTTTCACATTCGGGGCGGGAGAGAATTGCGTGCTCCATTGATAGACATAGTTCGAAGTGTCTAGGAAGTACGCGTTGAGAGTGAATGTGGGATTTGGATTGAAAGATTGAAAATTGAACAAGCGGTTGAAGGTCGCTCCCCTGAGAAGAGAGGCAACGCTAAACTGCAGAGATGAATTAGCAGAACGGCCCACGAGTACAACATCTGAAAAGATGAGAGTGAAGTGCAAATTGCTCGCGTCCATCGCTCCAGCATTGGTTACGGCGAGGGTGAGATTGAACGGCTGGCCAACATTGAACGTTGACGGAGTCGTGGTCCATGTCGCGCTGAGATAAGGAGAGTCGAAAGCTGGATAATGGAAAGTGATAGTAACGTCAGGCAGCAGTCTCTGTGCTGTTCCGACCCACGGGAACGCTCCTATGACAAGTGTCGATCCAGCGCTTGACTGGACTAGCATGTTGGTCGGGCTGAAACCTTTGATCTGTGCTCCACCTGGCAGCGCGGCTACGAAAGTCTCGTTCGTGGCCGAATAGATTCCTCCCGTCTGCCCTACGAGTGAACCGAAGCCGAGAGTGTAGTCTTGCGGTAGAGAAAACGTGAGATCTTTCTTGTGTACTACAACGACTCCCGTAGAGTTGAGCCCGAAGGCAGGCGCGATTGCGGCTGCGATCGTTGTTAGACCGAATATTTGTGACGCGATACCTGACGCGCTAAACGCAGGAGTTACGGGGTATGTGAGCGATTCTAGACTGTTGAAAACAATCGCTGAACTAGACGTTTGAAGCAGAGAAGCAGTATACTTGCCGATCATCGCAGATTTGGCGCTTGTTAGTATGACGAACTTATTGACGAAGTTGGAATAGGGATTTGAGGTGATGTTAGCGCCGAAAACCGAGACTGGTAGTGTCAACGGGTTTGAGACTAGAGCTTGGAATGATCCAGGCGCCATGCCGAAAACATTCTGCACATCCGAAACTATCGAAAGAGTGTTGCGTTGGACTCCCTCGATTATCAGGATCACCCTGAAAGGTGCGAGGCTGTTCGCAGAGCTTGTAATGTTAATTCCCGCGGTACTGGAGAGACTTGAAGAGTTGAGGTTGCTAACTATCAACGTCACTCCAACATACTTGTAGATCGGGTTGGTGAGATCCCAAGGAATTATCGTCGGGTCTAGGGCGTAGAAGCTCCCCGCGGCCACATCTCCCTGCGGGCTAACCGACATACCATTTACTTCGAAGCTCGGAGGAAACAGATTTCCCAGACTCGATGCCGCTTTGCTTGAGGGAACGCTCCAAAGAACTGCTAACGAGAGAACAACGAGGACTATTGCACGGTAACCCGATGGTCGCATTCAGATTCTGCGACAGCCACACTTCTTTCGTTACTATGCTCCGTGTTACCGAAATTGTTCATCGAGAGTTCTTGATGGAAGGACTCTCTTTCCGGCCTGATGCCTCGAGTCTGCAGCTCTCTCCGAGGCCAGGATCTGGGGAGTTCGAACATAAACCCAGTTTCCGCTCAACAATCAGTTCGACAAAGATATGTTAAATCAGCATCCATCGCTTGGCATTTTGTCATGAGGTTTTCCACCAAAGCGATTCATGCAGGACAGGCCCCTGATCCTGCCACAGGCTCAGTCACGGTCCCTGTCTATCTCACTTCAACGTATATGCAGCTCAAACCAGGCCGTGAAGGCAAGTACGTTTATTCGCGAACGGCAAATCCCACTCGTAACGCTCTAGAAGAGAGTCTAGCGTCCCTTGAAGATGGCAAGGTTGGCCTCGCCTTCAGCTCAGGTCTCGCCGCAACGACCACCGTGCTGATGCTTCTGCGAAAAGGGGACCATGTAATCGCTGGGGACGACATCTATGGTGGAACATATCGATTATTCGATCAAGTTCTCCGAAACTACGGCCTACAATTCACTTACGTGGACCCGAGGCAACCTGACAAGGTCGAGAAGGCGGTTCGAAAGAACACCAAGATGATCTGGATCGAAACCCCTACCAATCCATTGATGAGAGTTGTCGACATCCGAGCCATCTCAAAGATCGCAAAGAAAAATCATGCGCTGCTAGTTGTCGACAATACATTTGCAAGCCCCTATCTCCAGAACCCGTTAAAGCACGGCGCCGACATATCAGTTCACAGCACAACGAAATACCTTGGAGGTCATAGCGACCTAATTGGCGGTGCCGCAATCACAGCCGACGCTGAGGTCGGCAAGCGTCTCAAGTTTCTCCAGAACGCCGTCGGGGCTGTGCCGGGACCATTAGACTGCTGGCTAGTGCTGCGAGGAATCAAGACGCTAGCTATCAGAATGGATCGTCACAACTCCAACGCCAAACAAATCAGCGAGTACCTCTTGAAACAGCCCCAGGTTGACCAGGTATACTACCCCGGCCTACCGGACCATCCACAACGCGACGTTGTCAAACGCCAGATGCGAGGATTCGGCGGAATGCTCAGCTTCGAACTCAAAGGCGGATTCGCAGAATGCGAAAAACTGCTGACGAAGCTTCGCGTCTTTACCCTTGCAGAGAGTCTCGGAGGAGTCGAGTCTCTCATCGAACACCCAGCTAGCATGACGCACGCCAGCATCCCGCGTCAGAGAAGAGTAGAGCAGGGAATCAAAGACACGCTCATACGCATGAGCGTGGGAATCGAAGACGTGGAAGATTTAGTCGAGGATCTTCAGAAAGGATTCAGAGGACTCTAGACAAACAGGGCGGGTCGTCCTTCAGGTACCCCTCCCTGCGGACGAAACAACAAAGCTAAGGTAATTTAGGTCGGGAAAAAATAGGATTATATTGACGCCACCAAACTCGATGAATATGGGGAAATCGTCGGGGAGGAAGATTGTCGTATCCAAGGATGGCCCCTACATCGTTTCAGGGAATGTACCGCTCGCCATCCAGATAATCACACCTAACAAAGAGGGGCTTTCGTGGGACTGGAAAGAGGGGAAAACCATTGAGACCGGACAGGAGTACAGTCTCTGTAGGTGTGGTCGTTCGAAAAACAAGCCGTTCTGCGATAGTAGTCACACGAAAATCAGGTTCGATGGGACAGAGACGGCGACCCGCCGGCCCTTCGTCCGACGGGCAGATGTCTTCGAGGGTCCCACGCTAACCCTGAGCGACGCGGAAGATCTCTGTGCATTCGCGCGCTTCTGCGATCCCGGAGGGAAAATCTGGGGCCTGATTGAAGAAACCGATGATCCGGAGGCGAGAAAGCTGGTCATCCGCGAGGCAAACCAATGTCCGTCTGGCCGGCTGGTAGTGCATGACAAGAAAACTGGTCAAGAGATTGAGCAGAAGCTTCCACCGTCTATCGGTGTGGTTGAAGATCCGGCGCTTGGCTGTAGCGGGCCACTGTGGATCCGTGGCGGGATAACGATAGAATCGGCGGATGGTATCCCTCACGAGGTGAGGAACAAGGTGACTCTTTGCCGGTGCGGGATGTCAGTTAACAAGCCATTCTGCAACGGCAGTCACGCGAGCATCAAGTTCAAGGATGGACTCGTCGAATTCGTTAAGCAAAAGCCAGCACAATAAACATTCGAAGA
>WNEZ01017267.1_pt1 | contig 11698 bp, 9 predicted proteins | sample 5400521 | NCBI WGS metagenome assembly WNEZ01 (sample SAMN13153339, study PRJNA577476) | soil metagenome | isolation source: 120 cm saprolite under Douglas fir tree site 2 hole 1 replicate 1 | place: USA:California | collected 2015-04-18
CGGGCGGCGCAAGGCGCTCAATAGATAGATGTCGGCAGTCCATTTACCGATGCCTTTGAATGTTGTGAGCATTTTGCGCGCGGCGTCGTCCTGCAGATCGTGAAGATCCCCCAAATCGAAATAGCGGCGCGAAAGAGATTCGGCGAGCATCCGCGTGTACAGCGTTTTCTGGCGGCTGAAGCCGATGCGCAGCAACTCCGCGTCCGTGAGCTTCAGGAAGCGGCTTGGCGTGAGCGGGCGGACGGCGGCATTCAGACGGCCGAAGGCCGCTTTCGCGGAGGCTAGAGAAACTTGCTGTTCGAGGATGATGTAGACGAGTGTGGGGAAACCGGGATCGCGCACCCACAAAGGCGGCGGGCCGTACTTTTGCACGACTTCAGCCAAATGGGCGTCGCGATCGGCCAGGAGACGCACGCCCTGAGCGAAGACGTTTTCATTCAGGATGATTTGCGAGATCTGCACGGCACGATGAATCGAGATTCGCGATGACGATCTAACTCGTGGCACGGGAATCGACTTCTTGCCGAAGGGATTCGACGACTTCGGCGAGGGGCTGGGGGCCGAGGTCGCCTTTGCTGCGATGGCGGACGGAGACGGTGCCGGCTTCGGCTTCCTTAAGGCCGACGACGAGCATATAGGGAATTTTTTGGAGTTGCGCGTCGCGGATTTTCGCGGGCAATTTTTCGTTGCGGTCGTCGAGGTGAACACGAAGATTGTGGCGCTTCAGAGTTTCAGTGACGTGCCTGGCGTAATCGGTGACTTTTTCGCTGACCGGGCAGACTTCCACCTGCACCGGCGCGAGCCACAGCGGGAAGGCGCCGGCGTAGTGCTCGATCAAAATGCCGAAGAAGCGCTCGACGGAACCGAGCAGCGCGCGGTGCACCATCAGCGGCTGATGCTTCGCGCCGTCATCGGCGACATATTGCAGGCCGAAGCGAGCGGGCAGATTGAAATCGAACTGCACGGTGGTGAGCTGCCAGGACCGGCCGATCGCATCGATCAGCTTGACATCGATTTTCGGGCCGTAGAAGGCAGCTTCGCCTTCCATCTTTTTGTACGGGATGTTCATGCGCTTCATGGTGTCGGCGAGAGCGGCCGTGGCGCGATGCCAGTCTTCGGGCTTGCCGGCGTAATTCTCCGGACGCGCGGGATCCCAATCGGAGAGCTCGACTTCAAATTTGTCGAAGCCAAAATTTTTCATCACCGCGAAGGCAAAATCGACACAAGCCTCGACTTCGCTTTCGATTTGCGAAGGCATGCAAAAGATATGCGCGTCGTCCTGGGTGAAGCCGCGGACGCGCAGCAAGCCGTGGAGCACGCCGCTGCGTTCGTAACGATAGACGGTGCCGAGCTCGGCGAGACGAACGGGAAGGTCGCGGTAGCTGCGGAGCTTTGACTTGTAAATAAGTATGTGGCCGGGGCAATTCATGGGCTTGAGCTGGTAGTCGGCCTTTTCGACTTCCACCGCGCCGAACATGCTGTCTTTGTAAAAATTTGTGTGGCCACTGGTCTTCCAGAGGTCGAGGCGCATGATGTGCGGCGTGTAGACGAGGTCGTAGCCGCGTTTTTGCAATTCGTCGCGCAGCCAACTCTCCATGATGGTGCGGATCAAGCCACCCTTGGGATGCCAGAAAATGAGGCCCGGGCCGGCTTCTTCCTGAATGCTGAAGAGATCGAGCTCCGTGCCGAGCTTGCGGTGATCGCGGCGCTTGGCCTCTTCGATGCGGTGCAAATGCGCGTCCAGCTCTTTCTGTGTGAAGAAAGCCACGGCGTAAATGCGCTGGAGCTGGGGATTGCCTTCCTGGCCCTTCCAGTAGGCGCCGGCGACGTTCATCAACTTGAACGCCTGGATGCGCTTGGTGGAAGGGATGTGCGGGCCGCGGCAGAAGTCGATGAATTTCCCCGTGGTGTAGAACGAGACCATCGGCTCGGTGGCTTTTTCTTCCACCAGCTCGCACTTGAAAATTTGGTTGCTCTTTTTGTAGAGGTCCAGAGCTTCCGGCTTCGGGATGAGTTTGCGCTCGTTTGGCAGATCCTGCGCCGCGAGCTCGTGCATCTTCTTTTCGATTTTCGCGAGGTCTTCCTGAGTGAACGGCTCATCACGCAGGAATTCGTAGAAAAAGCCCGTGTCGATGGGCGGACCGATGCCGAGCTTCACGTTGGGATACAACTCCATCACCGCGGCGGCGAGCAGATGCGCCGCGGAATGGCGGAACACAAAGAGCGCATCGGGATCTCTTTCCGTGAGGATTTGCAGCTTGACGTCGTGATCCAGAGGGCGGCGCAAGTCGATCAGTTCGCCTTCACCGTCGTTGGGCGCGGCGACGCGCGCCACAAGGGCGGCATCCGCGAGCCGCGGAGAAATACTTCTCGCGACGTCGGCCGGTGTCGTGCCTTTGGGCACCTCTCTGACGCTGCCATCCGGCAATGTGATGTGAATCTGCTCCATCGGCATGTTCACCTGGAAGGAGAAACACTAAGCTTATCGGCGGTGTTCCATGCGGTCAAGGTGCGCAGACGAATCGCGAGCATGTCGGAGTCAAATACAGTCTGGGTCTAAATCAGCGTAATCCCGGAAGCCCGGAAAAGTGCGCGTCCGACGTGATCAGCTCCGCCTGGTGCGCCTGAGCCGTCTCATAGATAATGGCATCCGCCATCGGCAGTTTGTAATCAATACTACTCAGTGAAGCAGCGGCCAACGCGATCGTACCCGTGAGGTCCACCACTCTCCGCCGTAGAGCCTCCGACAGAAACAGGTTCGCGTCCGTCTTGCTCGCTCGAAGAAGCAGAATCTGAAAAACCTCGTAGAGAACGATTGTGGGGACAAGGACCTGGGCGCTCCCTTGGAAGACCGCTCCGAACGCATCGGCTTTCTCGTTGCCGGTGATGTATTCCAGCCAGCCGGAAAAATCCACCAGCACCAGTTCAGAAGCGGTCATTATAGCCTTGGCATTTTCTTCTTTGACTTTCGGACCGAACTTCGGACCTGCGAACATCGCGCTTCATCCAGCTCAACGATAAGTCCGCCGACGCACTTTAGGGATTGCAGTTGTTTCTCATCGTGGGTTTTCCTGGAAGCTTCAACGGCTGCGCCGAGAGCATGATCCGCTGCTGAAACAGACGCAGACGTTCCTGGAGCTATGGAGAGCAGAGCGACGTACGCGACACCAAGAAGGCGGAGATAAACACTCTTCCGTGAACGCATTGGCAATTCCCGGCTTCCTTCTACGCATGGAACACGGTGAAAGTGTCAGTGCTGCGCCGACGCTTCGCGGATGGCGCCGAATTCGGGCGTGCCGCGGAGGTTCGCGAAGGCGGGCTCTTCCTTCAGCCAGTCTGAAAACTGAGCGATGTTTTTCGTTTTGGCGCGCGCCCGTCGCGGCCGATTTTCCCTAAAGAGACAGTTTTGTCGGACGCGGGCTACCAGGTAGACTTTCTTATTTCTGCAATGTGTATTGAAATGCTCCGGGGAAAATGGGATGAAAAAATTAGGCGTGACAATGATTTTAAGATTCGTGCTTCTTTTGCCCACAATGGTGAGCGCAGCGCAGGAGCCGAAGGCGCTTCCGCTGCCGGACGAGCGCTACAGAGTGGATCTTTTACTGGTGGTGGCGCATCCCGATGACGAGGGTGCGGCAACGCCGTATCTTGCGCGCGCGCTCGACGAGCATAAGCGTATCGCGGTTGTCTTCGGCACGCGCGGCAGCAGCGGCGCGAATGAAGCCGGAGCGGAGCAAGCGGCGGCGCTCGGCGCCATCCGCGAGATCGAAGCGCGGAACGCTCTCACGACGCTGGGCATTACCAATGTGTGGTTTCTCGGCGGCAAGGACACGGCATCGCAAAACGTATTGCAGTCGCTGGCGAACTGGGATCACGGCGCTTCGCTCGAACAACTTGTGCGCCTCTTTCGCCTGACTCGTCCGGAAGTCATCCTGACGTTTTTGCCTGGAACATTTATTGGCGAAGACCACGGGGACCATCAAGCCTCCGGGCTGCTGGCGACGGAAGCATTCGATATGGCGGGCGATCCCGCCTCGTTCCCTGAGCAGCTGGCGGGCCCGACCAAACGGCTCGAACCTCTTCTTGAGAACCTGCGGCCCTGGCAGCCAAAAAAGATTTATTACTTCCCGGACGCGGACCGCGAAGATATTTTTAGCGGGAAAGGCCCGGACTATTCGGTAAAAGAGATATCCAAATCGGGCAAGCAGCCGTACTGGCGGATGGCGCTTGATTCGTTTCGCGCTCACCAGACCCAAGCGAAATCTTTTCTCGATAAGATCGCTCAAATGGACGAGGCACAAATCGAAAAGATGGCCACCTCCGATGGCGGCTGGACGGACGCATTGCATTTCGTGCTCGGCAAATCGTTGGTTGGCGGCAGTGTGACCGGAGATATTTTCGATGGCGTTACGCCGGGTGCGATTCCCTTCGCCCGGCCCGAAGTTTCTCCTGAACCTGCACGGCCAGAACTATCGGTGGAGCTCGGCGGCCCGTACAGTTTCTACGCTGAATTTCGGCGCGCTCATGGGCTCACCAATCTCCCTCATCCCGAGCCGCCGGAGATCGCCCTGCAGGCTCCCGGTACGCTGGTGATTCCATTGTGGGTTCTCAATCGAACCGCGAAAACTCGGGAGATCACACTCTCCGTCGCTCTGCCCACGGGGTGGACGACGCAAGACGGCACCGGGAAGTTTACGCTGGCGGCGAAGCAAGTCGTGGCCACGCGCATCGAAATCACTTTGCCCGCGCTTGCTGAAAATGGGGCCAAGAAACAGGAGCCACAGGAAATCAGCGTTCATGCGGATTCGAATGGACAAAGTATCGGCGAGATCAAACTTCGCGTTGAACTCCGGAAACGGGCGCTGCCTCAGTAAGCTGCTTCAGGATTCTTTATGACGCGCGGCTTCCATTGCTTCCCAAGCCGCTTCCGGAAGCAGCAATAGATCGTTGAACTCGCCGGCACCGCGCAACCATTGGGCGCCGTCGATCACCACGCACTCGCCGTTGATATACTCCGCCATGTCGCTGATGAGAAATGCCGCGAGATTGGCCAACTCCTCGTGCCGCCCGAAGCGCTTCATGGGATGCTTGTCCTTGGCGTGATCTTCGAATGGCTTCGAAGGCATCAGCCGCGACCACGCGCCTTCCGTCGGGAATGGCCCTGGCGCGATGGCGTTCAGCCGGATGTGATACTTCGCCCATTCCACGACGGCACGACAAACCCCGAGCCGCAGTTGGCGGCCGCGTAGGTGGTTACGATATTCAGCACGTTGCCGCCGAGCTTTCGGGAAATCCAGCGCTTGCCAAACACTTGCGTGCAGTTAAATGATCCGTTCAGTACGATGCCGACGACGGCGTTGAAGGCATTGGGAGTCAGGTTTTCGGTGCGCGCCATGAAATTTCCGGCGGCGTTGTTGACGAGCGCGTTGATTTCGCCGAATTGTTCCTCAGCCTTTGCTGCTGCGGCTTCGACGGTGCCATAGTCGCGCACGTCGCAAGCCGTGTAGGCAGCTGCGCCGCCTGCGCGGTGGATCTCATCGCACGTTTCTCGCAGCGGCCCTTCCCGCCGGCCGACGAGGAACATGCGCGCGCCCAGTTCAGCAAACCGCAACGCCATCGACCTGCCGAGTCCGGACCCTCCGCCTGTAAGGAAAATGGCACGACCCTTCAACAGTTCCTTTTGGAACACGTTTCACCACCTCATGCAGCTGACTGAACGCGCGCGTCACCTGCGGAACGCGATTCTAATCCATCAGAGAGATTGCGGATGCCCTTTTCGAAAGGCGCCCGGTGGCGGGGCGAAAGGCAGGTAAACAGGCCTAGGGATGCATCTGCGCAGGAATGGGCCGCCCCATCGCTTTTGCATATTCAGCGGCGTAGAGCGCACTCTCCGGAAATTCCTCGCTCAATTCGTGAAACAATTTCTGCGCCAGGGGATTTTGTTTTTCCCTGCGAGCCGCCAGGGCCAGCAAGATCTTGGCAAACGGCTGCAGGTACCGTCCGTTTTCAATTGTTTTTCCAAGCTGCTCCATGCCGAGCTTTTTGTCGCCGTGGATTCCTCCGAACCGAAGCATGAAGCGCGCACCGCCCGAGAGGCTTCCGATAATGTAGTTGGCCGCTCCCAGAGCGACGTACGCGTCATTGGCGTCCGGCTGCTGCGCGAGCAATTGCCTGGCATGCTCGTTGGCTTCCTTGAGCCGCTTCAAGGCTTCCAGGTGCTGCTTCTTGAGAATCATCGCGGCATCGGATTCCATCCCGGCCGACAGCGCGAGGGCGAAGAGCGCTTCGGGGTCCTTGGCATTTTTCTCGAGGCGCTGCTTAGCGAGCTTTCGCGCGTGCTGGATGGCCTCCTGAAAGCTTTTCATTCGCCCGGGATCGGGTTTGCCGTCGATGCCATTCAGGAATTTCTTCTCGTTCAAAAAGAAATCACTCGAGAGAACATCCTGGCGGTAAAACTCCTCGAAGAGATAGCTGGCCGCGACGGCGACCTGCACGAAAGGCTCGTCCGGATGCTGGGATTCCCAGTCCGCAAATTTTTCGCGGCCTTCGGCGAAGTTTTGGGTGTAAAGAAGGTGAAATCCGGAAGCGAGTTCCGGCACCTTGGTGAACGCCGGACTACGTGCGTCGGTCTCCGGCCGCGAGCCACTGATAACCGCGGAGAGCAACAGCAGGGATGCCATGCAATAGATTCGCCAGCACATTGGAGGCCTGCTCTTCAGAAGAGTCCGGGCAAGAAGCGCGGCTTGCCGGTCATCGCCGCGCGATAGTCTGGATTGGCGAAGAGCACGCGTTCCTCCGTGGAGAGTCGTTGCGCCAGGACTCCGATATGCGCAATGGCTCCCGCGACAGCGGTGATCCACGCGGCGTGTATCAGCGGAAGCGCCAGCATCTCGGCAAAAACGGCCGCATAGTTAGGATGCCGAACGTAGCGAAAAGGTCCGGAAGTCACCACGCCGAGACGCGTGGAATCCACAACCTGAACGTTCCAGTGCTCCCCGAGCGAGCGAATGACCCACCAACGCACGGCATTCGCCGCGAGGAAGACGGCAAACATCGGCACAGCCAGCCAGGGGATGAAAGGGCGCCTAAGGAGGACTACTTCGAGCGCAGCGCCAAGCAGCACCGCGGTGTGCAGCAGCACCATCCAGCGGAATTTCGGCTCCTCGACTTTCGCCGCGCCGCGCGCGGCCATTTCCCTTTGGTGCTGCTTGGAGATGCGCAATTCGGCCAGCCGCAGCAACGCCACGGCAAGGAGCAGACCGAGAAACGCCATGACGCTCAGGTCCATTGCAGTAGCAAAAACTCCGCGCTGAAGCCCGGGCCAAACGCCGCTGCCAGCGCGTATTCACCAGGCTGGGGCGGTCTTTTTTCCATCCACTCCTGCAGAATAAAAAGGATTGTCGCGCTGGAGAGATTTCCGGCGTTTCCGAGAATGTCCCAGGACGGCTGCGTGTCGCATTTGCACAAGCCGAGTTCCGTCTCGATGTTCCCTAGTAGCCGAGCCCCCCCGGGATGCAGAATCCAGCCCTTGATCTCCTCGCGCTTCCGGCCGTGGCGATCGAGGAAACCCTGCACCAGCCCGCCGATCTTTCCCGCGATCATTTCCGGAACATCTTTTGCCAGCAGGATGTGGAATCCGGAATCGCGGAGATCAAATCCCATGGCGCCCAGCGAATCGGGAAACGTATAAGTCTCCGAGCCGAGAATCTTCGGCCCGCGCATCTGCTTTCCGCTGACGACCACGGCTGCGGCGCCGTCGCCAAAAAGAATCGAAGAAATCAGGTTGGCCTGCGAAATGTCCTTGCGCTGCAACGTGAGCGTGGGCAGCTCCACGGCGATAATCAGGACGTTTCCGCCGGGTTCGGCCTTCAAGTAATCGGCCGCACGTCCCAGCGCCATGGCGCCCGCGGCGCAGCCTAGTTCCGTGAACGGCATCCGCCGGATATTCGAGCGGAATCCCATCAGATTGATGAGGTGGGCGTCCAGCGACGGGATCATGAAGCCCGTGCAGGACACCGTGATGATCATATCGATTTCATCGGCCTTCAAGCCCGCGCGCTCCAGGCACTTTTCCGCCGCTTCCCGGCCGAGCTTCACCGCATGCTCGATGTATTCGTCGTTGGTTTGCGAGAGCGAGCGCGGCTGGATGGTGTAGTCCAAGGGGAAAATGGCGTGCCGCTTATGAACCTGGGCGTTATCGACGATGCTCATCATCGCTTCGAGACGGCGTTCGGGAATGTCAAAGACGCGCCCCAGGCAGACCTTTACGTCATCGCGTGTGATGGTGTAGGGCGGGAGCGCGGTGGCCGTCGCGGCGATGGTGGGATACGAGGCTGCGGCAGCTTCTGTGGGTCGATTGCGCGCGGATTCCATCAGTCTCCTTGGGCACAAAACCAGCGTTGTCAGTTCTCCGCCGCATAAACCGTTTGGATGCGGCGTTTCCGAGGCAGGCTGCGTTCGAGCCCATTGACTTTATATCATTTTCAGCAGGGAGCGCACTATTTTGTGTGGCTAAAGGCGGCAATATCCACGGAACTAACGCGTAGTGGATACTTGAGGAAAAATTTCCAAGCGCGCCGGCGCTACATTTCACCGCGCTCGATCCTTTCGGGCACGATACCGGCCCCTTCAGCGCGGAAGCGCTGGCCAGTCTGGAACGCTTGGAAACCGTGATCGGAGACTTGCGCGAAGTCGCTGAGCGCCTCGCACCGGTCGCGCCTGCATATCCGTTGTTCCCGATCACGGCATTGTAAAGACCGGCGCGCCATTTCATTTATTCCCGGCTTTCCGGAAGGCCAAGGCTTCCTAGTTCAGGATCGTTCGAAGTCGCGGCTGCGCGCTCGCCAGGTGTGTTAGATTTTTCGTCGAAGAGGTGCTCCATGGCGGCGTCCGAAATCCGCAAATTCATTTTGCTGTCCACGATTATGCTTCTGTCTTCTAGGCCTTCGTCAGGCCAGCAGGCTGGACTTCCCTCAACAACCGAAGGCGATTTCGTCCTCAAAAATTTCAAATTCCGGTCGGGCGAAACGCTGCCGGAATTGCGCTTGCACTACATGACGCTTGGCAAGCCGGTGCGCAACGCGGAGGGCCGCGTCACAAACGCCGTCCTGATTCTTCACGGTACCGGCGGCTCGGGCCAGCAATTCCTGCAGCAGCAATTTGCCGGGGAGCTCTTTGGTCCCGGGCAGCTCCTGGATGCGAACCGCTACTACATCATTCTTCCGGACGGCGTTGGTCACGGGAAATCTTCGAAGCCTAGCGACGGATTGCACGCGCGCTTCCCGCAATACGACTATGACGACATGGTCGCCGCGCACCACCAGCTTCTCAGCGAGGGCCTTGGCGTAAACCATCTGCGCTTGATCCTCGGCACATCGATGGGCTGCATGCACTCCTTTGTGTGGGGAGAAACTTATCCTGTTTTCATGGACGCACTGATGCCGCTGGCGTGCCAGCCGGTGCAGATCGCCGGACGCAACCGCATCTGGCGCAAGATGGTGATGGACGCGATTCGCAACGATCCGGAATGGAAGGGAGGAGACTACTCGGCCGAACCGCAGCAAGGATTGCGCACGGCACTCGATTTGCTGCTCATTGCCGGGAGCGCTCCGCTTTACATGCAGAAGACTCTGCCGACGCGCGATGCCGCGGACAAATATCTGGATGACTATTTCAAGACGCGTTTTGCAGGGTTGGACGCCAACGATCTCATGTACGCGGTGAATGCTTCGCGTAATTACAATCCGTCGCCGCAGCTTGAGAAAATCACTGCGCCCGTCATGTATATCAATTCCGCGGACGACTTCATCAATCCGCCCGAACTGGGCATGGCTGAACGCGAAATCAAAAAGGTGAAAAACGCGCGCTTCGTCTTAATCCCCATCAGCGACGAAACACGCGGCCATGGAACACATACGCGGGCTGCCGTTTGGAAACAGTACCTTGCGGAACTGCTCGAAAAATCAGCGCACTGAAGATTTTTGCGGCGACCCCGATACGACAGCGAAGTACGTCTGTCCGGTTAGGTGGTGGCCTGACTGGCGCGAATTTCTTGCCAGCGGCGGGGGCGCTTGTTGGCTTGGAGAACTTTCTTGCGCAGGCGGATCGATTTCGGCGTGATTTCCACGTATTCGTCGTCGGCGATGAATTCGATGGCTTGCTCGAGACTCAATTCGCGGTGCGGAATCAAGCGGATCGCTTCGTCCGCGCTGGACGAGCGCATGTTGGTCTGCTTCTTTTCCTTTGTAACGTTTACGTCCATGTCCTGTTCGCGCGAATTCTCGCCGACGATCATGCCCTCGTAGACGTCGATTGCGGGCCCGATGAACAATTCGCCGCGCTCCTGGATGTTCCACAGCGCAAATGCGGTGGATGGTCCGCTGCGGTCCGCCACCAATGCGCCGGTTGGACGAAGCGCCATCTCTCCGCCGTATTCCATCCAGCCTTCGAAAAGCGAATGAATCAGCGCCGTGCCGCGCGTGTCCGTGAGCATCTGGCTGCGAAGCCCGATTAATCCGCGTGACGGAATCTTGAAGTCCATGCGCACGCGGCCCGAGCCGTGATTGCTCATTTTGATCATCTCGCCGCGCCGGCTGCCGGTGGTTTCCATGATGATTCCGATGAAATTCTCGGGCACGTCAATCACCAGGCGCTCCAGCGGCTCGAGTTTCTTGCCGTTCTCCGTGCGGACAACGATTTCGGGCTTGCCCACCATCAGTTCAAAACCTTCGCGCCGCATCGTTTCGATCAGAATCGCGAGCTGCAATTCGCCGCGCCCCAGCACGCGGAAGGATTCCGGCGTGTCCGTGTCCTCGACACGGATGGACACGTTGGTCAGGAGTTCTTTTTGCAGGCGATCGCGGAGGTCGCGCGAAGTCAGATACGTTCCGTCTTTGCCGGAAAGCGGACTGCTGTTGACGGTGAAAATCATCGCCAGCGTGGGCTCGTCGATTAGCAGCGGCTCCAGGGGCATCGGGTTTGCCAAATCCGTAATGCTTTCCCCGATGTTGATGCCCTCGACCCCGGCAATCGCCACCAGATCGCCTGCCGGGACGGCTTGCGCTTCGTCCCGCTCCAGGCCGCGGAAGGTATACAGTTTGGTGATTCGCGTCGACGTCAGGCGGCCGTCCAGCTTGACGATGCCCACGTCCGCGCCGCGCCTGAGCGTGCCGTTGAAAACGCGGCCGATCGCGATGCGTCCCAGAAATTCGCTGTAATCCAGGTTCATCACCTGAATCTGCAGAACCCCTTCCGGGTCGCCCGGAGGAGCAGGAATGTGTTTTACGATGGTCTCGAATAGCGGGAGCAAATCTTTCGAACCGTCGCCCGGCGTGAGGTGCGCCACGCCGTCGCGCGCATTCGTGTACACCACCGGAAAGTCGAGCTGGTCTTCCGTGGCGTCGAGATCGATGAAGAGGTCGTAGATTTCGTCCAGGACTTCCTTTGCGCGCGCATCGGTGCGGTCGATCTTGTTCAGCACGATCACCGGCGGCAGCTTCGCCGCCAGCGCCTTCTGCAGGACATAACGCGTTTGCGGCAGCGGTCCTTCGCTGGCGTCGACGAGCACCACAACGCCGTCCACCATGCGCAGCGCGCGCTCCACTTCGCCGCCAAAGTCGCTGTGCCCCGGCGTGTCCACGATATTGATCTTCGTGTCGTGGAAGAAAAGCGCGGTGTTCTTTGCGAGAATGGTGATGCC